>WNGN01000824.1_pt1 | contig 34214 bp, 35 predicted proteins | sample 5400561 | NCBI WGS metagenome assembly WNGN01 (sample SAMN13153379, study PRJNA577476) | soil metagenome | isolation source: 115 cm soil or saprolite under Garry oak tree replicate 2 | place: USA:California | collected 2016-06-15 | reverse complement strand
AGTGAGGTCTGATAGTACCAGTTACCTCGACGACCACGCGGTAGCCTTCCAGGCGCGCGGGAATTCTGCTTTTCGTGTCCGGACTGGAGTCGGCCAGGAGAACCTTAATACAGCGCTCGCCATCGCAGGATGCGATCGCCGTTCCGACGACGCCTGGCACCGCCATGAGGGAATCCGTGTGCGCCGCGAGAACGTCATCGATACTCCTTGAAGGCATCGCGACGCGTCCCTCCTCTCGGCTCGCGCCCTGGGACCCCGAACAGGCCACGAGCGCACCTACGACCAGCACCCCCAGGGTGATGCGTCTGAGCATCAATGTCTCACGAAGACCCCGTAGCCGTTACTGCTGCCATCGGGATCATGATTCCCGGCTGACTTGTACGTGTAGCCCGTGAGCGTCATCCCGGCCACGGCGAAATAGGCCCCGTGCGTGGCGTTCGGGATGGATGAAAGGACTACGGTACAGGTCCCCGCGCCGACGCCGTCTGCATCACTGGTGACGCACGGCACGTCGGGACCGGAGTTCCAGCTCCCGTGTACGGTCACACCGTTGAGCGGGTTGTGCCGCCAGTCGTGCGCGGTAATCCGCACGGTCGCCGACCACGTGTCCACGCCACTCACCGTCCAGCCGTCGAGATTCCCCACGTGCATGCTGGGCCCGTTCACCGTCATCACGATCGCGAGCGCGTTGTTGCTCGAATTGGCGTCGGGCAGCTTCTGCGTCGCCGTCAGGACGTGCCCGCCGATCGCCGCGCCCGCGGTACTCCAATTGATGGTGCGCGCGACGCTCGCCCCGGCGGCAAGTCCAGGGATCGTCTGGGTGCCGACGACCGCGTTGCCCGCTGTGCCGTCTGTCAGCACAACGTCGATATTCGCCGTGACATCTTGCCCCCCCACATTCTGCACCGTCACCACGACCGGAGCGGTGTCACCCACGGTCACCTGACCCGGGGCGGACATATTCGCCAACGCCAGGTCCGCCGGCGTGGCCAACACGTTGACGTTCGCGGAGCGCTGGTTGTTGGCGGCGACGTCATCCGTCAGGGTGTGGCTCGCGACGAGCGTGTGTGTCCCCACCGCGGCGGTTCCAGTATTCCAGCTGAAGGAGCGCGTGGTGCTTGCGCCCGCCGCCAGTCCGGGGACGGTCGACGTGCCGATCGTCGCGCCGCCCGCGGTCGCATCGGCCAAGACGATGTTGAAGCTGCTACTGACGTTCAGGCCACCGACGTTCTGCACGGTGACGCTGAGGGTCGCCGTGCTTCCCTTCCCGATCGACGCCGGCGCGCTGAAGGCGGTCACGGCGACATCGTTGGCCGGCGCGTTCACGGAGACCGTCGCCGAGGTCTGGTTGTTCGCGGAGTTGCCGTCCGTGTACGTATGCGTCGCGACGAGCGTGTGACCTCCCAGCGCCGCTCCCGTGGTGTTCCACGTAAATGTCCGCGTCGTGGTCCCGCCGGTCTGGAGCCCGCCGGTAATCGTCTGCGTGCCGAGGGTCACGCCGGCGGTGGCGTCGCGGAGGGAGACGTCGAAGTTCGCGGTGGCGTTCTGCCCGCCGACGTTCTGGACGCTGACCGAAATGGCGGTACTGGTGCCCTGAATCACGGTCGCGGGCGGGTTCATGCTCACGGCGATATCGGCGGGCGGAGTCACGATCACCGCGATCCCCATGCTGTTGTTCGACCAGACGTCGTCGGGGAGCTTCTGGGTTGCGAACAGCGTGTGCCCATTCGTCGCCGCGCCCGCCGTGTTCCACGGGAAATCGACCGTGGTGGTGGCACCGACCGCGAGACCGGGCACCGTTTGCGTACCCACAAGCGTGCCGGCCCATCCGTCAGTGAGCTCGACATTGAAGCTCGAGCTGACGTCCACTTCGCCCGCGTTCTTCACCGTCACAATGACGTGTGCGGTATCACCCAGCGCCACCCGAGCCGGCGCCGTGATGAAGGTGACTGCGATGTCAGTTGGCTTGGGCTTCACCGTGACGACCGCGCTGCGCTGATTGTTCGCCGAGTTGTCGTCGGCCAAGCTATGCGTGGCAATTACCGTGTGGTCGCCGAGCGAGGCCGAGGTCAGATCCCAGCTGAACGTGAGCATCTTGTTGGCGCCCACGGCCAGCCCATAGACGGTCTGCGTGCCGACCGTCACTCCATCGGTGGCGTCCCGCAGGGTGACTTGGAAGCTGTCCGCCACGTTCTGGTTGCCGGCGTTCGCGACCGTCACACCGACGTTCACGACGTGTCCCTGCGTCACCGCGGCTGGCGAGCTGATGCTGGTAACGGCAATGTCGGTCAGCGGCGCAGGGACCGGGATCGTCAGCGAGCGCTGATCGTTTCCGGGCCGATCGTCCTTCAGGCTATGGCTGGCCACCAGGCTGTGATCCCCGGTGGTGGTCGGCGTCCAGGCGAAGCTCAGCGTCGTGCTCGCGCCCGCAACCAGCCCTCCGACCGTCTGCGTGCCGACGCTCACGTGCGCCGTCGTGTCCTGGAGCGTGACGTCGAAGCTGGACACGTCCTGGTTGCCGAAGTTCTTCACCGTCACCGCGACGTTGCCCGTCGTGTTCTGCACGACCGCACTCGGCCCGCTGATCCCCGTCACGGCAAGGTCGGTCAACGGTCCCGGCGGTGGCGGCGCAAAGCCGTCGATCGTTACCCCGAAGCGGTTGAGCACGAGATCGATGCGGTTGGCAATCGTCACTGTGGAGCTGCCCGCAAACAGCAGCCCGACCGGATTGAGATTCGCGTCATCGGTGACGATGAGCGAGCCGGAGTCTCCGCCCCCGCTGAATCCGCCCGGCGAGATGAGCAGTTGGTCGACGTAGCGCGCGGTCTTCGTGCAGGTGAATCCCGAAACCGCATAGCACACAGTCACGGTCGCATTGACACCGGTGATCTGGCCGTGCGTCAGGCGGGTAGTACGGCCATACTTCTGGACGTTGAGGCCGAGCAGGGCATCACGATTATCGAACAGACCGTCGCCATTGGCGTCGCCGTATATCGTCGAGTTCGGCATGCCGTAGCCGTCGTCTGCGGGCACGGCATTGTCAAGCACGTCGACGCTGGACTGCGCGATCGCGGCGTCGATCGTGTTATTCACACCCGAGAAATTGATCGCCTGGAAATCGCTCAGTGCGGCAATCTGGTCTGCCGCTGTGCCGCCGTCGAAGGGACCGGGCTGGTACTCCGGATCGCCGATGGTGGCGCCGTTCGAGTTCGCCAGGACGTGATTGTTCGAAAGGATGTACACGTGTCCCAGCGCATCGCGCACACGCGCGCCGATGGTGCCCGCCGTGATCGCTGGATGCCCCACCGAGAACCCCAGCGGTGCCGGCCGCTGGCGTTGCGTGGGATCGCTGAACGCCATAATGCGCCCGGTGACCCGGACACCGACGGGCACGCCGTCGAGCACCTGAGGCAAACCCGTAATGCCCGCGCGTTCGACGAGCAGTAACACGCCGGCGTGTCCGTTCGAGAGACCGACAGCCGTCCCAACAACGCCAGGCATGTCGAGAAGCTTCGGCGTGTGGCGCCGCTGTGCGGCGATGGCGGCGGTGAGTTCAGCGACGGCCTGACCGGGCGCTGGCGGCGACACGGAGGGACCAGCTGGAGAATCGCCCGTGTTATCGAAGCAGGCCGCCATCGCGACGATGATGGCGAGACAGGTCAACGTGCGGCCGACGACCATGGCGACCCCTCGTGTGGACAGCGGGGCACGATAATGGCGGCCCCCGACCCACTCGGCAATTAGGGACTTGAACTAGGCTCGAAGTGCTTGAATTACCTGGACTTCTTGATCAGGCGCGCTGGCGTAGAAAGACATGTGCAGCCGCACGGGTCCCGGCGGCGTGTTTCACGCACTCGTATCCGAGCGCACGCATATCGAGACCTTCCAACAGGTTTTCGCCTTTGCCAAGCAAGACGGGCGATAGCGCCAGGTGCAGCTCGTCGATCAGACGCGCGCGGAGATATTGCCGAATAGTGGCGACACCGCCGCCGATGCGGATGTCCTTGCCGCGCGCGACGGCTTTCGCCTGCTCGAGTGCGGCGTGAATGCCGTCCGTGACGAACAAGAACTCCGTCCCGCCGGCCATCTTCACCGGCGCGCGCGCGTGATGCGTCAGGACGAAGACCGGTGCGTGATACGGCGGCTCATCGCCCCACCAGCCCTTCCACGAGTCGTCGGCCCATGGGCCGCGAATCGGACCGAACATGTTACGGCCCATGATCCAGGCGCCCATCCCGATCATGCTCTGCGCCGACAGATCGTCATCGACGCCGGTCTCCCCGGCCGCATTCCCCTGCATCTGATTGAACGTGCGGGTATGGAAAAACCAATCGAACAGCTCAGGACCACCGACGCCGAGCGGATGCGTGAGATCCTGGCTCGGGCCGGCGCCGTAACCGTCGATGGAGACCGAGAAGTTGCGGACGACGACTTTGGTCATGAGTTCCTTCCCTCACGCCTTGCCGGCACCGGGTGAAACAGAAGCCCGAGCGCGACGAGCACACCGGCGACTACCAGGACGTAGCCGCCGGCTCGCGCGGCGTCAGGATTGCGTAACGCCGGCGATTCTAATGCCACACGGTCACGATGATCGGTATCACAAGCAGCTTGACCAGCCAGTCGCCGGCATGGATCGCCGCCACCTTCCACGGGACATTCTCCCAGAGAATCGATCCGGTGAGCAGGATGACCGGGAATCCAATCCACAAAAACAGACCGAAGTTAACGGCACCGAACACACTGGCGACGCCCAGGAGCGCGACAAAGCGCGCGATGATGAACGCCAGGACGAGACAGCGGGCGAACTCGACGACCAGCTTGCCCCCCGGCATTTTCGCGCCCGCCATCGCCGCGACGGGATCCTGGCCGCGCAGCCGCATCCACGGCTTGAAGAACAGGAGCGGGCTATACCACAGCCAGCCCAGGATGAAAACGGCGACGGCCGCGACCACAACAGCGAGGGAATTCACGTGCACCATTGGTGACGCTCCTCTCATTGAGGTCAACCTTCTATGTCATGCCCGAAGCAGAGGCGGTATCCGTTGCAGTCCTCGATGTCGAAGTCGCGACCGCCGTACGGTTGGTCGCAAATGTCGCGGATGATCTTAGCGCCCTGCGACTTGAATTCGGCATACAACGCGTCGGCGTCGTCGATCCAGACGTACGCGTCCCAAGCCCCGCCCTCTGGATCGACGACGTGGTTCGGCCGCATGACGCCGGGCTGCTCAAGCTGAGCCAGCATGATGACGATGCCCGCACGCTTAACCATGCAGAATGACGGTGGGTCGTTCCAGAAACGGGCGTAAGAGAATCCCAAGGTGTCGCGATAATAGTTCGCGGTCGCCACGACGTCGTCGACGATGAAGTAGGGCGCGATGCTCCAGCGCGAAGTCATCGCCTCGCTCATGCTTGCAACGACTCGAGCACAGCGCGTGCGCGCTCCCAATCCTCTTCGCGAACGCTGATGACGGTGGGCACGAACGGGAGCGCGCTGACACCGGTCTCGAGGATCTCTGCGTCGATCTCAGCGGATTCGAGGGCCAGGCGCACGCTTTCTACCAGCGACCGATCGGTGGTCTCGAGGAGTCGCTTCACTTTGGTGGCAATGAGGCAGCGTAGCTCGCCGCGACCTGGACCCATTTTCCAAGCTTGGCTTCGGTGTTCAGGCCCGCAGGCTCGACCAAAATCCACCCTTTCACCGGTCGCCCGGTGAGATCAAAACGCCGCGTATGAGGCTTCGCCAGCGCGGCGTCTGTCTCTTCCGGTGCCAGTCGCACGATGAGCGCGGACTTATGCACGCCAACGCACATGTTGCCATTGAGGAGGAAAGCGACGCCACCAAACATTTTCTTCTCAACGAGCCCTTTGCGCCGGCCCAAGGTGCCGCGAATCCGTTGAGCTAACAGTTCGTCAAAGGCCATGTATCGCTACCCAAATGTCCACAGGTTGTGAGTCGGAATAGACCTCAAAGTCAGCCGAGTATGCGCGGCGTGGTGCATCAGGCCGCTCGAAGAACGTCCAGACCCGACGCCAGCCATCGAGGACGGCCTGTGGCAAGGGTCCCGGACAACTGAACGTGAGATATTGGCCAGGCGGAATGGTCTCAGTCTCAAGCGGCGCCAGGGCGGTGGCGGAGCCCTTGAGCTCGCGCCCGACGAGAAGTTGGTAACTGCCCGAGACATCGCTCTCGTACCTCGAGTACACCGCCAGTGTCGGTCCGACCGCCCCGAGGTCTTCGAGGCGTTCGGCCCACTTCCCGCTGCTGAATCGACCCCAAAGCTCCGGGATACGTGCGGTCGCGGGATCGGCCTCGGCAGCGTTGGTGGTACGGATGGCGAGGCCAACGACCTGCCGAGCCGCGGCGCGTCGAGGTTCAGGCGGCGACAAAGTGCGGGTTCTCAATGAGATATACCCGACTCTAATAGATCAAGTATTTGCGGCGAGCCTCGCGAAACCGCGCGAGATCTGTCTCCCACGAGCTCCAAATGTCTTTGGCCGTGCGCCCCGCCTCGATCGCCGCACGCAGCTCCGGGCCCGCCGCCAACCGGTCAAAACTCTGGGCGCGGAACTGAAATTGCGCGGGATGCACCGCGCGCACCGCCACGAGCACCGCGACCGCGAGCCGAGTCGGATCATACGTCGCGCGATCGCGCAGGCGCAACTGGAGGCCGCGGAGCGCAATGCCGCCGTATTTGCCGTCGGTCGGCGCGAGGGGCGTGAACGTCGTCGCGGTAATATCGACGCCGCTCAACGAATCCGCCCGCAGCCGGTCCAGCACAGCTGTGGGATCGAGCCACGGCGCGCCGATCACTTGAAACGCGGCCGGCGTGCCCCGCCCCACCGACAGGTTTGTCCCCTCGAACAAGCAGGTCCCGGCATAATGAAAGGCGCTCTCGAGATCGGGCATGTTCGGCGACGGCTTCACCCATGGCAGCCCCGTCTGGTCATACGCCATTGCACGGCTCCAGCCCGCCGCGGGGACGACGATGAGATCGGCGCCGATTGACATCTGGTCATTGGCCAATCGCGCGAGCTCACCCAGCGTCATCCCATACCGCATCGCCACCGGCATGAACCCCGAGAAGGCGGAATCGGGATCGCCCATGCGAGCCCGCACGTCGCCTTGCACCGCCACGCCGTCGACGGGATCGGGACGGTCGAGCACGATCACCCGCTTGCCGACGCGCGTTGCAGCGCGCATCAACTGCACCGTCGTCGCGATGTAGGTGTAATAGCGCGCGCCGATGTCCTGGAGGTCGACGAGCAACACGTCGATCGAATCCAACGCCGCCGCCGCCGCGCTACGCGATCCGCCATAGAGACTATAGATTGGAAGCCCGGTCGCCGAATCTCGGGCATCTGGCAGACCCGGGCGATCCTCGCGACCGAGAAATCCGTGCTCGGGACTGAATAACACCGTGAGTCGTGCGTCGCGCGTCGTGCGTAACAGGTCTACATCGCGACGGCCCAGGTGATCGACGCCGGTGTGGTTCGAAAGCAAGCCGAGCCGCTTGCCGGCGATCAGATATGTCGAGTCGGCGAGCAACACTTCGATCCCGGGGCGAACCTGGGCGACCACCGGTGACGGCGCGCGTGCTCCTCCGGAACAGGCGAGCCCCACGACAATCGAAACGAGACGATGCGCGCGCATAAGCTCCTGATCGTTACCCTGCTGGTGGCGGCCTGTGGTGGACGGACGACCACGGCGCCGCGTCCCACGCAACCGGTCGCTCCTCCGGTCGACGGAATCCTCGCCAGGCTCTCGCCGCGCCAGAAAATCGCGCAGCTCGTGGTACCCTGGCTCGGCGGAAACTACATAGCGCTCGACGATTCCGCCTTCCAGATCGCGACCCGCTGGGTCGACTCGCTCGAGGTGGGCGGTATCATCATCTCCGTCGGCTCGCCCTACGACATCGCCGCCAAACTCAACACGCTCCAACGGCGCTCCAAGCTGCCGCTGCTCGTCTCGGCAGACCTCGAATGGGGCGCTGCGATGCGCGTCGTGGGCGCGACGGCATTCCCGATGATCATGGCCGCCGGCGCGACCGGTAACCAACGCGATGCGTATACGATCGGCCGCATCGCCGCACGGGAGGGCCGCGCCGTCGGCATCCACGTGAATTTCGCGCCCGATGCCGACGTCAACAACAATCCGCTCAATCCCATCATCAACATTCGCTCGTTCGGCGAGGACCCGCGTGCCGTCGCGAGCCTGGTGCGGGCGTACGTGCGTGGTCTGCAGGACAACGGCATGCTGGCCACGCTGAAGCACTTCCCGGGCCACGGCGACACCGACGCCGACTCGCACATCGGGCTGCCCACGATTCGGGTCGACTACCCGCGACTCGATTCTGTCGAGCTGGTGCCATTTCGCGCCGGCATCGACGCCGGTGCCCAAGTGGTGATGAGCGCGCACATCGCCTTCCCGGCATTCACCGGCGACGCGCCGGCCACGCTGTCGCCCGCGATGCTCACCGGCGTGCTGCGCGATTCACTCAAGTTCAAGGGGCTCGTGGTGACCGACGCGCTGCAGATGGGCGCGATCGTCGCCAAGTACGGCGCGGGCGAAGCGGCCGTCCGCGCCTTCGAGGCCGGATCCGATCTGCTGCTCATGCCGGCCGACCCCGACTCGGCGATAGGGTCGATGCTGACCGCTCTCCAGACCGCCCGCATCAGCCCCGCGCGGCTCGACGCCTCCGTGCGGCGCGTCCTCGAGATCAAACGCGGGCTCGGACTCTTCGAGCGGCGAACCGTCGCGCTCGATTCGATCCCGCTGATCGTCGGCTCGAAGGCGTTCCAGGACGCCGCCGATGATATCGCCCAGCGCTCGTTGACGCTCGTGCGGGATACGGCAGGAACAGTTGCCCGCCTGCGCAGGGCGCCCAGCCGCATGGCGCTCATCGCGTACGGTGACGAGCTGAACAGCTATGTCGGGCAGCGCATGATCGAGCTGATGCGCGCCGGCGGCGACACCGTCAGCTTCTTCCGGCTCTGGCCGATGTCGGGATCAGCCTCTTACGACTCGGCGCGCGTCGTGATCGGTCGCGCGCCGACCGTGATCTTTGCGATGAACGTGCGCCCGATCGCCGCGAAGGGGAACATCGCGCTGCCGGATTCGCTCGCGCGCTTGATCACGCTGACCGACTCGGTGAAGCCGATCGTGCTGGTCTCGCTTGGCAGCCCCTACCTCTTGAGTCAAACACCAACCGTGAAGTCCTATCTGATCGCCTGGAGCGGTGTCCGCGCCGCGGAGCGCGCGGCGGCGCGGGCGCTGCTCGGCTGGTCGCCCGTGCACGGCAAGCTGCCGATCCGGATTCCGCCATCGTATCGGATCGGCTACGGGCTCACGATCTCCGACTCGACACTGGCACCCGTGAAACCGCCAGCCCACGTCATCATTCCGTGAGGCGGCGTCTGGCTGGACTCGGCACCTTCGTGCTGATCCTGGCGTGCACCCATGCGCGACCAGTTCCGCCGATTACGGCGCAGCAGTCCTACGGCCGCTTCGATCCCGTCGTCGCGTATCTCCAGTCGCAGGTCGACAGCGCCTTTCCGAGCGCGGTGATCGCCGTTGGACGACGCGATAGCGTCCTGCTCCTGACGGCGGTGGGTCATTACGGCGCGGACGACCGCCGGCTCGTCACGCCGCAGACCGTCTATGATCTCGCGTCTCTCACCAAAGTCATTGGCCTGACGACGGCGGCCATGATGCTGGTCGATTCGGGCAAGCTGGATCTTGACGCGCCGGTACAGCGCTACGTCCCCGCGTTTCGAGGCCCGAACAAGGAGCGCGTGACAATGCGTCACCTCCTCACGCACTCGTCGGGCATGCCTGCCTGGCGACCGCTCTACGCCGAAGCGAAGACGCGCGAGGAGGCGCTGGCGCTGGTCGATACGACGCCCTTGCTCCGCCAGCCGGGTGACACCTTCGTCTATTCCGACCTCGGCGCGATCGTACTGACGCAAGCGGTCGAGGCGATCACCGGTCAGCGGCTCAACGATTTCCTGGATGCCCGGCTGTTCGGACCGCTCGGCATGACGTCCACGCGTTTCCTCCCCCCCGCGAGCTGGCGCGATCACATCGCTCCGACTGAGACCGACACCGTTTTCCGCCATCGGCTCCTGCACGGCGAGGTCCACGATGAGAATGCGGGCCGGCTCGGAGGCGTGTCAGGACACGCGGGATTGTTTAGTACGGCGCCGGACTTAGCGCGCTTTGCTGAGTGGTTCTTGGACACAAGGCTGGGGCGTCGCCCGGGGGTGAGTCGAGCCGCATTGTCCCCCCAGCTGGTGGTCCAGTTCACGACGCGTCAGAATATCCCGCCCGGCTCTTCGCGCGCGCTCGGCTGGGACACGCCCTCCGAAAACTCGAGTGCAGGAACGAAAATGGGACCGGACGCATTCGGGCATACCGGCTTCACCGGCACGTCCATCTGGTTCGGTCCCGACAAGGACCTCTTCATTATTCTGCTCACCAACCGTGTGAACCCAACGCGCGCCAACACCAAGATTCTTCAGGTGCGGCGACGTGTTGCCGACCTCGTGAACGACGCGCTTACTCCACCACCGTAGCCCAACCCCGCCGCGACAGGTCGCGGTAGATCACTACGCCGCTGATTGCGCTGATCGCCAGGAGGACCAATCCTGGTGCGGTCTCGTGGAGCAAGAGCTTCCCTACACCGAACAATGCGCCATAGACCATTGCGCAGCCCGCAATCCAGTCCACCAGGTTCGACAAGCCGTCGCTGCTTGTTTTGACGTCCGGCGCGAGGGCAGCGACCGGCGCCCAGCCTGCGCGCGAGGGTCGCGTGCGCCGGTAGAAGCTGAGGAGCGTCTCGGACGGCTCGGGTTTCGTGAGATACGTGACTGCAAGCCACACGACGGTGGTGATCGCGACCGTCGTGATCATGATGAGGGCGAACTGCTTCGGCTGATCGGTGTCGTAATGGAATCCGAGCTGCAGCGTTATCGACACGACCGCGGCGCACACCATGGCCGCGACCTCGCTCCAGGCGTTGATCCGCCACCAGTACCAGCGCAGCAGCAACACACCGCCCGTCCCCGCGCCCGTCACGATCAATACCTTCCACGCCCCGCCAATCGAGTCCATGTAGCGAGTGACGACCGCCGAAATGAGCGTGAGCAGCACCGTCGCGATCTGCGACGCTCGCACGTAGTACTGGTCGGAGCCGTCCCGTTTCACGAAGCGCCGCCAGAAATCGTTGATCAGATAGCTCGCGCCCCAGTTCAGCTGGGTCGCGATCGTCGACATGTACGCGGCGGCAAAAGCCGCGATCATCAGGCCGCGCAGCGACGCGGGCAGATAATCGATCAGCACACGGATGTAGCCGGTTTCCGGATCCTTGAGCCCCGGAAACAGAATCAACGACGCGAGCGCGGTGAGAATCCAGGGCCAAGGACGGATCGCGTAATGCGCGATGTTGAACCAGAGGGTGGCGAGCATCGAGTGCCGCTCGTCCTTCGCGCTGAACATGCGCTGCGCGACGTATCCGCCGCCGCCGGGCTCGGCGCCCGGATACCACGTCGCCCACCAGTTCACCGAGATGTAGACGAGGAACGTGATCATCGGCATCCACACTGAATTCAAAGCCGGCACGAGATTCAGCGCTTCGCCGCGGCCGCTCGATACCAGCTTCTCCTTCATCACCTCGATGCCCCCGACCGCGTTCACCGCGAAGACGGCCAACACGATGACCATGCCCATCTTGATCACGAACTGCACCATGTCCGTGACCAACACGCCCCAGAGGCCGGACAACGTCGAGATGAACGATGTCAGCGCGATCAGTCCGAGCACGAAGAGCAGCGCCTCATCCTTCCCGACACCGAAGATCAGACCGAGGATCTTCACCATCGCGAGGTTGACCCACCCAAGGATGATGCAGTTGATGATGATGCCGAGGTAGACTGACCGGAACCCGCGCAGAAACGCCGCCGGTTTGCCGGAGTAGCGGATCTCGGCGAACTCGATGTCCGTCATCACGCCGGCACGCCGCCACAGGCGGGCATAGAAGAACACGGTGAGCATCCCGCTCATCAGGAAGCTCCACCAGATCCAGTTCCCGGCGATGCCGTTCTTCGCGACGAAGCCCGTCACAACGAGCGGCGTATCCGCGGCGAACGTGGTCGCGACCATCGACGTGCCGGCGAGCCACCACGGCACGTTGCGGCCCGAGAGGAAGAACTCGCTGACGCTCTTGCCCGCCCGCGCCTTGTAGTAGAAGCCGATCCCGAGGTTGAGCGCGAAGTAGGCGCCGATGACGATCCAGTCGATGATGGTCAGTCGCATGGGCCACCAATTGGGGGGGCGACAGAGAGTTAGGCAAGCGTGCTCCACCCGTTGACAGGCTCCCGGGGATTCTCTAAGTTGCTGCCAGACTGGAGGATAGTGATGAGCACCACACAGAAATCCGTTACCCTGACGCTGACAGAGCGCGCGGGCGAAGAGGTCAAGAAGTTCCTGGCCGAGGAGAAGGTGTCGCAGGAGTCGGCCGGGCTACGCGTCGCCGTGCTGCCGGGCGGTTGCTCGGGCTTTCGCTACAGCCTGAACATCGAAGCGCAGCCGGCAGCGGACGATGTCGTCGTCGAGAGCGCCGGCGTGCGGCTTTTCGTGGACGAGTTCAGCGCGCCGTATCTCAACGGCACGGTCATCGATTACAAGAGCAACTTCCAGGAATCCGGATTCGCGTTCGAGAACCCGAACGCTTCCGGCGGCTGCGGCTGCGGATCGTCGTTCACGGTCTGAGCGTTGATCTTTCCTGAATTGGTCGTTAGGGCCCGCGGAGATCGCGGGCCCTTTTCCATTCTAAGCGTCTAGTTCGTATGCATCCGCTGCGTCCGCTCGACATCGTCGTCATCTTCGCTTACTTCGTCGCGGTCATCGTGGCCGGTCTCGTATTGGCTGGTCGGCAGCGCGATGCCTCCGACTATTTCCTCGGTCACCGTGGCCTGCCCTGGTGGGCATTGATGCTATCGGTCGTTGCTACTGAGACCTCAGCACTTACGGTCATTTCGATTCCCGGCATCGCGGTCCGCGGAAATTTGACCTGGCTCCAAATCACGTTTGGCTACCTCCTGGGACGAATCGGCGTTGCCTATCTCCTGTTGCCCGGCTATTTCGATGGCTCGCAGGACACGGCATACCAACGACTCGAACGCCGATTCGGAACTGCCGCGCGACGGACCGCGTCGGGTGTATTTCTCTTCACTCGCTGCCTCGCGGACGGCGTGCGGATGTTCGCGACGGCAATCACACTCGCCGTGATCACGCATTGGAGTCTCAAGGCCGGGATTCTCGCGATCGGCGCCGTCACTCTGCTGTACACATGGGTCGGTGGTCTCCGCGCCGTGGTCTGGACCGATGTGATTCAGCTGGCTGTCTATCTGCTCGGCGGAATCGCCACAATCATCGTCGCGCTCCACATTGCTGGCGGTACTGCGGCATTTGGCCGCGCATGGGAGGCGGGTAAGCTCCGGGTGTTCGACTTTCAACCCTCTTTCAGCGTTCTGTACACATTCTGGGGAGGATTGATCGGCGGTGCGCTCCTCTCTGCCGCCACCCACGGTACTGAGCATCTCTTCGTTCAGCGCCTCCTCGCTGCGCGGGGATTGAAGGACGCGCAGCGTGCCCTGATCGGATCGGGCGTCTTCATCATCGGCCAGATTGGACTGTTCCTGGTGGTCGGCACGACGTTGTGGCTGGCCGGCGCTGATGACCCCGCTCTCCGCAGCGACGCGGTCTACCCGACGTTCGTGATTACGCATCTGCCGCCTGGCTTGGCCGGCTTGGTCGTGGCGGGTATCCTGGCCGCCGCCATGAGCAGCCACGCGTCGGCGGTGAACTCACTCGCGTCCGCAGCGACTCACGACTTCTATGCACCGATCACGGGTCGGACGGATCCGCACCACCTTCTTCGCGTGGGCCGTTGGCTTACACTCATCTGGACGGCCGTGCTGGTCGGCGGCGCGCTGGCGTTCCGCGACCAGAACACGCCCGTCGTACAGCTCGCGCTGAGCGTTGCCTCGCTGACGTACGGATCCCTGCTCGGCACCTACTGGTCGTCAGCATCGTCGGCATGTCCCCGGTCGTCCTTGGCGCCGTAATTCCGCATTTCCCCGTGCACTGGCTCCCCGGATTGGCGTGGCCGTGGTATGTGCCGCTGGGGACGGCGGTCACGGTGCTCGTGGGCATGATTTCGTCGCTCGTTGGACGGTCTGACGGCCGGACGGCCGGACAGCCTCAGAAAACAGCATGACAGGACCAGCCGTCCTGCTCGGCGTCGACAGCGGCGGCTCCCATACCACCGTGGTCGTCGGGGATCCTCAAGGTCGAGCTCTCAGCCGAGCTGAGGGCCCTGGGTCCGCGATGCGACCGGGCGGCGCCGAGCGATCGGCTGCGGTCATCCTCGACGTCGCGCGACGCGCCACGGCGCAGGCGCAGATATCACTCCCCGCGACGTTTGCGCTCGTCGGCGCTGCCGGCGCGGGACGAGCGCCCGAGCAAGAAGCGCTTGCCGCGGCGATCGTCGCCGCGGGCGTCGCGGAGCGAGTCGATGTCCGGAGCGACATGGAGATCGCGCTGGCAGCGGCGTTTGAGAATAAGCCCGGCATCCTGATCAACGCGGGAACCGGATCGATTGCGTACGCGCGCACACAGGATGGCCGTGTGCACCGCGCCGGCGGCTATGGCTGGCAGCTCGGCGACGAAGGGGGCGGTTACTGGCTGGGGCGGCGTGCCCTCGCGGCCGCGGCACGCGCCCAGGACGGCCTCGAGGAATCTTCGACGCTGCTCGAGCGACTGCTGGTCGCGCTGGGCCTACAGACCTTCGACGACTTGATCCGTTGGACCGCGACGGCGACGCCCGCACAGGTCGCCGCCTTGGCGCCCCACGTCCTGAATGCGGCGCGCGAAGGAGAAATCGTGGCGCAGCGGATCGTCGCGGACGGCGCGGTCGAGCTCGCGCAGCTGGTCCGCATGTTGACGCGGCACTTTTCGGGCACGGAACTGATCAAGATGGCGACGATTGGCGGATTGCTTCGACCTGGGTCGCCGCTGCTCGTGGCGTTGCGCACCAGTCTCGCGGCAGAGCTACCGCGCGCGCGTCTGTCCGAGAGTGGCAGCGCGGTGGATGCGCCCCTCGGCGCGCTGCGCATGGCGGCGCAATTGATCTAGAGGCCCACCTCGCCTTCGCGGCGCACGCGGCTGTGGCGCACGCTGTACAGGAAGTAGATCGCGATGCCGATTGCCATCCACAGGCCAAATCGCAGCCAAGTGAGCAGGGGCAGATTGTACATCAAGTAAAAGCAGAAGGCGGCCGACACGATCGGCAGTACGGGAACCCACGGCGTCTTGAACGGGCGCGGGCGGTCCGGGTCACGGCGCCGCAGCACGATGATGCCTACTGCTACGATGACGAACGCAAACAAGGTGCCGATGTTCGTCAGCTCGAGCACCCACCCGATCGGTGCGAACGCCGCCGAGACGGCCACGAAGATCCCCGTGATGATGGTAGTGACGTAAGGGGTCTTGTACTTGGAGTGGACCTTGGCCGCCCACGGCGGCAGGAGCCCGTCCCGCGCCATGGACATGAAGATCCGCGCCTGGCCGAGCTGGAACACAAGCAGCACCGACGTCATCGCCGCCACCGCACCGAGGGCCAGGATTCCCGCCGCCCAGTCAGCATGGATGTATTGCAGCGCGACAGCAAGTGGATCCGGCACGTTGAGCTGATCCCATGGGATGAGGCCGGTGAGCACGAGCGCAATCGCGATGTAAAGTGCCGTACAGATGATGAGCGACCAGATGATCCCCCGCGGGATGTCGCGCTGCGGGTTGCGCGCTTCTTCGGAAGCAGTGCTCACGGCGTCGAAGCCGATGTAGGAGAAGAAGATTATGGCCGCGCCGACGCTGATGCCTTTGATGCCATTTGGCGCGAAGGCGGGCGTCGTCCATTGACCGGGCTTCACGTAGTTCAGACCGACCGCTAAGAAGAGACCAATGATGGCGACCTTGATAACGACCATCAGAGTGTTCACCCACGCCGACTCCTTGGTGCCGATGACCAGGAAGAACGTGATGATCGCGACGATCGCGAGGGCCGGCAGGTTGAAGATGACGGGGATGGGACCGAGGTGTGGGGCGGCGGCGACGAGGTCGGGATTGTGCAAGGCGGTGCGGAGATCCGTGACGAGCCAGCGCGGCAGTTCGACGCCCAAGCCGCGCAGCAGCGAATCGAAGTAGCCCCCCCAGCCGATCGCCACGGCGATGTTTCCGACCGCATACTCGAGAATCAGGTCCCAGCCGATGATCCACGCGAGCAGCTCCCCCAGCGTGGCGTACGCATAGGTGTACGCGCTCCCGGAGATCGGGATCATCGCAGCGAATTCGGAATAAGTGATCGCGGCGAAGGCGCTCGTCACTCCCGCGAGGATGATCGAGATGACGATCGCAGATCCGGCGCCTACGTGGCCCGAGTCGCCACTGATCGCCGTGCCGATCGCCGCGAAGATACCCGCGCCGATGATAGCCCCGATGCCGAGTGCCGTGAGCTGGAACGGACCGAGCGTGCGCCGCAGACCGCCGCCGACCTCACCGTCAGCGATGCACTGGTCGACGGTTTTCCGCGCGAACAGCTGGCTCTTGAGCACGCGATTCCCTTCTCGGTGGGGTGTGACGACAGCTGTTTATGGATAGACGGTCACGCTGGCGATGTAATCGACGTGGCGCCCGTCGCGAGTCGTGGCTGGCTTGAACAGATAGCCCATCATCCGCTCCGTGAACTCGCGCCGGTATCCCGAGTCCTTGATCGGCGGCGTTACCTCGACCCGGGTGACTCGGCCCTCCGCCGTGACCCAGAAGCGGACTTCGTGGCGCTTGCCGTGCGCTTCGCGCGGCGCGCCCGGCGGTGGGGAAATCGCCCACAGCGGCGTGGCCGCGAAGATATCACTCGCGGCGCCGCCCGAGCCAGAGCCGGAATCGGCGCCCACGCCGGGCCCTGTCCCCGTGCCCTTCCCGCCGCCTGTCCCCGGCCCTTCCCCCGGGCCGCCCGCCGTTCCCTCGCCGGTGCCGACCGCCGCAGGTGGGCGGGGCGCGATCGCGACGACCGGCGGGGGCACGTCGAGCTTCACCGGTTCGGTAATCGGTGCCGCCATCGTCGGAACGGTCACCGCCGGCGCGGGAGGAAGCTCGTGCGCCGTTGGGGCGGACGGCGTTGGCAGGGCAAACCAGGTCAGCGCGGGCCGGCCGCCACCACCACCGCCGCCGCGCGGACCGGATCCACCACCACCGCCGCCTTCGAACAACTCGGCGCCGCGCCATAGCGCCAGGATCGCAATCGCGAGGTGCACGGCGAGCGAAAGCGCCGCTGCCGGCCCCTGGCGTCGCCGCGGGAGCGGCAGCGCGTACGCATTGAACGCGGGGCGGGTGGTCTCAGGCATGGTTAATACATACCCTATAACGAAAACCGGGGCACGGTTTCGTGCCCCGGCGTTCACAAACTCCCCTGAATCCTTAGTGAGCTCCCGGCGCTCCCGCCTCTACAGGCGTGAACCCGATCACCTGCACCCCGGCGCCCCGCGCGATGTCCATGGCGCGCACGATGTCGCCGTACTTGCGATTCGGCGCGGATTTGATGAACAGGAGCTTCGCGGGACGCTGGTCGTACAACTCGTGGAACTTGGCATCGAGCTGCTCGAACGGGACCGGCTGCGTGTTGACTGCGTACGAGCCGTCGGGCCTGAGGTCCAGTACGATCTGATCGCTCTGTTGCTGCTTCTGCTTCGGCTGATTCTTCTGTTCCGGTGGGACCTGTACGTCGAAGTCCCGGCGCGAGAGCGGCAGCGTGATCATGAAGATGATCAGCAGCACGAGCAGCACGTCGATCATCGGCGTGACGTTGATGTCCGAACTCAGACCGCTGCCCGAGCCGCCCGATCCCATCGCCATCGGTCAGTGCCCTTCCGGTTTTGCCGAGCGTTCCTGCTCGGCGATCGCGCCGACGACGCGCACGCCCGCTTTGCGCGCGATTTCGAGCGCGGCTTGGATCCGCCCGTACTCAATGCTCTCATCGGCCTTGAGATACAGGATCTTGTCGACCGTGCGATTCGCGTAGAGGGTCGTGAGCTGCCCCGGCAGGTCAGCGTCACTGATTAAGCGCGGGCCGGTGTACTTGCCGGTGCGCGGATCGGTGAGGTCCAGATAGAATTTCCCATCTCGATCGATCCCCAAGCGGATCTCGCCTTCCTGCTCTTCGCGCGCGTCGGGGTTCTTGGCGCGCGGAATCGTCGCTTGGAATCCGGCCGTGATCGCGGGCGTCACGATCATGAAGATGATGAGCAGCACCAGCATGACGTCGATCATCGGTGTGACGTTGATGTTCGCCGCGACCGCGCCTTCCGTTTTCTTCCCGCCACCAATCGCCATGCTGCGTTATCCCTTGATCGGACCGCTGGTCTGGGACGTCTTCTGCGTCTGGAATTCCTTGGTGAAGATCGACCGGCCGAACTCGCTGCCGACGCTCTTGATCAGGTAGTCGATCAGCTCCTTCGACGTGTAGGTCATCTCGACCGTCAGGAAGTCGATCTGCGTGGCGAAGTAGTTGTAGAGCCACACCGCCGGGATCGCGACGAGCAGACCGAACGCGGTCGTGATCAGCGCCTCGGCGACACCGCCCGTAATCGCGGCGAGTGAGCCCGATCCACCCGATGCCGACATGCCCTGGAACGCCGTCACGATGCCCATCGTGGTGCCCAACAGGCCGACGAACGGGGCGGTGGCGCCCGTCGTCGCGAGAATGCCGAGCCCGCGCTTCATCTCGGCCGTGATGATCAGCATCTGCCGCTCGACCGCGCGCTCGGCCGAATTGATGTCGGCCGCGGTGATCGTCGCCCGGTCACGGAGCAGCGGCTTCACTTCGGCGAGCGCCTCGCCCAACACGCGCGCCACGTGGCTCTTCTTGTTCTTCTCGGCGAGCGCGATCGCGCCATCGAGCTGCTCTTCTTGCAGGTAGCGCGAGAACTCCGGCGCGAACCGCCGCGTCTCCTTCTTCGACTTTCTCAGGTAGATGTACTTCGAAATGCTCACCGCCCACGACCAGGCCGACATGAAAAACATGACGACGACGATGCCTTTGGCAAACTTGCCCATCGATAACCATAGATCTCCGTAACTCATTTGGTCTCCCTATCTCTTGATCTTGAAGTCGATCGGCAGGTTCACCAGCACGCGGACCGCCCGTCCATGGACGCGCGCGGGCCGGAACAACGCCCGCAAGACATAGTTCTTGGCCGGTTGATCGAAGCCAGGGTTGGGACTCTGAATCACCTTCACCGACGGCGGCTCTGCGCGTCCCGACGTATCGATAATCGCTTGCACGAGCACCCGTCCCTGCACGCCCGCCTGGCGTAGCAGATCGGGATAATTCAGCGCGGGCCCCGACAACACCTCGGGCCGCTCTTCCACCACGGACTCCATGAACACCTGATCCGACGACGGCACGATGCCGGTGCCGATACCACCCTCGACACCTGTGCCCGTGTAGTCTTTGGGATCGAAATGTTGCTGCAGGTTGATCGGCGGAATGTTCGTCGGAATGTCGGTCGGCGCGACGACCGTCTGGAAGCCTTTCAGCTGCGGCACATCGACGACGGGCGGCTGCTCTTCGGGCTTCTTCTGCTCTTCCTGATTCAGGAACACCATCGCCGTGTCGATCGCCGTATCGTCTTTCTTCTCACCCGCTGTGAGCGTGGCGACCACGGCCGCCAACACGATCACGCTGTGACCGACGAGTGACACGAAGCCGAGGCCGAACGCGCTCTTCTTGTTCGTCTTGCGACTGGACTCGATCAGGTGATCAAACACCGGGGTCTCCTCCGGGCTGGTGGACTGGTTGGCTAAGTAATAGTACCCGTTGCACCTGGCCCGCTAGTAGGCGAAAGATTACAAAACGATGACAGCCGGATGAGCCTTTTCGCGTCGCATCAGTGGGCAGGTCCCATGCCGTTGCGGATCGTAAATTCGTAAGGAATTCGCACGCGCACCCGTACGAGTCGTCCGAAGACAAACGCCGGCCGAAACAGCGTCGCCAGCAGCGCCTGTCGCGCGGCTGCAACGAACTCGTAATGAGTTGCCGACACGACATCGATAGAGTCTCGATTGACTCGCCCCGTCGTGTCAACCACCGCCTCCAAAATCACTCGTCCCTGAACCCCCGCCTGCCGGAGCATCTCAGGATAGTGTGGCAGCGGTCCCGTCAGCACCTCGGGGCCGTTCTCGCTGCCCACCGCCACCCAGCCGGGCGCGGAACCAGAGACCGTGGCCGTTGAGAACGGCGCCGGACCCGCCGGAAACGGCGCAGGAGCCCGCGCACCAGTTTGGAGCGTGAAATTCGGCACGCGAATCGTGCCAACGTCGTTCACGACAGTCGGGGGACCGCTCGGTGCCCAGATGCCTGAGGTCGTGGTCCTCGGTGCCGGTTGAGGAAACACCATTGAAATGGTATCGGGCGCCCTTGGATTTGAGCGGCCGGTCCTGGCCGAGCCGAACAGCACCGCGAGGCCCAACCCGACATGAAGGGCGACGGAAACGACTGAGCTGAATGCGCGCATCGTATCACTCCCGATTCAGGTCTATCCAGAGATACCGACGACTTCTGACCCGACGCTTGCACCTGAATTACGGGACGGTAACAACGCGATGTGGATCTACCCGCGCGGCAACCCCACGGTAAAGGTGGTTCCCCTGCCTGGCCGGCTTTGCACCTCGATCGTGCCGCCGTGCGCTTCCGCAATCCACTTGCAGATGGCGAGGCCGAGACCGGTGCCGGCGCGCTCGCTCGTGCGTGTGCGCGCGGAATCGGCGCGCCAGAAGCGGTCGAACACGTGGGGCAAGTCACCCGGCGCGATTCCGATGCCCGTGTCCGCGACCGTGAAGACCGCCCGCCCGTTGCTGCTGCCGAGCTCGACCGAGACCTGGCCGCCGCGCGGCGTGTACTTCACGGCGTTCTCAATAAGATTGAGCGCGAGCTGCCGCACGCGGCTGCGATCCACTGACACGACGACCGGCTCAGCGGGGAGACGGATGTCGATCCCGACGCCGGCGTGCTCGGCCAGGAGCTCGCCCGTCTCTCCCGCCTCCTCCAGTATCTGGCGGAGGTCAACCGGCTCGCGATGGAGCTCCGCCCGACCCTCGTCGGCGCGCGCCAGCGTGAGCAGCGAATCCAGGAGCTCCGTCATCCGATTCACTTCCTGGAGCGTCTCTTCCAATGCCGCGAGCGTCTCCGGCGCGGTGTCCGGGCGCGTGATCGCACGCTCCACGCCGGCGCGCACAACCGTCAATGGCGTCTTGAGCTCATGGCTCGCATCCGCGGTGAAGCGTCGTAATGCCGCGAAGCTGCGTTCCAGCCGGGTCATCATCTGATTCAGCGTGGCGGCGAGCCGGGCCAGCTCATCCTGGGCCAGCGGTACCGGCAACCGGCGATGCAGGCTGCGGCCGTCGGTGATTTCGCGAACCTCGGTGATCATCCGGTCGACAGGCTCGAGCGCCCGCTCCGCAATCCACCGGCCGACCAAGATGGCTGGGATGACGCCGACGACGAAGGCGATGAGGATCGTCGTAAGGAGCTGCTCCAGCCGCAGCTCGGCGGACCGAGTATTCGCGCCCGCGAAGATCGCGCCGAACTGCTCCCCGGCGTCCGGCACGGCGCGCACGACGTAATGCAGCGTGGGCCCGTTGGGTTCGATCCGGAAGCGCCCTGGCAGGTGTGATGCCGACGGTTCGGGAGGGGGGGGCCGCGTGATCGCGTTGAGCTGCTCGAACTCGGCAAACGTCAGCGCGCGGGCATCCGGCGATGCGAACAGCAGCCGGCCGTCGCGGCTCGTCACCAGCAGGTAGTCAGGCACCACCTCGAGCACCGCCGCGACCTCCTGCACCAGCACCGGTCGCCCGGCGGTGTCCTTCTCCACCAACACTCCCCGCGCGTGAAAGCTCTCGGCGAGAATGCCGGCCGTCAGGTCGGCTTCGGATTGAATACGACGATCGAGATCTTGGTAGGTGGCGCTGCGCCGGGAGAAATAGAGGACAACCGCGAAGACCGCGATGCTGAGGATGAGCGCGCTGGCATACCAGACCGTCATCCGACCGCGAATGCTCTCCACGTTACGCGCGCACCACGTATCCCACGCCGCGCACCGTGTGGATCAGCTTGGGCTCTTTGCCATGATCGATCTTCTTGCGCAGCCGGGTGATGACCACGTCCACGATGTTCGTGCCCGGATCGAAGTGATAATCCCAGGCGTATTCCGTGATCAGCGTGCGAGACATCACGCGGCCCTCATGGCGCATCAGGTACTCGAGGACGGCGTACTCCTTGGGCGTGAGCTCGATGCGTTTGCCGTCCCGCGTGACCTCACGGCTTCCCGTGTCCAGCACCAGACCATTCACCTTGAGCATCGGGGGGGCGATCGCCTTGGGCCGGCGCCCCAGCGCCTCGACCCGTGCCAGCAATTCCTCGAAGGCAAACGGCTTGGTGACATAGTCGTCCGCGCCCATGCGCAACGCCTGCACCTTGAAATCGACCGAGTCCTGCGCGGTCAGCACCAGCACGGGCAGCCCCACCCCCCGGTCGCGCAACGTGCGCAACACGTCGATGCCGGAGAGCTTCGGTAACCGGAGATCGAGGACCATCATGTCGTACCCGGCCCCCTTGCCGCTCGCGCGCCGCAGGCCTTCGTCGCCATCGCCGACGAGATCGACATGATAGCCGGCTTCGTCCAGACCGCGGCGAACGTACTCCCCTACCGTTCTGTCGTCTTCAATGACCAGGATCTTCATCCGACCGGCAGGAAAACCTTGAAGTTGGTGCCGACGCCCACCTGGGATTCTACCTCGATGCGCCCGCGATGCTCCTCGACGATACCGTAGGCCACGGAGAGACCCAATCCGGTGCCCCGGCCCTGCGGCTTGGTCGTGAAAAACGGCTCGAAGATCTTGGGCAAGTCCTCCTGCCGGATCCCCGTACCCGTATCGATGAACTCGGTGAGGATTTCGTCGCGACGCTGCGGATTCAATCTGGTCCGCACCGTGAGCACGCCGCGCGAATTCATCGCATCCATGGCGTTCAGCATGAGCGCCATGAAGCACTGCACCAGCCGCTCGGCGTCCGCCTGGAACTGCGGGAGGTCCTGCTCGAGCTGCCGCTCGATCGTGAGCCACTTGAAGCGCTCGTGATGCTTCAGCAGGAACAGCGTCTGCTCGATGATCGCGTTGATGTCGGCAGCCGCTCTGTGCCCGCTCTGCTTGGGACGGGAAAAATCGAGCAACCCGTCCACGATCCGCCGGCACCGTTGCACTTCCGTATCGATGATCCGGAGGTATTCCTCCTGCGCGCCACGGTCCTGCGGCGGCAGCTCGCCGGTCCGCAGGCTCAACGCTTCGCTACAGGCGAGAATGGTCGCGAGCGGATTGTTGATCTCGTGCATGACACCGGCGGCCAGCTGCCCCACCGCAGCGAGCTTCTCGCTTTGCCCCAGACGTTGCTGTGCCTGGCGCCACGCCGTCACATCTTCGCCGATGGTGATGACGTGAGAGACGTCCTCGTCGTCAAGCCGCATCGGAATCTTCGTGATGCGGTAGTGCCGCGCTTCGCCGGTCGTCTGCGAGTCCATCTCGACGGTCTGGATCTCGCCGGTCGCGAAGACGCGATCGAACTCGAGCTTCAACAGTTCGCGCGGCTGTCGGTCCAGCACTTCGAACACTTCGCGCCCCAACGCGTCCTCGCGCGACACGCCCTGCGTGCCCGCTTCGCGCTTGCGGTTCCACGCCCGGATGCGATAGCCGCGATCGATCACGTAGAGACCGACCGGCAACGAGTCGATGATGCGGGCAACGAAGTTCCGTTGCGCCTCGAGCTCACGGGTGCGCAGCGCGACTTCAGAGGCGAGGTCCTGCGACAGCTCATTGGCGGCAAGCACGGGAGCCAGCATCTGCGCCACGACGACCAGGACGTCGTGCGCCATCCGCTCATAGCGGCCCTGGGGAATGATCACCTCGAAGCCGCCCAGCGTCTCTTCCTCGTGGATCAGCGGGAGGCGCAGGAGCGTGCCTCCCGGAACCGATTCGTTGTGCGGCCCCACTGTCACCGAGGCCGATCCAGAGGAAGTGAAACCGGGAAGCTGCGTTTCGTCGTCGGGGCTGGCGATGCGGATGAAGCTCGAGCCGGCGGGGGAGCGCAGCCAGAGCCGGCAGCGACGCAGCGCCAGGCCGCGACGCAACACACTCACGACTCCGGCCAGACCTTCTTCGGCCGGGCGGCCGGCAGCCAGCACTTTGGCGACTTCGGCGAGCACCTCGAGACCGGGATGGTCCGAGGTCAGCGTCGGCGCGACCATAAGGTCGCTAACCTAGGGATGACGCTCCCGGCGCGCCAGCGGCGCCTCCCCACGGAACGCCAGCAGGCCGCGCATGAGCGGCTTGCCGCTATGGAGGAAGACTGTGGGGCCGATCACAATCCCGAAATGAGCCGAGCTGCCGCTGCCGATGCTGAACGCTGGCAACACCGATATCGCAGCCCACTTTGACCCCAGCGCGAGCGGTGAATTGGCGGCGGTGTACCCTGTGACTTCGAATGTCAAATCGAAGCCGACCCCGGTCCCGTGCTCCTCGGTACCGAATTGGGCAATCGATTTCATGAGTGTCCGGGCGGACAGTGTTGCGGCGAACACGACGCCCTGATTCGAGCCGAGCATCGCGCTCTCGTTGACGAACGTGCCGACGCGACCCGCCAACCCGATCGCGGCGAGGCCGCGCGCGGGGCGACGCACGTACCCGATCTCGGCAGATTCGATCTGCCAGTTCGCGCCCAACGTCGCCACCAACCCGAAGTCGATCGCGTGCGGTCCCGGCGCTTTCGATTTCTCAGCCAGCGATTGTGCCCCAAGCGTCGTAGCCAAAGGGCCCAGCGCAACCAGCAGTAATGTCAAAGACCGACGCACGTGCTCTCCCCACGGATGCAGCCCCCCGCCCGCTGCATGTCATGCTGCGAATTGCGGCATGACGGGGGCGGCATTGATCTGCGACAGAACGTATTTGCAACTTCCGAGCCAGCTGGCGGGCCGCAGGGCAGTGGCTGCGCTAGAGTCGCACGCGCGCGCCGGTGAAGCGGACTCCTAACATTATGTAACGTAGCGCACACACGCACACGAGAAACACCGGTGCCGTCAGCAGCACCGCCGCAGCCATCTGGTACGGCCAGTTGCCCGCGTACGCCGTGTGCACACGTGCCAAGGCGACTTCGGCAACCTGCATGGCGGGTGAGCGTGTGATGACGAGCGGCCACAGGAAATTGCGCCATTGATCCACGAAGGCAAGCACGGCCAAAGCCAGCGCGGCTGGTCGCACAAGGGGAAGCCCGACGCGCCAGAACAGCATCCACTCTCCCGCGCCGTCCAAACGGGCCGCCTCTTCAAGATCGCGCGGCAGCATCAAGAACGCCTGACGCAGGAGGAGGATACCCCAGATCGAGACCAGCTCGGTTGAAATCAGGCCCGGATACGTATCGGCCCAGCCGAGGGCGTGAATCATGAGATAACGCGGGATGAGGAGAAGAAAGGCTGGGAGCGACAGCAGGGCGAGCAAGGTGGGCAAGACCCCTTCCCGACCCGGAAACCGCAGGCGGGCCAATGCATATCCCGCGGCGGCGCTGGTGAACACCTGTGCGACCATGACGCCGACGGCAAGGATCGCGGTGTTCAGCAGGACCCGCCCGTACGGCATTGCCTCGACCATCGCGGAGTAGTTGACCGTGGTCGGCGCATGCGGGAGCAGCGGCGGTGGCCACCGCAGCAGCTCCGCCTCCCCCATGAAGGAGACCGAGACCATATAGAGGAAGGGCGCGACCATGACGAGCGCGATCGCTCCCAGCAGGACCTTACGCATTGCGGACCTGCCGGCGCAGGAGCGTGAGCTGTGGCCACTTCAGCAGGAGCAGCGCAACGGCGAACACCACGGCGAGCGCGCTTGCCATCGCGAAGGCCTGCGCTCCAAACGCGGTTCCGTAGACGCGATGGACCATCACGTCAGTCGCATAGGCGGGGAACGGACCGCCCTGCGTCAGCACAAAGACAAGCGTGAACATCTGGAAGGCGCCGAGCAAGCCTGTCACCACCACGAACCATGTGACGGGTCGCAGTAACGGCAGCGTGACGCGCCAGAATCCGCGCCACGCCCCGGCCCCGTCCAAGCGCGCGCAATCCAGATAGGCCTGTGGTATTGCCTGGAGTCCGGTCAGGAAGACGAGCATCTGACCACCCACATGCGCCCAGACCGATATCAGCATGAGCGCCGGAAGCGCCGTGCCCGCCTTGCTCAGCCAATCGGGTCGGCCGAGGCCGAACGATCCCCAGCGGTAGATCGCCTGCCAGACTAATGCGATGACGACAGCCGACGTGACATAGGGGAGCAGAAACGCGGCGCTGAGCAGTCGTCCGCCCCAGTGCTGTCGATACCGATAGATCGCGAGCGCCGCTGCCAGCGCGAGCGCGATAGACACCGGGACGTACAGCGCGTACAGCGCGCTATTCCGGAATGCGTTCCAGGTCAACGGATCGCGCAGCAGCGCGCGGACGTTTGCGGTGCTCCCGAGATAGATCGCGTACAGCGCCGGACCGATCGTGAAGATCGTCACGTGAAGCGCCGCGGGTCCCAAGAATCCCCACGCGATCGCGGTTTCCCGGAGGCGTGCGGGCGTGCGCTCGGCCCAACGCACGAGCAGGATGGCCATTGGCCCGAGTAGGGCGCAGGGCAGCAGCAGGATCAACCACCGCGGCGCCTCGAGCTCGGCGGGCACCGAGCGCACCTCGATCCAGCGACCAGAACCGATGAGCGCGGACACGACGGCACGCTCCAGGCCATCCACGCGCACCCGACGCGGTGCGGATTCCGCAGGCTCGCCCGCGACGACCTCGCCGTCGGGCACCAGCGCAGCGAGGTCACTGATCGCGACGCGGGTCCGTGGCGGCGGAATCCGCGTCGCCGCCTCCTGCAGCAGCCGGCGCGTGTCCACCAGCCACCGATCGGTGCTGTCGCGCGCCGCCCATCGCACGTCGAGATAGGTCGCCAGCGCCAGCAGCAGCGCAGCACTCAGGTAACCGCCGCTCCGCAGGGACCGCTCCCGCAACGCGGTGACGGCTGCGGCAGCTACTGCGAGCAGCGCCGCGGGGAACGCGAAACCGAATCCACCAGGAAGTGGCCCGTGCGGCATCGGATGCGGTCGCACGGCGACGGCACCCACCACCTCCTGTCCGTCGCGGTCTTTGAGGGGAACGAGCGCGGCCCCGTCGCGCCAGCGTCCTGCCGTCGCGAGATGCGTGAGATCATCCGGCGAGAGCGGCGCGGTCGTCGCATCGACCAATGGCGCCGTGCCGAAGTAGACCTCCACGTCCGATGACCAGCCCGGCAGTGTGCGAAGCGCCCGGGACTGTGTCAGGAGCGAGGGCAGGTCGTAGCTCCGAGAAGCCGGTGTCGAGGATGGTGGAGGAGATGGAGGTGGCGGAGGTAAAACCGGGGCACGGTGGCGGCGAGACCGCTTAACGCGAGGCGGTTCCGGTGGCGGAGGCGGAGGCGGAGTAACCGCGGCGATGTATGCGGCCGTTGTCCCAGCGATGCGGAAGGCGAACGCGCGCTCGTAGTGGCGCTGCGCCGCGACGACAACGACGAGCGCCATCGCCGCCGCCAGCCCCGAGGCCATGGTGGCCGCCGCTGCCCAGCGCCGCGAGCTCATGCGAGCGGCGCGCCCGCAGCGTCGAACAGATAAAGTCGGCGACGATCGACTCTCACTCCCACGCGCGTGCCGACGCGCACATCGGCGAACCCCGGGAGTCGCGCGACGAGGGGTTGGCCGCCGGCATTGAGGTGGACAAGCGTCTCGCTGCCCAGCGGCTCGACGACCAGCACATCCACGTTCCCGACGCCCCGATCGACCGCGCACAGCCCCACGTTCTCAGGCCGGATGCCGACCTGCAGCTCGCCCTCATAAGTGCTCAGCTCGACGGGGATGGTGAGGCTTCCCGCTTCGATCACCCTGCCGCCGTCGCCGATCCCTTTTCCTCTGCCCTGCAAGACATTCATTCCCGGCGTGCCGACAAAGCGGGCGACGTGGACGTCCGCAGGTTTCTGATAGACCTCCTCGGGCGTTCCCACCTGCCGTAGCCGCCCTTCGTGCAGCACGGCGATGCGCTGGCCCATCGTCATCGCTTCGGTCTGATCGTGTGTCACGTAGATCATGGTCGCGCCGAGGGCGCGGTGCAGTGCGAGGAGCTCGGCGCGCAGCTCAATACGGAGCTTGGCGTCGAGGCGGGAGAGCGGCTCGTCGAAGAGAAATGCCTGCGGGCCGCGCACCAGAGCGCGGGCCAGTGCTGCGCGCTGCCGTTCTCCTTCCGCGAGCCGGTCGGGCATGCGATCCAGGACGCGCTCGATGCCAAGCCGCGCCGCCGCGTCGGCGACACGGCGCTCCACCTGCGCGTCGGCCACGCCGCGCATCTCGAGGGGAAAGGCAATGTTCTCGCGCACACTGAGGTGGGGATATAGCGCAGGGGTTTGAAACACCATCGCCAGGTCGCGCGAGCCGGGTGAGTCGTGCGTCACGACGCGCTCGCCGATCACGACGTCGCCGCTCGTCGGCTCTTCCAGACCCGCGATGCAGCGCAGCACTGTGGTCTTGCCCGACCCCGACGGACCAAGCAGGACGAGCAGCTCGCCGTCCCGCACGTCGAGATCCAGGGCGTGTAATGCCTGTGTGCCGCCGTCGAAGACCTTGCTCAGCCGGCGGAGCGCCACCGACGCCATCGGTTACGCTACGGCGCTAAAAACGCCCGCACCAACCCGTAGTACACGACGGCCCAGACCACGAAGCCGGTGATGATGACCCCGGGAATCTTCTCGATCGGCTTGGTGGTCGGTCCGGTGGTCGCCGTGAGCGCGTTGATCTGGATCAGCGCGACCAGCACGAAGAGCGCGATCCAATAGGCCAGGTGGTTGCCGCCGCCGGGGACGGTGAAGTGCGACGCCGCGCCCATGAAGAACAACATCGGGATCGAGAACACGACGTTGGTGCGCGAGGCGAGGAACGCGCGACGGGCCGCCGCCGGTGCCGCGGCGTTCGCCTGGCCGCCCGAAGCCGCCGCGACCGCGGAGGCGATGACGATCTTCTGCTTCGGCCAGATGACGCGCCACACGTTCGCCAGCATCACGGTACCGAACAGTGCACCCGTCAGAATCGTCGTCGCCCACGGCGAGGACCAGGCGGCCGACCCCTCGGGCGATTCCCCGATGCGCTTGCCGATAATCGCCGCTCCAGTCAGAAACGTCAGCACGGCGGACCAGCGGAACCAGGCGAGCGCGCGCGGCACAAGCTTCTGCGTTGCGGCGCTCTTGGTCGCCGCGTCGGCCTCCGCCATGAACGGGCCCTGTACGAAGTTGAAGTAATACAGCAGACCGATCCACGTGATGCCGGCGAGGAAGTGCAGCCAGCGCAGCAAGAACTCCGCCACGAGCGCCTCCGGAGGTAGGAGAGGACAGCACGTTCCGCGGAGCAAAATATGGTAGGAACCGTGTCGCGCAATGCGGGGTTTGAGAGGCAAACTCAAAAGGACGAACGCGATGGCACAAGTAAAGCAACAGCGCGCGGCTAAGGCAGGCAGCGAAGCGCGACACGTGCTGCCGCCGCTGCCTTACGATTTCGCCGCGCTCGAGCCCCACATCGACGCACAGACCATGCAGATCCACCACGGCAAGCATCACCAGACCTACATCGCGAATCTCAACAACGCGTTGGCCAAGCACCCCGAGCTCGCGAACAAGAGCCTCGAGGAGCTGCTGCGCGGCATTGACACGATCCCGGACGACATCCGCACCGCAGTTCGGAACAACGGTGGCGGGCACTACAACCACTCACTGTTTTGGACCATTATGGCCCCGGCCGGCAAGGGCGGCGGCGGGGAGCCGGCAGGCGCGCTCGCTGATGCTATCAAGCGCACCTTCGGCGACTTCACGAAGTTCAAGGAACAGCTCAGTGCTGCTGCGACGTCGCAGTTCGGCAGCGGCTGGGCGTGGCTGACGCTCGCGAACGGAAAGCTCGAAGTTGCCAGCCGGCCGAATCAGGACAGTCCCTTAATGGACAACAAGATTCCCATTCTCGGGCTCGACGTCTGGGAGCACGCCTACTACCTCAAGTACCAGAACCGCCGACTCGATTACGTTGCGGCGTGGTGGAACGTGGTAAACTGGCAGGAAGTCGGTCGCCGCTACGAGGCCGCGCTATAGCTGCTCGCGCGAGGCCGGCTCTGGCGACTGAGCAGGCGGAGCTAGGATCCGACTCAGGCTGCTAAGCAGGACCTCGAGGTCGACAGGCTTGGACAACACCTCTTCGACCTCGAGGTGCGCGCCTGACCATTCGCGCGTCGCCGCCGAGAGGATCACCACGGGAATGTGGTGGAGCCCGGGGGTGCGGCGCAGGATCGAGAGAAACTGCTTGCCGTCCATTACCGGCATCTTGTAGTCGAGCAGTATCACGTCTGGCGGATCCATCTTCTCGAGCATATGCAAGGCGTGCTGACCCTCGCGGGCGGTGTGCACGATAAAGCCTTGCCCCGTCAAGAAATCCCGCAGGCTCATCCGCGTATCCGCATCGTCATCGATGACCAGAATGGAATGCATGTGCCGTACTTTAACCGAACAACCGGCGGCGCACGCAGACCCGTTGGATGTAATTCAGGAGAATGAGACGCAGATCACATCAAAAATGTTCACTCGTCGAGCGGGGAGGCTGAAATCTCCGCGTTGCCCGCTTCGTCATAGGCGACGGTCAGGCGCCAGGGCCGGCAACAGACCTGACAGTCTTCGACGTAGTCCTGAAACGCTCCCCCGCCCGCATCGAGCCCGATCTCGTTCGGCTCACCACAGTACGGGCACGTGACTACCCCCTCCGTCTCGGCGGTTCCGTCGCCGAGCGGGAACTCCGCGTCGAGATCGTCGTCGGCGAAATCGAGCATCAGTCAGCCCAGCCCAAGCGCTGCCGCAGCGCCGTGACGTGGGCCGTGTGATGCCGGCCGTGCCAAGCGTACAGCGCGAGGATGGTGTCGAGCGAGGGGGTTCCCCACTCGGGGTGCTTGATCGTGCGCGCGAAATCGGCCGGACGCATTCCGCGCAGCAGCGCCACCCAGCGCACATGTAGCGCGGTCAGCAGATCGAGCGACATGGCGATGGGCGCGCGCGTCTCGGGCGTCTTCGCCCAATCCTTCTCTTCGTATGTCTTGATCGCGGGGGCGTCTTCCGTCAGACCCAGCTTAAAACGGATGTACGCGTTCATGTGACTATCGGGGACGTGATGGGCAACCTGGCGCACCGTCCACCCGCCGGCCCGATACGGCGTATCGAGCTGTGCGTCGTTCAGTCCGGCAAAGGCGCGCCGAAAATTGGCTGGCGCAATCGCGATGTGATCGATGCACGCGCCGCGGTCGGCCGCCGAGAGTGCGTTGCCGGCGGGCGCCGTAAACTTCCCGATGGGATAGCGTTCGTCGGTCACTGGTCGACCCGCCAGGTCGTCGTCAATTCCGTGTTTCCCCACTTGATGCGGAGGGTGCCGCGCAGCTGGGCATAGCCGGTTGTGGGATCGGGCGAGTCCGGGACGAGATAAATCGACAGCGACGGCTCCGGCTCGGCCATCGCACGGCTGGCAAGGGCGACGCGCCCGAGGTCTTTCGTGGCATCGTGGTCGGTCCCCCACTGCCCCGTTCCGCGGTTCACGATGAGTGTGTAGCCCGTGCGGGTGTACTGGATGAAGAGCGAGTAATCGCCCCGCGGCACTTTCAGGTCGCCGAGGGTGATATCGACATCCGAATGGAGCGCGGTGGCCATGTTCGCGCCAAAGCGCCACACCGTGTCGAGCGGGATGAGGCCGCCTTCGACCTTGCGGCCGCGCGCGTGGGGCTGGCCGTACGAAATGGCAATCCGCGAAGGGCCCGAGAGGCTGGCGTCTTCCTCGAACCAGCGATTGCCGATGCGGCGGGCGTTGAGGTGCACTTCGACCGATGCCTGGCTGCTGGCGGCAATGCGTAATGGAACAGCCGGTTCCTGTGCCTGCGCCAGGATCACGACTGGGATCAGGAGGTCAAGGAGCATTGAGAGAAGATGGAAGCAGCGGAAGTGGAGCGGAAGGGATTCGAACCCTCGACCCCCTGGTTGCAAACCAGGTGCTCTCCCAGCTGAGCTACCGCCCCCCGCAACGAAAATAGAGAGAGTGTTGCCTGCACGCCACACGAAAAAAATCGACTGGAACGATTTCGCCGTTCGGGAATACCGCACAGGGAAACCATGACACAACGCACGCTCGCACTCATTCTCATGAGCGCCGCACAAACGACCTGCGCCCGCGGCACACAAGCGGCGCCGCTGCGCCTCGGCACGACGACTACCGTCGACCAGTCAGGCGCGCTGGCGTTGGTCGACTCGCTCCAACCACCCATGCCGGTGCGGGTCGTCGTAGGCGCCTCGGGCACGATCCTTCGATCGGCGGCGGCAGGTGACCTCGACGTCGTCGTCACACATGCACCCAGCCTTGAGCAGCGGCTGCTCGTCGAACCCGGGCGTGCGGCACTGCGCTGCCCGTTCGTCGTGAGCCGGTTCGCCATCGTCGGGCCTGCGGCCGATCCGGCGGGTGTTGCGAGCGCACGCTCGGCCGCGGACGCGTTTCGCCGGATCGCGAACGTGCGCGCCTCCTTCATATCGCGCGGGGACTCATCGGGCACGCACATCAAGGAATTGTTTTTGTGGAAGACGGCGGGTGTGATCCCGGATGGCCTACGCAATAGCTGGTACGTGCAAGCCGGAGGCGATCAGGCCGCCACCCTGCGAATAGCCGACGAGCGCGCCGCGTACGCGCTCGCCGACTTGCCGACATTTACACGACTGCAGGGCATCCGCCTACGCGCGCTCTTCACTGCTGACACGGTGCTCGGCAATCCATACACGTTGTACGTGATTCGTTCGGCGACGGGCAACACTGACGCCATGCAATTCAGCACCTGGGCATTGGGCGAGTGGCGTACGCGCCTGCTCGCCCTGCGATTGCCCGGCGACATGCCGGCGTTCGTGACTCCTCTCCCGCCCGGTGAATGCACCGTGCCGGTGGCGTGGGGGGGGGCGGGGGCGGCGCGGGCGGCGCGGGCGGCGGGGGCGGCCGCTGAACGGTAGGGAGGTTTTATGCACTTTCCGGATTTGGTCCCGCACGCGCTCGTCATGCTCACGAAACGAGGCGTTGCGGTCATGGGAGAACGCGAGGCTCGGCTGCTGGAAGCCGTCGACCGGGTGCGCTCGATAAAAGACGCTGCATCCCAGGCGGGAATCAGTTACCGCACGGCCTGGAGCGCGATTCAGCAGATGGAACAGGCACTCGGCCGGCCCATGGTCGTCTCACGCGCCGGAGGTCCCGGCGGTGGAGCCACGACGCTTACTGACGAATGTCGCCAGCTGCTCGCGCTATATCAGAGCCTGCGACGACGTCTGGAAGACAGCCTGGGGCGCGTCTGGCAAAGCGCGGAGCCGGCGGCGCAGGCCGGCGACTAACGTGAGGATCGTGGCGCCGTTCGTGAGCAGGCCCACGAGTGCAAATTCTGTCGACGTGCCGCCGAGCGGCTGCTGGAATGCGCGCAGGCCGGTGCCCGCCGTCGCGCTCGTGAGCGGAGCCGGGCCGGTGATCGTGAACACAATCGCGGAGTCCAACCCGGAGTTCGGCGATGTCAACCGCACCTTGAGTTGACCCGGGCCGGAAGGACCCGTCGAATCGCCGCAGCTCAGCCCAGTGACGAGCAGCGCTGCGACCAGCGCGAATCCCCAGAGCCGCTTCATTGCCGGCCTCCCTTCCGCTGCATCGCCTGAAGCGCGGACGCGCTCAGCGGAGCGCCCGTGGCCTTGACCCACGCCAAGAAGTCGCCGATGTCGAAGCTGCCATTGTTATTGCCGAGGTAATCGAGATAGCGGACCTGGTCCGCGTTGAGCGGCGCCGTGGGGCCGAGCAGCTGCGCGACGACGTCGCTCGTCGCGAGCGTCGGCGCAGTGACCGAGAGCGTGAAAGCGCGGCTCACGGTACTGCAGGACGTCACCCTGGCGGTGTAACTGAAGTTGCCGGTCTGCGCCGGGAAGCCAG
>WNGN01000768.1_pt1 | contig 34403 bp, 33 predicted proteins | sample 5400561 | NCBI WGS metagenome assembly WNGN01 (sample SAMN13153379, study PRJNA577476) | soil metagenome | isolation source: 115 cm soil or saprolite under Garry oak tree replicate 2 | place: USA:California | collected 2016-06-15 | reverse complement strand
GAATGTTGATCCATGTGAGTGCCGGGATACCCCCGAGCCAGGAGCCGAGATTGGCTGCGGAGAAGTCAGAGACTTGAGCGGTGCCCAAGAACCTCCAGGAATGGGCCAGGATTAGCGGTAGAGTTCCGAAAAGGGTGCCGTCTGGGGTTAGTGCGATAAAGAGGCCGGACGCAAAGGGTCCAAGGCTTGCTTGGTAGTCTGACCCAACACCATAGTATAGCGCGAGACCGAGAGTCCCGCTGATCAGGAAGGTAATGCCGACGAGAACATATTTCAATCGGATCCAGTAATCGTGAGTACGTGTCTGTACGGAATCGACCCTTCCCTTTATCCCTGTGATAACGTCTTGGAGGAAGCCGACCGGGCAGATCCAGCCGCACATGAACCTCCCTAGCAAGGCTCCGACCACAAACATGATTCCGATGGGCAACCATGGGAAGATTGCCTGCGACAAAAGGAGAGTGGTAGCGTCCAACGTTGAACCGATCGCACCCTGCGCCTTAACACTCGCCACAACCGGGAGCACGACCCACGATCTTGCTCCGCTGAACGAAGGGTTTAGGCGAGCAAGAGCGATGCCCGCGAATAATAGGAAGAAGCCCAGCTGGACGAGAGTCCTCACTGGCCAGTAGTAGATTCTTCCGCGCCGTAGGCGCTGCCACAGTCGGTTGGCAACGCCGACCTTCGATTCGCTTGTAGCAACGGGCTGCATTTGGATTATCTAGCCTAACCAAAGATCGGAACGAACTGACGGACCGATTGTTGAATGATAGCCCATTGCTCCGAGTAGACGCCTAACATCATAATCGCCAGCCCCAAGAATAATGTTAGAGTTGCGATGACTCGATTCAAGTTGGTCCACCATTAGCTCGGCGAATCAGTTTAGCATTCTCCGAGTTTGCGTAGTTATATTGTTTCCGAAGACTACAGTCGAGACTGTTCTCTCCGTATGATATAGACAAGTCTTTAATAGCGTACGGACGAACCGAGCGAAAATTATTCTTGACTAACGGAGGATTGTCCATGGACGAGAAGAATCCTAGCACGTCCACCAACTCTACTCCTCCCAATCCCGCGCAGCCAGTGGCCTCCCAGCCACCCAGTCTTCCGCCGCCGGTCAAGACCCCTCTCATCTCACGACGAAGATTTCTCCAAGGAGCAGTGGCCGCTTCGGTCGTTCTTGCCGCCGCCTCAATGGGCGCGTCTGGACAGATCCTAGGCCCTCTCATTCCGGAATCGACAACGACCCAGGATATCATAGACTGGGCAACACTCGATGGTCAGTACCAGGCCGTGAAGTCCAAGTCGACTCTATATCAACCGATAAACTATTCAGAATTCTTCTATTTCCCCTACGATTCCTCAGTCAGCCCATACTACAAGAACGTGATAGCGAGACTTCCTGATCCCCTAGTAAACCCAAACCCGAAATATTCATCAGACCCCATCCTCAAGCACGTGGTCGCCCTCAACGTTACATGCGTCCACTTGAGATGCCTAGTAAATCCTGGCTATGCAGGAAACCCTGGCACAGGCGAATTCCGACTCCAGTGCCCATGCCACGGAAGCCAATATCGATTGGTTGACGGCGTTCCTGTCGCCGGACCCGCCTTTGACCTCGGATTGAATCCTCTTCCGGAAGTCCAGCTCTCAGTCGATGCAAACGGGAAGATAAGCGCCTTCGGGAAGTTGATCGGAGAACCGGGAATTGGGCGCACCCAGTAGCAAGAAAAAGGGCGTCCTCGACCCTATAATCGCCCTCCTGAAATGGACCTGGGAAAGGCTGGAACGAACACTTCTCCTCGGACTGAAAATAGTCTTTCCCTCCAGATTCATCAGCCCGATGGGCTTTCTAGGAATGCTAACTGTAATCGTGTTCCTCATACTCGGGGTCACGGGTGCACTGTTGCTCTTCCACTTCACACCCTTCTTTGGAAACTGCCCTCCCTCACCGGCGAACGTAACCTATGTCCCGTCAGCAACTTGCAATCAAGCCTACAACAGCGTACAATCGATAAACAGCAATGTAGCCTGGGGATCGATAATCAGAAACATCCACTACCATGCTTCCAATGCCATGGTTCTCCTAGCGGTAATGCACATGTTCTACCAGTATTTTGGAGGACGGTACAAGCTCCGATACGAGATCCTCTGGGTGACAGGAATCATTCTCGGCGTCGTCACGGTTATCGAAGCTTACACCGGTTACGACCTAATCTTCAACATTCGAGGACAACTAGCCATAAACATTGGACAAACCCTTACCTTCTACAGCCCGGTAATAGGGGCCGACCTCGCTCGAATAATATTCGGGTTCAGCTTCAACGACCTCGCAATTCGATTCTACGCCTTCCACGTCTTCATCATACCAATAATCATGCTGGCAATAATGGCAGTTCACCTTCCAAGAAACCTTGTCCTAGACATACCCGTGGCCTCAGCCATAACGGGAATCATTTTGATCATGGGCGGACTATTCCCCGTAGATGTTGGAGTGAAATACGATCCGAACGTGCAGACCCAGATCACGTTTCCAGAATGGTACTTTACGAGTCTCTACGCGTTCATCAGGGTTAAGGGACTTGCTCCCTTCATAGCGGGAGCTATAATCCCGACAATATTCGTCCTGATCTTCACGGTTGCCCCGTTCTTTGACCGTGGGAGGAAAATAGCTATGATCGACCGACCCTTCTGGGTTGCCCTCGGTGTCGCCTCGCTAGGACAGATCGCGGTCGTGACTGTTTGGGGATTCAGGTCTGCAAACCCACTCGTCGCACTTACCGACCCTGGGCAATTGGTGATCGACCCAACCCTTTTCTTCGGATCATTGTTGCTATCTATCGCGTTGGCTTACGGCTTCGTCTACGCATTCGTTAGATGGAGGCGTGCCAAGGTAGATGCGCTTCGCGCAGCTAGAAAACCGATACCCTTTCGAAGATTACAGCCGTACCTGTTTTCAAAGAGCGAAGTCTATTCGCTGTTGGGCGGGCTACTGCTCCTACAAGCGTTCCTAGACGTTTCGATATTTCGAGCCTTAATTGCAAATCTCAATAATTTTGTCCTTCTTGAAATTGGGATGGTGCTTGTCGCGTTCGCTGCGGCGGTTCATATATACCGGATATCGAACCAAGCGAAGTGATTGATGGACCGTGCAAGTCCCGAAGAGACATCTACCTGTCGTAGGATTGTTAGGGCTTGTAGTCATCGCCGCCGCGGGAGGCGGCATCTACTACTACGAGTACGTCTCGCCTCCAAACACGTCATGTGGTGTGGCGTCACATCGGCTATTCTTTATGACAGCAATAATTTTTGAACTGGGAGGTTTCCAGATCACAAACGGGGCATACCTTAACCAGAGCACAGCACCAGCTTTCAACGCCACGGCAGGTCCAAGCCTTGTCGGTGTAAAGCACCAGAACTACACCGCGCCTTCCGACCACAAGACGATAAATGCGATAGTCGGGGACACAATCACACTATACATCTACGGCGTGAATTCCACGGACCCTAGGCAGTTCGCTGGCATCGCAGGCCACGGGTTTACGATATCTCCATCTGTCAACGGTCAGTTTGGAACAGGCACAATTCCCTTGGGAAAGTGGTATACAGTGACGTTTACCGTAACTCAAGCGGGAACATACGCATACTTCTGTACAATTCCCTGCAGCAACGGTCACGGGAGCATGACTGGCAGCATGGTGGTATCATGTGGCTGAGACGATCGTCCAGCGGCAGATACAGGTCTCGGCCAAGAATAGAATTCTGACTTACTACGAGTACACTAAGCCAAAGATCTGGTACCTTCTAGTTTTCACCTCTCTGACTGCAACATTTGTCGCCGGCAGCCTGCTCTCGACCGGCCTTTCCCCGATCAGATGGATTATCGCAGGTGTTGCTATCACATCAGGTTGCGCGGGTTGTAATGCCCTGACAAATTACGTTGACAGGGACATCGATGCGGTTATGAACCGGACGCGCCACAGGCCCCTCCCGAGCGGACGAATCACTCCGACCTCAGGGCTCCGATTCGGCCTCGCTCTCGTCGCAATTTCCATCTTATTATCATTCACATTGAACCTTCTATCGGTTCTATGGATGGCCCTCGGGGTTCTCGACAACGTCGGGGTCTACAGTTTACTGTTGAAGCGACGAAGCGTTCTGAACATTCTGCTAGGAGGATTCAGCGGTGGGCTGCCGGTTCTCTTCGGATGGTCCGCCGCGACAGCAGGCCCGATCGGAACCATCTCCCTACTTCCAATACTCATGGCGGGTCTCGTATTCCTCTGGATTCCGATCCACATCTGGTTCCTCGCAGTTACATTCCGATCAGACTATGCAAAAGTTGGGGTGCCTATGCTCCCGGTCGTCATCGGATCAGTGCCAGCTATCCGGCTTATAGTAATTTTCTCAATGATTCTCTTCCCATTTTCCATCGGCGTCTACTTGCTCGGCCATTTCGGCCTGGTTTACGGGTTGGTGGCGCTTCTAGGGGGTCTAGTGAATCTAGTTGGAAGTGTGTGGGTCCTCTACAAGCCGACAGAGGCGAACGCCTGGACAATGTTCAAGATCTCCAGCCCCTATCTTTTCCTGCTCTTTCTTGCGATGATAGTGGATGTCGCGTTGAGAGCTTAGGCGAGCAATCGCATAAACCGTCCCATACCTCCAGGAATCTGGCACATTATCACGTCAGATATCCGCTTCGTCCCCATCATACGCAGCATCAAATCAAAGAGGAAGCCGTGGGCCATGACTCTGTCTGAGGCTTGACGCATCAGCTTCGAGTTCTCCATCTCCAGGCCGATCTGCTCCTTCCAAGAAGCCTCATAACTTGATAGAGGTGTCTGATGCTCGAAATAGTTGACCGCAGCCTCCGCTGCCAAGTCTCCCGTAATGAGAGCGGTTTGTATTCCACCGCCATTTGTAGGCATAACCATTCCAGCCGCATCGCCGACCGCCATAACCCGATCAGAATAGGTCCGGGAAAGAGGTCCGTCGACCGGGAGGCTATCACCGATCATCGAAGCCTTGTTCCCGCCAACCAACCGTTTCGAGGCGACCGTGTTCTTCTCAATGAAACCGGTGAGGAGATCGCGTATCTGCCAATCTCGTCTGACATATGGTTCCCTGATCCCGATTCCAACGTTTGCGCGTCCGTGTCCCTTAGGAATTATCCACCCATATCCGCCTGGCGAGTATCGAGGATCCATGTACATCTCCGCAACATCCAGCTCGACGTTGAGGTCAGTCATCAGATACTCTATGTTCGTGGCGACCGCATAGGGACCAGCATAGGCTCTTTCTGGAAGTCCGGCCCTCTCTGCGGTCTCGCTCGGATAACCGTCTGCTGCAATGATGATGTCTCCGTGAACCGATTTTTCGCGTGTCGGACCAACCCAGCCTCCCTGATCATACGGGAAGTAGTGGGCTTGGACGCCGATGTCGATATCCGCACCATGGCTTCGGGCAACGTCTCCGAGGTGACTCTCGAAAACATGCCGATCGAGGATGTGGGCCGCAAATGGAAACTCAAACTTATGCCCCCTCGGACTTATCAAACGAATGGAATGACATGTCGTGTCGACAGCTTCAGGGGATGCGTCAATGACATCGAGATTCTTGACTCTCGGGAGAAGCTTCTCCATCTCGGCTTTGACCGGAAAATATTCGCCGCACCGGACTGGTGTGCCGAGAATCTTCTTTTTCTCGAAAACTTTCACTTTCAAGCCTTTCTTTGACAAATGGATTGCTGCCGAAAGGCCACCAGGCCCACCACCAACGATGACAACGTCATACTTGCTCCCGTTCAATTGTAAAGATCAGCTAGCGGTGTATCCAACGTGAAACGATCGGTAGAAGTGATTTATGCGTTTGGCCCAGTTCACGATTGGTCGTACGATCCGTGAATAGATTTATAATACGGGCCGGGGCGGTTTGACGGAAATTCCATAGTTCGAAAGTAGCAGGAACCAAAACTTGGCGTTCGACCCTCTTCTCCTAACGACATCTCTCGCCGTCGTCGGGGTCATCGCCTCGATAATTCTCGTTCTGTCAGTCAAAAAGTATCCCACCGGGAACGAGAAAATGGTCGCCATATGGAAGGCGATCATGGAAGGCGCAAACGCCTACCTGAAAAGACAGTTTCGAACCATTGGAATCATCGCAGTAATCATCGCGATCGTTATCCTCGCGGCGTTCAGCGCAACATTCACAGTGACTTATAGCGCTGAAATTGCGTTCAGCTTCCTTCTCGGAGTCACTTTCTCCCTTGTCGCAGCCTACATCGCAATGTATTCAGCCACAAACGCAAATGTCAGGTCAACCGCGGCAGCAGAACAATCCACCTATCTCGCTTTGAAGGTAGCCACACTCGGCGGCGGTGCGCTGGGCTTGGCTGTGATTAGCATGAGCCTGCTAGGTCTCTCGATTCTCTACGCCGCCTTCCGCGACCCAGGCGTGCTGGCAGGATTTGGATTCGGAGCATCACTGGCTGCACTGTTCGCCCAGCTGGGCGGCGGAATATTCACAAAGTCAGCCGATGTCGGCGCCGACCTTGTTGGGAAAGTGGAAGAGAACTTTCCGGAAGATGATCCTAGAAACCCCGCCGCCATAGCTGACAACGTCGGCGATAATGTTGGAGATGAGGCTGGGAGAGGAGCAGACCTCTTCGAATCCCTCACCGCCGAGAACCTCGGAGGCATGATCATCGGTCTTATCGTCTCGATCATCCTCTTCCAGGGAATAAGCGTCTACTATGTGACAATGCCTCTGATCGTGAGATCGCTGGGGATAATCGCGACATTCGTCGGGCTCGCTGTTGCGATCTTTGAGAAGAAATTCAAAAACCCGATCAAACCGACCAGGGACGGACTTTTGGTAGCGTCCGTCGTGGCAGCGATTCTCATGTTTATTGCGACATGGTACGTCTTCGGTCCATCCGGACTGACCCCGAGTGGAAGTGCTCTGGCTGCGTACGCGCTCTACGGATGTATGGTCTCGGGACTGGCGGCAGGATTACTTATCGTGCTCTATACCGAATACTACACAGGTTCTGAAGCGAAATCTGTTATTACGATCGCAGAGAGATCAAAGTCCGGTCCAGCCCTTACCATCATGTCCGGCACCGCGGTTGGCATGATTTCAAGCGGACTACCAGTGATTACAGTGGCAATCACCCTTCTGATCTCGTTTGCTCTGGGAGAACAGTTCGCCATCCAAGCGGGAATTACTAATAGGTTCCTAGGGGGCGTCTATGGTACGACTATGGCCACGATGGGGATGCTCTCAACAGCCGGGATCGTCTTAACCATGGACGGTTTAGGTCCAATAGTAGACAACGCTGGGGGAATCGCCGAAATGTCCGGCGCCCCCGTCCAAGTCCGCGAGCGAATTGAGCCTCTCGACACGCTGGGCAACACGACCAAAGCCCTCACGAAGGGCTATGCGATGGGGTCCGCCGCTCTCGCGTCTCTACTACTCTTCCAGGCCTTCGTATTGGAAGTCGCAAGATACCAGGCCAAAATAACCGACCTAACCACTATCACGAGTGTCCAGGCCGCACTTCTGGGAACGAAACTATCCAGCCTGGGATCCGCTCTTGCTCTCAACCACCCCGATGTGGTGATAGGTGCGTTGATTGGGGGTATGCTTCCTTTTGTATTTTCCGGGACGGCAATTAACGCAGTAAGTGTCGGCGCTTATCGCATGGTCGAGGAAGTCAGAAGACAGTTCAGAGAGATCCCAGGGCTCAGAGAAGGAACAGCTAAGCCAAACTATGCAGCAGCAGTGGACATTTCCACGAGGACAGCTCTGCGCTTGATGGTAGTCCCAGGCGCAATCCCGGTAGTAGCTCCGATCGTCGTGGGGGTATTCCTCGGCTGGGCCGCAGTCGGAGCGTTAGTTGTTGGCGCGACACTATCTGCCATACCGTTGGCTATCATGATGATGTGGGGTGGAGCAGCAATGGACAATGCGAAAAAGTATGTTGAAGCAGGACACTTCGGAGGCAAGAACACGGAAACTCACGCGGCAACGGTGGTCGGGGACACGGTTGGCGATCCTTGGAAGGATACAGCTGGGCCAAGTCTGCACATTCTCATCAAGCTCCTGAACACGATTTCGCTGGTCTTCATTCCGCTCTTCCTAGTAGCTCTAATTTCCCTAGCATAACCGGGTCAGGCGGATATGAGTACTCCCGCCAAAAACACCGTTCTAAGAGCGATCCTCGCTGACGACGCCTCGGTGAAAATGGCAACAGCGCTCGGAACCCCAGGAAAAACGGAGTCGAACACGATCCCACTAACATCTGGACAGCTGACGACCGAGCAAATTGTGGGTCGCATCAAAGGACTCTCGAAGGTACGAGATGAGATCGTCCAAGTCATGCGACAACTCAACTTGACAAGGGAAGCGAGCCCGAGCGCAGTTGATCAGCTGGACTACGATAGTGAATTGGAATCGGCGAAGCGAGAACTGGGCGAGGCTAGGGAAAAGTACCAAGAGGTTCAGGGAAGGATTGAAAAGATTCAAAGACAGATCGATGATTCCAACAAGAGGATCGCGGCGCTCACAGAAATATCTCAAACCGGTTTTGCGACCGACCAGTTAGAGTCAGATGCGGAAGATTTCCGGAGACTCCTGGGACGATTACCTGTCAAGAAATTGGAGGCGGCACATAAAGCAGTGCAGTCACAATTCAAAGACCAAGCTATCCTCGCAGTCGGCAACAAGAAACAGGACGCGTTCTACGTCCTCGTCGCCGCGCCCAAAGACAAGTCTTCGCAGGCCCTTCAAACGCTCCTTCTCTACGACTTCACCCCCATACAGATTCCCGAATACAAATCACAGGATGTCAAATCAGAAATTCAAACAGAGGAAGAGAAAGCGAAGGCCCTAGCCAAAGAACTTGACGAGTTAAAGCTGCAGCTAGATGACTTGCGGAAGACAGCAGGACTGACTCTGAACCAGAGGCTCGACAAAGTGGTAGATGCTCTTATGATGTTCCGCGGAATCCTCAAACTCGGCGAGGGAACTCAGGCCTCCCGAATCTATGCTCGACTCGAAAGAGTCCTTCCAGCTGAAATCGTGAACAATCTGTCCAGAAGAGGGATCATTGAACTGGAGTCTTCTTCGTAGAAGCGCGCGTATTCGTGAGCAATCCAGACCTCGAAGCACAAGCAACACCGCGAATCAAGGACGCTCTGAACGCCGCGATTAAGCAAACTGGAAAAGAAGAATTCGCCAAAATATCAGGAATTGAAACTTCCATTCTAGACAGAATCCTACAAAGCGAGGAAGAGTTTGTCTCTGTAGCGATCATAACCCTGGCATGTCAGGTCAATAGAAGCCATAACGATCCGGACCTGGCACATTCAAGCATTAGCGAGTGCTTGAAGGGAGCAATTCTCAGATTCCCCCAGAAGACCATGCATCATGAAATCAAGGAAGAAGACGCTTCCGCTAGAAGACGTCATCGAAGCGAATTTTTCAAGGCTAGGAAAGGCTACCCCAGAGTCTATAATCCGTCTTCACTTCGAGTTGTGGGATACACAGCCAACATCTTCGTTTTCTTCGTGTTAGGATATTTTCTGGGTGGTGTTGCGCTGGGTCCACTTCTCGGATTCTCTTCGTGCTTGGGTGTTGTAGGAACGTCCCCATGGGTCACGCCTTGCACTGGCTCGATCCTTGGTCTCATTCTGGGCGCTGTCCTCTGGCTGGGCTACACGTACTACTATTTTGTAAAGAAGTTCTGAAAATGCGATCGGGATTCCCCTTTCAATCAGGAATGGCTGCCAATGATCTGATCTGGTCGGGTTTGATCCCGGCTCCGACCCCAGCAAACATTGCGGACAGGTTCCTAGCTTCATTCTCCTTGACGATCAGGAATGCAAGAATTATTCCCAGTGTGTAGGGGAATCCTGCGAATATTCGACGACTGAGAAAGAGAGTGACTTCGTCTCCTCGTACTTTTGTCGACCTGATCCCAGGATCCGCCCGTAGTAGGAGTGAGACGAAATGAGTTCGAGCGCCTGACCCACATCCTGAGCGGCCGTGACCTGGCCCATTGTTTTCCGGTCGAGCTTCCAAGAACCACGTATGAGATGGTCTTCCACTTTGGAGGTCCCGATCAACTTGCTTCTCAATACGATTGCAAGATTCATCAAATCTATTGTAGCCCCCACGATAGGTAGGCAGCTCGCTCTGTCAGACCCGGGTAGTTTCTCATTGACATAATTGTAAAAGCGCTCTTCCCCCCAACCCGTGATTATGTCCCGGACAAAGGCGGCTCGTTCCCCCGATATGTCCCCCATTGCAAAGTCTCTTACTCTTGCTTCGAGAGTCCTATCCCCCATGATCCTCACGATGGCGCGAATGTCGTCTAGTGAATATAAACGATGAAGCTCCGATTCCTTCAGAATAGCTAGAGGTTGGCGTGTGGCGATAAATTCCTCCCATGTCTTACCTTGCGCCTTGAAAACGATAAGTGCGGCCAAATCGTAGGCATCAAAGCGATGAGTGAACTCTTGCAGGAAGACACGAACGCTTCCCTGAGCCGAAGCGAAGAGGGTCTTGACGGCACGAGCGAACCCCAAGCGTATAGCCCTCTCTACCTCGACGGGCGAAGATCCCTCCTTCAGCTCTGAAAGTTCTCTTCCGTAAGTTCCATCCGACAAGACGCCTAGAATTTCGCCTTGGGATCGGAATTCCGCGAGTGAGTAGAGCTGTTGACGGTCTAGAAGGAGTCCTTTTTCACCACGAATCTTAGCGATTGTATAATTGTCTCGAAGAACGTGTTGCACTGCAGATGGCAACAAGAGTTGCTCGCTACGCTTGAAGCACGAGGAGTAGGGCTATGATAAGAGAGTAAATCGCCAGCGCCTCAGAAAGGATTACAGGTATAAGGACCCGTGAGTAGAGCTCCGACTTCTCTGCTGTCGCAGCAGCCATGGCACTCCCAGACGTTCCAATGCCAAACCCCGCTCCGAGCGCCCCTCCTCCAACAGCCAGACCCGCAGCGAAGATGCGAAAAGCCGAGTCAGCCGCAGCAAGGTTAGCTGGGTTTGCAATAGCTGGAAGCTTGAAGACTGCAAGAAGCGCAACGACTAACCCGTAGATTGCCAATGCTTCAGCAAGGACAACTGCAATGAAACTCCTTGCAAATATTTCGGGCTTCTCGGTAATCGCGCCAGCGACTCCTGGCCCTGACATACCGATACCGAGGCCTGCACCGATGGCTGCGAGGAGGATGCTGAGAGCTATTCCGAGCGAAGCCCAGAAAATGGGGTCAAGCATTTGTTACACGGACCAACTCGACGGTTCTCGATAGGGCGAGAACGCCGCGCCTCCGCCCTCATAAAACTTACCAAACCATTCGACCCAGTGAAGTCTCAGAGCCTGCACAAAGACAATGAGTCCTTCAAGTAACATGACCAACAAGTTTCCAGCGGTAGCGCCTACTAGCGAAGTAGCCGTTATCACAGGCCCACCGAAAGCGACAAAAATTGCGAACTTGACGTAGTATCCGGACAAGTTGAGGGCCCATATTCGAAGATAGGAGAAAGTATTGCTAATCGATTGAATGAACACTTCCAACGCGTGCAAGCCACCCTCTTTCCATCCCAGCAGCAACAGGGGGACCAAGACGCCTGGAATCTCTACCGGGTTTTGCAAAGCAGTAGAAAACTTGAACCCCGACAGAACAACCTGCGAAATAACGAAAACTCCTGCAAGATAGAACCAAGCTGAGCATACAGGTCCAAAAAACGCTTCTCTGAATTCACGCCTGCGAATTCTGTTGTAGGCCCCCAAGCCCATTCCGAACGTCATGTGAACAACTCCCAACAACAAGATGAAAACCATGAACAACTGAAGGTTCGCAATATCTCCCTCTATTGCGCCTTTTGTGGGGCTGAAGACTCCTGTGAACCCAAAAATGGACTTGGACTCGAAGCCGAAAAAGTCACCGAATATCAGCCCAAACACTGTTGTCGCGGCGCCGAGCATCACGATGAGCTCGGCTCCACTGACGAAGGGTTGAACGAAGTCCCCAACCTTCTTTCCCGTCTTCTTTAACCTCAAAAGGACTAGACCGAGCAACAGCATCAAAGGGCCTTCGCCAAAGTCTCCGAACATGAGACCATACATTAGAGGAAAAGTGAAGATCATGAATAGGAGTGGATTGGTCTCATCATACGATGGGATCCCAAAACTGTCAATTAACGACTGAAGAGGTTTCGTCCACTTCGGAGAACTCACCAGGGTCGGAGGCTTCTCCCCATTATGAGCCTCTAGACCGTTCTCCAAGGTATCCCCGTGAGACTTGTGAGCTACTTTTTCTTCCCAAACTTCATGATGGATTGAAACCAATCCCCTGCATGCTGCAGATGCTCCCTCGGCAAGCTGGGAAGTTTTGGATGCAGGGATCCAAGCGTTTAGCATATACGTCGACTCGGTTGTGGAGGTGCCTGCTACTGCCCGGGACCTTGCCTCCAGAATCTCCGCATAAAATTCGAGAGCTTTGACTCTCGGCGCAAATTCCTGCTTCAGAGATTCGCGCTTGCTGTCCAATTGTTTTTCGGTCTCTTCGAGCGCCTGCAATCTTGTATCGATTAGGTTTTTGGCCTCGCGTGGGTCCGAAGGAAGATCGGTCCAAGGCTCCTCGACTCTCGAGCCAAGCGCTGCTGCAACTTGTTTTGCATCCTCTTCGAACGCGCTAGGAAATATAGCCAGGAAGGTCTGAGTTTTTTCCGAACCATGAGTAATGACAAAGATCAGGTTGCCGTACGTTATCTGATCCAAGTCTCCTTGTACAGAGACTGTCGATTCTCTTGGGCATTCTCCCGCTATGATGACGAGGAATCCGCTACTTCCAATAGTACCAAGTGGCATTCCAACTGCTTCCAATCCTGAAAGAACACGTGAGAGTTCCAAAGTTCTCTCCCTGTCGGCTAGTAATTTGCCTTGCGATTCCTCTAGTTGGCGGACGGACCCTTCGAGTTTTGAGGTTTCTTGGTCGAGGAAGAGGGCGAGCTCATCGATGTTGTGAATTGGAGCCTCAATTTTCTCCGATTGGCTCTCAATCGGTTGAAGAACCGAGGCTAGTGCGGAAATGCGGTTCCTGATAGTCGCGGACTTCGAGAGCAAGCCCGTAGCTTCAAACGGCGCTGCACCGGGTGGGAGGTGTTCATCGTCAACTGTCACGAGGTGAATCATCTGTTCTCTCCCTGCGTAGGAGAGGAGGTTGGGCAGCTCGTCCTTTGCAACTATGATGCTGACCTGGTGCATTGTCTCTGGTCTGAGCAAGAAATGGGTCCCTACTCACCAAAGATGGCGGAAGAAATTGTTGTTAGGAGCTCGTTGTCCAGCCTTTCGAGGCGAGCCCTGAAAGAGTTGTTGAAGATCGTCTTTCCCTCGGGGTCGCTCGCAACTACGCCCCCCAAGCCATCGATTGCTGTCTCTTCAGCAATGAGTTTTGTTCCTTTGGGCAACGACTGTCCTAAAGATTGGAGACTTTTCTTGTCCGCATTCCGAAAGCCGATCTTTACTAGTACATTATCTGTCCCCACTGCCTCCACCGCTTCTGCTACGAAGCGTTTCAGTGTCGAATCGAACTGGTCCGAGCTAGCGATGTCCGAGAGACTCTTTTCAACGGTCCTGAGGATGTTCTGAACGATCTTATTCTTCTCGTCAAGGATCCTTAAGCGGTTGGCCCTGATTCTGGAACTAAGGATACTCCTTCTGATGCTCTCGGCCTCCAAGCTCGCTCTCGATAGAATATCGTCCGCATCTCTTTGAGCCTGGGCTTGGGCCTCCCCTAGGATCTGCTTGGACTTGTCTTCTGCCTGCTCGACGATGCCCGCTGCTTTCAGTTTTGCGTCTGATAGTATTCGATTATGAAGCTTCTCCAAAGACTCTGCCACTTTTCACCCACCTAGGATCAATTCAACGGCTTTCTTGGTGGCAGCATCTTTCCTGTTCTCGAAGAGTTTCTTGTAGTTCTCGAGCAAAGAGTCGGTTTCCACGTCTGAGCTTCTCGCATCTGCCTCAGCTTTCTCTGAGCCCTTGACTCTGCTTCCTCGACGATCCGCTTCGCTTGTGCCTCAGTTTCCACAATCTTCCTTACAGCCTCGATTCCGGACAAGCGATTTCTGCCCCAAAGACACCATTAGACCGCGTTTTCGAATGTCCACTTTGGATGCGCGCTATAAAACTGTTCGAAGAAGGGTTTTGATACAGTTTCCAACACTTTACTCTACATACAAGGTCACTGAAGAATGCCCGTCAAGATCATTCACCCTGATCACGTCGAAATCGTCGGTCTTGGACACGTTCTCCTAACGGCTCCACACATCGCGAGCCCTGACGCAGACCTTCACACGGGAACAATCGTTGAGGAAGCGGCGCTAACTTCGAGATCCTATGCTGTCATCGGAAAGGTAAGTAGAGAGTTCCTGGATCCGAATAGGATTCAGTCCGCGCAATCAGAATTCAGAAAGAGCATCGAGGGATTCATAGCGGAAGATGGAATAAAGTACCTTCTGAACATCCGCGGAAAGAAGGAGCCGGGCGTCAACATTGGGACAGCTGAGGGGCAAACCTGTTCTGACTCCACGACCGAGCTAGTAAAGTCGAGATTATCGAAAGATTTCACGGTAAAGGTGAACAGCGAGTACAAGGGGGTCGAATCTGGAAGCATAGTCACGAGTTACAACCGCAAGGATGCAAAGGGCAACTTCGTTGTCGAGACTATCCAACTTGAGTTCGGTCATGATGAGAGACAGTTTCAGAGGGAGAAGGTGATCAGCGACATCTCAGAGATAGCGGACATTCTCAATGGGCGACTATTGGCCTCGCGAGCCGACTAGTGCTGCAGCAGCGCTTTGAACCAGCCGAATCCAAGGGTCCGGATAGAGTCCTATGGCGAAGATCAGAATCGTGGCAGCCCAGAGAACAGCCATGTAGACGCGGGGTTCTGGAATCCTGGACTGATCTACCGGGTCGTCGAAATACATCCTCTTAACGATCCAGCCATAGTAGCTCATACTGAAACCGCTATTGATCAGTGCCGCCAATGCTAGATGGCCGCCCCAACCATACGGCGAATAGATCGCGCCGGTGAACAGCATTAGTTTGCTGAAAAACCCATTCAGAGGAGGCACTCCTGCGAGGCCAAGAAAAATTACAGCGATACTCAAAGATGTTTGGGGCATTCTTCGGGAGAGCCCATTGAAAGATTCGATGTCCGTAACTGAAAGCTTGGTCGCAACTGCTGCCGCAGCGACGAACGCGGCTGTCTTCAGAATCGCATAATTCAGAACGTGGAACAGTCCACCCGCCAGACCCAATGGCACATTAGTTGTCGTGAATGGAGTAGCGAGCGCCATTAGGATGTAGCCAGCCTGGGCAATGCTCGAATACGCGAGGAGTCGCGTGAAGCTCTTTTGCATCAGGGCTGCAACGTTTCCGACACTCATTGTCACCACAGCCACAATCGCAAATGTCGAAAAGAAATCCACGTTGAAAGCAGAGATCCCTACGATGAACACCCGAAAGGCCGCGGCGAATGCTGCCATCTTCGCGCCCGCAGCCAAGAACGCGCCGATTGTAATCGGGGCTCCTTCGAAAGCATCGGGTATCCACATGTGGAAGGGAACGACTGCCATCTTCACCCCGAACCCGACGATGAACAAGACGATAGCGAGAACCCCGAATGGACGAACATCTGGTCCCGAAGTCGATAGAGAACTCGCGATGGCCGTTAGCCCAGTGGAACCTGTCACGCCGAAAACAAGGGAGATCGCGTAGACGATGAGCGCGGAGGAGAGGGCTGAGAGGACGAAGAATTTCATAGCTGCTTCGTTGGAATTAGGGTCATTCTTCCTGAATGCTGTCAAGGCATAGGTGGGAATGCTCATCAGCTCCCAGCCCACGTAGAGGAGTATCAGGTCCATTGAAGCGGCCAGCACGATCATACCGAGGGTCGAAAGAAGCAAGAGTCCGAAGAACGGTCCCTTGTTAGGGTCCTCTCGCATGTATTGTAGAGAGGCAACAGTCACGAAGATCGCTACGATCAGTAGGACTCCTGAGAAGAACAGGGTAAACAGATCAACTTGGAATCCCCCGAAAGATACAGGTGAAGAGCTTGTGAATCCAAGCCATACTGTGGACACCAGGGCGATGGCCAAACCTAAGATACAGACGAAGGGCGCGAGACCAAGTTTCGATTTTCTGAACTGGAGAAATCCAGCGGGAGTGGCAAGTAGTCCGAATACGGCTAGGCTAAGAAACGGGGTCAGCGAAAGTAGGGCCGTTTCCGATTACCTCGCTCCAAAGAATTTTCCGACCGTGGGGGTTATCACGCTCCCTAGTAGGGGAGGAGGATACACTCCAAAGAGCAACAATGGCACAAGAAACGCGATCAGAATTAGGATCGAGTGAAGGTGCAACTCGTTCTTGGGACCGATCGGGGGGGTCATGGCAACTCGTCTCAGCATCCACAGGAAGTAACCGACGGTAAGAGCTGGTGGGACAATGGCGATTGCGAAAAGATAGCTAACGCTGAGAGCCCCCTGGATTACGAGATATTCGCTGATGAAGTTGGCAAAACCGGGGACTGCCATGGCGGCCATCGAGGCCAAAAAGAGGAGTGTGACTGTCTGAGGCATCTTTCCTCTCAGCCCTTTCAGTTCGTCGATGTTTCGGGTTCCTGTATGATCATGGATGTATCCTGACATGAGGAATAGCATTCCAACTGCGAGTCCATGACTGAACATCTGGAACACAGCTCCTGAGACGCCGGCAACGGTTGCAGTGAAGGCCCCGAGTAGGACGTAGCCCATGTGATTGACGCTCGTGAGGGCAATCATTCTCTTGATGTCCTTGGCGACGAGTGCGACCGATGCACCGTAAATCATGGTGATGAGACCGATGGTAGTGAAGTAGGGCCAGAGCACACTCACGGCCTTAGGGAAGAGTAGCAGGTTGTATCTGATCAATCCGTATCCTCCCATCTTGAGAAGCAGGCCGGCAAGGAGAACGCTGACTGGCGCTGGGGCCTCCACGTGAGCATCAGGCAGCCAAGTGTGAAGTGGGAATATTGGAAGCTTCACAGCGAATCCAACGAAAGTTGTGATAGCTACGACTAGCTGGAGCGGCAGCGCAAGATTCGGAATTCTGGCCGCCAGAACATCATAATCGAACGAGGGACCTCCGGGGTAGGCCGAGGTTCCCGTCCAGGCGTATAGAGCAAGAAAACCAAAGAGCATCACAGCGCTACCGGAATAGGTGAAGATGAGAAACTTCAGGGAGGCATATCTCCGCCTTGGTCCGCCCCAGATTCCGATGAAGAAGAACATTGGAATGAGGACGATCTCCCAGAAAAGATAGAATAGAATCAGGTTGAGGGAAGTGAAGACGCCGATGATTCCTGTTTCGAAAATGAGAAAGAGAGCGTAGTACTCCGCGTGTCTGAAGGTAATCTGATCCCAAGACCCCGCCGCGGACAAGAGGCTCAGAAACGTGGCTATCATCAGGAGTGGAAGACTAATCCCGTCAACTCCAACTTTGTAGTTGAGCCCAAAGGACCCGGCCCAGGGAGCGCTCTCGGAAAGCTGGAACCCGGGCTGACCATATTGGAAAACAACCAAAATTAGGATTGAGATCGCGAGTACGACGGCGGTTGTCCCCACTCCCAGAATTTTTGCCACTTTGGCGTTCTTCCTGCCGAGCAGAAAGGTTGGTGCTGCAAGCACTGCAGGGAGAAAGATTGCGATTGACAGTAGTCCGATCATTTAGGTCGCCCCTACCACGAATAACATGTATGCGAGGAGGAGAATTATTCCGATGGCGAAGGCGATGACATACTGCTCTGTCACTCCCGACTGGAGCTTTCGAAGGAGGTTGCTAAGCCGGGACCCGTACGATGCCACCTCGTTTGCGGCTCTGTCCACAACCTGCGTGTCAAGCTGATCACTCGCTCGCGAATAGTCCATGACGTCTCTACCAATTGTGTTGTTTAGCCTGTTCCAAATGCCCTGTTCAACGTACGTGTATAGTCCGCGGCTTGCCGCGATTAAACCAGAAACGAAAACTCTGTAGTAGATGGCGTCCAGATACCAGCGTTTGTAAAAGAATCGCTGGACCGGGTTCATAGCGGGCTTGAATTCATAGCTTTTCCGGAAGTAGAGTAGGTAGGCAATTTCTCCACCCACGAGTGCGACAGCTGTACTCACGGAAAGCAAGAGAAGATCGGTAAGACCGGAAGCTGAGCTAGTCGCTGCCGGAAGTGCGTAGATAGTAGAGGCGAAGGTGCCCGAGATGTATTTTGTCAGAGGACCGCTATACAGGGGGTAAAGTAATCCCAGTGCTAGGCTACCGACAGCGAGAAGCAAGTAGGGTATGAGCATCGTGTACCTAGCTTCGTGGGGGTGCTTTCCACTTTCCATGAGATCCTCGACATGCTTGCTGGGCTTTCCTGCGAGTGTGATGCCAAGCATTCGAACGGTGTAGAAACCTGTGATGAATGCCGTCGTGAGAGCTAGTCCGTAGAGGATGTATTGCCCTCCGAGGAAGCTCAGGGAAAGTATCGCGTCCTTGGTCCAGAATCCGCTGAAGGGTGGAATTCCCATCAGGGAGAGCCCTGCCAAGAGCATTGACGCAGACGTCAGCCTCATCGCCTTTGCCAACCCTCCCATTTCATCCATGAAACGGGATTCAGTGACGTGCAATACCCATCCGGCGGCTAGGAATAGTGAAGCCTTGAACACGGCGTGGCTGAGAAGGTGCAGGAGCCCGGCAGTATACCCTGCCAGGAAGTTAGCACTGAGCCCTGCTAATCCGAGGGCCAACATCATGTAGCCTATCTGTGAGACGGTGGAGTAGGCCAGAACTTTCTTTATCTCGCGAGCGACAGCGGCCTGAGTTGCAGCTAGTAGCGCGGTTAAGGCGCCAATCCAGGCGATGACGCCGAAGAATTGTGGCACCTGGTTGAACTGAGATAGGGCGATGAAGAATACGGGCCCCATCCTTCCGGTAAGGAAGACTCCGGCCTTAACCATTGTTGCTGCATGTATTAGGGCGGAAACTGATGCGGGACCGGTCATCGCGTCCGGGAGCCACTCCTGCAAGGGAAACTGCGCCGACTTCCCGATTGGTCCTCCAAAGAACAGCAGCGCCGTGGGAAGTAGGAGCCCGAGGCGAGCGAGATTCGCAGCCCAGCTCCCCGAGTCACCCACATGCGCAACTAGCTGATTGTAGTTGAAGGTCCTCGCGAAGGCAAAGATTAGAAAGATTGCTATCAGCAACGCGATGTCTCCGATCCTTGTCATCACGAACGCCTTCATCCCCGCCTTAGTCGGCGAGTATTCTTCCGAAACGCCTAGGGCTGTGTCGCCGGGGCTACCTACCCAGTATTGTGGCTCGTCCCGGTAAAAGTGGCCGATCAGTGCGTACGAGCAAAGGCCTACGCCCTCCCAACCAAAGAACATCATAAGGAGATTGTCGGCGAGGACTAGCAAGAGCATGTTTCCGATGAAGAGGTTCATGAAGAACCAGTATCGCGTCATACCGAATTCGCCTTTCATGTAACCAACGCTGTAGATCATGATGAGGAGACTGATCCAAGCGACGATGTTTGCCATGAAGAGGCTAAGAGGATCGACGAGAACGCCCGCGGTGATTCCCAGCGATGGAATCCAATTGACCATATAGTCCCGAGCAGGGACCGCCAGGGCTGTTATGGTCGCCAACAGGGCGGCGACTAGAGTGAAACCAACTGCTGCTATATCACGAAGTCTAGAGTGAATTTTCGCAAATATCGGTGTCAGAAGAGCGCCTGCTAGAGGCGTTATCCAGATGAGCCATGCGAGAAGAGAGCTATCCAATCCTCTATGACCCCACTATTGCCCTTGCAGCGGACAAGAGTCGGCCAAGTATGGGCTCAGGATAGATACCTAGGATTATGGTGACGATGCTGAGAGTGATGAGTGGTAGCGTGATTGTCCAGGGCGCTTCCTTAACATTGGAGGTATCCGAGTTTGGCGCTCCAAAGAAGATCTTCTTCATTGCCATCAGAGAATAACCCGCGGTGAGGGCGGTGGCAATAATTCCCAGTGCTGCGATTACAAGGCGATATTCGGACGCAGTATCTGTAGCCCGTACGAATCCGCCTTGAAACAGGAAGAATTCGGACAGGAAGCCGTTTGTGGCCGGGAGACCTGCAAGGGTGAGAGAGCCGATGAAGGCAGCGGTGGCCGTGATGGGCATTTTGCTAGCGAGCCCTCCGAGCTTACTCAGGCTTCTCTCCCCCCGGACCTGAAGCATGACCGCGCCAACTACGATGAAGAGGATTCCCTTGGCAGTCCCATTGCTTACGTACTGAAACATTGAGCCAGAAACGCCGAACGAGTTGAATGCAGCGAGCCCGAACAGAATGTAGCCCATCTGACTGATACTCGAATATGCCAGGAGCCTTTTGATGTCATCTTGCACCAGAGCCATCGCGCTCCCGTAGATCATGGTAATGAGAGCCCAGCCGGCGAAGAAAGCGGAGAATGTGAAGAAGGCTTGCGGAAATATCGTCATGACTATTCTGACGGTGGCGTATCCGCCTATTCCCGTCATCGCAGCGGCTAGAAGGGTACTGATTGGAGTGGGCGCCTCCGCGTAGGCGGATGGGAGCCAGACGTGGAGTCCGAATTGGCCTATCTTCACGAAGAACCCGAAGCACATTGCTGCGACGATCCCAAGACGAAGGGTTGTTGAGATTAGGCCTGGATTTACAGTAAGGCTGCTGATTACGAGATCCATATCGGTGGCGCCTGTCAGATAGGCGGTGACCAGTATTCCGACGAGGAGTACTAGGGCACCGACGTGAGTCCAGATGAAGTATGTTAGCGAAATTCTCTCCTTCTCGCCGTAGCCCCATTCGGCGATGAGGAAGAAGGAGGGAACTAGCATTATCTCAAAGAAGAGATAGAACTCGATCAGGTTCGTCGCTAGAACAGTACCGATCATTCCGAGAGAGTAGAGCGCGTAGAGGCTGTAGTACAGCCCATAGCGTCCTGGGTCGTCGCCTATTCTCTGGCGCATGTATGGTACAGAGAAGAGAGAAACCAGGGCTGTGAGCAGGCTGATGATGAAGAGTATTGGAAGGCTCAGATTGTCGACTCGGAAGCCGAAGTTTCCAATTGGAGACCATGAATACAGTTCCTGGTATGTTCCTTGAGTCAACCCGGATCCCTGAAGCGCTGCGTAGAGTATTGCTATGAGTGGGGTGAGAAGGAGGACAAAGGAAGCGAACCCGGTTTTCTCCCTTAGCCGCTTGGCGAGAACGTACAGCGTTGGAATCGCTAATAGCGGGACGACTATTGCGCCGATTAGAAGGAGAGTCATTTCAGGTCTAACCTTTCAGCTTTGACAGTTTCGACAGGTCTATCTCCGCGTTCAGTCTGGAGACCAAGATGATTATGGATAGCCCAACAGCAGCTTCCATGGCGGCCAATGCAATGGTGAACAGTACGATGACTTGTCCGGTGACTATGGGAGGATTACGTAGACGGGCAAATGCGATTACGTTGAGATTGGCCGCGTTGTAGATCAACTCTACTGAGAACAGTATGCGAATCGCGTTTCGTTTTGTGGTGAGGCCGTAGATTCCGATGCCGAGTAGGATCACAGAGACGGCGAAGAAACTCGACAGAGGCTCCATTTCTTACTGCCCTCGATCCGTCTTAGACAGGGCTAATGCGCCGATTACAGCAGCAGCCATTACGAGAGACATGAATTCGAGTTGAACACCGTAGTTCTTCAGAAGAGAAGTACTGAACAGAGAGAGATCGCAGCCGGACCCGCACGAGTCTTGCCCTGGGAAGGCCGTTGCGTTAGCAAGCGCTCCTGTCATTCCAAGAAGTAGTGATACTAGGATGGCTGCGAGAAGGGACACTCTTTTCAATCCCAGCGGGGTTTCTCCCATCTTCGGCCCAACTAGCATGACAGTGAAGAGTATCAGAACCACTACCGCGCCGATATAGACCGCGATCTGGAACCAGCCCACGTAAGCAGCGTCCAGAAGAAAGAATAGTCCCGCCACTCCAAGAAACGCGATTCCTAGCGCCGCCGCCCCATAAACGAGGTCTCTTGCCTCGATCGCTAGGATCGCAGCGCCAATTGTCACTGCGGCGAATGCGAGAAACAATAGATCTGTCATTTTTTTGGATTCAGAGCGTTGGTAGTCCTACGACCAAAATGTAGGTTATGCCTATGTTGATTATTGCGAGTGTAAGAAGGGTTGTCCATCCTGCCCTTAGAAGTTGGTCCAAGCGGACTCTTGGAAAGGTAGATCGCAGCAACATAATCAACACAATGACTATCAGAGTTTTTGACAGCATCCAGAAGAGAGGAGGCAGAAAACTCGGTCCAAGGAAGCCTCCAAGGAATATTGTGGTGAAGAGGGCCGAGAAAGCGTAGAGCTTCACAAAGCCAGGTCCTTGCGCTGCGAGGAAGAGGACGCCAGGGTATTCTGCCTGCCAACCCATCATAATCTCGGATTCGGCCTCTGGCAAGTCAAATGGAAGACGCTCCATCTCAGCGACGCTAGTGACCAAGAAGATGAATGCTCCAAGAGCTTGTGGAATGATGAACCAACCTGTGGATTGAGCGGCTACAATCTGAGCTAGGTTCATGGTTCCTGCCATCATGATCACCCCGAGGGCGGACAGCCAGAGCGGAATCTCATATGCCGTCTGCTGAAAGAGAGCTCGTAGTCCTCCGATGAAGGGAAACTTGCTATTAGCACTCCATCCTGCAAGCAAGATGAGAGTGGGAGACAAAGTGATGATTGCCAGGAAGGCAGGAAGTCCAACTTCGATGTTCGCGATTTGAAGTCCCGGTGCAAACGGGATGAGTCCAACAAGGGCCGCGCCGAGGACAAGGCCTGTCGTTGGAGCCATTATGAAAAAGAAGGCATCGGAATTCTCTGGAACGATAAGCTCCTTGAATGCAAGCTTGATCAGGTCCGCAAACATCTGAAGAATCCCGCCGGCAGGGCTTGCATAGAGGGGTCCTATGCGGAGCTGCACGCGCGCGGTGACTTTACGCTCTAACCATCCGAGGAGCGCACCGATTATCGCGATTGATGTGAGGCCTGGGAAGAGTACTATTTGGAGAAAGAGCGGGCTTGTGATCATGTCAACTAAAGGTTGCAACGGCCCAAGAACCGGCGCCAAGCCCAGTATAGACTCCTACCAGTTCTCCCGGTGATTAGCCAGGTGGAGCGCATAACCGAGAGGGATCAAGAGGACAACGATGAAGACAAGGACTGGAACTGACCCTGAGGCGCCAAGAGCCCTCAGGTTCAAACCCCACGCGAAAAGGAACATGGCTACGACATCGTAGACGACGAACATCAGCAGGTAGGGATAGTACTGGATGATGAATCGAGTCCTGCCGGGGCCGGCAGCGATTTGGCCTGATTCGAATGGCTTCTTCTTTTCAGGAGTAGGTCGAGGGTCTTTGGGGGTGATGAAGAGCCTGAGAACGATAACCAGAGCGACGGTGGAGACGAAGAGAAACGCGATGTAGGCTCCGATCTCCGGGATTCCCTGTGCGACCATTTCTTGGACCCGTGCTCGATCTTCGAGCCACCGGGAGTTTAGATATTATAAACGTTTGAGTTAGAGAGTAGTTTTGCCTCTATTCCTTCCGCTTCCATAGATAATCGGCGTATTCTTCGAGAATCTTCCGGTTTCTCAACCGTTTTACCTTCCTCAACGACGCCTTTGCCTCAATTGCATAATCTCTCGCGCGTTTCCGTGCAAATTCTAGAGATCCGGTCTTTCTCAGAAGCTGAAGTACCTCTCTGTTGCTGTGATTGTTGTTCGAGTTTAACACGTCCGAGTTATGGTTGGGACGAGGAGCCTCGTGAAGGCAGTGAGAAGTGACAATGTTCGGTCCCTTCAACAGTTGTTCCCCGGAACCGTTGTGGAAGTCTAGTACATCATCTTGAATCTGGAAAGCCATTCCGCCTGACCTCCCGAATTTCTGCATGCTGACGAGATCCTTTCCATCTACTCCGGCAATTGCGGCTCCGATACCCGCAGCGCTTCCGAACAAAGAGGCTGTTTTCAGATCAGCAATCGCGATACACTCGTTTACGCTCGCGTTCAAGTCGGAAATAATGTCTAGAAGTTCTCCCCTACTGACGTCCACCAGGGTCGAGCCGATCATTCTCATAACCTCCTGGTTCTTGTAGTTCGACAAGAGCTGCACACCCTTGGACGCAAGGAACAGCCCCGAGGTCAAAGCCTTCTCGTTGCTAAACGCCATGTGAACCGAGGGAGCCCCCCTTCGAACCTGATCCTTATCGATAAGATCATCGAAAACCAGGGTCGCGGCGTGGATAATCTCAAGCGCGGCGGCAGCATCGAGCGCCTCATTAGGATCTCCTCCGAAGGCCTTGGTCGAAAGAATGACCAACAAGGGCCTACAGCGTTTGCCTCCAGTCTTGAACATGTACTTGATAATCTGATTTGCTTCTTCTCGATCGAAATTCGTTTCGAGAGTATTGTCAATTTTTTCCTGAATCGGACCCCGCCAACTCTTGAAGACCGGAGGAAAGAGGCTCATTTCGTTCTACACCCTGTCGAGTTTTCAAGTAGCGATTGTCCGCACCCGTATTTAATCGGTTGCAACCCCGAAAACGCGTCGACTATTATCGGTATGTAGATGCTTGAAACAACCTTTATACGAAAAGCAGCAAGCGCGGGTTCATTCAAGGGAAAAAAATGGAAACAACACCAAAACCTGCTGAAGCACCCAAGCCTAAGAGCAATACATGGAAGCTCATCGCGATAGTCATAGTAATATTGATCGTTGTCGGTGTGGGCGCCTACTATCTTACGCAAAAGCCAGCAACGAACGCTAACGTCATCATCCAAGACGACTCAGCGTGCGGAGCCACCCCACCTGATACCAGTTGTCTCTTCAATCCGGCCACATACAACGCAACAGTAAACGGCGCTGCTGTCGTCTGGAGAAACGACGGGGGCGTCAACCATACAGTGGGGACAAATTCCACTTTGAACGCTAATGGCTTAGACACGTTTACCTCTAACACCCTTACATCGCACGGCGGGACCTTCTCCCATACATTCACAGTCAAGGGCACATACCACTACTACTGCACCATCCACATATGGATGAAAGGCGTCATAAACGTAAGCTAGGCTAACTCTGCTTCCTTAACGTGGTCAAAACACTTTTTTTCTATCGATAACGTTCGGTTAACCAAGTTCGTGCCTCGATCTGAGGCATGGCTTTTGGACGCTAGGGTTTGTCGCAAGTTCGGCCTTCTAGGTTGCGCAATGACCTTGCCACCATTATCGGGGTCGCCACAAGCATTGGAACGCTCAATCCAATCAGGAAAGTCTGGAGAGGTCCTAGGAAGAAGGCGGCAGATATGGTGCCCGTTCCACCAAGCATTGCAATGATGGCCACTCCCGCACAAGTTGGACACGAAGTGAAAAGGCCAATGAAAGCACCTATCCCTCCAAACCAGCCCAATTCAACGTTCTTGGTTCGAAACCTTAGAGCGAAAGTTGCAACGCTTGTGTTAAGACCAACTAGCCACGAAATTGAGAAGAGGAGAACCAAGTTGATCGGAACAAGAACAATCCCTAGATGTTGAGTTACGTACACGACCGCCTCAGGAGTTTCTCCGACTGGGCCGCAACAAGTGGCGATGGCGAAAGAGGGTATTCCAACATGATAGACCTCTGAGAAATTCCAGGCCGGTTGAAAAACAATGATTCCCGAGGCGACGGCATAGAATATGCCGTACGTAAGCGCCGACAACAGGAATAGCCGCGAATATCGTCTCGTTGCGAAGACGTTAGCAATGATTGAGGATTTGGATGAGGGATTCTCGGACATCTTACCGGTTGGCCGATTGGTCAAGATAGTTGTCGCGCCGTAGAACAGAATGCACAGTCCGAACACAATAAGGCTCAAGGCCAAGTCGGCGTAACCCAAGACAAGGCTCTCGCTTCCAATACCCTGCGCTAGACTCAGGGAAGTTATAACGGGAGACGTGACCATTCCCAAGGTCACCATGACAGCGCCAAGAAGTGCGACGTTCAATGATCGAGTCTGACCCGAAGATAACCCGCTCTTCATTGCAATCCTCTTGCTGTCAGTTGAACAGATTTGTGTATCCCTTTGATGTAATTCAACGACTTGACTTCAATCGGGAATCGTAATCGGTGGACGGTCTGCGCTCTTCGGTTTCTAGTGAACGTGCAGTTGTATGAACACTAACGACATTAGAAGTGATGCCATGACGAGCCCAATTAGGACCCACGATGAGAGAGACCTTGGTTCGTATTTTAGGTGCTGGTAGAACAACGCTATCAGGAGCGCTTTCATCCCCGCCAAGCCGAGAAGGATGCTCACTATGACACCGTAGGAAAGTGCAATGGTTCCAAAGAGCATTGCTGCATTGCCTAAGGCTGACGGATACAACGAAACTATGTTGACTTCTATGTCCGTGCTTCCCACGAGAATCGCGAAGACGAGAAGATACAGGTATGTGGTGTTCATTGGATCACCTAGATTAGATAGAACAGGGGAAACAGGAAGACCCAGACTATGTCGACGAAGTGCCAATAGAGACCGAAGTGTTCGATGGCATGATAGTCTCCCTTGAGGTAGCGGCCTTTTACGGTATTGACGAGCAAGTACAGCGTCATCAGCATCCCAGCAAAGACGTGTACTCCGTGGACCCCAGTCGTGATGAAGTAGCTGGTTGCAGGGAGACCGTTTGCGACCGAGAAGACGCCGTGTGTTCCGAGAAAGATCCACTCGTTTGCTTTGATGTAGAGGAACGAAACTCCCAACCCAAAGGTGGCTAGTAAACTTGCCATCAAGCCGTTACGGGATCCGATCTTTGCCGAGACGAGAGCCATTATCGCCGTGAGACTGCTCGTGAGCAGGACAAGGGTCATTGCAAAACCGCTTCGAACCTCGAACAACGATCCGACCGCGGGCCAGGTGGCGGAGTTTGTTCTGACAAAGAAGTAGGCGCCTATGAGGACTCCGAAGAAGATTACCTCTGCCCCCAAGAAGGTCCAGATTCCAAGTTTTACGTTTGGAACCTCTCGGAACGGCCAGCTCTCAACATTGGTCTCTTCGTGTACCGAAAATCTTTCCTTGCTATAGCCGTAGAGGGCTATGACTCCTAAGATCGCCCCGTCTAGGACTAAAGGCCAGAAAGGCTGGAATGTGACTGGAACACTTGGGTTGCTTGGCTGCCCGATGGTAATTCCGAGGAAGAAGATGAACGCGGCGAATGCGACCACGATGGGCCAGGGGCTTTGTCCTTCAAGGTGAGAATAGGCAATGCCATTTCCGATTTTCGAACCGTTCGGATCGCCTGACCCGTTGGGGTATCCCGGACTGTTCCCAAAATGGTACGTTCCATCCTCGGCAATGGTAGGTATCGTGTCGAAGTCGTGAGCCGGTGGGGGGGAAGGGAGTGACCATTCCAAGGTCCACGCCTCCCAAGGGTTGGGGCCGGAAATTGCGCCTCTTCGCAAGCTCGCGAACAAGTTGACGAAAAGGAGTATCTGAGCCAATCCGAATATGAATCCTCCAGCTGTCGACATCAAATTTAGAGTGGCCAATCCAGTGTTTGGCGCGTAAGTAGCAATCCTTCTAGGCATGTCCAATAGGAGAAACATCGGGAAATAGAGAATGTTGAACCCGATGAAGGAAAGGATGAAGTGGATTTTTGCCAGGCCTTCATGATACATTCTACCAGTCATTTTCGGGAACCAATAATACAACCCCGCGATGAGTCCCATGATGCTTGCACCGACCATAATGTAATGGAAGTGAGCGACGACGAAATACGTGCCCCTCAGCGCGTGATCGAGAGCGACCGACGCAAGATACACGCCTGTGATGCCTCCGATTACGAACAATGCCACGGCGCCGAGTGAGAAGAGAGCGGCTGCCTTGAGTCTTACGCGAGCCTTCGCCAATGTTTCTACCATTGCGATGACCATAACGTCGAATGGTAGTGAAACGGCGATCGTCGTAACAGTGTACAGTTTTGTTGACGTTATCCCGATCCCGGTTACGAACATGTGATGGCCCCAAACAATGAAACTGATGATGGCGGCGGCTACCATCGAGCCGATGATGTACTTGCTACCGTAGAGGGGTCTTCTGGTGTAGGTGGAAATGGCGTCCGCGATTAGGCCTATCGCTGGAAATAGGACGATGTAGACTTCCGGATGACCGAAGAACCAGAACACGTTGTCCCATAGGAGAGCTCCGCCCTGAATCGAGGAGAAATAGAAAGTTCCGAAGGCTCTATCGACGTACAGCAGTAGCAGCGCGGCGAGGAACGATGGGAAAGCGTAGAGCATCATGAAAATCGTCACGAGGATGGCCCACGGAAAGACCGGCATGTGTTTCAGCTTCATCCCTGGAGCTCTCATTTTGAACATCGTCACTAGAAAGTTCACCGAGCTCATAGTTATCGAGACGACGATGAGAATGAGTCCAGCCGCGCCCACGTTCAATCCGATGGTAGGCGTGAACTGGAACGAAGTCTGCGGAGAATATAGCGTCCAGCCGAGGTCCGGAGCCCCGCCGAAAGCGAAGCTCATGATCATCGCCGCACCACTAACCAAGTAGAACCAGTAGCTCATCGCGTTCAATCTCGGAAACGCCAGGTCTCTGGCACCGATTTGCAGAGGAATGACGTAGTTAGCAAAACCAAAAGCAAAAGGTGAGAGTACCCAGAATATCATCAAAAGTCCGTGAACAGTCACAAACTGGTTGTAGAGCTCAGGATTCAACAAGTTGTTGTCGGGAACCGATAGTTGAGTCCTCATGGTGAGGGCGAGTAGTCCTGCTGCGACGAAGAAGAAGAGTGATGTGATTATGTAGAGGATTCCGATTTCCTTGTGGTTGGTAGTGAACAACCATTTGCTTATTCGGGCTGGCACTATTTCTTGGCTCATTGGAACCCTCTATGTCGAGTTGTACCATTGTTGGAATGCGGGAACCGGCATCACTGTCAGGGTCGCGTTCATGTAGTAGTGTCCGGCACCGCACAGTTCGAAGCATTGAATTAGATAGTTGCCCGTCTGATATGGTACGAACCAGATTGTATTGGTCCGTCCCGGTACCGCGTCAGTCTTGATCTTGAATGGTATGATTCCGAAATCGTGAAAGACATCTGAGCTTGTCACGTCCAGCACTACTGTTCCGTTGACAGGTAATCTGAAAACGTACTTGTCTGTATGGGCATGGGGTCCGGGATATCGGAAGTCCCAGTAAAACTGGTGGCCAATTACGTCGATCCTAGGGCAGTCTGGGTTGAGGGGGGATGACGCCCCATATCCGGGGACAAGTCCATAGCACCAAGTGCCATTGGGTGGAGTGAGCAAGGTGTCTACAGCGGCGAAAGACCCGAAAATCAGGGCGACCACAATTATCGTCGATAGGGAAAGGGTGATCACTATATTCCTACCATGACCTCTGACAATCGGAATCCGTCCCAATCTCGGAGTATCATCTGGATCTTGCGAGTTTTTCTTTTCTCTGTACTTGATGATTAGAAAGGCCATAACAGCGAATACGACAAAGCCAACAAGAATCGCCAGATACGTGAAGAGACCAAAGAGATTATTGAAAATAACTTCTGTGTTAGAGAATGCCATCTTATGGGTCTCTGGCTTTTTTCCCGTGCCGACAGTTCGTTTTTAAAGCGTTATGCACTGACTATAACGAATGCAAACCAGGGGAACTACTTCAGAACCAAATCAGACGAAACGCTGAAAGTTCTTACCGTAATCGCGTTCAGTATGACTATAGCAAATAGCGCGGAGGCTACCGCGAGGTGAGCTGTGCTTACTAGAGGGTCGAGATCGGTCTTGACCGTCACCATTCCTAGCAAGATTTGGCCGAGGAGAACTAGGAAGCTAATTGTTGAGAATTGGAGGATTCTCCTTTCCTCTCTGTATCTTGTCCATGCGATTATCGTCATCCCGAGCACGAACAGTCCTACGACCAGAGTAAACAGCCGATGGGTCCATTCCACAAGAACAGGGCCCGAAAGAGTAGGTATGACCCGTCCATTACATAACGGCCATGAATCTGGGCCAGAACTGCCGCAGGCCACCCCAGAGCCGCTAAAGACAACATAGCCACCGATGACGATCAACACGTAGGTTGAGAGGGCGGACCCATACGCTAAGATTCGAAGGCCTGCAGTTCCCTTGAGTAACGCCATATTTCTAGCGACGGACCTTGACCACTGCTCGCTGGTATTTAGCCACTGACCATGAAGAACTCTTACTTGGATCTGAGGACCTCGTCCGTCATGTTCTGCAGTAGTTGACGTGGGTTCTTTCCTTTCACGATGCTACTGGAAACTAGCACCCCATGGGTTCCAAGTTGAAGCGCCTTGCTGACATCCTCGGCGGTGCTTACTCCCGCCCCACATAGAATGTCAACTGAGGTGTTGACTGACCGGATTCGTTTGATTGCATTTGTGATTAGCTCTGGTTGAGCTTTCGAAACGGCAACCCCGGTCCCAATGAGGTCTGGAGGTTCTATCGCGATCATGTCGGGGCTCAGGGAAGCAACGGCTGCGCTGACTCCAGGGGTGTCGGTGCACACCAAAGTTGCGAGGTCAGAGACCCTCGCGAGCGAGAGAACCTCTTCGATTTCTGAAATCTTGATTCGTCTCTCGGAGTGATTCAGAAGAGTTGCCGAGGCGCCTGCGGCTTTGACCGCCTCCGCCAATATGTGGCCTGTATAGGCTCCAGGCTTGATTGGGTCAATGTGTTGGCTGAAAACGGGTATTTCGACAGCCTCGGTCACAGTCTTCAGGTCAGTGAACTGTGGTGCAACAGCAATGGTCACTCCACTGTCTCTCGAAACCTGATCAGCAATATCCGCTAGCTCAACGCCCCTCTTGCCCGTGGCTTCGATGTAGGTCTTGAAATTCACGAGTATCAGTGGGGTTCGAATTGGTTTGACTTGACTCAAATCCGATGTTTCCTAGGAAAGGCCACTAGTTGTCCCGGAGAGGTCTTCAAACTCGGAAACCAGTTCCTTGTTTCCCAAGTACGTGGGCACCCGTTGTGAGATACTCAGGGGTTCAACGTCTAGAATGTTCCCTTTCCCTGTGCTCGCCTTTCCCCCAGCCCTCTCAGTGATGTACCCTATTGGATTTGATTCGAACTGTAATCTGTATTTTCCATCCGGCGCGTCGAGTAAGTCCGGATAAGCGAAGAACCCGCCGCTGCATAACACTTGATTGTAGTCACCGACAAACGATCCCCCGTATCGGAACTTCAATTTCATCTTCTCAAGCCTCTCAGCAAATCCACGAACCTTCGGGGTCCATTTGTCCCGTGAGCCTCCGATCCCATAAACCGAACCTTTCTGCGGCAGACGATGAGGCTCTCCGCTTGAGACGAACTTGGATGCTCCGGTGCCCCTTCCCGCCGGTGCGGCGAGATAGACACCGTTCTTTATTCCTACTACTGCTTCAACGTAGGGTCCGTAGAGAAAATAGAGCGCTGACAAGAGGTCGCGGCCGGTCGCGGGTAACGCCTTGTCGTGGTAGATTCCGATTATTGTGCCCATGAGATTGTTCGTCTTGATGTTCGAGGACCCGTCCAGAGGATCTAGGGCAACAGTGTACTCGCCATGCTCGGAGCTCATCACCGTCTCCATCTCCTCTGAAGCCACCTGTCTAACCAGACCGCTTCTAAGTAGCCTCTTGGTAAGAAGTCCATTTGACCAGACGTCAAGCTCTGTCTGTTGATCCCCGTAAATGTTCACACCTTCAGTCATGCCCAGCGTTCTAGGAATCTCTCGAACGATCCTTAGGCTCAGTTCGGCGAGAAGGTCCACGAGCTTGCGGAGACTTCGGTCTTCAGTCTCAAGAAGTTCGCGGAGTTTCCGTGCGGCCATGGGTGGATCTTACTTTCTCATTGCGCTACGACAAGCTGTAATGCCTTATCGACTTCGCGGCCGTTGAAGATGATCTCCCGCAGGGCCGACGCCATCTTGAGTGGTTCTTGGTGCTGCCAAACGTTTCGGCCAACCGCCAGGCCCGCAGCCCCTCCGTCCATCGCCCCCTTAACCTGGCTGAGGAATGTCTCGTCGGTGGGAGCTTTAGGCCCGCCCGACATGAAGACTTTGATCAGTCCAGCGGCCTTGACGGCCCAACTAAACGTCTCAGGCGACCCAGAGTACTTTATCTTGACCGCGTCCGCCCCGACTTCCAGCCCTGCTCTAGCAGCGTATGAGACTATTTCCTGGCTGGTATCGTTCTTCACAGCCTCACCTCTCGGATAGATCCAGGCGATAGCCGGAATCCCGTCATCATGAGCTTCTTCCTGAATCTCGCCGAATTCTTGCAGCATCAGGCTCTCATGAGCGCTTCCTAGATAGATGGTGTAGCCCACGCCTTTCGCTCCCAAGCTGACAGCTTCTTCTACACTACAAACTTGAGTTGAGACCGGTTCACCCTTGGGCAGGCTGGTCTTTCCGTTGAGTTTTACGATGAGCGGGATTTTTCCGGTATCGTATTTTTCAGCGATCCCCTTGTGGAGAACAAGTCCAGTGAAGTCCCCTTTTACCGCGATGTCAAGGATGTAGTTTGGATCGATGTTCTTATCGTTAAAGTCAGCCGAGGGCCCATGTTCGAAACCCTGGTCATATGCGAGCAGCATCCCTTTCCCGTCTCGCAGAAAATTGTTCATGTTAGCCTTCAAGGATTCTCTAGGCTCAAAATCCCGCATCCCCACTTTAAACTAATCCCTGCTACCAATCGACGTTCACCACGCCAGGGAAACCGTTATCGGAGGAGGGAAAATGATGAGACTCCATGCCTAGGCGCATTATAATCATCGGATGCGGAGTCTCTGGCACAACTGCGGCGTTTCAAGCGCGAAAAACAGACAGAACCGCAAAGATCGTTCTACTAGGCGACGAGGAGCTTCCCGAATACTCTCGGTGCGGCCTTCCATATGCGTTCAGCCATGTCGTGCCGAGCCTTGAGGCATTGATAGGATATGACGAGGCGTTCTATGAACAAATGAACCGGATAGACCTCCGTCTTGGCTTGAAAGCTACGAGGATCAATACAGAGAAGCGAAGCGTGGAGGCCACCAGGTCTAAGGACAACTCGACTGAGACTCTAGGTTACGATACACTGGTTCTCACGACGGGAGCGCGACCGAGCACTGTACCTGTCCCAGGCTCTGACCTCAGGGGAGTTTTCACCATCCGTACAATAAATGACGTTGAAAGACTGACCAACCATCTTGCCGAGAGCAACGCCAAACGGGTCGCAATCGTGGGAGCGGGACTTACAGGTTCGGAAATGGCCGAAGCGCTACTTCAGCGTGGCATAGCGGTTCTCGAGGCAGAAATTGTCCCAGAGATTCTACCCGTGATACTCGACCCAGACATGGCCTCGATCATCAGGGCGCGGGCTGAGGAACATGGCGTTGAGTATCATCTCAATTCGATTCTCGAAGAGATCGTGGGACGGAATGGCAGGGTTTCTGGAATCCGCATTTCCGGAGACGAATACCCTGTTGATGCAGTCATCGTCGCCGTGAGGGTGAAGCCAAACACCGAGCTGGCAAAGGAAGCAGGGATTGTTCTTGGCGAATCAGGCGGAATCAAGACGGACGAGCGGATGGCGACTTCTGCAGCGAACGTGTATGCGGCGGGAGACTGCATAGAAACGTATGACCGGATAACTCGTCGGCACGTATTCTTTCAGCTTGCTACGACAGCTGTCAGACAAGCCTTAGTCGCAGGGATCAATGCGGCAGGAGGTAAGACAAAGTATCCTGGGTCGACGGGCGTAACGACTGTCAAACTGTTCGGACTGGAGGTAGCGTCTTTTGGACCTACCACAATGGTTTCGGAAAAACTAGGTATGCACCCAGTATCGGTCAGGGTGACTGGGTCTACACGACTCCCGTATTACCCTGGTGGTAAGGACCTGACCGTCAAGCTTCTCGCAGACCCTAAGGATGGTCGATTATTAGGGGCTCAGCTCGTAGGTGAGGAAGGCGCCACTTTGAGAGCCAATCTCGCCTCAATGGCCGGGCACTTAGGGTTGAGCGTCGAGGAATTCGAGCAAATAGAAACTTGCTACTCACCGCCACTGGCTCCCGTGTGGGACCCGGTGACCATAGCGGCCCAAGCGTTGTTGCGGAAACTCCAAACTTCCCAAGCAGCAAAGTCACGCCCGGTTACAACGGTGGAGAACTAGGTACATGCGAGTTCTCGTTTGTGACTCTATTCACCCTGATGGATTGGCGATTCTCCGGGCAGCAGGCTTCCAAGTCGACGATCAGGCGGGC
>WNGN01001071.1_pt1 | contig 34410 bp, 24 predicted proteins | sample 5400561 | NCBI WGS metagenome assembly WNGN01 (sample SAMN13153379, study PRJNA577476) | soil metagenome | isolation source: 115 cm soil or saprolite under Garry oak tree replicate 2 | place: USA:California | collected 2016-06-15 | reverse complement strand
CGCGGCAGGCCGTCGGTCACGCCGAGCTCACGCTCCTCGCTCTCGCTCAGGATGAACGTGCCCGAGAGGCCGGTCTCCATCGGATGCAGGTAGGCGAGCTTGCGCCCGCCGACCTCGTACATCCACACCCACTTCCACGCCGTGCCCATGAACACCACTTGCTCGGTCACGTGCCGCAGCGCCCGAATCCCTTCTCGCGCCCGCTTGAACCGCTGGGCGGCCCGGGTCGGCAGGTCCTTGAGCGGCGCGTCGGACTTGGGACGCTTGCGAGGGCTGGCGTAGAGATTGGTCGCCCAGTAGCCCGGCGGCTGGTGGTCGATCGGGATCATGATCCCTATTGTAAGCGACCCGAGAGCGAACGGAAGCGCCGCTCGAGCGCGCCCTCCTCCGTCTGCCGCGTGGCGAGTACGCCCAGCCAGTCCCGGACTGCGGCGGCCGCCTGCGCCGTGGGCTCGACGTCGGCGCCCTCGATCACGCCGTACAGCTCGACGAGCCGACCGCTGAGTCGCGTGAGGCCGGCGTCGCCGCCGTCGAGGGCCGCCGCCTGCCGCTCGAGCGAGTCCAGGACGGCCGCGAGTCCCGCGGCGCCCGCCTGCCCGCGCGCGCGCCCGAGTTCGCCCCGCAGGGCGCGCAGCGTAGCGAGCGCGGTCGAGTCGCGCCGCAGCGCGTCCACGACGCGCAACGCCAGGGCCAGCTGGCGGTCGAGCGCTCGCGGCGCTGCCGCAACGCGCGGGTCCATGGTCACGCTCAAGGCTCGCGTGTGCGTGTGCCCGTCGACCGTGAGACGGACTGTGTAGCGGCCGGGGAGAACCCAAGGACCACGCGGCTCGCGCGGCGTGTCGTGGTACACGGCCGCGATGGGGTACTCATGGCGCAAGGCTGCGGGGGGTGGATAATGCAGATCCCACACGAAGCGATGCATCCCCGCACCGGTCCCGAGGACGTGCGCCGGTCGGATCCACCAGGATGGAATGTTCAACCCCGAGTCCGACGGCGGCACGGTGTCGGCGCTCGAGAAGCGTCGCACGACCGTCCCGCTGCGGTCGAGAATCTCGAGCGCGACCGGTCCCCCGGCGGCGCGCGGCAGGTAGTAGTCGATTATCGCGCCGTCGGGAGGATTCTGACCGACCGGCTCATCGATCGGGAGCGGTGTGTCGGTGTTCTCGTTCCAGCGTACCCGGACGGCACCGGCGGGCCGGTAGAGGAAGGCGTCGGGCGCCGCGGCGGCCTCGGCGGCCTGGCGCAGCGGCGTGATGTCGTCCAGGATCCAGAAGCCGCGACCGTGAGTGCCGACGACGAGATCGCTGTCGTGCACGACCAGGTCACGCACCGACGTGGGCGGCAGGTTGAGGCGCAGCGCCTGCCAGTGGCCGCCGTCGTCGAACGAGACGTACGCGCCACGCTCGGTCCCCGCATACAACAGCCCACGCCGCGCGGGGTCCTCTCGGACGGCGTTCACGACCGCGTTGCCCGGCAGACCCTGCACGATTTCCGTCCAGCTGCGGCCGCCATCGCCGGTGCGATACACGTGCGGCCGCAGGTCGGCGAGCCGGAAGCGGTTCACCGCCGCGTAGGCGACGAGGGTGTCGAACCGCGAGGCCTCGAGCAGTGAGACCTTGCTCCAGGGCGTCAGCGCGGCGGGCGTGACGTCCGTCCACCTGCGGCCTCCAGTATGCGTCACGTGGATCAGGCCGTCGTCGGTGCCGACCCACAACAGCCCCGCCCTCCGCGGAGACGGCGCGACGGTGTACATCACACCGCGATGCTTGCCCTTCTCGGGATCGAGCGACGCGAACGCTCCGAGGTTTTCGGGCACCGCGTACGTCGCGCGCGTCAAATCGGGACTGATGGTCCGCCAGCTGTGGCCGCCGTCGCTGGTCTGGAACAGGACGTTGGCGCCGAAATACAGCACGTGCGGGTCCACCGGCGAGAACAGCAGCGGCATCGTCCGGACCCAGCGGTACTTCCCGGCCCGCACCGGCTCGGGCGAGACGTCCTGCACCTGGCCCGTGCTCCAGTCGAAGCGAGTGACCCTGCCACCGTATACGATGGTGGGGTGCAGCGGATCGGGCGCGATATAGCCGTACTCTTCGACCCCGACCGGGTGCCACTCTCGGAACGTGATCTGACCGTCGTTGCCGCGGCTCACGATCCCGACCGAGCCGCTCTCCTGCTGCCCGCCGTACACCCAGTAGGGGAAGCGACGGTCGGTCGCCACATGGTAGAACTGCGCCGTGGGCTGGTTGTACCACGAGCTCCAGGTCTCGCCGCCGTTCACCGTCACCACCGCGCCCTGGTCACCCGCGAGCAGGATGACGTTGGGGTCGCCCGGATCGATCCACAGCCGATGGTAGTCGTCTCCGCCGGGGGCGCCGCGGAACGCGGTGAAGGTGTGCCCGCCGTCCAGCGACTTCCACGTCACCACGTTGGCCACGTACACGACGTCGGGATTGGACGGGTCGACCTTGACCTCGTTGAAGTCGCCGTCCCGCCCCCACAGCCGCTCGTCGGCGTTGGCGAGGCGCCAGCTGTCGCCGCCGTCATCCGAGCGATACAGCCCACCCCCCTTGGTCGCGCCGACCACGGCGTACATGCGAGCGGGAGCGCTCTGCGATGTGGCGAGGCCGATGCGGCCGAGACCCTCTGCGGCACCGGGGAGGCCGGCCCCGATCTGGCGCCAGGTGGTGCCGCCGTCGGTGGACCGGTACAGACCGTTCGACGCCGACAGGGTCCACGAGCTGCCGATTTCCCATGGCGCCTGCCGCGCGGCCCACAACACGGCGAACACCGTCTGGGAGTTCGCGGGATCGAACGCGAGGTCCACCGCGCCCGTGTTCTCGTCCCGGTCGAGCACTTTTTGCCACGTGGCGCCGCCGTCCAGCGAGCGGTACACGCCCCGCTCGACGCTCGGGCCGTAGGGCTGCCCCAGCACCGCCACGAACACGCGATTGGGATCACGGGGATCGACCACGATCGCCGGGATCTGAAGGCCGTCCGCCAGGCCCACGTGCCGCCAGCTGGCCCCGCCATCAGTGGACTTGAAGATCCCGTCGCCCACGGACAGATCGGGACGCTGCAGGCCTTCCCCGCTGCCGACATAGATGGTGCGCGGGTCGGATGGGGCGACTGCGATCGCCCCGACGGAGCCGGTCGGCTGGTCATCGAAGATCGGGGTCCACGTGCGCCCGTGGTCCCGGCTGCGCCACACGCCTCCGTTGTTCACCCCGATGTAGAGCACCGTCGGGTGGCCCGGCACACCGACCGCGGCGACGGTGCGACCGCCTCGGAACGGACCGATCTGGCGCCAGCGCATTTCCGCGAACAGGGCCGGGTCGTACTGTTGGGCCGGGCTCACGGACCGGAGCCCGGCGACCGAGAGCGCGCACAGCATGACTACCTGACTCACACGAGCCACGGTTCGACTCCTGCTAGAGGGTGTGTGTCGCGGCACGGAAGCGCCCGGGATCGAGCAGGCGGGCGATCGACACGCCGGGGACGCTCATCCGTCCGTCCTTGCTCATCGTCAGCTTGACCACGTCCGATCCTCGCCCGAACCAGCGGGCACTCGGCTCCAGGTCCGAGGGATACACGCACCCAGGGAGCGCGGCCACGGCGATCCCCGCCTGGGAGCCGATGCCCGATTCCGGCATCGTGCCGGCCCAGAGCCGGGCGCCGCACTCCGCCGCCACGCGATAGATGCGGCACGCTTCGGTCAACCCGCCGATGCGATGGACCTTGATGTTCCACACCAGCGGCCCCTCGAGCGCGACGATCTGGCGGGCGATCCCGGCATCGCGCAGCGTTTCGTCGAGACACAGCGGCGTCTCGAGGGCCCGTGCCAGCCGGGCGTGGCCGACGAGCTCCTCCGGCGCGAGCGGCTGCTCGATGTACAGCAGGCCGGCGGCATCGAGTGCGCTCAGCGCGCGCTCGTCGCGGGGCCATTCGTAGGCGCCGTTCGCGTCGACCGTGAGCGGCAGGTCGGTTCCCGTCATCCCGTCGCGGGCGGCCCGAACCGCGAGCTCGTCCCAGCCGGGCGCGACCTTGATCTTGACGCGCCGGTAGCCGTGCTGCAGCGCGTCGTAGACGCGACGCGTGAGCGTGTCGGGGCGCCGATCCTCGGGGATGCCGAGCGCCACGCCGCAGGGGAAGCCCGTCGCCGGCGCGACGCCGAGCCGTTCCGCGACGAGCTGGGCGAGCCCGGTGCCGCGGCGGTGGGCTTCCAAGTCCCACGCCGCCGTCTCGATGCCCGCCCGCGCGAACGGATTGCCCCGCACGTTCTCGCGCAGCGCCGCGTCGACGGCCTCGGGAGAATCGAACTCCCGTCCGGCGACCCGGGACACGAGCACTCGGGTGAGCAAATCGCGCACGCTGCCGAGCGTCTCTTCCGAGTAGAACGGCAGCTCGTCGGGCGCCGCCTCACCGTAGCCGACGTGCCCGTCGTCGTCGTGGAGCACGACGACGAGCGAGCGGCGCGCGTCGATCCGGCCACCGGAGATGATAAAGGGCTCCAGGAACGGAAGCTCCAGCGCGTGCAGCTCAACCCGGGCGATGCGCATGGGCCCGCAGGTCGAGGAAATGCAGCTCGCCGTCGCGCCGCTCAAGCTCGCCGCGCGCCGCGAGCGCCAGCATCCCGGCGATCAAACCATCTTCCGGCGCGAACAGCAGCGCATGCAGCGCCCGCTGGGTGCGGGAGCCGTGCGTGGCGGGATACTGGGACAACGGCAGCTGAAAGAAGCTGTGCAGCTCGACGCTCTCGCAGCCGCGGCGCGCGTAGTCGAGGATCAGGCGGCCGGAGCAGATGTTGCCGGTGCCAACAAGTGCCGGGAACCCCGGGCTTGCGCCCGGGGTCAGGAGAGTCCCCAGGACTCTGAGATTCCGGTCGCTCAAGTCCCAGCCTCCATAGGCGACACCGCGCTCCGCATCGAACAGCCGGTTGAAGCACACCAGCGCATCCGCCTCGGAGGCCGAGTGCATCATGTCGAGCTGAAAGGCGTCGTCGAAACGTGCATTCATGAGCTTCACCGCCACGCGCACCGGCAATGGTGAGGCGGCCCGGATCCGCCCGGGCACTTCCCGCAGCCAGCGGAGGATCTGCGCGCGGTCGTCGGCGAGGGCATCGCCGGCGAGCGTGGGCGAGAAATCCTTCTCGACGAGCAGCGGCGGCGCCCCCCAGGCCTGCGCCAGCCGCCCGGTCGTATGGCGATATTCCGCGTCCCGGAACGGCTCGTCGAGGCGCGGCAGGTGATACTTCACCGAGGGCACGACGAGCGGGCCGCCGGCGCGAGTCACGTCCCGACCGGCGCGCACCAGGGCGAGGTACTCGTCGAGGGTGCGGTCCCAGCCGCGTCCCTTCCATGTCACCGTCCAGCCCGGCCGGCCGTCAGAAGCCGCGCGCCGCTCCACCCGCATCCGGGTCTCGTGAATCGCCCAGGCGGCCATCGCCTGCGCGCCCGTTTCATCTTCCGCGATGACCGTCTTGAGCACCACGCACGCCAGTCCCGCGGCGGCGTCCTCCTCGAGCTGGCCCGCGTTGAGCGACAGCTGCCCCGAGCCCTTGCCGATGGGATGCGGCAGCAGCTCCCCGGCATAACGACCCGTGAGATCGATCCGATACGCGGCCCGCACGTGGGCGGCGAAGTCGCGCGGCAGGCCCCGCTTGAACCGCTCGAAGTCCTGCTCGAGCTGCGCGCGCACCCTATTGCGGGAAGCGGGACAATCGGAACTGCGGGTCCGGCGTCGCGTCGCCGAGGACGAGCCGGGCCACGAGCTCGCCGAGCGCCGGCCCATGCTTGAACCCGTGCCCCGAGCCTCCGCCCACGAGCCAGGCGTTCGCCGCGGCCGGGTGGCGATCGATGATGAAGTGTTCGTCGGGGGAGTTCTCGTACTGGCACACGCGCGCCTCGACCAGCGGAGCGTCCTTGAGCGCCGGAAAGCGGAATGCCAGGTAGTCGCGGGCGCTGCGTAGCGCCTCCGGCGACGGCACACGCTCGCCGGCGGTGGGGTCGAACGCCGGCCCCCGCGCGTCGTCCGCCACCTTGAACCCCCGCCATTCGTTCCCGGGGATCCCGTACATGAAGTGATTGGCGTGGTCGGCCCACACGGGGAGCGCCTCCTCGGTGAAGCGCGCGTCACCGGGCGGCGTGCCGAAGAAGAACACTTCCTGACGCGTCGCTCGCACGCGATCGCCGATCACCTCCGGAAACAGCTTCCCGAGCCACGGCCCGCAGGCGAATACGTACACGTCTCCCGCCAGCGTGCTGCCATCGCTGCAGCGCAGCGCCTCGCCCGGCGAGGGTGGTTGGACCGCGACCTGACGATACATGCCGCCGGCTGCCAGCAATCCCTCGAGTACCGCGGCACAGGCGCGGCGCGCCGTGAGATAGCCGCCGTCCCGTTCGAAGATCGCCCAGCGCACGCGCGCGCAGTTGATTTGCGGGTAGCGTTTCGCGGTCTCGGCACCGCTCAGCTCCTCGAAGCGACATCCGGCCTCCTTGAGCAGCGGCAGCGCGGCCTTCTCGTACGAATCGTCGTCCTCGACGAGCCACAGCACGCCGATCGGGTGGAGGAGACGCTGCTTCCAGCGTCGCTCGTGCTCCCGCCACAGCGCGAGCGCGCGCACCGCCATGTGCGTGTAGACCGCCCGCGGGCCATAGGTGGCGCGGATCACGCGCGTCTCGCCGCCCGAGCTCGCGCGGGCGTTGCCCGGTCCCCAGGCGTCGACCAGCGTCACGCGGGCGCCGCCGCGCCGGAGATACAGGGCGGTCCAGCCGCCGAACGCCCCTGCGCCGACCACCACGACGTGCGGTTTCTGCTTCATGGGAACCAACCCTTTGAAGAGAGGGAGTGCCGCGCCCGCGGCGCACGCCTCGAGAAACGAGCGCCGGGGAACGCGCTTCACGGCCGGCTGACGCGCGCGCCCCGCGCTTCCCGGACGGCGCGGCGCACGACGTCGCGCTCGGCCGGCGGCAGGGTCGGCCCCCAGGGATCGTCGCACGCGTCGTCCGGGATCACCCGACAGGCGGACGAATTTCGCGAAGTCCCCCCCCCGGAACGACTCGAGCAACGCGCTCTGCAGGTCCGTGAGCGCCGCGCCCATCCCGATCAACGCCGCCCTCGCCCCTATGGTGAGCGAGTACCCCAGGAAGCGATCCTCCCCCGTGATGAGCAGCTTGTCGGGGTGGTCGCGCATCAGGCCCGCGATGCGCTGGAAGGTGACGACCGAGTCGAGCGTCGCCACCTTGATCCCGATGACGGCGGGCAGTGCGAGCAGCGCGTGCAAGGTCGGGTTGTCGTACGCCACGCCCCCCGCCGCTTCATATAGATAGAAGGCGATCACCGGCAGCTCACGGCCGAGGGCTTCGTGGTAGCGCACCGGATCGTCGGCCTGAGGAAACGCCAGGATCGCGTCGGCCCCGCCCGCCTTCGCTTCCGCGGCCATGGCGACGCTGGTCACGCCCGCGACGATGGTGCTCATGGGCAGGGCCGCCCGCCACGCGGCGAGCACGCGGCGCCGCTGATCAGCCGAGAGGTGCGGTCCGCGGCCCGTGTGGGCCCACACCGCCACGCCCGCCACCTGATGGGCCGCCATCCAGCTGGTGTACGCCTGCAGCGCATCCTCTGCCACCGCGTCTCGTCGGAAGGGAACGGGCACGGCGGGGATGAGACCCCATTCCAGGGCGGCGGTCAGGCGTTCCCGCGGAGGTTTCAGCGCAGCAACCCCGCGCGGGCGTTCTCCGACTCGATGGCCGCGCGCCGTGGTGCACCGAGATCGAGGAGATCGAGCTTCGCGACGGCAGTCTCCGGGATGCGGAGCGGCTGCCCAGTGCCGAACACGAAGCGCTCCACCCCCACCGTTTCCACGAGCGTCCCGAGATGGTCCTCCGGCGGGCCCCAGATCCAGCTGATGTCCCACCAGATCCGCGCCGCCTCTTCGGGCGTCGACCCGAAGTGCACCTCTTCGATGAACGCGCGATCCGCATGCGTGATCAGCAGCCGTACGGCGCCGTCGCTGCGGATCAACGCGCGCACCGCCGCGGCGGGCAGCTCGCCGGCGCGGTCCTTCGGATGACGCTGACGGCCGTCCTCGAGGCGCACCGCCATCATGAGGGGGAGCTGCGCGGCACCGCAGGCCGCGGCGAGCCCGCGCACCTCGGGCCCCGCCGCGTCGAGGCCGTAATACGACGGATCGCATCGGACCGCCGGTGCGTCGTGGTCGGTCGCGTCCCCCAGGGTCGCCGCCCAGCCGGCGAGCCCCGGGTGCACCGCGGGCACCGGCCGCAGCCGCCGCTCCCGCGCGACCGTGTCGTACAGCCACGCGTTCCCGTCCATCGGCTGGCGCCAGAAGAGGCTCGGCAGGTGGCTCACCCAGGCCTCGTCGATTTCGGCACGCTCGAGCGCCTCGATCAGCCGCTCGGGAGCGGTGCCGGGCACGCGGCGATAGGGGTAGGCGCCGAGGAAGGCGTTGACGTCGGTCCGCATCAGTCGGCGGGGAACGCGCCGCGCGGGAAGATGCGCGCCGCATTCTTCCACTTGACCAGCTCGAGCTGCGCGGGTGACAGCAGGTGCGCGAGGTAGCGCAGCTTGGCCCACCCGGTGTCCATGGTCAGGTCTGTGCCCCAGAGCAGCCGCTCCACACCGGCGGCTTCGAGGCACGCCTCGAGCATGCCCCCGTCCACTCCGCTCCCCGAGAGATCGACGTACACGTTCGTCGCCGTTCGGAGTGCCGCCAGCGAATGCTGCCAGTCGCCGCCCCCCCCGATGTGGGCGAGAATGAATCGTACGTCCGGATGGCGCGCGGCCAGTGCGACGAGCTCGGCGCCGTCCGACGCCTCCTGCCCCGGCCAGTCGCGGCCCCGGTGCTGCCACACGTGATGCAGCAGGGGCACCCCCCGCTCCCGGGCGAGCTCGCAGATCGGGTCGAGCAGCGGGTCGGTCGCGCGGCGGCTGGCCGCGAGCTTGATGCCGACCATCCCCGCACTGAGGCAGCGGGCGATCTCGGCACAGGCGTGGTCGGTGTAGTTGGGGTTGACGGTGACGTAGCCACGGACACGATCGGGGTGCTGCCGCTGGAGCGCGAGCAGCGCGTCGTTCCCGTACACCAGATCCCGCGGCGACGGGAAGTAGATCGGCGACGTCAGGCCCCAGCTCCCGAGGATCGACGCCACATGTTGGGTCACCCCGATCCTCTCCCCGGCCGCCAACCGGCTGGCGTTGCGCTCGCGCCAGTCGGCGCGCGGCGTCCGGTCGTGGTAGAAGTGGGCGTGGACGTCGATGAGCATGACGGGAATCTGGGTCATACGACGCTACGACGCCACGTTGTACGAGGCGGCGGAGCGTGTCGTATGCCGTAGCGTCGTGGCGTCGTACAACGGTTTATGTATCTTGTGTCCTGATGCGCACCCCACCGCCCCGTTCACCCGGGCCTCCGCCGCCGCGCGGCCCGACTCCGCCGCGCGGGCCCACGCCGCCCAAGGCCGGGCCGCCACCACGCCCCACAGTCAAACCCGCCGCCAAGCCACGGACCGCACGCAAGCTCCCGGCGTGGCTCATGCGCGCGCAGCGATTGCTGCTGCAACCCACCCAGGAGTGGGCGACGATCGCGGGAGAGTTCACGAACGCGGGCGTGATCTACTGGCGCTTCCTGGCGCCCATGGCGGCGATCGGTCCGATCGCGGCCACGGTAGGGGGAATAGTGTTCGGGGAGCGCGGCAGCCTGCTCACGTTCGGCACGGTCCCGGTCAGCCTCGGCACGGCGGTCCAGGCCGGGGTGCTCGAGTACGTGCTCAATCTCCTGGGGGTCTATGCCCTGGCCGCGGCGATCGACGTGATCGGCGGCGCGATCGGGGCACAGCGGAATCGGGTGCAGGCCCTGAAGGTCGCGGCCTACGGCAGCACCCCGTACTGGCTCGCCAGCGCCTTCGCCCTGTTCCCGCGAATCGAGCCGCTCGCGATGCTGGTCGGGCTCTACAGCATATGGCTGTTCGCCATGGGGTTGCCGCCCGTCATCAAGGCACCGCGCGACAAGACCGCCGCGTACACGTTGCTCACGAGCATCGCCGCCACGCTGCTCGTCCTGATCATCACGGCGATCATCACCCGCCTGGTCGTCGCCTAAACCCTCATCCTTTCGCGGCGAGCGCGCGCGACGCCGGGGCCGCGCGGTAGGTCCACGCTGCGGGCTCGCGCTCGCCCGCCAGCACGGCGTCGATCAGATGGCGATGCGGCGAGAGCGAGCACACCGGATCGGTGACGCCCGCGTCGCCCGCGACCAGGAAGGCCTGGCAACGGCACCCGCCGAAATCCTGAGCCTTGCGCGGGCACGAGCGGCACGGCTCGGGCATCCAGGCGTCGCCGCGGAACCGGTTGAACGCCTCGGAATGCTCCCAGATCCAGTCGAGCGGGTGGTCGCGCACGTTCTCGAACGTCAATGTGGTGATCCCACCCGCCGCGTGGCAGGGCCAGACCTCGCCCGCCGGCGTGACGGTCATGTAGGCGCGCGCCCAGCCACCCATGCACGGCTTGGGGAATTGCTCATGATAGTCGGGGAGGACCCAGACGATCTCGAGCGCGGTCCCGAGGCGGGCCCGCTCCCGCTCGACTACGTGCCACGCCGCCGCCAGCTGGGCCTTGGTCGGCATGAGCGCGTCGCGGTTATGGAGCGCCCAGCCGTAGAACTGCGTGTTGGCGAGCTCGATCCGCTCGGCGCCGAGCGATTCAGCGAGCCGGATCAGCGCCTCGACCTGGTGGAGATTGCGACGGTGCAGCACCACGTTGATGGTCAGCGGAAACCCCAGCTCCCGCGTGTAATGATACGCCGCGATCTTGTCCCGGTAGGACGCGGTGCCGGCGATCTCGTCCGAGAGGTTCGCATCCGCGCCTTGGACGCTGATCTGGACGTGGTCGAGCCCGGCCGCCTTCAGATCTGCCAGTCGCTCCTTGCTGAGCCGGTAGGCCGAGGTGATCAACGACGTATAGAGTCCCAGGGCATGCGCGTTGCGGACCAGCTCTTCCAGGTCCGGCCGCAGCGTGGGCTCGCCGCCCGAGAGCCCGAGCTGCAGCACGCCCAGCGCCTTGGCTTCGCCGAATACGCGGCACCATTCAGCGGTCGAAAGCTCGCGCTTGAAACGCGGGCCCGCGAAGGTGAGCGGGTTCGAGCAGTAGGGGCATTGCAGCGGACACTTGTACGTCAGCTCGGCGAGCAGCCAGAGCGGCTTAGGGTCCATAGAGCACCAGCCCCTTCGCGGCGAGGCCGTCGAGAAATACAGCGACGTCTCGCTCCAGCCCGCTCACGTCGTAGCGCCGCTCCAGCGTCGCCACGATGTCAGCGAATGAGCGTACCCCGTCGCACAACCCGACGATCTCCGCGCCCGTGGGGTTGAGCCCCACCAAGCCCTCGGGATAGAGCAGCACGTCGCGCCCCCGGACCTCGTCCCGCTGGAGGCGCGCTTTGGTATGGAGGCGTGGAACGGCCGCCGCCGTCGCGGGGGTCATGCGTCGGCTCCCGGAAGCGGACCCCGCTCCACGGCATCCAGGAGGCACCACAGCACGTCGCACTTGAACTCGAGCGCGGCCACGGCGCGCTCCTGGTCGGCGGGAGTGCGAAGCCGCTCGGTCACGAGACCGAGCGCGTACTCCGCGTCGCGGGGGGCCTGCTGCAGACGATTCCTGAAGTACTGCAGCCCCTCGGGATCCACCCACGGGTAGTGGCCGAGCATCGCGGCGAGCCGCTCCTTGACGATCACCGGGGCGAACATCTCCGTGAGCGACGCGGCCACCGCCTCCAGCCAGGGCTTCGACCGGCAGAAGTTCACGTACGCGTCCACCGCGAAGCGGACCCCGGGCAGGAGCCGCCGCTGCTCGAGCAGCTCGGGCCGCGGCACCCCCATGGCCTCGCCCAACCGCAGCCACGCTTCGATGCCGCCCTCGTCGCCCGGGCGCCCGTCGTGATCGATGATGCGCTGGATCCACTGCTGGCGCACTGCGCGCTCCGGACAATTGGCGAGAATGAGCGCGTCTTTCACGGGGATGTTGATCTGGTAGTAGAAGCGGTTCGCCACCCAGAGCTGCAGCTGTTCGCGCGAAAGCTCGCCACGGTGCATCCGCTGGTTGAACGGATGCAGGTGATGATAGCGGCGCTCCAGCAGGCCGCGTAACCGGCGCGCCAGCTGGTCGGCCGGCGCCGGCGAGCGCAGCGGCGCGCTCACAGCTCGAACTCCAGCGCGTCTTCTCCCACCAGGATCCCCACGGCCTCGACCTGCGCGCGCTCGGCCGAGCTGCGGCACAACATGGGATTGGTGTTGTTGATGTGCACGAACACGGTGCGCTTGGCGCCGAGCCGCGGCAGCTGTTCCAGGCTTCCCCCGGGTGCGCCCACGGGCAGGTGGCCCATCTCGCGCGCCGTGGGCGCGTCGCCACCGACCACCGCGCGCAGCTCGTCGTCCGACCAGAACGTGCCGTCGAACAACAGGAGATCGACGCCGCCGGCGACCTGCCGCACGGCGGCGTCGATCGCGCCGGCCGTCGGCACGTAGGCGAGCGTAGCGCCGGTGCGCTCGTCTGCGAGCCGCAGGCCGACATCGAACGTCGCTTGGGAGGCCTCGCGGGCGTAGCGCGGGGGCCGACGGGCGACGGGAGTAGCCGCGCAGCAGATCCCCAGGGGAGCGCCGGTGTGATCGGTGAGCGACATGGCCCGACTTTCGTCGAGCACGCGTCGCTCCACCCCCGAGTAGGCCGAGAGTACCCGGTAGAGTGGCCAGCCATCGTCCAGCAGGGCGGTGACCCCCCCCGGGGCATACACCGGCAGCCTGGTGGCGCTCTCGCGCATCAGCAGGAGACCGAGCGTGTGATCGATTTCACCGTCGGTCAGGATCACCGCGGCGATGCCCGAACCGCGCCGGCCCCGAGGCCAGAGCTCGTGGTGGGCGGCGAGCTGCGTGCGGAGATCGGGCGACGCGTTGAGCAATACCCAGCGCTCGCCGTCCGCACTCACGGCCACGCACGATTGGGTGCGGCCGCGGTTATCGTGGCGCGCATCGGTGCAGTTGGGGCACCCGCAGTTCCACTGCGGCACTCCACCCCCTGCCGCCGAGCCGAGAATGATCACGCGCATTGAACAAAGGGGCCGGGTTTGTCACCCGGCCCCGCTCCACCTGTTCCGGCTTGGTTCAGGCGTTGCCGGCGTACGCGCCGACTTCCATCCCCAGCTCGACGACGTCGAATTCGGGCTTGGTCCACTTCATGTTGCATCCTCCAGAAACGAACGATGGGGATCGGTCCTAGAAACCGCTTGAGCTTGACGAGAAGCAGACGCCGTGCCAGGTGGGCCGACCGAGCAAGTCGTTTCCGCGCAAGCGATTGATTATGCGATGTCCGCCCGAGCTGAGCGCAGGGTGAGCCTTTTCCCCCAATTGTGGGTGTGGTCACCCACTGAGCCCGAATTTCTTCAGGCGGTATCGCAGCGTGTCGCGCGAAATGCCGAGTCGCTGCGCCGCCTTCGTCTGATTGCCTCCCGCGTCTCGCAACGCCTGCTCGATCATCGTCCGCTCCCGCTGGGGCAGCGTGGCGGTGTCTACCGGCTGCGCCGCATCACCGTGGTCGCTCGCGGCCACTGGTCGCGTGAGCGAGAGGTGCTCGACATCGAGCGTGGGACCGCGACTCCACAAGACGGCGCGCTCGATCACGTGGCTCAGCTCGCGAACGTTCCCGGGCCAGGGGTAGGAGAGCAGCAGGTCGCGCGCGGCAGGGCTGAGCTCGCGCACGACTTTCCCGTACTTGGCATTGCATACCCGCAAGAAATGCTCGGTGAGGAGCAGCACGTCCTCGCCGCGCTCGCGTAGTGGAGGCACCTCGAGCACGATCACGGCCAGCCGGAAATACAGGTCCTTGCGAAACCGCTCCTCGCCCACCGCGCGCTCGAGATCGCGATTGGTGGCGGCCATGATGCGGACGTCGACCTTGCGCTCGCGCACACTTCCCACGCGCCGCACCGCGCGCTCCTCGATGGCCCGCAGCAGTTTGCCCTGCACGGCGAGGTCGACGTCCCCGATCTCGTCCAGGAAGAGGAATCCGCCCTCGGCGGCCTCGACCAGGCCGGGCTTCGATTCCTTGGCATCGGTAAACGCGCCGCGCTCATGACCGAACAGCTCGGCTTCCATGAGCGTGGCGGGGAGCGCCGAGCAGTTGACCTCGATGAACGGCTGCGTCGCGCGGGGACCCGCGGCGTGGATCGCGCGAGCCAGGAGGCCTTTCCCGGTACCGGTCTCGCCGGTGAGCAGCACGGGTGGCGTCTCGACCAGCGCCGCGACCTGGCGGGCCCGGTCGAGCACCGCCCGCACCGCCCGCGACTCCCCCACCAGTCCCTCGAAGCCGACGTCCGTCGTCGCGCGACGGCGGTAGTAGGACAGCTCCTGCTTCAAGAGCCGCGTCTCGCGCGCGCGGTCGGCGAGCAGCTTCAGCTCCTCCAGGTCCACCGGCTTCTTGACGTAGTCGAAGGCGCCAAGCTTGACCGCTTCCACGGCGCCCTCGATCGAGCCGTAGGCGGTCAGCATCACGACGGGGATCACCGGATCGAACGCGTGGATCCGCTTGAGCAAATCGAGCCCGCTCATCCCCGGCAGCCGGACGTCGGCGAACACGACGTCGGGTTGCAGTGTGGCGAGCAGGTCCAGCGCCTGCTCCCCGGTGCCCGCTACCTCCGCCTCGTAGCCGTGGTCCGACAGGAACGCTTTGGCGGAGCGCGCCAGCGATTGCTCGTCGTCCACGATGAGCACGGTCGAGCCGCTCACGCGATACTCCGTGCCGGCTGGGGCGCGACCTCGCCGCTCGCGCTGGGAAGCCAGATCCGCACGGTCGTACCGCGGCCGACCGTGCTGGTGATGTCGAGCCGGCCGCCCGCCTCCTCCACGTAGCGCTTCGCGATCGCGAGCCCGAGGCCCGTCCCCTCGGGCCGCGTCGTGAAGAACGGCTCGCACAGGTTGGGGAGAATCTCAGGAGCGATCCCGGGTCCTGAGTCCGTGACATCGACGACGACACCGCCCGCGCCGCCGGCGCCGGGCTCGACCCGCGTGGCCACGTCCAGCCGGCCGCCCTCCGGCATGGCGTCGAGCGCATTCGACACGAGCTCCGTGAGGGCCTGCTCGAGGCGCATCGGGTCCACCTGCACGTCGGGGAGGGCGGCCGGGGCGTGGACCGCGAGCTCGATCCTGCGCTGCCGCAGCAGCTCCGCGAAGCCCGCGAGGGCGCCGTCGACCAGCGCCTGCACGCGCTCGCGCAGTGGGCGAAACGGCGCAGGCCGGGAGAACTGCAGCAGGTGGGCGATCCGGAGATCGAGACGATCCACCTGCTCCACGATGGCATCGAGCTGCTCGCGGGCGGCGGGAGCGTCGACGCGGTGCCGGGCGAGCTGGGCGGCGGCGCGCAGACTGGCGAGCGGATTGCGCAGGCCGTGGGCCACCGCGGCAGCCATCTGGCCGATCGACGCCAGCTTCTCGGACTGCACCAGCTGGGCGCGCGATTGCCGCAGCTGCTCGGTCATGCGGGCGAAGGCCCGCGCCAGGTCGCCGATCTCGTCCGAGGATCGGGACACGATGGCCTGAGCGATCGTGTGTTCGAGGTCGCCCGCGCCGACGACGGCCATGGCGTGGCGCAGCTCGGTGAGCGGGCGCGCCAGGTCACGCGAGATGACCCAGGACGCGACCAGGCCCGCCACGAGCGCGACGAACACGGTCGCCCAGAGGACGCGGCGCTTCGCCTCGACGATGCTGCGCATCTGGGCCACGGCGCCCTGCACGCTGAGCTCGCGCGCCTGACGATAGATCTCGCGGTTCACGCTGGCGAGCGTCGGCTGCAGCCGCTCGAGCAGCTCGCGCCGCGCGACGAGCGCCGCCTGATCCCGCCGACCGGCATCGTGCAGCTGGAACACCCGCGCCGCGACCGCCTGGATGTCGGCTTCGATGCGGCGCACGGCGTCGGCCAGCTTGACCTCGTCGGGGGGAAGGTCCGCCGTCCAGCGATCGAACCGGAAGTCCACGACCTGCACGGTGAGCGGGAATTCCTGCTTGGCGGTGGGATCGCCGCCCAAGTAGCGCCAGATGACCTGCGTCTGGTTGAACATCGCGTCCTCGACGTCCGCGTAGGTGCGCGAGCGCGCCAGGCGCTGGCCCAGCGTTTCCAGCGTGCCGCGCTCCAGGGCGTTGGTGCGGATCGCCTGCACGCCGACGAACAGGGTCGGGAGGACCATCAGGGCAAAACCCAACAGCAGCTTGCGTTGGAGAGTCACGGCTCGAAGCTACTCCACAGGAAGGTCCTTCGCTCGCGCGTTCCGCGCGCCGACTCCTAGTCTCTCTCGGGACAAGCAGATCCTTCCCTTGCGCGCGTGCCGCGCGCTCGCTCAGGATGACAGCGCCGCGCGGGTGCGCCCGGGGAAAGAGTGGGGGAAGACCGCGCCTCAGCTAGGGTTCCCAGCCGCGCCAGCCGCCGTCCCGAGCACCTCGTCCAGCAGATCCAGCGTCCGGTCTACCGTCTCCTCATCGTGCGCCATGGACACGAAGTTGTACGCCGTGCGCTTGAACAGCAGCCCCCGCGCCGCGCAACCCCGCGCCACCTCCCGCGAAGCGCTCTCGCTCGCGAAATGCAGAAAGCACAGCAGATGCCCGCTCACATCCTCGTGCGCGAACACCTCCAGCGTGGCTTTCGCGGCCGCGAGCGCCACGCTCTCGGTCGCAAGCGTAGATGAGATCCAGGTGCGCCCGACCCCGGCCATCAAGTCCGCCCGGCCGCCCACCAGGGCGAGCGGAAAGCCGTTCGCTATGGCCTTGCCCAACACCGCGAGATCTAGCCGCACACCGTAGCGCTCCGCCGCCCCTCCGATCGCCAGCCGGAACGCCGTCTTGATCTCGTCGAACACGAGCACCGCGCCCACCCGGCTCGTCTCCTGGCGCAACACTTCCAGCCATTCGCGCGTGGGTTCGACCACGATGACGGGTTCCACGACGACAACGGCGAGGCGATCGCCCGTCTCGCGAATCACGCGCCGGGTCCCTTCCACGTCGTTGAACGGGATCTCCGCATACAGGGCGCGCGTCGTCACGGGGATTCCCTCGCCTCCCTGCGACCAGTCGAGCCATCCGTGATAACCGCAGCCGAGCACGCGCTCGCGCCCGGTCGCCACGCGTGCCAACCGCACCGCCGCGGCCACCGCTTCGGCGCCGGTCTTCAAGAAGCGCATTTGCTCGAGCCAGGGGATGCGCATGGCGAGCGCAGCGGCCAGCTCCTCCTCGAGCAGCGGCGGCAGCGGACCGGCGACGCCGGCGGCGATAGCGCGCTCGGCCGCGCGGTTCACCTCGGCGTGGCCGTAGCCCAGCGCCACCGCGCCGAGCGCCATGACGTAGTCGATGTACTCGCGACCTTCGGCGTCCCACACGCGGTACCCCTGGGCGCGCGTCATGCGAGTCGGCAGCCCCGCCTCGAGGCCTTCCCCGGCCGCGGCGCCGAACAGCGCGTCGGGTCGCTTGCTACCGGTCGACGTGAACCCGGGAACGCGCCAGTCGCTCACCGTATTTCACCACCTCGATGGCCATCGCCCGCACGAGCTTCGCCTCACGCTCGTCGAGCGGCGTCCGGTGGATCACCTCGCGCACCGTGCGCATCACGCCCTCGGCCTGCCGCGTCTTGAAGAATTCGATCACGCGCAGCGCCGCTTCGACGTCCGCGAACAGACGTTCAAGATCGCCGGCGGTCGCGGGCGGGCCCTCGCGCCGGGGGGCCTTGAACGGTCGGCTCTCGTCGCCCCGCGTCACCGCGAGCTCGTACAGCATCAGCACGACCGCGTGCGCCAAGTTGAGAGACGGATACGCCGGGCTCGTGGGGATCGTGACGACGCGGTGACACAGATCGAGCGCCTCGTTGGGGAGGCCCTTGTCCTCGCGACCGAACAGCAGCGCGGTGGGACCGGCCTCCGCCTGGCCGAGGATCTCGCCGGCCGCCTCGCGCGGCCGCTGCAGGTTGCGCTTGGCCGTGCGGCCCCGCGCCGTGAACCCGACGACGTGCACGCAGTCCGCCACCGCGTCCTCGAGCCGCCCGAACTGCGCCACGCGAGCCAGCACGTCCTGCGTCTGGTGCGCGATCCCGGCGACGCGATAGGCGTCGTACTCGCGCGGATTGACGAGCCGCAGGTCGCGCAGCCCGAAGTTCTTTAGGGCCCGCACGACGTGTGCGATGTTGACCAGATCCTGAGGCTCGTGCAGGACGACCACGATCATCCGACCAGCTCCAGCATACCCATCCGCGCCACGTCCTGCCGATCCCCCCGCAACCACACCCATCCGTTGCCACCACTCCAGACGAGCTGCCCCGCCCGCCGCAGCCGTCCGGGGAGCATTTCGTTCACGAGCAGATCGAAGCGCACCCGCCCGCCCACGTGCGCGCGCTGCCACTCCGGCCATGTCACGCCGAGCGTCACGCGAAACCCGCGCTCCAACCGCCTCCAGGCACCGCGCACGCCGTGCGGATCTCCGGACGTGTCGCTCGTCGCCCGCACGCGTAACCCGTGCCCGTCGGACAGCGGCACAATCAGGTAACCGACGCCCTGGTCCGTTTCACCTTCCTCGTCGCGTGCGACATACACCTGCACGCCGTCCGAATGGACGTCGTCCGGCTCGTTGTCGAGCCGCAACGGAGACGCGCTCGTCGGGCGGAAGCAGACGTCGGGCTTCGTGACCTCGACCGCGAGGTACAGGGCCTCCTCGTCCCACGCGGCGTAGGCGACGGCGGAGAACTCGTCCGGACCCGCATAGGCCTCTTCGCTGCGGCGGTACTGGTCCTCCAGCTCGAGGCGGAGCGGCTCGCTCGTGTCGAACCCCTCGAGCGTGCCGTCGAGCGGCGGCGCTCCGGTGACGCGCAGCGCGGCCGCGATCGCGGGCTTGGGGCGATCGAGCTCCAACAGCGGCGCGAACGGCGGCTCCGGCTCGCGCCCGCCCCCGAGCCGCACGCGACTGGCACCCGTCGCGACCTCCCAACCTCCCGGCGTGGCGGTGTGACGGTGCGTGCCCTGCACGGTGTCCACCTCGATCACGCTGCCGTGCGCGCGCACACCCTGCACCAGGCCCGAGCCACCGAGCGGCTCGAGCACGGTGATGAAACGAGCCCCTCGCCCCGTGGCCCGCACGAGGTAGAACGTCGCCCGCCCCGCCGCCCGCGGCCGTCCCGGCCCTTCGGCCCGCAGCAGCTCACCGTCGAACAAGAGGAATGCCTTCAGCTGCTTGGGACCCTCGGCGAACTCGAGGCTCACCGGCCCGGCGTGGTCGGGGACGAAGCGCTCGACCCGCGAGACGAACTCATCCACCAGCTCGGCGGCCGCCCACGTACCCCCCACGACATGGCCCGTGCCTGCGAAGTGCCAGGGGAGCTCGAGCAGGTGATCGGCGCGACTCCCCAGCTCGACCACATCCAATACGTACGCGGGGCCCGAGATGAGGGTGCGGGTGAGCTCGCCGTAACGCCCGCGCACCCACGCCCATTCGCCCGGCACGTCCCAGGCTTCGCACACCGCGTCGCCCGGCGCTTGCGACGCCTTGTCGAGCCGGGGCGCGTTGTGCGCCAGCGTGGAGCGATACCAGAACAGGTCGCGCGCGACGTAGCTCCCGGTGCCCGGGTCCGCGAGCCATTGCACCCCGCCCGCGTGGAGCGTGAGATGCAGGCGGTCCGGGTGCCCGTGCCCGCCGCCGAGCTGACCGCACTCGAGGCTCGCGTACCGGCCGTCGGTCCGCAACACCGCCAGCCCTTGCGACTCGAGCAGCACGCTGCCGGGCGACCAGGCCGGAACGTCGCTCGGGAGCTCGGGGAGCATGAACAGCAGAGACCACCAGGACAACGAGCGACGGGAAACGGGAAACGGGAAACGTGGCAGCGGGGCGTCATGCAGATAAGACTCGAACACGTTCGGCTCGAGCGCCGGTGCCCGATACACGGCTGTGAGCCAGCTCTCGAGTTCCCGTTTCCCGTTTCCCGTTTCCCCTTTCCCGAGATTCCCGAGCCCGACCTCCCACAGCTCGGCGTACGCCGGCTGCGCGAGCGAGACGCCGAATGGTGAGTCCTTCCGCGCCGGAAACGTGAAATCCGGCAGCGCGGTGCGGGTGGGAGCGAGGAGGGCCGCCTCCACGCGCCGGGCCAGCTGTTGCTCCGCGTAGATGTCCACGCCCGCCTCGCGCGCCCATGCCGCTCCGATCAGGAGGCCGCGCAGCGCGAACAAGTGGTAGTTCTCTCCCTCGTACCACATGCCGTCGCGTCCGAAGCCGCGCATCAGGTGCGCGAGCAGGCCGGTGGGCCCTTCGATGGCGCGGCGGGCGAGCTCGTCGTCCTCGAACCACCCGGCGATGGCGGCGAGCGCCGCGTTGTTCCACGTCTGGCGGTTGGAGAACGCCTCGTCGAACTCGCCGATGAGATTCGCGGCTTCGTCAGCGACCTGACCGATGCCCCGCGCGGTGGCGTCGTCCAGCGCGCCGGCTTCCCGCAGCAGCACACCGGCGGCCACGTAGTTGCAGATCCAGATCGATTCGAGGTAGGTCGAGAAGAACAGCCGGCTCGGCCCCAGCACATTGTCCTGGTTGGGGTATTGCCAATAGCTCCGGGCGTAGGCCCGCAGGATCTCCGCGGCGCGGGCCCCGGCGGTGGCATCGCCATCCAGCGCGGCGAGCGTCGCGAGGTGCGCCGCGCGCTCGGCCAGCCAGAGGTGCTGCAGGCGCGCCCAGCTGCGGTCGTGCCGCTCGCCGCGCTGGGTCTGGCCGCAGCGCGGGCAGCGGTGCGCGTCGGGGCTCCACGGATCGAACACCAACGTCGCGCCGTCCTCGGGGCAGAGGCCGCCGTCGACCGACAGCAAGGCTTTCGCCGCGGGCAGCGGCGCCATGCGCGCGAGCAACGGGGCGGCGCGCTCGCGGAGATGGGCGAGCAGCGCCGTGAGATCAGGCGCGCCCGCGATCTGCGCCCGCCGCGTCGCCAGCTGTTCCGCGTTCACCACGCCCGCACGCCCTCCCGCGCCCAGCGGACCGGCAGCAGCGTGGCCCCGGCGGCCCGGGCCGCGGCGATCACCGCTGCCGGCTGGTCTCCGCTCAGGAAGAACATACAGCCCCCCGCCCCCGAACCGGCGGCCTTGCCGCCGAGCGCGCCCGCGGCCGTGACCGCCTGCTCGAGCTGCGCCATCTCCTGCGTGCGCATCTCGGGATCGAGCGCCTGCTGGTGTTTCCAGTTCTCCGTGAGCAGCGCCGCGACCCGCGTCAGGCTCGCCGAGCGCACCGCCTCCGCCATGCTCTCGCCCACCTCCTTCATGGCCCGCAGCGCGTCCGTCACACCGCGATCCCCCCGCCCGTACGCCGCCATCACCCGCGCGATGGTGGCGCCCGACATACGCGACCGTCCCGTGTAGCACAGCACGGTGCGGCGCTCCAGCTCGGCCGCGAAAGCGGCGTCCAGGGTGATCGGTTCCACGCCGACGTCGGGATCGCGGAACGAGAGGCGCTGGAATCCCCCCAGGGCCGCGGCGAACTGATCCTGCTTCCCGCCGGGGACCTTCGCCTCGACGGTCTCCAAGTACCACGCGTGCTCGGCGATCTCGCGCCCGGACAGGCGGTCGGCGCGCGCCAGCGCCAGCGCGCCGACCAGCGCCACGTCCATCGCGCCCGAGCTGCCCAGGCCCGACCCCGGGGGCGCGTCCGAGCGCGTCGTGAGGGTGCAGGGGCTCTGGACCGGAAACATGCGCAGCGCCGCCTTCAGGAGGTCGAGCCGGCCGTCGAGCACGAGCCCTCCCGAGTCGACGCATTCGAGCTCCTGTCCCAGGTCCTCGGACACGAGGCGGATGCGCGGGCCCCCGAGCCTCACCTCGACGTGGGCCGAGAGATCGATCGCGGCGCTCACCACCACGCCGCCTTCGCGCGTCGAGAACGGCGGGACATCGGTCCAGCCGCCCGCGAAGTCCAGGCGGACGGGCGCCGTCGCGCGGAATTCCGACGGCAGGTCGCGCCGCCTCACGGCGCGGTCCGCCATGTCGCGACGGTGGGCAGCTCGCCCCGCAAGTCCATCCGCACGCCCCAGACGCGGCGGTTCATGCCCTGCAGCCCGCGCCCGTGATAAAGGAAGGCGACGGGCAGCGAGTCGCGGAACATGCGCTGCGCGAGCTCCGGATCGGGCGGCACGCGCAGGCCCGCCTGGTCGGCGAGCGTGGTCAGATACCCGAGCCCCGGATCACCCGAGGTACCCGTCACCGCGGCCTGGAAGTCGCGCCGCCGCGCGCTCACGCGATCGAGGAACGCCGTGAGCTCGAGCTGCCGGATCGCGACGTCGAAGCCCACGGCGGCAAGCCGGGCCTGGATCATCTGCTCGAGCGCCGCCTCGCCGCTCCCCACGGTGAGCAGCTCGAACGCGACGCGCCGGCCGCCGAGCAGCCGGCGCGCCGAGTCGGCAGCGAGGGGCAGCGGGCGCACCGGGACGTAGCCGGGGACGCCGGGCGGCACGGGACCGTCGGCGACAGTGCCGAAGCCGTACAGGTATCCGTCCACGATCTCGCGGCGATCGAGCGCGAGCGCCACGGCGAGGCGCACGCGGGCGTCGTCGAAGGGCGGACGGCGCACGTTGAACACGATGCCGTACGGAAAAATGAGCGGATAGTCGAGCACCGTGAGCGCAGTGTCCTTGCGCACGAATGCGGCGTGCGCCGGCTGGATGCCTGCGAAGTCGATCTCGCCAGCGGTGAGGGCGGCGAGCTTGGCGGTCGGATCGTCGACGACGACGATGATGAGCCGGGCCAGCGCGGGCGGCCCGCCCAGGGCGGCGGGGAAGCCCGAGTCGGCGGCGAATACCCAGCGGCGGTTGGGCTCGTGCGCCACGAAGCGGAACGGTCCGTTCCCCACCGGCTGCTGGTTCCACGCGGCGCGGCGCAGCTCCGCGCGGGGAATCGAGTCGAGCACGTGGGCGGGCAGAATCGCCAGGTCCGTGAGCACGTCAGGAATGCCGCGCTGCGCATGGGCGAATCGAATGACCACGGTCGAGTCGTTGGGATCGTTGACGAACGCCACGTCGGCGAAGTCCGCCGTCCGCGGGTACCCGGTCGCGGGGTCGCGCGCCGCGGACAGCGTCCACACGACGTCGCGCGCCGTCGTGGGCGTGCCGTCGTGCCAGCGCACGCTCGGCTGCAGTCGGAATACCAGGCTCTTCCGGTCCGCGGACCAGGTCCACGCGCGGGCCAGGTAAGGCTGGGGAACCAGCGCGGAGTCGTAGCGTGCCAGGGTGGTGAGCAGGACGTAGCGCTCCACCTGCTTGGCGAACGGATGCACGGTGAGCAGCGGGTTGACGGTCTGGAGGTCGGCGCCCGAGGCGAACACGACGGTGCGGCCGCGGCGCGCGGCCCGGCCACCGCACGCCGCGGCCAGCGTCGCCAAGGTCATGAACCCGGTCACGCGTCGCAGCACGCCCGCATTCTAGCGGGCCTCGGGTGGTCGCGCGAGATTCGGCGCATGATTCTGCCGCTCGCCCGCCGCGCCCTGGCCGGCGCGGCCGTTGTCGCCGGCGTCGTGGCCCTCACGTTCGTCCTGCTGCGGCTCACGCCCGGCGACCCCGTGGAGCAGCTGGTCGGGCCCGCCGCCACGCCCGAGCAGGTGGCGCTGCAGCGCCACGCCCTGGGCCTCGACCGGCCACTGCCGGCGCAGTTCGCCGCCTGGCTGGGCCGGTTCGCGCGGGGAGATTGGGGGCGCAGCATCGCGACCGGGCGCACCGTGCGCGACCTGCTCGGCGACGCCGTGCCCGCGACGCTGGAGCTCGCGGGGCTGTCGCTGGTCTTGACCTACGTGCTCGGCCTCGGGGTGGGCGCGCTCCAGGCGGGCGCCGGCCCACGGCTGGACACCGCGCTGTCCGTCACGACGGTGACGCTGTTCGCGCTCCCGGGGTACTGGCTCGGTCTCGCGCTGGTCATCGTCTTCACGTATTGGGGACGCGCCCTCCCCGCGTTCGGAGCGGCCGGGCTCGACGCCGACGCCTTGACGGGGTGGAGCCGGTTCGCCGACCGCATGCGTCACCTCGCCCTCCCGCTCGCCACGCTCACGCTGATCGGCATCGGCGGCACCGCCCGCTTCGTCCGCGGCGCGATGCGCGATGTGCTGAGTCAGCCGTTCGTACGCGCCGCGCGGGCGAAAGGGCTCTCACCGTTCCACGTCATCCGACGGCACGTTGCACGCAATGCGTTGATTCCCGTGATCACCCTGCTGGGCCTCTCCCTGCCGGCGCTCTTCTCGGGGACCGTGTTCGTGGAATGGGTGTTCGCCTGGCCGGGAGTGGGACGCCGCCTGGTCGAGGCGGTACAGGCGCGCGACTACCCGGTGGTGATGGGCGCGACCGTGGTCAGCGCCGGGCTGGTCGTAGCGGGAAACTTGCTCGCCGACGTTGCCGCGATGTGGATCGATCCCCGCGTGCGGCAGGCGCGACGGGACGCGTGAGGTGAGACCCTTGTTGCGGGACCGGCGGGCGGCGATCGGCGTGGCCGTGCTCGCGATCGTCGCCGCCGCCGGCGTCGCGGCGCCGCTCGTGACGAGCGGCCGGCCGACGGCGCAGGGCGACATCGTCGCCACGCGGTTCCTGCCGCCGCTCACGGTCGATCGCGCCGGCGGCTTCCACGTCCTGGGCACCGACCGCTTCGGCCGGGACGTGTGGACGCGCCTCGTCTATGGCGCGCGCGTGTCGCTGGCGGTGGGCACCCTCGCCGTGCTGCTGTCGATCGTGCTCGGCGTCGTCGTGGGCGCGGCGGCGGGGTTCGGACCCGGCCTCGTGCAGTTGCCGCTGCTCGCGCTCACGGACTTCGCGCTGGCGCTGCCGCGCGTCGTACTCTTGCTCGTGCTCGCCGCCCTGTGGCGACCGAGCGCGGCCCTCGTGGTCATCATATTGGGACTCACCGGCTGGATGCCGATCGCGCGACTGGTACGGGCCGAGGTGCGCTCGCTCGCGGTGCGGCCGTTCGTCGAAGGCGCGGCCGCCCTCGGGTTGTCGCGCGGTCGCGTGCTGTGGCGTCACATCCTCCCCAACGCGCTGACGCCGGTGATCGTGGCGGCCGCGCTCGGGCTGGGCAACGCGATCACGCTCGAGGCCGGGATGTCGTTCCTCGGCCTCGGCGTGCAGCCGCCCGCGCCGTCCTGGGGCAACATGATCGCGTCGGGACGCGACACGCTCGTCAACGCGCCGTGGGTCGCGGCGGCACCTGGGATGGCGCTGGTGTTGGTCGTGGTGGCGTGCACGCTGCTGGGCGACGCCTTGCAGGATGCCTGGGATCCCGGGCGTCGTACGTGAACATCATGCCGCTGCGAGGTCCTTCAAGGCGGCGTCCTGCAGCTCGTGTCCTCCGTCGAACGAGATTCCTCGATATGGGATGGCGTGCGCCTCGAGCCGCTCGGTGACCGCCGCGAGCACCTTCGGCGTGATGTACTCGTCGGAGCGGCCGTATACCAGCGTCAGGCGCGCGGCACGCAGCCGCTGCGCGAAATCGCTGCGCGTGAGATCCAGATCCGGCGGGAACTCGCCGCCCCACAACACCACGCGGTCGATGCGCGCCTTCCCCATGGCCGTCCAGCGGCTGACCGTCGCGGCGCCCTGCGAGAACCCGAGCGCGTGCACCGTCACACGCGCGCGATCGCAGCGGGCGAAGACGTCGTCGTACACGGCGTCCAAGTATCGCACGTAGTCCGCGATCTCGGCCAGGCGATCTTCCCGCGTCATCCAGCTCGCCCCGACGCGGCGCTCGGTCGCACGCTCGCTCAGATAGAACCGCGACAGGCCCTCGGGCGCGACCAGACAGCGCCGGCCGTCGTCGAGCACCCGCAGCTTTTCCAGGAACCGGGCGGCCAGCTGCCCGTAGCCATGACAGGCGAACCACACCTCGCGCGGCTCCTCGCCGCCGAGCGTGAAGTAGCGGACCGACCGGGCGACCGTCACGCGATGCTCTTGCATGGTCACGTGACGAGGATGGTGACCAGCTCGTACGGCTCCGCCGTGAAGCGCACGACCTTCCCGCGGCCTTCGAGCACCAGCGCGGTCGAGTCGCGCTCATCGGCGCGCACGCGATGCGCGCTCTTCACCCCGTCGGCGAACCGCCACGCCCCTGCGGCCGCGCGGCCCGTGGCGTTGTAACAGCGCAGCAGCAGGGGGGAGCCCTGCTGCGCCGACTTCACCGCCGAGAGCACGAGTCCCGATCCTTCGAGCGCCACGTCCACGGGAGCCACGGCGACGTCCGTCGCATCGCGCAGCCAGAACCCGCGCACCGGCAGGAAGGCGTCCTCCCACAGGGCCGGGACCACGTCGCCCCGCTCCAGCTCGGCCTGCGACACCGGCACCAGCGCCAGGTCGACGCGGCAATGCCCGAGGCACTGGGCGAGCGGCGTCGCGGTCGGCCAGCCCGCGTGCCCTGGACGCGTCGGCAGATCGCCGCGCGACAGCTCGCCCACCGCCCGCAGCAGCGTGTACAGCAGATCGCCGCCCGGCGTCCACTCATACTCGAAGAATCCGGGAGCGAGCAGCGCAAGCCCGCGCGGCCCGCTCGCCGCCGCGACGAACCGGTGCGACGGCGCGGTGCGTACCGGCGTCTCGAGCGGATACGCGGCGGCGGGCACGGCGACCGCAGGTCGCGCGATGGCGCCGAACGCGGTCCCGGCCACGGCGGTCGTTCCCGCAAGGCCCGTCGGCAGGCGCGCGCGCAGCCGGTGCCACCCCGCCCGATTCTCGATCTCCAGGATGCAGCGGACCAGCGGGCTGTCGGCGTGGAGCATCACGACCAGACGGACCGCGGCTCGGGGGCGCAGCTCGAAGCGCGCCTCGAGCGCCGCCACCAGCGGCCCGGCGGCGAGGCGGCGCACCTTGATCGGCCCGGCGGCCCGCACCACGCGATCGCCTGTCGGCGGGCAGTAGGTATACGTGTCGCCGGCGTCGCCGCCGTCTTCGACCCGCAGCAGCTCCGCAAACCGCTGCCCGCTGCGGCGATCGTGCAGCGCCAGGGCGCCGCTCGGCTCGAGCGCCACCTCGATCCAGTGGTTGACGAGCGAGCGGCCCTTGACCTGCGCGCTTTCGCCGCTCGGTCGCGCGCCCGGCGCGGTGGCGCCGGTCGCGATCGTCACGGTCGCGAGCCCCAGGCCGGCCAGCGGAGGCGTCCGCATGGCGATCCGGACCTGGTCCACCTCGTCGTGGTCGGGGTAGTGCCGCAGGGCATCGAGCCGCTCGCCCGTGATCCGCCGGTCGAGCACCTGCACCGCGATCGCTCGGCCGTCCGCCGTCGCGAGCATGAGGGGCCGGTACCCCGCGCCGGACCGGGGGACGCGGTCGCCCCGCGGCCCGACCAGCACGTCGCGCCGGAACATGGTCACGTCGGCGAGCACCACGCCGCGGCGCGGGCGCGCCGCCGGATTCCAGAGGACCAGCGTGGGCTGCGCGTCCGCGGGGCGGGCGCGAGCCGCGTCCGGATCGTGACGCGCCAGATCGTGCACGCTGCCGCGCACGATCTCCGACGCCAGCGCCTCGACGCCGCCGAGGCGCGTTTCGAACGCGCGTGCCACGGCATCGCTCGTGCAACCCGCGATGCTGTCGTGGAACTGACAGCGTACCAACCCGCGCCACGCGAGGTCCAGCAGCGGCCGCCGGTCGCGCCCGCCCGCCCGGCGCGCCAGCGCTGCGAGCGGCTCGGCCAGCCGCGTCAGCGCCAGCTCGGCCGCGCCGTAGCGCCGCTTGAGCGGCGCCCGGGTCGCATGCACGCCCTGGAGCGTCCACGCGTACCGGTACGACCAGCGCAGCTCCCCCGCGAGCGACGCCGGCTTCGCCCCATCGGCGGCCGCCTGGAAGAACTCGTCGAGACGCGACACCCGGTACGCGCTCTGGGGATCGAGCTCCGCCAGGAGATCGCGCAGGCGCGACACCTCGGCGTGCGCTGCGTGGTGATCGGCCCCGATGAAGACGGGAATGTGCTTGCCGGCGGCGCGCGCCACGAGGGCGCCGCGCACCGGGGCCCAGGTCGGGAACACGCGCTCAGCCTCGGTCGAGAGGGTCGCGCCGACCTCGTACCCTGCGGGTGGCAGGTGCCACAGCAGCACCTCTTTTCCGTCGGGACCGCGCCAGCGGTACAGGTCACGCTCCTGCCCGGCCTCCCCCCCCAGGCCGCGCCACACGACGCCGTAGCGGATCCCGAACTCGCGCGCCAGCATGGGCCAGGCGGCGGGATGACCGAAGGCGTCGGGCGAATACAGCACGTCGAGTCGCCCGCCCCAACGCTCCGCGTCCGCCGCGCCCAGGAGCAGGTTCCGCACCAGCCCTTCGCCCGACGGAATCTGCTCGTCGGGCAGCACGTACCACGGCCCGACCTGGAGGCGACCCGTCTTGACCAGCGCCTTGATGTCGGTCTCGCGCTCGGGCCGCACGCTCACGTAGTCTTCGAGCAGCACGGTCTGGCCGTCCAGCAAGAAGCTCCGGTACGCCGGGTCGCGCTGCAGCCGCTCGATCAGGTCGTCCAGCACGGCGACGAGCCGCGCCTGGAACGCGGCGCGCGGCAGGTACCATTCGCGGTCCCAGTGGGTGTGCACGATGAGGTGGAAGATCAGTCCGGTCATGTCGGGCCTAAGCCTAAGGGGATGACGTCGGGCTCGCGAGCGGCCATATTGGCGCGATGCGACTCCGATCTCTGTTCGTCCTGCCGGCGCTCGCCGGCCTGGCCTTCCTCGCCACGCGCGCCGTGCCCGGCCGGCAGCGCGACGGCACCACGCTGTTGCCCTCGGGGTGGCGTATCCGCCCGGCCGGCCGGAGCGTGAGCGTGGGCACACTGCCGCTCGGCCTCGTGACGCTGTCCGACGGGTCGCTGATGGTCGCGAACAACGGCTACGGCGCGAACGGACTGATGCGGATCGATCCGGTGAAGGGCGCGGTGGTATGGCAGACCCGGCTTCCGGCGTGGCTCGGCCTCGCGCGCTCGGGCGGCGAATGGCGCGACACGGTCTGGGTGAGCGGCGCCGGGACGAACCGGGTGTATCGCCTCACGTGGCAGGGCGGCATGGCGTGGACGCTCGAGAGTGTTGCCCTCGCCGATACGAACGCCCGCGTCTTCCCGGGGGGCATCGCGCTCGTCCCGCGACGCGGTCTGGTGGCGGTCGTCGGCAACCAGAGCGACTCGGTCTACCTGATCGATGCCGCGACCCTGGCGCGTCGGGGCGGCGCGGCCGTGGGCCGCCGCCCCTACGGCGCGGTCGCCGACTCCGCCCACCTGTACGTCAGCGATTGGGGCGACTCGACGGTGAGCGTGTTCGATCTGTCCACCAGTCCGCCCGTCCGCCAGACCGCTATCCACGTCGGCCCGCATCCCTCTGCGCTCGCGCTGCGCGGCGCGGACCTGTACGTCGCGCTGGCGGGGGCAAACGCCGTCGCCCGCGTCGATCTGCGCACGGGCAGCGTCGTCGAGCAGCTCGCGGTGGCCCTGTCGCCCCACGCACCGACCGGCAGCGATCCCAACGCGCTGGCGCTCTCGCCCGACGGTCGCACACTGTACGTGGCCATGGCCGGGAATAACGCCGTCGCCGTTGTCCGGATCAGCCGGACCGGAATGCGCGTCGCGGGGCTCGTCCCCGTCGGCTGGTACCCGACCGCGGTCGCGACGTCGGCGGACGGCCGCACCCTGTTCGTCGCCAACGGCAAGGGGAACGGCTCGGGCGCCAATCGCGACGGGACCTACATCGGCGACGTGATCACCGGCTCGGTGTCGATCGTGCCCGTGCCCGACGACGCGACGCTCGCCCGCTACACGCGTGACGTGTACGCGTTGAGCCCCTACTCGAATGCGCGACTGCGCAACGTCGCCGCTGACCGCCCGTCCGCCCGTCCGCCCGTCCGCCACGTCGTCTACATCATCCGCGAAAACCGCACCTACGACCAGGTGCTGGGCGACGTGGCGGGGGGCGCCAACGGCGATCCCGAGCTCGCCATCTTCAACGACTCGATCACGCCCAATGCGCACGCCATTGCGCGCCGCTGGGTGGTGTTCGACAACTTTTACGTGGACGGCGAAGTCTCGGCGGACGGGCACGAGTGGTCCGACCGCGCGTTCGCCGGCGATTACAACGAAAAGACCTGGCCCCAGATCTACGGGCACGGACGCAACTGGGACCTGGACGACGGCGACGACCTGGTCAACCCGCACGGCGCCTATCTGTGGGACGCGGCCCGGCGCAAGGGGCTGTGGGTGGTGAACTTTGGCGAGCGGTCCGAAACCGACTCCGGGCCCGGGGGCTCGACCCATACGAAGCTCTCCGGGCTCGACAGTATCACCGTGCCGAGCTATCCCGCGTTCCGGCTCGAGATCCGCGACACCACGCGGGCGCGCTTGTTCGCCGACTCGGTGACGAGCTGGGACCGGCAGGGACGCTTTCCCGACCTCGTGTTCCTGTGGCTGCCGCGGGACCACACCTACGGTCGTGCCGGGGGGCAGCCGACGCCCCGCTCGATGGTGGCCGACAACGACCTCGCCCTCGGGCAGGTCATCGAGCGACTCTCCTCGTCCGCCGCGTGGTCATCGCTCGCCGTGTTCGTGCTGGAGGATGACGCACAGAATGGACCGGACCACGTCGACGCGCATCGCTCGGTGCTGCTCGTCGCCTCGCCCTACGCGAAGAGCGGGGTGGTGGACAGCACGTTCTACACGACCAGCTCCGTGGTGCGCTCGATCGAGCTGATCTTGGGGTTGTCGCCGCTCAGCCAGTACGACTCCGCGGCTACGCCTCTGTGGAACGCCTTTGCGAGACGCTTAGACTCGATGCCGTTCGCCGTTCTACCGAACACGTGGTCGCTCGACGAGATGAATCCCCAAGCGTACCGCTCGCCGATTCCGCCCGGCGATTTCGCGGTCGCCGATCGGGCGGACGAAGTCCTCTTGAATCGCGAGATCTGGGAGAGCGTGCATCCGCGCTCGGCGGCGCCGCCGGTGCGACGGGCCTGGGTGCTGGGCGAACGACCACCCGCCCGGTGACGAGGGTCACGCGAGGACGCGCGGCGTGCTGCGCGTCCGCACGTGCGCGCTCTCGACACTTGCAGCAGGCCTGTGCCGAATTCTGCCCACCAGTCCCCCGTTCCATCACGAACGATCCGCCTCGATGACCGCTTGCCGACACGCGCGTTAACGAATTGATGCCGTAGCGTGCCGGGATCGTGATCATCGCTGGCACGGCCATTGCCCGTCGGCGCGCGACCGCCGTCGCCGGCGCGGGTGCCCAAGGTCACCTGCGTCACACTTTGGATCATGGTCCGCGCGCCCGTGCGAGCCGCTGGGCCCTTCTCACATCACTCTATGCGGAGTAATCGGACATCATGACCGCGACAGCGCACGCCGTCCTCTGGGGCAGGCTCGCCTGGCATCCGGCCGTGGAGGCCTGGAACGGCTTCTCCGATGGCCCGGTCGAGCCACCCGAGCACATCGAGATCCTCCAACAGAGCAGTACGTCGGCTACGTATCGACTGGTCGCGGACGGAGGCGGACGCTCCATCGTCGCGCGGCGATCGCTCACGCCGGGCGCGTCGATCGAGCGGACCGTGCACGAGCGGATCCTGCCGTCACTCCCCGTCACGTCACCGCGCTATTGCGGATTCCGGGCGGACGGCACCGGGCGCGCGTGGATCTTCCTCGAGGCCGCGGGCGACGAGCGGTATGCGGCGAGCGACCCGACCCATCGGTCAGTCGCGGGACGCTGGGCAGGCATGATGCACAGCGCGGGCGCGCGGCTTTCCACGGCAGCTTCGCTCCCCGACGCCGGGCCGTCGCGCTACCTGGGCCTGCTGCGAAGCGCCCGCGAGATCATCCGCACCCACATGACGAACCGGGTGCTCAGCACGCGCGACGTGAGCGCGCTCGAGCGACTCGCCACGGACCTCGACGCCCTCGACGACGGGTGGGCCCGCCTCGAGGTGGCCTGCGCGGGCGTCCCGGCGACGGTCACGCACGGCGACTATCGGCTGCGACACGCCTACGTCCGCCGTCGTGCCACCGGGACCGGGCTCGAGCTCCTCCTCCTCAACTGGGAGATGGCGGGATGGGGCGTGCCGACCGTCGATCTGACCCACGTCGACCTCGACGCGTACCTGGCGGTCATCCAACCCACCTGGCCCGGTCTGGAGCTGGAAGACCTGCAGCGCCTCGTGACGGTAGGCCACGTTTTCGGTCACCTGGCGGCGATCCGGGCCGTGAGCCCGCGGCTCGGCGCCCAGACCACCCACGAGCTGCGCCCCACGCTCGACACGCTGGAGTCGCTGCACGCGCAGTTGACCCGGGCCAGCCAGACGACGTCATGCTCGACGCAGGTCTCGGTGCCTTGTGACGCCGCGCGTTTGGGCAAAACAATAAAGAGCGTCCGCGGCCGGTCGCGGTAACGCGGGGCGTCGCTCTCAGTTAGGCGGTGCCGCGTCGGCGCAACGGCTGTCGCCCCACTGTTGTGACGCCGCACACACGCCGGGTCGCAGGGCGGACGGTTGCCGGACGCGGCTGTCGCGACCCTAGCCGTTGCGCGAGAACCCGTTGACGTCCAACGCGGGCGGCCGCGCAGTTTGATCATCTCGTTGTCACGTTTTGGTCACGACTTGGCACGTGTGTTGCGCTGCCTCTTCTCGATCGACTTCGATCCCCCGCGCTGCGTGCAGCTCGCAGTGGGGCCGAGGGCCCGACACTGGCCCGCCGAACACCCGGTGAGGGGAGGGCCACCTGGATCGCACGCACCGGCCGAGCGCTGGCAGCGCGCCCCCGACGACAGCCCCCAGTCAACACGCGTCTGCTCCAGCGGTAGTCACGCAGCGCGTCAGCCCCATTTCGACACCGCAGCCCGTCGCCAGCCCCCTGGCCCCGGCCCCGCGGCCGTGCGTACGCGGCAAGTTCCTCTTCGTCGGCGACACCAAGCTGCGCATCCGCGGCGTCACGTATGGCGCCTTCGCGCCTGACGCCCAGGGTCGTGAGTATCACGACCTCGGGGTGATCGAGCGCGACTTCGCCCTGATGGCCGCCGCCGGGATCAACGCGGTCCGGATTCCGCACACGATGCCGCCGCGGGCGCTGCTCGACCTGGCGGCCGCTTGCGGGCTGCACGTGATGGTCGGGCTCAGCGCCGAGCAGTACATCGGGTTCCTGATCGACCGTCGCCGCGACGCCCCCGACATCGCCGATCTGGTTCGCGCGAAGGTGCGCTCCTGCGCTGGCCATCCGGCACTCCTGTGTTACGCGCTCGGCAATGAGATCCCGGCTCCGATGGCACGCTGGCTGGGCCGTCGGAAGGTGGAGCGCTATCTCGAGCGGCTGTATCGCGTGGTGAAGGAGGCTGACCCGGACGGGCTGGTCACCTACGTGAATTACCCCACCACGGAATACCTCCGGCTGCCGTTCCTGGATCTGCTGTGCTTCAACGTCTATCTCGAGTCGCAGGAGCGCTTCGACGCCTATCTCGCCCGGTTGCAGAACCTCGCCGGCGACCGCCCGCTCGTGATGAGCGAGCTCGGGCTTGACAGCCTGCGCAACGGCGAAGACATCCAGGCCCGGTCCCTCGACTGGCAGGTGCGCACGACCTTCGCGGCCGGGTGCGCCGGCGTGTTCGTGTTCTCCTGGACGGATGAGTGGTACCGGCATGAGAACGACGTTCCCGATTGGTTGTTCGGGCTCACCCGTGCCGACCGCTTGCCCAAGCCGGCCCTGGCGGCGGTGCGCGAGGCGTTCGCCGAAGCTCCGTTTGCGCCGGGCCTGCCCTGGCCGCGCGTGTCCGTGGTGGTGTGCACCTACAATGGGGCCCGCACCATCCGCGATTGTCTCGACGGATTGAGCCGCCTGGACTACCCCGACTACGAGGTCATCGTGGTGGACGATGGGTCCACCGACGCGACCGGGGTGATCGCGCGCCAGTACGATTGCCGCCTGATTCAGACGGAGAACCAGGGACTCGCCAACGCGCGCAATACCGGTCTCGCCGCGGCCACCGGGGAGATCATCGCGTACCTGGACGACGACGCCTACCCCGACCCGGACTGGCTCACGTACCTCGCGGCCACGTTCCTGCGGACTCCGTACGCGGGCGTGGGCGGGCCGAACATCGCCCCCCCGGGCGACGGTCCGATCGCGGAATGCGTGGCGCGCGCGCCCGGTGGGCCGGTGCACGTACTCGTGACGGATCGCGAGGCCGAGCACATCCCCGGCTGCAACATGGCCTTCCGGAAGTCGTCCCTCGAGGCGATCGGCGGCTTCGACCCGCAGTTCCGCACCGCCGGCGACGACGTGGACGTGTGCTGGCGGCTGCAGGAGCGGGGCTGGACGCTGGGATTCCATCCCGCCGCCATGGTCTGGCACCACCGCCGCAACTCGCTGCGCACCTACTGGCGGCAGCAGATCGGCTACGG
>WNGN01000300.1_pt1 | contig 34544 bp, 26 predicted proteins | sample 5400561 | NCBI WGS metagenome assembly WNGN01 (sample SAMN13153379, study PRJNA577476) | soil metagenome | isolation source: 115 cm soil or saprolite under Garry oak tree replicate 2 | place: USA:California | collected 2016-06-15 | reverse complement strand
ACTTCGAGGCCGTGAGCCATCGACAGTTTGTCAGCATACATTAGCAATTCATCGGGAAGTGAAGACCTGATTTCGAGGAACTGAAAGCCCCCCAATTCATCGGTATGGGACATTAATGGTTCAAGGTCCCTCCACAACTCTGGGATCTGATCGCCTCCGCCATTCGGTAGGACATCGGCGCGAAAAAGTTCACCGATCAAATCATCGGGAATAATAGAAAATACCTTTTGATATCTTTCCATTCTATTCTGGCTACCCAAAGAATAGAGGGCGCGTCTGACCGTTTCGCTGCTGGTATAGGGGTTCATTGCTGATGTCAAGCCTTGCTGGAACCACTTTGGGAGAGCCCGCCAGCACTTCCCATAGTGGACTCCGACGTGACGGATGTATCCCCCGAACAGTTCGTCAGGCCCCTGCCCCATGAACGCCACTTTTATGTCCTCCCGAGCGCGTTTACAAATATGGTACATGGGAACGACAGAGGATGCAGCAATGGGCTCTTCTAAGCTCGTCAGAATCTCCGGAAGAGAAGCGTCGAAGGTATCGCGCCCAATCTCCAGGGACACGTTTGGTGCCTTCAAGATCTCTGCGGTGCGTGCGGCACCGGGGAGCTCGTCCTGTGCGAAACTCGCTCCGTATCCGACACTGTACGTGTTTCGTGTGCTCCCATTCTGATTGATCAGGGCAAGCAGAAGCCCTGAGTCCAAACCGCCACTCAACAATAACCCAAGGGGAACATCGCTTACGAGCTGGCTCTTTACTGCACGTATGTAGAGTTCCAGAATCTGCTCCTCCGCTTCTTCGTTACTGGGCATGGGGTCGAACGGTTCCGGCGCAAAATTCCACCAACGCTCGAGAATGGGCTGCTCGCCCTCTTTGATAATCAATCTCGTTCCCGCGGCGAGTTTTCTGATTCCCTTGAGCACGGTCAAGGGGGATGGGGTGTACCGTAGGCGTAAGAAAAGTTTGACGGCGTAGGGGTCAATCTGAGGCTTTTCCCGATCGCAAGCCAACAAGGGACGGATCTCAGAAGCAAATGTGAGGCGACCGGACGAAAGCTTGTAATAGACCAGCTTAATGCCCATCCGATCTCGTGCCAGCATCAATTGACGCTTCTCTTCATCCCAGATGGCAAGGCCAAACATCCCGTTCAAATGATCAAGGACATCTTTTCCCCACTCCTTATATCCATGCACTAGTACTTCAGTATCGGACCCCGTACGAAATACGTGTCCATGACTCTCCAATTGGGCTCTCACTTCTTGAAAGTTGTAGATTTCCCCATTGAAGACCACCCACACAGAGCCCTTTTGGTCCGACATTGGTTGGTGGCCGCCTCCGAGATCAATGATTGAAAGGCGCCTGAAGCCAAGTCCCAAGGACCCGGAGAAGTAGGAGCCTTCATCATCTGGTCCAAGGTGGACCATCCGGCTCATCATTACCTTGATTCCTGCTGAGGTAACGGCCGTACCGTTTCCGAACTCGAATTGGCCGCAGATCCCGCACATGAAGCACCTCTGACTTCGCTAGGTGTGATGTCCCAGAAACGCCGGTGGTTCAGTTTCGCCGACGCTCCCCTGCCAGGCGGCTCTCTTTCTGCTACTCTCGCCCTCGTAGACATTTGGCGAGCCTATGCATCTGCTCCGATCTAAGAAAACGGACAGCCTCACTTGGAAGGGCCCTCTGGTGTCCTCTCACCCATGAGGACCCATATCCAAACAGTGCGAAAATGCTCCCTATCAGATACGGCTTTTGACCGATTCTGCGCAGGCAACTCGCCAACTGAAAAAGGGGATGATAGCCAAGCAAATAGTTCGAGATGCCCTCCCGGTACCTGGTGTGGAGAATCGTGGCACCGCCAGTAAGTACTCGCCGCCGGGCATACGCTGGGACGTCAGGGAGTGTCTGGACCAGCCAGCCATGCATTCGAGCCATAATCTCAGCCGCGGCATCGACTCCTCCCATCCGCATAGGAACGTAACCTCCAAATGCCTCGTAGCATTCCCTGCGGAACAGCTGGACAGCGCCGCAAACGCTGTTCAAGCTGGTTTGCTGCGGTATGAAACCGTTCTTGCCTGGTTCGAGCACTATTCCCCCTACCAATCCGAGCCTGGGGTTGCACTCAAACCTCTCCAGAAGTTGGCCGAAATAACTTGGCCCGAATGTGATGTCAGCGTCCAAGTTTCCCACGAATTGATATCGCGTGCCGTTCAGTTGTTCGTACCCTGCGCGGAACGCCCTTACCTTTGACCCGAAATCTTTTCGTCCTAGTTTCGCTGGTTCTCCGACTCTCAGCAGCCGAATAAAACTGTGCCTACGAGCATGCAAAGCCACAATTGCATCCGTACGGTCGACCGATCCATCACTTACGATCACCCAATTTTGAGGCAGGATTGTCTGGGACACCACGGCCTCGATGGTGTGCTCTATGTAGGCTTCCTCGTTCCTGGCGGGTGTTACGAGGACATATTCAGTCTCTTTCACAGAGCCCCTCTCACGAAGACCTGACGAGACCAAGTGTTGACCTCCCGATGCGGTTGAAGCCCAAACAGCTGCACACGTGCGAACGTCTTCACCGTGAAGTGGTTTCCGGCGTAATTGCAGATTGTGCTGTAACGCGACCGTGTTGCCCGATGCCTAGCACCCATTGCAGGCAGGCGAGGCTCCTCTTTAGCTTGAACCCAGCTTCGTCACGGTTGGCCTTTCGGCACAGCCAAAGGACTGAATAGCCGAAGAGTCGCACAATCTGATGTAGTGACAGGACTGCCAGATAAGCCCCCTGAGACACCCGGCCGTAGTTCTTTTGCCAGTACTGAAAATTTGCCCTTTGCATCTCGACTGAAAAGCGGATCGGGGCTCTGGCAGTCGTCCCTCCACCATAGTGTATCGACTCTGCTTCTGGAAAATAGACAACCTTCCAGCCTGCATCGCGGAAACGCTTGGACCAATCCAGATCATCTGCGTACATAAAAAGGTTCTCGTCCAAAGGCCCAACTTCGTCGAGTGCCTCCCTTCTCGTCATCCAGAACCAACCATTCAGAATATCTACCTCCGCGGTTCTGCTTCGATCGAAGTAGAACATCAGGAAGCCGCCAAACAACTTGCTGTGCGGGAACAAAGCATCGAGGGATAGCGCCCTACAGAGCAGATTCCACAACGTAGGTGCCCCCATATACGAACGACCGGATACCCCATTCGCATCAAGCATTCGCGGACCCAGTAGGCCAACGCCCGGATTCTGTTCCATGTACGCTATCATTCTCTGAATACAACCATCTAGCACCCGCACATCTGGATTGATCAGGCATATGTACTTTCCCGAGCTACTGCGAAGTCCAACGTTAGTCCCTCTGGGGAAGCCGAGATTCTCGCCGTTCTGGATCAGAGTAACCTTTGGATGGTACTCACGCACAAGCTCTGCAGTCCCATCTTGGGAGTCATTGTCGACGACGATGATTTCTGTTGCAGCGTCACATTCGTACTCTGCAAGCGATTCAAGGCACTCCTGGAGAAACTCCTTGCAGTTCCACGTGACTATTACAATTGATAGTTGCTTCATTCGACCCGTCCGAAATAACCGTTCGGCTCTTTCTGGCTCTTTACTTATCATCGTATCCCTCGCACGGCGGAAACCGCTCATGCGGCGCGCTACGGCAACTCAATTTACCTGCGTTTCATCAAAACAGGAGAAGAGGTCGCACCTACTGAGACAGACTTGTGCTCCGCAACTTTAGCGCCGGATCACGGAGTGGATAATCATTCTTTGCCTCTGTGGGCTGAGTATGACTGAGCGCGCGATCTGCTGCCGTAGCTGCAGAGATCATGGCCAGCAACGCAAACCACGCAACCCGAGTCTGATCAAAGTAGCTGATACCAAAAAATGCTACAACATTGGCAAACAGAGCGCTGCCCAGAAGCCATAGAAGCCATTCTGACCGACGATCACTCCCTTCAACGGATTTCCTTACCTTGCCAATTCGTCGGAATGAGTAAGAAATAGTAGCTATGAGGAAGATGAGCGAAAGCAGGCCTCCGGTCACGCCCTGATAGACGTACTGGTTCGATGTATCGAACATGAAGTAGCCCCATGTAGCGTTGGCATCTGTGCCCAAAAGCCACCATTGATCCATATGCCTTAGCAAAGAATCCAGGAGGTCGGCGCGATGATAACCGGACGACCCACCGACTACCCCCGCGTGAGCAACGATGTACCAAACAGGGGCATGCATAACAAAGCTAAAGCAGAGCAAACCGATAACGAGCCCCCACCGAAGCCACCGCATGCGCCTGCGAGCTGGCCATAGAAAAATACCAAGGATTCCTGCTGCGTAGGCGAGCAGGGGTGTACTGCACATGCTCGCGATCACCATGACCGTGGAGGATAGAGCCGCGATAGCCGACAGCACCTTGGATTGTGTCTTTTTCCAAAGTAAGACGAAAAGAGGCAGTAACGTGGCTCCGAACGTGCCAGCCAGAATCGCGTGCTGAAAAACGCCCTCGGAACGAACATGGCCTCCTCGAACCTCCGATATCAGTCTAACTCCACCAAGCCGGCCAAATATGTTCTCACCTGTAAACTGCTCGCGTATCATACAGACGGCAAAGATGAGAGCGAGAAATGCGAAACACCTGATTGTCACGATAATGTCCTCATCGCTCCTAATTGCATATCTGAGGAAAACGTAACCCGCAATGTAGTCCCAGATGAACCCGACCTGGTTAATCAGTGCCATCGTGTCCCAATACAGAAGCGTAAACGCAATAGCGTGGGAAACGGCCGAAAGTAAAAAGACGGTGTCGATGGAGTTCCAATTACCAGCAACACGAGGCGTTTCCTTAAATCGGATGAACCTGAGCAAACCAGCCAGGACGAGGAAGCGATACGCGAAAAGATGGACCCCCGCAAGAACAAGCTGCTGTCCAGCAGGAATCAAGAGTGTGCCACAGAGAAATGCGGGTATCGAATACTTGCGCGGTAGCAGGAGGAGCACAATAGTAACTATCACCATCGCGGCCAATACGATGGGACGCAATATGGTCTCGGTTGCACCGCCGCCGTACTTGTAATGCTCAGGCCAAGGAAACCAGGGCGACCTTCTGAACGCTGCACGGAGATAGTGATCCAATCCAATCAAGGCCTGCCCAGTCACCCGCGCACCCCAAGAATTCGCTTCCTTCAGCTTGGCTGCAGTGCGTAGCATGCGAAGTAGTCTCAGTCGGTGTGTTAGAAGTCTTCGAAAACTCGCGTGCCCAACTTTTCCGTCGACCATAGTCAACAAACTTTCAAAAATTCTTACCGCGCATTCCCTCAGGACGATCGTGTCCCTTAGGGCTTGCTGAGAGAAACTTTCAGGCGAGCTCTCGCCATAGATGATGAGCGGTTCTTGGATAAATGCCCAGGGTCCCTCTAGGGATAATCGTAAGGGTAGATCATAGTCTTCCAGGTAGCGTAAATCTTCTCGAAATCCGCCCACTTTTTCGAAGACTTTTCGACGGATGGCGACCGTCTGGTTGAAGAGCACGAACCTAGTCGCTAACACCTCTGACACATTAAGCCACAGACCCTCACTATGAATGGGATGAATCAACGAATCGTCAAATGACGTCCACTCTTTGCCACTCGAAACTCCCATTAGGATATTGCAGAGACAGCAAGTAGCTATATTGTATTTAGATAAAAGCGCCACTTGTCGTGTGAGCTTGGTGGGTCTCCATAAATCATCCGAATCCTGAAAAGCGATGATCTCTCCTCGCGCCGCTGCGGCGCCGCGATTCCTGGCGACAGCGGGTCCAGAGTTGGATTGCGTGATGATTCTGATTCGGTCTGCGAATCCAGAAAGCTTTGCCTGGGTGTCATCTGTTGAGCCGTCGTCGACGACAATCAGCTCGACATTCGAGTAAGTCTGGGCAAAGATATTCTCAATCGTTCGAGTAATTACCGCCGCCCGATTATAGGTCGGGATGACCACGCTCACTAAGGGGTCTATCATACTTCCCATTCTGTTATGATGGATAAAGGTCCTGATTAGGTCGCGCGTTTTCGAAGATTACTCGTGGTGCCAACCTAAGGCGGCTAAATTCGCTGGCCGGCTGCATGCTCCCAGCCTTCGCCACTTTCTCAGTTTACAAGTGCTGTCAGATTTGTCGGAGAGGCAGGAGCCCCCACTTTGCCGCTGCTAAATGCTCCCGCAGCCCAGGCAGGTATTCTGGGCACAACATAAGCATCCATGTTATATGGCGACAGAAGGGTCAACCCGATGTTACGAGCCTGTGAATCAACACCGAGACGGTAATCAGCCCCTGCGTAATTCTGGAAAAGCGTGGAGGTAGGTTCTGAAGAGATGACATCGCCGGTCCCAGAGCCAATACCATTCGTTGTGGAATTCCAATAGTTATTACTTCTCGTAGCCGGAGCACTGCCCGCAAAGACTTGGGCCTGCGAACCGTAGAAAAGATTATTTATAAATTCCGAACCCGTTGAAATTTGCGAAAAATCAACTATGGAATTGACAAACGTGTTGTCATAGAACTTCCAATTCGTAAGAGTAGCGGGAGTGCTGCTGTTGCCCGAACCTAAGCCGTTGTGTCCGGTCAAATTCACGAAAACGTTGCCGTAGACGTAGACTCCGTCATTCGTATCCCCAGTGTTGCCCAAATCAATAATTTGCCCCGTAGTATTGGATGTGCCCGAGTCGTTAATCCAGTTGTAACGAATCGTTGTGTTGGCGGGCATCGTGCCGGTGAACGGACTTTTGAGCATGTTAATCTGTTCGCCGTGGTGATCTGAAAAGTAGGATATGCTGGCGATATAGTTGTACTCAATGACCATGTTCCGCGAACCTAGCATCCGAATGTGGTTTTGGGAACCTATGAAGTAGCAGTGCGCCACACGGGTAGTGGTTGAGTCGTAGAGAGCCATACCAAATTGCAAGAAATCGCAACACTGCCCTGCACCAACAACAGCTACGTGTTGGATAATCTCATTTGTCCCGCGTATGTCCATTAAGGCGCAGTTCGAGCTAGGGTTACTCGATATTAATTCTATCCCATAGCTTGAAGATGTGCTTGGGGGCGGGAAAGTGCTTCCCGGTTGCACTCCATCGATGTCGTAATAACCCGTCGAAACATCGAAGAGGGTGCAAGACGCGCTGATTAAAGCCTGCGTTGTTTGGAAACTCGACTGCCATCCCGCTACAAGGTCGTCATTGTATACTATCCCGTTGTAGGTTCCGGCTTGAGCCTTGCGAATATGAATGTAAGTTGAGCCGCTGACACTATCGTTCAGGCTGGGCCTAGACGAATACGTACCCCCCGCCAGCACATAGGTATCACCGCGTGTCAGAGCGGCAGGCAACCCGGCATAGGCATTATTCCAATCCGAACCGTTCTGTGACCCGGCCCCCGAGGGTGTGATGTAGTGCGTAGTTTGCGCCGAGGCAATCCAGGGAAACCAAAGAAGCGCCAGGAACGTGCAAAGGAATTTCATAATACAGGTACTGCTGTCGCTTGGTTGAGATCTCACCGTACAGAGCCTCATACTTTCCGCCGCCGGACATAACAGTACTTCCTACAACCTTTTGCAGGATACTGATTGGAAGTCCAATTTAAGTACAGGTATTGATCCTGACCATGGGGACCATGCAAGCGCTGCTCTTCGCTCCCCGCGTCCGAACTGCTGCTACTCATGCGTCTGACTCCTCATGATTGGCGGGGTACCCCAAACTTCACTCGTGCGGACCGCGTATCCCGTCAAGCTTCAAGACGGTGCATTGCTTTTCCACTGTCCGGACCGACCCAGAGCACCTCCAGAATGTAGCCGACAGTTGGCACCCCTCGAAATGTCAGCCAGTTATCCCGTAAGCCTTTGGAGGCTCCCCGAAGCTAGAAGTTGCGCCCAGTCCCGCGCCTAAATAAATACCCGACAGACGTTCGGGTTAACTGACGGTCAGAGTATGACTTGCGAACTGTGCTGCCAGTCCAGCTCCGATGCGCGTGAGAGGGCGAGGTACTGGCGAAGTCCTTCTTGCCAGGGGCGAAAACAATTCGCGCCGTGGGTCTTCAATGCCGTATTTTCCAAGACGGAATACCTTGGCCGTGGGACCTTTGAGGGGAATTCCTGCGGATCAGCGATCTCAACCTTTGCAGGCAGGCCAGCGACTGAGAAGATTTCTCGTGCAAAGTCGTACCAGGTGCAACTCCCTTCGGCGGTTGCGTGGAACAGCCCAAAGTTGTCGCTGCGGCTGAGTAATACCATCTGTTGCGCAAGCTCGCAGGTCGACGTTGGAGTAACTTCCTCGCTGTCAACTACACGCACTATGCCGCGTTCTTTTCCGAGCTTGAGCATGAGGTCAATGAAATTGAGACCACCCTTGCCGCGGCAGGGGTTCTTTCCGTAGAGCCCGGAAGTCCGCAATACAAAATGCCTGGGAGTGGTCGAGCGCACGAAGTATTCACCGGACAGCTTCGTATTTCCGTAGACGCTCAACGGCCGCGGAGCATCCTGCTCTTCATAGGGGCTTCCCTTGCTGCCGTCGAAGACGTAGTCCGTGCTCACGTGCATGAAAACCGCGCCGAGGTCACGTGTCACCAGGGCCAGATTTCTGCTGCCGAGGGCGTTGACGGCAAAGGCCTTCTCCGGCTCCTGTTCGCAACGCTCCACGTGGTGCATTGCCGCCGTATTCACAACGAGCTGCGGCTGCAATCCCTTGAGGCATTTCGACACCGAATCGAGATTTGCCAGCTCGATGTCCGCATGGGTGAGCGGACACACAGCGTCGCCATGTTTGACGAACGTGGCGATGACATCGCTGCCGAGCTGGCCGTTGGCCCCGATGACTGCAACCTTCATTTCGAGTGCCCCATGGCGTAAACCTCGATCCTGTTTTCCAGGGACTTGAAGGCCTGGATATTGGAATAGAAGGGATTGTCCCAATCCTGGAATTTGTCCAGATTGTCGATAAGGTTCATCACGATGGACTTCGCATCACCGGCAGGGTGAAAGCTCAGGACGTTTTTTGCCTTTTCAATACTGACCTTGTAGTTTCGAAAGTCCTGGATGTGCTTGATGCAAAGATTGATTCGTTTGTCTAGGCGCTCTTCAATGGCAGCTTTCACGAGGTCGCCGATTTCCCCCACCGTGTAATTGCCCGAGGCGATGTTGAACACACCCGAAATCTTGTAGTTTGCCTCGATGGCGCGGATGTACGCCGTAGCGGCATCTTCGATGCTCAGGATGGGCCTCCAAATCGAGGGATTATTGACGGTAACGGTGTTGTCCCGGAGCGCCGTCTTGAACATCGTGTTGATGATGAGATCGAGTCGCATGCGCGGGCTGTATCCCGAGATGGTCCCCTTGCGGAGCGAAATGACCGAGAACTTGTCGTCGGCCAGTTGCAAGGCCGCCTGTTCGCCCTGAAGCTTGGAGATGCCATAAGGGTATGTGGAACCGACGGTGCGAGTCTCGTCGTAGAGTTCATTTTCCGTGTAGCCGTACACAGAGCAGGAGGATGCGTAGATGTACCGCTTCACCTTGGCGAGCTTGGCCATGTAGGCCAGGTAGGCCGGGGCGGCGGCGTTGAAAATGAAATTCTTGCTCGGCGAGTATTCAGCCATAGGATCGTTCGAAAGGCCGGCAAGAAAGACGACCTGGTCGTAAGACTCGAGGTCCTCGACGGTGAGCTGGAAGAGGTCCTGATTTAGGACGCCGACCTGGCGGGGAAGGTGGTTGCCGAACCAGAATAGGTCCACTACGTCGACCTTGTACCCGCGGTCGAGCAGTTTGGGGATGAGGACGCAGCCCAGGTATCCAGCTCCACCAGCGATGAGAACTTTCATGATCTTCCTTCCAAAAAGGTAGACTCCAATTTCATTCAAAAGAAAAATTCGCGGATTCGGGCGAGGCCAGCCACTGGGCCAAGGTCTGCGCATTGCGATCCTTATCGGAAAGCTGCACGTCAGTGAGCGGCCATTCAATGCCAATCTGCGGATCGTCCCACAGAATGCCGGATTCCGCTTTGTTGTTGTAGATGCCTGTGCATTTGTACTGGATCTCTGCCACGTCGGAGAGGACGCAGAAGCCGCGGGCAAAGCCAGCAGGGGCCCAGACCTGGCGCCTGTTTTCGTCGGAAGCCACGACCCCGGCCCACTTGCCGAGCGTGGGTGATCCCTTCCGGATGTCCACCGCGACGAGGAACGCACTGCCCAGAGAAACGCGCATCAACTTGCCCATGGGAGGGGCCCACTGAAAATGCAACCCTCTCACGACCCCTTTGGCTGATCGAGAATGGTTGTCTTGGACAAATTCGGTGGGCAGGCCAAGCAGTCTAAATTGATCCGCCCGGAATGTTTCCGAGAAAAATCCACGACCATCCCTGAAGATGTCCGGTACCACTACAATAATATCGTTAAGATGTCTTAACTCTGTTGTTATATTCATGTTTTGAGATTCTAGTGATGTGGTCTTTCACTCCTCGATGGGCTCCATTGTGGGCTTTCATTCTCTAATCTTGGCCCACATGTCTGCATGTCCCACAATTAGATCATACAAGGGACGGTTAGCCGTGTTGGAGGGCTAGGCGGATCTCATGGACCCCGACCAACCATGGACCCGTCCTCGTAGTGTCACGCAGGGCGGCGGCAGCACCTTTAGAGATCAATGCGGTTAGTCCGCATTCAGAAGTCCGCTGACCTGATTCACAAGGGTCTGTCGCTCCTGGGACCACGTATGTTCCAGGTAAACCTGTTGCCCTTTTCGAGCGATATCAAGAACCTTGCTGGGATGGGAGTACGCATACTCAATCTTTTGTGCCAGGTCGTCGGGACTTCCAGGCTCGAAGAACAAGAGAGACTCTTCGCTGAAGTAGTCCAGAATGCCGGGCGTGGAAGGTGCGATAACTGGCTTCCCCAGAGCAAGATACTCAAAAATGCGGGTCGGGGTGTTGATTTCTGTAAAGGCGTTCCGATGATTTGGGATCACGCCGATATCACACGAGTCGATTGCAGTCACAAGGTCTTCCAGCCGCTTCGGACCGAAATAGCGTACGAGGTCTTGAAGGTTGTTGTCACGAACCTTTCGCATCATGCGCTCAAGAAAATGCGTCTTAGAGCCAAAAATGTGGAGCTCAATAGTCGGGACGGTCTTTCGCACTCGTTCGAGCGCGTCGATAGCGACCTCCAGACCATTCCGTTCAACCAACGAGCCGTGATACATGATCACGAAGCACTTGTTTCTAGGTTCGCCCGTGAAATCGTGCTCCCGGGACATGCGGAACGGAAAAATCTGGCCGTCCGGCGAGTTCATGACCACCGCAATCTTTTCCGAACGGCAGCTGCGGGTGGAGAAAATGCGCTTGCAAGCGATATTGACAGTGATCACCAAATCTGCCCGCGCAATGCTCCATTTCTCAAGGCGCTTCAGCAACTGAACACTCTTGCTGCCCGGAGAGGCGTGGAAAATCGTGGTCATGAGCTCCGGCATCGGGTCGTGCAGATCGAGAATCACCTTGGCCCCGAACATCTTGGGGACGAGCGCACTCAGGACAAGGATGTCGGGCATATTATGCACATAGACCAAATCGTAGCGGCGGGTGAGTGAGCGGAAGGCAAGGATGGCAGACGAGATTAGAATGAAGACAGCATAGTTGTAGACATATGCGAACTTGCCGCCACGACGGTGCTCGAGTCCAATGCGAAGGACATCCATGCCGTTCAGGATCTCACGCCTAGGGGAGTTTTCAGACCCTAAGCAGACGAGGTCCACGTTCATGCCTTCTCCGACAAGTGCATCCACCGCGCGACGTGGCCGTGGATCGCCAGGGTAGTGCGAAAAGGTAACCATCGCCGCTCGTTTTCCTCGGAGCCGGCAGTTTCTGGAGGCCGTCGGAGGGTGAACGCCCAAAGCTGGATCAGTTGGTTGGGTGGTAGCGCAATGAGCCATGTCAGTGCCTAATCAGTGTTGCGATCACCACTTTTGAATGCATTCGTCGTTGCCGAAACGGAACTCAACTCGCTGGTCCGGCAACAACTTGTTTGACCTTCAAGGATTCATCGCCTACTTCTTTTTGGGCCTCACGCTCGAATTTTGCTCGATTCGATGTCTGGATCGCTCGCAGAATCTCAGAATCATCAAACTTGCGAAGGATTTCTATGTTTGGCATGACGCAATGTCCCCCGATGATTCCAGGAAAGTACTTAACCGCCGGGAAAAATCGGATTTCGTCATAGAAAGAGGAGATTTCTTCGTAACTCTGACCCGCTCGATCGCAATACCTCTCCACCTCTTGCGCCCAAGCAATCATCAACCCGAAGTAAGTAGTTTCAGTCAGCTTCGCCAGTTCGGTGGCTTCTGGAGCCGACAGGATCCGCGTTTTCAGGCCGATTGTCCTGAAATGTTCGGCGGCGTACTGCCCATCAGCAGGGTCGATTGCCCCGACGAATTTTGTGTAGGCGCGGACTTCTTCTAGCATGCGAGCATGCTTGCCACGCACTGGACTATGCACCACAGCGGCGCCGGTTCGCCGCGCTACCGCGCGCGTCGTCCCGACTCCCACGGTACTGTTGATGATTGTCAGTGTGGGCCTAAAAAGCTGGATGTAGCGGGCAGTCTCGCCTACGAAATCCTTGATTTCAAAGGGGTAGCAAATGTGAAGGACATCGACCTTCTCAATCTCTCCCGCAACCGGCGCGATGTCAACTCCTTCCACATCGTAATGCTCGGAGGCGAGTTCAAGGAGCGGCCTGCCTACCTCTCCCAGCCCGACGACAACAACCCGTTTTTTATCTTTCATCGCCTTGACCTCCTCCCAGAGATGTTCTAAGTCTTTACGTAAGTACGTTTGTCCGTTTTCGATTGCAGATTCGAGTGCTTCAGAACATCGTCGGTGGATCTCTCACGAGTTGCGAAAATCAGGTCATCTAACCAAGTGTGCGGCAAGGCCGCTCATGGTCCACCGGATGAATCAGGTTGACACTTCTATGCGCTGCGCCAGACTGAGTTTTGCGCTTTGAACTGCCGCAAGCACAACCTGCTCCTGATCCTTCTCCTCGAGGGTCGGGAACATAGGCAGGGAAAGGATTCGTTCCGCAGCACGTTCGCACACCGGGAAGTCTCCGAGCCGATACCCAAGGCTGGTGTAAGCCTTCTGTAGGTGCAAGGGGATTGGATAATGAATCCCGGAGCCGATGTTCCGTTCACCCAATGAAGTCTGCACGGCTTCGCGATTCTCTACTTGCACAACGTAGAGATGATAAACAGCTTTGGACCAAGAGGGTTCATATGGCGCAATGATGTTGGCTCCCGCCGCCGCAAACAATTCGTCATACTTGCGCGCACGCTCCTGTCGGCTTTGGTTCCAGCTTGGGAGGTACTTCAGCTTGACGCCCAAGATCCCGGCCTGAAGCGAATCTAATCGCCCGTTATAGCCTTCGATGTCGTGGTGGTACTTTTTTGCTTGTCCATGATCACGAATCATGCGGATCTTCTTCGCCAATTCCTCGTCGTCGGTCGTGACAGCTCCCGCCTCGCCGCACGCGCCCAGATTCTTTCCAGGATAGAAGCTAAAGGCGGCAGCCTTGCCGATCGAACCAGCCTTCTTCCAACGCTGGTCACGTTTGGAAAAATACTCGGCGCCGTGAGCTTGGCAGGCATCCTCGATGACGATCAGATTGTAGCGATCCGCAATCTCTTGGATGGCATCCATCTGGGCACACTGTCCATACAGGTGTACGGGGGCCACCGCCGCTATCGGCCGCCCTGTCTTTCGGCTAACCAACTTGCCTACAAGGTTGTACGTGCACTGACGCTCGAAAAAGTCGCGCAGTTTTTCGGGATCCATGTTGTACGTCCGCTCGTCGACATCGACGAACTCGGGGATCGCGCCGGCCTGCGAAATCGCCTCCGTTGTGGCGATAAAAGTGTTTGGGACGGTGACGACTGAGCTGCCTTCGCGGACGCCCACTGCCATCAAAGCAAAGCGCAGGGCGTCAGTTCCGCTGTTCACCCCGATTGCAAATCGTGTCTCGCAAAAAGCCGCGAACGATCGCTCGAATTCTTCCACCATTGGTCCACCGATAAACATCGCCGTCCTCAAAGTCTTCTGAAAGACGGGAACCAGTTCCTTCTCGAGTTCTTCGTGAAGGCTGATTAAATCCAGAAATGCAATCTTTCCATTGTTTTTCACACTGTGATCCTCGACTCCGGAGTGATATACCGCAACAACTTCGCAGGGTTGCCCGCAACAATCGCGTTCGCGGGTACATCCCTGGTTACGACACTGCCGGCGCCCACAATTGCGTTTTCTCCGATGACCACATTGGAGAGAATCGTCGTTCCTGACCCAACTGAGGCGCCTTTTTTCACGAGCGTCCGTTCGATTTTCCAATCCTTCTCGGTCTGCAACTGGCCGTCAGGCGCGGTTGCCCGAGGGTAGGAGTCGTTGATGAAAGTTACGCTGTGGCCCACAAATACGTTGTCTTCGATATGGACACCCTCGCAAACAAACGTATGGCTCGAAATCTTGCAGCGACGGCCAACCCTGGCGTTCTTCTGAATCTCAACGAACGCACCGATTTTGGTTTCGTCCCCTATTTCGCAACCGTACAGGTTGATGAACTTAGAGAGCTTGACTTCTTTGCCCAATTTTACGTCCGGCGCAATCGAGCAGAATTCGTTCACAGGCGCACCAACTCTCCTCTCTTGCGGATAGAACGCTCGGCGGCTTCCAACATTCGAACAACGCGCAGGCCTGCATGTCCGTCGTTGAACGGCACCGTGCTATTCAGAATGCAATCGGCAAAGTAACCCAGCTCGGTCCGTAGCGCTTCCCCCTGCTCGATCTGGGGTGCCCACATATCGCCACTACGGTAGCTTACGAGGAGGTCGCGTATCCCTTCCCCGGAGCTGATCTGGACTCCTTTGTCGTAGATCCGAATTTTTTCGTCGGCTACAAGATCGTTCCAGACGACCATTCTCTTCTGCCCGCCGATGAGTGTAGTGCGAATTTTCACTGGCGATAGCCAATTCACGTTGATGTGGGCGATCACATTATCTGGAAAATGCAATGTCATGTACGCGACATCTTCCACACCATTCAAATGCTTTTCGCCGGTTGCAACTATGGCTTCAGGTTCTTTCTTTATTAGATGATCCATGATTGAAAGATCGTGCGGCGCCAGATCCCAAATCACGCTCACGTCATGCTGGAAGAGTCCCAGATTCACACGCAGAGAATCGTAGTAATATAGTTTGCCCAACTCTCCGCTCTCGGTCAGTTCCCGAATTTTCCGGACGGCACCGGTAAACAAAAATGTATGATCCACCATGATGGTGAGGTTTTTGCGTACCGCCAGTTCAATAAGTTCTTCAGCTTGCGCCCGGTTGGAGGTGAGAGGCTTCTCCACGAAAACGTGTTTGCCATTTTCAAGGGCTGTTTTCGCTAGCTCGTAGTGGGTCCAAACCGGGGTGATCACGGCAACGGCATCGACGTGAGGCGAGCGCAATACATCGTTAGCATCGGAAGTCGTTAGAACGCCTGGATACGTCTTCCGGACACGCGCTAGTGCTGCAGGACTCTTGTCACACACGATCTCCACCTGCGCACTGTCTAGCCCGTGCAAATTCCTGACGACATTTGGTCCCCAATAGCCGTATCCGATGACACCTACTCGAATCAGCGCCCGTTTAGTGTCGGTGGAATGATTCGGCGAACAAACAAAATCGACTGCCATATGTTAAATCTCCTGGGAGACCGAATTTGACCTCAAGAGACAGCGTGCGGAGTAATCGAAGTGCTTCGCTACTGTTGAAAGGCGACTTGGGCCGCACATGCTCGTCTTTACCCGGGCAAGCTACCGCCGTAAAACGCCGCTTTCGGCGACTTCGGAACTCTCTCATTCATCTAAGCAACAGAAAATAAACAAGTTACGGCGAAGTGGACACTTCAAACCGTACTTGGACAGGTTGCAATCACGGTACCAGACCGCAGGCTATCCAGGATCCCGACTGTGGCAAGATACCTGCGGGCAAACCATTGAAATGATGTGGGATAGCAAGCAAACGGGGTGCCGTCATCGACTCGCCTCGGCCCATTCAGCAACCGAGAACTAATCTGTGGGAAAACTCGTACCATCATTTGACATCAGGGTTCCTATCTCCAAGGTTGGATCCGTACGGGTTCTACCCGTGTGAGCCGTTCAATGACCTCGGGTAAAGGTTACAGGTGTACTCCCGTTATAGGAGCTGTACCAAGCCGTAGGGTTTACTTTCGCTCTCGTGAAGATGAACCGTGTGGGCTAATGCGGAAACGCGCCAGGGCCTCGCCGAGGTTTTGAATGAATGCTTCGGAATTGTAAAGTTCTGCGCTGGTTCGCAAATTCTCCGGTGAGGCGATCGGTTCGACCTCATCCAACTGAAATTCCCGTGCGACGTCCTCGATCGTCTTCGGTTCGATCGGCCGCTGTTGTTCAACATAGGCGTTAATAAGTGCATGCTCACACAGAAGGTTCACAACGCGGGGAATCCCCAGCGAATATAGATGAATGGTTTCGACAGCCGCGGGACTGAAAATCGGCTGCCCGTTTTCCGTCGCGCCCCCGATTTTCATTCTTTCAGACATGTAATCGCGAGTCTGCTCCTTCGTCAGAGCGCCAGTCTTACAACGGAGCATGATACGCTGCCGCAGCTGCCGCAGCTGAGGCAGATTGAGCTTTTCTTCGAGCTCGGGCTGGCCGGAAAGAACAATTTGCAGCAATTTTTCCGTTGAGGTTTCCAAGTTTGTAAGGAGTCGGATCTCTTCGAGCACCGGAAAGGTTAAATTTTGTGCCTCATCAATGATAAGTACAGCAGTTTCGCCCGCAGCAAATCGTTCCAGAAGCCATTGATTCAATTTCATTAATTGCTGGCTCTTGGACCGAGATTCACAAGGAATATCGAATTCTGAAAGAATGAAGTCGAAGAGCTGTGACGAATTCATCCGTGAGTTGAACAGAAAAGCTGTCTTTGTCGCGCGCTGGTGCAGCCAGTCAAGGACCCGATTGACGAGCGTTGTCTTGCCTGTTCCCACTTCGCCCGTAAGCGTTACGATCCCCTTGCGCGTCTGAATGCCATACATCAGACTGGATAGGGTCTCCTCGATCTCTTTCGTCAGAAATAGATACCGGGGATCCGGGCTCACATTGAAGGGGTTTTCTTTTAACCCAAAAAAACCTTTATACATGGTCTCCGAGTCTTCTGCCCTCTCCCGCTGCTTGCAGTCCGACGTTGCATCTAATCATTCTCTATTTTTAACTCTAGTAATACTGCAGTCGTCTGGCAGAACGAACAGCTTTTCGCTATCGTAGCACCAGTGGTCTCGCGTGCCACTCGAAACTCAGGAAAACTTGATGTGTCGTATGGTTCGTGCTGCAATTTGCACCCATGCAAACCCCCGAGTTGGCGCCTTGAATCTGAGCCTGATATCCAAGCGAAAAGTTTGCGCTGCGGCCCAGCGGGCGGTTCAACCCCGCTCCCGCGAGCCACGTATTATAACTCGGCGAGGCTAGACCGACTGCGCTCGTAATCTGCCCGTTCTTTGCGTACTGGAAATTCAAGCTGGCGTTGTACACTCGCGTGAGTTGCCGGTTCCAGGTGGCTCCGAGTAGATTTGTGCTTGCCCCGCTAAACACACCGCTGCCGCTGCTTATTCCGTGCGTGTAGCTCAGCGTGACGCTACTGCGGGGGAATGCGTACATCAGCGCCGCACTCGTCGTCCCGGACACTCTCCGAGTCGAAGTTGCGATGGGTACCCGGAACGTGGTGACGTCCGGTCCGCCCGTGAGCGTCAGTCCCAGCCTCCCGGTAATCTTCCTTCCATATAAGAACTGTGCAACGTGATCGCCCAACGCTTGCGGATCACCTGGATAATGATAAGCACTGAATCGGTAGACCAATCCGACGGTGTCCTTACGAGTGATCGCGTAATTGTACCCGGCATTGAGGGTTTCGGTGTCATTGCCCAAGTTGCCCGAGTTGATGAATCGCAGTAATCCATGTACCCCGGCGATGGTTATTGATCCTCGCGCGCTCACCTCGTAAGTCAGTTGCGCGCCAGAAGTGTTGCTGTAGCGAGGACCCGCTGCCGTCAAGATGGTCTGACCCGGGACCAAAGAGCTCTGCAGTCCGGGCAGAGGTGCGCTCAAGGAGCCCGAAATTCCGGGAGAAGACAACCCACTTGTGCCCCCAAAGCCAAAGGAGCTCTGGGGTAGGAATGAAAATTGCTCAAAAAACTGCACCTGCCATCTCCGTCGAAGGATCTGGTAAGCCGCCGAGAGCTGTTGATATTGCCCGTTTCCCTGCGTTGGGTCAGTAGAGGTGAAGCCGCCCCCCGAATAGTTTACTGACAGCAAGAAATGGCTCCACGCTTCTAACAAGCTTAAATCTCCGCTCACAAAGCTTGTCGTATTCCACTGAGTGCCCGCCGCTGTGGAATTCGAGTTATTTGACCCTGCGGTGTTGCTGTACCGGATTCCCGGCACCCAATAACTGTGGCGCATCTGAGGGGTACCCAATGTCATGTTCTGGACGCCGCTCACGGGCCAGTTATCTGGTTCAATGGTCTCAGCGCCCTGACCTGAGTCCTCCTGACTGCCATTTGGATCAAGAAGCGGCGGATATTCCCGCGCGGCTGGCTTTGGCTTGTCCCTGCCCTCTTGCTGGGCCAGCAGCGGCGACGCACAGAGACAAGCAGCCACCACCCAGACTATTCCATGAACTAATTTTTTCCAGTCCCTCATCTCAATTCCTTATGGCACTACAATCACGTCGCCGGGTTGCAACTCGATGTTTTGCTCAGGGTTTTTCCCACTGATTGCCTCTTTGTAGTTAAACGGCAACTTGATCTGCTTCCCGTTCTCAGTCCGGAGCACATAGATGTTCTTTATTCGGGCAAATTGTGTGAATCCGCTGCTGCTGGAGAGTGCCTGTAGTACGGTCATGTGGGGAAGGAGCGCATACGCCCCTGCTTTGGTGACTTCGCCCGTCACGTAAATCCGCCGGCTGTTGATTTCCATCACGCTCACCGTCACTTGCGGGTTGTTGATGAACTTCTTCAGCTCCTCCCGAATGATGCTGGCGAGTTCCATCGGTGTTAATCCGGCTGCCTGCACATCGTTCAACAACGGCAGCGTAATTTTTCCATCCGGCCGCACTGGGGCCACTCGGGTAAGTTGGTCTTCTCTCCAAACATCGATTTTCAAAACGTCTTGCGGTCCGATCTTGTACGCCGGGTCCTCCGCAGCGGTCTGAACCGCGGCGGGAGTTGCCTCGCCTTTCGCGCTTTTTGCTTCTACTTTCTTGTCTTGTGCGGTGGGGCTCTGACTTCTTGCTTGTGCCCCGCTCACCATCAAGCAGACTGCCAGAATTATCAGAATCGTGCTCCTCATAGCTGCTCCTTCACCTCCGTTCCCTCTTGCTTGCCCTCCAGCCCTGTTTGTTTGATCTTGTACAGAAGGGATTTGTAGCTGATTTGGAGTTCTTGAGCGGCTCGCTTCCGGTTCCAATGCGTCCGTTCCAGGGCCTTCGAGATTAGGTCGCGTTCGGCTCGCCGCGAAGCTGCACGGGCCGCCACTTTCAACGAGGAACTTTGCGGCTCCTCCGCAAGCGTCTGTTCGAGCCTTGGCATCTCTCGAAGCTCCTCAATAGCCTTCCGGGCATTACCAAACACCGCGATCTTTCTAGCAAGATTTTCCAGCTCGCGGACGTTCCCTGGCCAGTCATGCGCCGCAAGGAGCTCCATTTCCTTGTCGCTCACCATGGGAATCTCGCGTCCCAACTCCGCAGCGTGTTTCGCCAGAAAATGCTCCAGCAACACGAGGATGTCTTCTCTTCTGTCTTTCAGAGGCGGCAAGTGTAAGCACACTCCGTTAATTCGATAGTACAGTTCCCTTCGAAATCTCCCTGTTTCGACCTCTTTTTCCAGATTCCGCGACGTTGAGGTGATTAAGCGCACGCCATGTGCATTGTTCTCGTCGATCTCTCCATCCGGAAGCAGCGAAATTAAAACCTTCTGGCAGGCAATATCCAGTTCATCGATCCCGTCCAGAAAAAGGGTTCGTGGGCCGTCTCCAGCGCCTTCACCGTTGCCCCTCAAATCGCACTTTAGCTGTGTGAGAAAATCTCCTGCTTCGAGCGCCCGGCAGCTCAGTTTCTTGAATGGCGCACGGCAATGTTTGGAAAGCCGGTGGATCAATCGCCCGTAGACTTCTTTTCCGGTTCCGCTGTCCCCCATTAACACCACGGGAATGTTCGTGGGGGCAATCTCAACAACAACGGTGTTCAGCTTCTGCATCGCAGCGGAATGTCCAAGAACAAAGGCCGTCATCTTGGGGTGTTCGACAGCGTGACTCAGGGAGGTGCTCATATTTCTTCGTTGTAAACAAAAGCAAATCCAATTCCATGAGGATTGTCGGCTAGAAAGAGCGCTCGCCTGATTAAAGCTTTTTATTTCTATAGCTTACGGGATGGCCTGTAATGCGCCTTTGCTGGCCGGGTTTAGCAACAGTCCTGATATTGTTCCAATAAGTGGCAAACTCTTGTCTGTCCCTCGCCCTGGCTACCACTATTTAATGTTTAGCGCCGGATTTGTTGGACAGTGAATTGAGTGTATTCATGCAGCGGCTCCGAGCGCAAGGAGCTGTTGGCGAGCTTGGGCGGGCGTGATTCTATCCGCCGCTGGATTACCCCTATCCCCTTGTACACTATTTGCCTTTTATTCGCTTTTGACCCTCGCTAGACTGCATCCTGGGTTCTCTGAGGACCATTTACCGAGCTCTCTTATGTAATCTGGTTCCTTTGCAGATCTGGGAGAGGGAGCATTGCATTATTAGCCTAACTCTTTGAAATCAAATAATTTGATACAGGTTAGTACGGAGTTCGGACTCGAGGGAGTGATGGCGGAAACCTATTGGGAAATGTGGGTAACGGTTTTCATCTCTTCACTCCAGAAGAGAGTTGTTCCACGCGGTTCATTCAGAGGGCTACAGATAAGTGCTTCTTTTTCTATATATTAGCAAATCTGACGCCCGAGGCACGTCCTACCTTCTGGCCGGAACGTATGGCAGGTTGATTGCGGTAGAGGCATTGTCCGTGTGTAAGGGTCTATTGCGTTAGCCTAGCTTGATGATGGATTCACTAGCTATCCGACGCGACTGTATTAAAGGGAGATCCTGAGCAAAGATGAACACCGAGTCCAGTCGTGAGCAGTGGTATGCACTCCAACTGAGAACTCGTTGGGAGAGTTCGACGGCAACTTTGCTATCCGGCAAAGGATTTCAGACCTTTCTTCCGGCTGTCAAGACTTTGAAGCGAGTGCGTGGCAAGTCTTGCGAAGTAAACTCTCCGCTTTTCCCAGGATATGTGTTCTGCCGCTTTGACGCGCACAGGCGTCTGCCCGTCCTCTTAACCCCAGGCGTGATCACCGTGGTTGGAAGAGGTCGCATCCCCATTCCTGTCGAGGACTCGGAAATTGAAGCAATCCAAAAAGTGGTTTCCGCCGGAATTCAAGTTGAACCTTGGCCGTATCTGGAAGTGGGTCAACTGATCCGGATTGATAACGGGGCGTTGTGCGGCGTCCAAGGAATTCTGATCGGTTTCAAGGGAACTCGCCGGATCGTAGTTTCCGTTTCATTGCTTCGCCGGTCCGTGGCGCTGGAGATTGACAGGTCTGTAGTCTGTCCGGTTCAGCCGACGCGCTCTGTCCCGGCTGCTCCCCTCTCGATTTCACCTTTATTTGAACCAGCGCTCGCTTAGTTTATCGGATTGACGCGCTTAGCCCAGCGCCCACTTTAAGGAGTTTGAGTTTCAGCAACAAATTTCGAAGCCGCCCGGAATGCTCGTTTCAAGAAATTGCTGAATGGGTGGCACGAGGTCTGAACAAAGATGGCAAACAGCCCCTTGAGAATTCCGACCCTACGCGAACAGTCTGCGCGCCGTTCCACCGGGCACAAGGTTAAGCCTGGCCTCGATTCCCTCCTCGCAAGACGTGCGGAGATCTTGCAGGAAGAGACGTTTCACAGCATGTTGAGGCTGGAGCGCAGGCGCGCCGAGCGTTCTCGCAAACCATTCGTATTAATGCTGCTGGATGCGACTGCGTTCGTTGACGCGGAAGCAGCGAATGGCTTCATGTCACGGGTATCGTCCGTCCTTCTAAAATGCACGCGCGAGACTGATCATGTTGGCTGGCACAAGAACGGCATCATCCTGGGCGTCATTTTCACTGAAATTAGTCTGGAATTTGAAAATCCCATCACTGAAATTTTACATTCAAAGGTGGTGAACGCTCTACACGAAGAGCTGAGCCGCGAAGTCGGTTCGAATCTGATTGTCACGGCTCATCTTTTCCCCGAGAGTCAGGATCGAGGTTCGGCCGAACCGGTTGCAGATACCAGCTTCTATCCGGACCTTTCCCAGGGAGGACCATCAAAAAAGCACCTTCCCCGAGTCGTAAAACGTGTGATTGATATCGCAGGAAGCGCCTTCTTGCTCCTCATTACGAGCCCCCTGCTCGCAGCAATTGCCGTGGCAATCAAGCTTACGTCCAAGGGCCCTGTGATTTTCCAGCAAGAAAGGGTTGGACGGTTTGGAGCTCGCTTTAAATGCCTGAAGTTCCGAACGATGTACACGAACAACGACCCAAAGATTCACCAGGAGTACGTTCGGCGCTTTATTGCCGGTCAGTCCGGCAGCGAAAAAAGTGAACCAGGGAAGCCGGTGATTTACAAGATCACGAACGATACCCGTGTGACATCGGTTGGTAGATTCCTTCGCAAGACGAGCTTCGATGAGCTTCCGCAGTTCTGGAACGTTCTGAAGGGCGAGATGTCTCTCGTTGGTCCTCGCCCGCCGATGCCCTACGAATTTGAAGTCTATGAGACCTGGCATCGTCGGAGAGTCCTGGAACTCAAACCCGGTGTGACGGGACTTTGGCAAGTTAGCGGCAGAAGCCGGATTTGCTTCGATGATATGGTTCGGTTGGATCTCCGATACTCCCAGTCCTGGTCTCTCTGGCTCGACCTAAGAATTCTTATCGCTACTCCGCGTGCTGTTATCAGCGGCGAGGGCGCTTACTAGAACCATGTGTAGATCGGCTTCCCTTCTTTCGCGTCCAACAATTGCGAGCATTCAACTCTGATTGTCCCACCCATCGTAATCAGCTCAGATAGGCGGGGCGTCCATGGAGTCATTTCGTTAGGGCGCCCAGGACACCCGTTGATTCGAGTTGAACTTTGGAGAAGCAAGTTCCCTTGTTGGTCTCGGGAGAACACCGAGCGGCACAGCAGACCTTTGCTCAAACTGTACTGAATCCTTCGGGAAGTTCGAGCCATGATGGGCCATGCGGATGCGTAATGTGAGACACCTACGGCTTGGCACAAACAAAATGAAGACGCCTTTCAACGCGCCCGCAGTAACGCCGTTCAGACCACGGAGGCAGGCGTCTTGAGCAACTCCAAAGCCGTCCTCACGAAACACTTGTTGTTGCTTGCTTGTTGGATTGGCCTTTCGTCCTTACTGTTTCGAGCTCCGTTGCTCGCTTTCGTCCGGATGTCTCTTTCGAACGACGATGCCTCTTACCTCGTGCTCATCCCATTCATCTGTGCGTGGCTTCTCTTCGTAGAATCTCACAAGATTTTCCTGGATTTCTCTTACGATTTTTTATTCGGCGGCAGCTTCCTCCTTCTTGCCGGCTGCGCGGCGCTCGCTTCGCGTTTTGCCGGAGGCTTGTCATCGCCCGGCTGGCAGCTCTCCGGCTATATTCTGTCGCTCGTGTTGGTTTGGATAGCAGGTTTCGCTCTCTTATTTGGAGAGGCCGCTACAACAGCCGGTTACTTCCCGCTGCTCTTCCTCTTCCTGATGATCCCTCTACCCAATTTCCTGCTCGACCACGTGATTCGTCTCCTTCAAGCGGGCTCCGCTTGGATAACGGGAGCCTTCTTTGACCTTTTCGGCGTTCCCGCCTTGCGCGAGGGTTTGGTCTTTCATCTTGCGCGAGTCAATATTGAAGTGGCCAAGGAGTGCAGTGGCATCCGTTCGAGCATGGCGTTATTCATCCTGGCGTTGCTCGTTGCCCATTTTCGTCTCAAGCGTTTTGAGAACAAAACTTTGTTTGTTGCTTCCGGGTTGTTCATGATGTTTCTGAAAAACGGAATCCGGATAGCGACACTCACACTGCTTGCGGTATACGTCGATCCGGGTTTTCTGGATGGAAGACTGCATCACGAAGGAGGGATCGTTTTTTTTGTGTTGGCATTGCTCTTGCTGTTGCCGGTTCTATCTTTGCTTCAACATTGGGAGTCCAGGAGGCGGGTGGCTGCGGGGCCATTGAGAACTCCATGAGTATCCCTGATCTTCATCGAATAGTGTCCGTCTTTTAGCGGGCACTGGTCATCAATGGACACCAATTCAGAAATCGTTGACTTTAGCTAAGGTTTTATAGCTTTCGAATAGTTGGAGAAGAGCTCGGTGGGCACTGGAGCCTCAGCCGCAACCGGCGGCTGTTATCCCCATCTAACAGACCACCCGCAAGTCTCTCGGAGTTCATCCCAAAGCAAGATTACGCTCCTTGTTCGCCCGTCAGACTCTGTCGGCCCGGTAATTATAATAATAGTCGCCGTAGGATTCGTTCATTTCAACTAGATTGAGCACCACACCGAGTAGATTGTTGCCGTGGAATTCCGCCGCCGTTTTCTCCGCGATGGCGACATGCGTGGAACCTGCTTGCACCACGAGCAGGATTCCATCCACCAAGCCAGCAAGAATGCTCGGGTCGGGGACCGGTATGGCCGGCGGTGAGTCAATTATCACCCAATCGAACATGGGGGTGAGGTGTTCCAGCAGTTGCTTCATCCGGTCACTCAGAAGTAATTCGCTGGGATTGGACACTTGGCTTCCACCGGGTATCAGGCAAAGATTTTCTGCCATACCTTTTTGAACTATCTCAAATTCATCCGTCTCGCCCCTCAAATAGTCCGAGAGCCCCGGACGGTTTGGTGCGCCAAGCGTCATGTGCAGTCGCGACGCGCGTATGTCTGCGTCCACAAGCAGGACTCGCATGTCGGGTTGCTGAACGATCGATTGGGCGAGATTCGATGAAACAAAGGTTTTCCCTTCGCCGGCAACGCTACTCGTCACAAGGAGTCGCCGCAATGCGCGAACACCGGCAATCTGATATAAACGCGAGCGCAGAGTGCGAAACCGTTCCGATACGCCTTGCCCGATTTTCGGATTTTGAAACACACTGCTGAGAGGATCTGGCCGCCACTCAGGGTGCCCGCAGCGCATGACAAGTTCTTCATAACTTAAGGGAACTGCCTTCTTGGCAGCAGCAACGGCGGGAGACGGCGTCGCGGGCACGTTGACGATGCATGCGGCTGGGTCCGAGCGGCGGATTTCGCCAGTAACTTCTGCAACCTGAGCTTCCAATCCAACCGCAACTTGCGTTGCTCTCTCTTGCGCGGCTCTCTTCAAGGCTTCGTGAATGCGACTCATCGTTTCCTCGGATGCCTCTCTGTCCGATTCAGTTGATTTGAACCATGGACGGTCTTACCACATCACCATTTTTCTTGATTATTTCGGAAGCCTCGAGCCTCGGGACACTCGTGAGCACGGGGAGCTTCAGAAACATCTCCACGTCCCTCTCCGTGTGGAGACTCTGGTCCATGGCCATCAGAATATATAGAATAGCCAAACCCAGTGCCATCCCCCCACCTAGCCCACCCCCCGCGAAGTTCAATATCTTGGGGGACGAGGGCTGCGTCGGTAGGCTCGGCGGATCCAATACCCGGAATTGCTCACCTTGCTGCTGATGAGCCAAGTCTGTCGCCATTGCTGAATTTTGTTGCTTCTTCAGAAGCTCGTTATAAAAATCCAGCGCGCTCTGATAACTGCGCGTCAATTCTTTGAGCTGTTGCTCCACCATCGGACTGGACTGTATACGCCCTTCAAGAACTTTAATCTGATCCTGGATTTGGCCTTGCCGCTTCGTGAGCTCAGAGATATTGAAATCATCCTGCCGCAGCGTCGCGCGGAGTTTTTGGATCTGAGGTGGTTCAAGTACCGTGTGAGTTCCGGCTGAAAGATTATCCGTACTCGGCGCTTCCGCCAATTTCTTCTTGAGCTCCGCGATCTGATTCTTCATCTTGATTACATCAGGATGCTCTGCCGTGTATCGCGATTCGAGAGTAGTTAATTGCCCCTGCAGATTCCGCAGTTGTTCCTCAATCGTTTCGGGATTTTGCTCACTCCGGCGGGATGTCTTCCAATTCGCTTCCTCCTGGCTCAGTAAGGATTCATGGAACGCCTTATCCTGTTGCGTCCGGCTGAGCGATTGGGTATTTGCCTCCAGTTGTGCGTTCATGCTGCCCAGCAGGCTAAAGTTGGTCTGCTCTTCTTCCGGCAACAATCCCATGTATTGACGCTTGAATTGAGCTAGCTTGGCGTCCTGTTCATCGAGTTTCCCTTTTGCTTCATCCAGTTGCTGACCAAGAAACGACGTCGTGCGGACGGCCTGCTGCTCAAGAGCCCTCGCGTTTTGTTCCATGAACATAGAGGTAATTTCGGTGCAAATCTGCTGCGCGGTCTGCGGATTGTCGAAGTTTACGCTCACTGTAAACCCAGCTAAACTCCGATCCTGAGTACCGGGCATCGTTTCGAGGGGAGAAATCTCAATTGCTGTTCGCAAGCGCTCAACCAAGTCCTCCAAGTGCACCTTTTTTCGGTCCTCGTGGTAGAGGTCAAACTTTTCAAGTACGGGCTCAAGGCGCGTACGGCTCAATATCTGTTGTTTCATCGAGGCCAAACGTTGATCCAAGTCCTCTGTCGCAACAGGCCTGACATATTCCACTGGTACCGTGGGCTTTGCCACCAGCACAAGAGTTTGGGACGTGTACTTCTTCGGGAGTTGTGTCGCGACCAGGAAACTCAGGGCCCCACAGCTAATAGCGCAAACAGGAACAACCCACCAGCGCTTGCGAACTACTCTCTTTATGTCCTCACTGCCGATCTCGCCGTTCCGAACCATGCGTTACTCCCCGTGACGAAAATGTCAGACCATCCCACTTGAAGGGGAGCACGCACGTTGCCACCGCCCGCGATTCGAAGGAAAGGCGAATGTATAGTAACGTGCTTGTTTACAATATCTTACGGGTAAAACGGTTCCTTGCCGCCTAGATCTAAACCTTGGATCCCTACGCAGTTCCACGAATAGTGGAAGTTTTGTATCCAGAATATCCCAGAATTTGGCCACACTTCTACGGCCTTTCGCGCCCTCGAGAAGGAAAGCACGGGGACGGCCGATCACTTCCAATCTGAGCTTACTCCCATAGTCTTTATTTTCATATACTTGAGATCTCCTCCTCACCCCCCTCTACGACAGGCTTTGCGGACGCAAAATTGCAACCAAATTACCCCGGCTATGAAACATATTACTCCACGACTCTTCGCTGGTTACCCTCATTACCTGCAACGGACTGCCCTGCTGATTGGTATTATGTTGCCAATTTGCCTCGTCTTGCCTGGGTGCGTCCGCGACCCCAACGTCCGGAAGCAGAAGTTTGTAGAGCAAGGAGACCGCTATTTCGCGCAGGACAAGTACCCTGAAGCATTGCTGACCTACGGTCGCGCCCTTCAAATCGATCCAAAATTTGCCGCTGCGCACTACAAGGTTGCCAAGTGCCAGCTAAAGCTGGCAAATTGGGCCTCTGCTTTTCAAGAATTGCAGCGCGCCACCGATCTTGAACCCCAAAATTTGCCGGCCCATCTGGATCTGGGCCAGCTCTACCTAGCTGGGGGAAGAGCGCCCGACGCAAGAGATCAAGCCCAACTGATCTTGAAAAGCAATCCCGAGGATCTTGATGCGCAGATCCTCCTTTCAGACGCCGATGCACAGATGGGCAACCTACGAGATGCTCTGCGGGAGGGACTCGATGCAGTCAATAGGGCCCCCAACAACCCGTCTGTCTATCTCAACCTCGCGTACATTCAGGAAAAAGCTTCCTCATTTCAAGACGCCATAGCAAATTTTCTGAAAGCAGAAGCACTATCTCCCGCTTCCCCAGTCCCGCCAATGGCCCTAGGCAATCTTTACCAGACTCAGAAGCGTTGGGATGATGCCGAGAAAGCTTTTCGGAGAGCAATTGCCATCGCTCCCAGGAATCCCGCTCCGCGGGCTGGTCTCGCTGCAATGTACGTCGCGCAGGGACAAGGCACCTTGGCCGAAAAGGTTCTGCAGGAAGCAAAAACAGAGCTGAGAGAGGACCCCGCGGCTTCCAGAATGTTGGGAGATTACTACCTCAATCTAGGTGATAGCGCAAAAGCGCTTGCGGAGTTCGCTTCAATTTCGAAAGCTCACCCTGAGGATCTGAAAATTAGAAAGTCGTATATTCAGCTGCTGATTCTCGCGCATCAAATCGACGATGCCGCAAAGCTTACTGCCGAGATTCTGAAGAAGTCTCCTCAGGATGCGGAGGGACTCATCCTGAACGGCCAGATCCTGCTTCAAAATGGGAAGTTTCAGGACGCCCTCCAAACTTTGCAACTGGCGGTCAAAGCCGATCCCGCAAACCCGGTTGGGCATTATCAGCTGGGGATGGCTTTCCTGGCTTTGGGAAACACGAATCAAGCAGAAAGTCAGTGGAGAGAAGCCGTCGAGCTGCGCCCAACACTTATAGACGCTTGGATTGCCTTGGGCACCACCGCGGCACAGCGCCGAGATTGGACCAACCTCGAGCTGATAGGCATCCGATTGAAAAAGATCTCGCCTCAAAGCCCCGGTGGTTATCTCTTCCATGCCACGGCTCGGTTCAATCTGGGTGATCCAGTCAGCGCAGAAGCCGATTTGAATCAGTTGGTGCAAGGTTCTCCAGATAGCCCCATGGGATACGCAAAGCTCGGGCAACTTCGTGCCTCACAAAAGCGCTGGGACGAAGCTGAGCGCTTTTACCGAGAGTCCCTCAAGCGCGCGCCGGATTACCCGGACGCGATCCAGGGAATGGTTGACCTCCATTTGCGTCGTGGGAGGTTAACCGAGGCCTTGCAGTTCGTCCAGGCGCAAATCGACAGGGATCCGAACAATGCCGCGCTCTACCTCCTCCAAGGCCAATCGTACGTACAGGAAAAGCGGCTGGCTGATGCTGAGCGGTCCTTTTCGCGCTGCGTTCAGATCGACAAGCAGAATCTGACTGGATTCATTATGCTGGGCCAAGTTGAGCAGGCCCAGGGACACTCGACGGATGCAATCGCGAGCTACCAGCACGCAATCGCAATCGCACCCAACAATGCCGGCCTTTATACAACTCTGGGAGCCACCTACGAAGCTCAGGGAAACTGGCAGGAAGCCCAAAAGGCCTATGAGCGAGCCCTGGCGCTCGAGCCGGAACAAGCTCTCGCGGCGAACAATCTGGCCTATCTCATGCTCGAACACGGCGGCAGCGTCAACATGGCACTCACCTTGGCGGAGATCGCACGGCGTGGCCTCCCGGATGTGCCCAACTCTGCCGATACCCTCGGGTGGGCCTACTTTCAGAACGGTGCGTACTCTGTAGCCGTGGCGTTGCTAGAGAAAGCCGTAAAGGGCGCGCCATCAAATGCAACATATCGCTATCATTTGGGAATGACTTACCAGAAGTTGAATGAAACAAAACGTGCGCGAAGTGAATTCGAGAAATCGATGCATCTCGACCCGAATGCCTCCTCAGCCGAAAAGGCTTCCCGCGCCTTGAGTGAGCTTTCCGGCGGTTGATCTCATCCGGAGAAGTTACAATAACAAGCACGGAGTTCGTGTTAGCGGAGGTTGAAAAATCGTCTTGCGTGATTCGCAGATAGCCGCTGGTGGCGATGTCTCAAAAGGAGAGTGGTTGTGCTCCCGTTATCGCTATGAACTGCGTGAAATCCCATCTGAGATTACGGGATCGCTGCCGAGACTTCGTTAGAGTAGGCGCTTTCGGTGCCGCTGCCGTCCACTGCCGTCGTCACGTAAAAGTAGGTCGTTCCGTTCTGCACCGCGGTGTCGGTGTAACTGGCAAGGGGAGCTAGAACGGGCGAAGAATTGATCTTTGCGTATCCTGTCCCGCTCACCGTGCTCCTGTAGACGTTGTATCCGGTCACCGTTGAAGTAGTGCTCGCAATCCAGGTTAGCGCTACAGAGTGTGTCACTTGGGCACTCGCTGTGAAATTCACGCTAGGAACATTGGCGCTGTTGACAATCACACTCTGGCTTAGCGGCATAAACGTGAATCCTGTGTTCGTGGGAGTTACCGTGTAGGTCCCGTTGCCTAATCCGCTGAACGTGTAGTTACCCACGCCGTCGGCGGTCGTCGTTGCAGCTGCTGCCCCACTCAGAGTTACCGTCGCTCCACTTCCGCCGGTCGTCGGACTGATTGTTCCTGAGATGCTAAAGGTCTGGCCCACTTGCGCTGTGGCAGTGAAATTGATTACCGGGACGTTGGCTCCGCTGACGGTAGCTAACTGGGTGCTCGGGCTGAAAGTGTAGCCTGTGCGGCTAGGAGTGACTGCATACGTCCCGTTGGCCAATCCGGTGAAAGTGTAATTGCCCGCGCCGTCGGCGGTCGTGGTGGCGGCTGCTGCTCCACTAAGCGTTACCGTCGCTCCGCTTCCACCTGCCGCCGGGCTAATTGTTCCAGAGATAGTAAAGGTTTGAGCAGCCGCAGTGAAACTTAATCCCGTGGTGATATTGGCACCGCTGACCGTTACGCTCACGCTACTGGGAGTGAAGGTGTAGCCCGCATGGCTAGGAGTAACTGTGTACGTTCCGTTGGCCAAACCACTAAAAGTGAAATTTCCTGAGCTGTCGGCTGTTGTTGTGGCGTTCGCCGCCCCGCTGAGTGTTACCGTCGCTCCGCTTCCGCCTGCCGCCGGGCTGATCGTACCGGAGATGCTATAGGTTTGTGGAGGGGGTGGCGGGGAGGTCTGAGTATTTTGCCCACTGACGACGCCGCCGCAGCCCCAAAGAAAGGCCAGCGGCGCGAGAATCCCCATTAGGAGGAGAGCCCTGCGAAGGCGCGAAATTATCCGGCGCGTCTGTACAGGCGGGCTCGCCTGGAATTCACTTTTTCGCCGCCTCATCATCCAAGCGCCTCCAAACTCTGCCTCGACAATAGAGTACGGCTAGAGAAAGCCTGAAGGTACTGATTGAAAGTCCAAATTAGGTACAGGTATTGACCCTGTACGTTGGGGCCTCCAATATTTCACGTTTCTCTGCTGAACCTGGCCAAGGAAGCATTCGCATGGATTCGAGAGTCCGCATTCGGTCAGCGGTTGGCCTGGGCGATCCCTGACCTAGCTTAACCAGTAAGCCGAGGGCGCCGGGCATTCGGCCCTGCGGCCAAGCGACCATGTTACAGGCTCTACTTCACTGATTAGCTTGCCTGCAAGAGGAAAAACCACGAGAGTGGAGGGCACAAAAGACAACCCCTCTCCGGAGTCGGAGAGGGGGTCACAAGAGCAGGTAAGATCTACAAACTAACCATTTTGCGTGTGTCGGCGTGCAAGCGCGGCCAAGGCCAGCAAACCGACCCCAAGTAGGGTAAGGGACCCAGGTTCAGGCACGGACACAGGCGGCCCGGACACTACCTGCGAAATAATCAAACCGTTCCACGTATTGTTTGGCGAATTCGGACCGTACTGCGCTCCGACGTGAACTCCGCTTGCACCGATCAGCGCAGGGTCAATCGCGTTATACGTCCATGTCCATGTATACACCCCGCCCTGGACTATAGAGAGCGGATTTGATGGCAAGGCCGTGGCACAGACAAACGCCCCCGAATTGACACCACAACCATTGCCGTTAGAACTTAAGCTCCCAGTTGAAGCTGTCCAATTGCTCAGGGTGGACGGAGCAGCCGTCAAACTCAGCCCACTGATGCTCCCGCTGGGGGAAAAACCGAGGTCTACTGATCCAATAAAATCGTTAGTGGAGGTAACCGCACCGGTGATCGTAATTGTAAGCGTCGCCGACGTGGAAGTGATGTCAAATGAATACGTCGCCGCAGGACAACCAGAACCGCCACCGCAGTCCGAGAGGGTAAGCGTCCCGATCGTGTCCGCTTTGGCTACGCCCCCGAAAATGACACAGAAAACCAACGTGACCACAAAGCTCAACAGGCTTCTCTTCATGCTTCCTCCGAGTTCACACGTCTAGGCGACGCTACCTCGACGTGGACATGTGCAATCAACATTCCAAATCCATGAAATCCGTGCGAGCCATTCATGCTTCTATCTCATTGATAATAAAAGGATTATAAAACACATCAGAGTGGCGACTCTCCCTCCAAAATTCTTGTATGCAAATGTTTTCCACTGTTTTGCGCCACTTTGCCTAAACTCGGCTTGAGGACCTCATTAGAACGGGTACTATTACCCATTCAAAATCCCTTGCCAGACTCTCGGTGTCGGGCTGCGCCAATGCAACCCAGAAGTCGTTTGCCTCGCGGGCAGTCGACCGGCGGTCGTGGTTGCCGCGAGCCAGACCGCACGCCGTCAAAATCTGAAAACTTCTTACGATTGGCAGTAACAGCAACAAGATTATCGGCTGACATCTCATCTCCGTATCTTGATAAGAATAAATCTCAGCGCCGTCGCGCTTGTTGTCTTGAACCTGAAAGAAATGTCGGCAATTGTTTCGTTAGTCTGCGGTGGGTTGCGAGGGGCCCGCGGCATTTTCTCGACTCGATGCCGGATTCTCTACTTCCCGCGTCAGCAGGCCGACATTGCGAATTTTGTAGATGAGTGCCCGATAACTGATTTTCAAAGTCTTCGCGGTCCTGCGGCGATTCCATTGGTTGGCCTGCAGCGCTTCCAAAATGTAGCTTTTCTCCCGCTCGCGAATTGCTTCCTTAGCGATCAGTTTCAGGGGAATCGCACCTGCGGCGACGTGATTCGCCGAGATTGTATTGGGCTGCCGGAATACCGGTTCTTGTGTAATGCTAGCCTCGGGGCCGATAAGCACATAGCGCGCAATGCCGTTGGAAAGCTCACGGATGTTTCCGGGCCAATCCAGGTTCTGCAGATATCGCATCATCCCTTTGGTCAGGGGTTCCGCCTTTTTTCCAAATTTTTTCTCAAATTGGCTGAGAAAGTATTCAGCCAGCAGCGGTATGTCTTCCCCCCGCTCACGGAGTCGCGGCAACTTTAAGCACACAACATTGATTCTATAAAATAAGTCGGCACGGAATCTTCCCATTTCGATTTCCTCCTCAAGATCCTTATTCGTCGCGCAAAGCAGGCGGGTCTCTACCACTCTTTCGGTATCGTCTCCAATTCGCGAGAAGCGCCCATCTTGAAGAAAATGCAGAAGCTTGCTTTGCAGCCCTAAACCTAAATCTGCAATTTCATCCAGAAAGAGGGTTCCCTGGTGAGCAAGTTCCACGCGACCAGGCTTCTGCGCGTGCGCTCCCGTAAACGCGCCCTTTTCATACCCGAATAATTCGCTCTCTAGGAGTGTCCCAGGTATGGCAGCGCAGTTGACCTTCACGAACTGCCCGTTGCAGGCGGGGGAATGCTCGTGAATCCAGCGCGCAAGAACCTCTTTACCCGTCCCTCCATCGCCCTCCAGCAAGACAGGAACGTTGGTTCCGCAGATTTTCGCCGCCCGTCGCCGCACTTCTAGCATGGCCACGGATCGCCCAAACAGAACGTCATCCGGCGGTGGGGGATCGAAAGGTTTGGTAGTCTTGTTTTTTCTTGCCTTTTCCGATGACATTGGTCCAGTACACGTTCGAGCGACAGGACAAGATGCACACGATAGACCATTGAATGAGCACACCTTTAATGCCAGTACCGCCAAAAGTTTAGTTGTAACTCTTTTATTTAGAATAACTTATAGGAAAGATTCGCCGGGTAGATTTGGTACCACCTCGGGGGTGCTTTGGTGGGAATAGAAATCGAAGAGTAAAAACATCTCCCACCTTCGCAAAGAATTTTCTCTTCTTGGCCTCTGTGTACGTCTCGAGGCTCTGACACAAGCGCTTTGACCTCTGGCATCAAAGAGGGACGCTATCTGGAGGGGAAAATAAACGCTTCCAGCAAATCGGCCCTGGCCTTCTCGTCGGATGCCACCACTCGCAAAATGTCGCTCACCGAGAGCATTCCTCGGAATCCTTGCTGCTCATCCAGCACGATCAAATGGAAGATGGTGTTCTGCTCCATCAGACGCAGGCATTCTTCCATCGTCATTTCCGGCGTCACCGTAACCAGTTCGCGCGTCATAATGTCTGAAGCCTTCATCCAGGCAGGACACTTGTTCTCCGCCGCAACTTTATCGGAAACATCGCTATGCGAGATCACGCCTACTATTTTTCCGCCTGCATCTACGACGCCCACTGAGCGCACCTGTTTCTCGCGCAGATACTGCGCTGCCTGATGCACACTGGTCTCTTCGGTAATGGAAAACACTTCTTTGCGGGACCCGATCAGATCCAAAACTTTCATTTGAACCCTCCGCGGGACAGTCTGGCCGGATAGTAGGCCTAAGTCGGTCATCACTGCAAGTTGAATTCCAGTTCAT
>WNGN01000544.1_pt1 | contig 34567 bp, 34 predicted proteins | sample 5400561 | NCBI WGS metagenome assembly WNGN01 (sample SAMN13153379, study PRJNA577476) | soil metagenome | isolation source: 115 cm soil or saprolite under Garry oak tree replicate 2 | place: USA:California | collected 2016-06-15 | reverse complement strand
GGCCCAGCTCGCCGGCGACCGCGGACATCAGGTCGAGCAGCGCGACTGAATCGGGGCCGCCGGAGACGGCCACGAGCGCCGCCCCGGGCCTGGGGAACAGGCCCAGCCGTGCCACGTGGTCGCGGAAGCGCTCCAGGAGCGGAGCCATATTATAATCATAACCCCGGCCCCAACCCGCGTTGCGCACCAACGACTTGCGCGTGACGACGCGGCGGAATGTCTCCACTGTGACTCCGGCGAGCTTCGCCACCGCGCCACGAGCTCCAGGACGCGGGCAAGCCTCCGATGAAGCAGTGAGAGGGCGCCGGTGGAAGGAGAGTGGCGGTGTGATTGACGATATCAGGGCCATGGAGTGGGACGCGACGAGGTTTGTACCGGGCCCGACGGTGCTGAAGTGTCCGTACTGTCAGGCGATCATGGCGTTCGTGAGTGATCCCCGGCGTTACCTGAAGGACGAAACCGCGACGCAGGCGACCGCCCAAGCCCTTGGGGTCCAGATCGATACCAGTCACCGCCGACAGCTGTTGAGACGCTTGGGTGCACGCACGGGCCTGCCAGCCTACGTCGTCTTCCACGAGATGCGGGGTGATGAGGCCGTGCCGTTCACGAAAGTGGTACGGGTGCATCCCGAGCCCGAGGAAGAGTGCGACACCACCGATCTCGCCGAACTGCATGATCGGCTACTTCAGCGACACTTGCTGGCATGCTCGGATCAAGGGTCCGAGAATCAGGACTTCGCATAAACCTCGGCCCGTGCGCAGGAACGAAAAGGCCCCGGCGCGCGCCGGGGCCCTATTCACTCTCGGGAGAGAAGAGGCACCGCCCTAGGTTGCGAGCCCGGGTCGGAGAGGCGTGGTAGACAGCGCCACGGACGCATCCATCCCCTCGGCCAGTGCAGCTGAGTCGATTGGCTCCAGCAAGCGCGACCGAATCTGCTTCCAAACCTTCAGCCGTCGGACCTTCTGCACCAACGACTGCCGCCCCCGCTCCATGAGGATCAGGCAGACGGTCGGCACGATTAAGAGGGTCAAGGCTGTCGACGTGAAGATCAGCTGCTCAACAACAAGGAAATGCATTTGCGAGATCATGCTTTCGAGTCGCTCGCGCAGCCTCGGGTCGAGACCTTGAGTGGCTTCGTCCCATTGTACTTGGAAGCTAGGTATCCCAGCCTCCTTTAGTCGGCCAGCGTTGTACTCGGCGGCGAGCAACGCCACAGGGATGAACGTAAGACGGTGGCCAAACCGAATGAACCCGTTCAGGGTCGAACGGAGTAGGCCGTAAGCACGGTGGTCGAAAGGTAGTGCGCCGGATCGCGCTAGGTCAAAAAGCTCGTCGCGCAGCGCAAAGAGTCGCTGTCGAAAGAGGTCTATCCGGTAATCCCTGTAGAGCCAGAAGTACAGGACCAAGAGGCCGAGGATTGAAACCAAGGAGAACAGCATCACCGAGGGGTCATAGGGCAAGCCCGTCATTTGTCCTCCGGAGACGTTTCCCCACGTGGGGTAAGGTGACTGGATGTCCTCTTAGGGTCAATCCCGCGCTCAAGCTCCTGGATTCGAGTACTTAGGCGCTCGATCGTCTGGCGTCGCAGACGGCGCTGTCGCAGACCGTACCCGACTCCTCCCGCACCAAAAATCCAAGCGACCGCCTCGCTCACTCGGAGCGACCCAAGAACCCGAACTCCGATCTCCGCCATCGTGATCTTGCCAGCCAACACGGCGACGCAACGAAACCCCATGTAAGCGCAGAAGGAAACGGCCCCCCAGCGAACAAGCTCGCGTAGCACCGACGCGACAGAGTCTCCAACCCGATAGCGGCGGAGGACACGCAGCTCAGCCTGTAACTCCGCCCTGGATTTCTCCTTGGTCATGCCACCGTCGCTCACTGATCGTCAGAGCCCAACGTAAAGTGCGGAGCTTGCCACGTCACGGCTAGGCTGTTTTTGCGGCACCGACGGTCAGAACGCGACAGCAAAAGGTCCTCGCGCCACGGCGATGTCGCATTCCCGCCCCCCGGTGCCGCAAAATCGGCCTAGCCCCGGAGCTGAGGGAAGTCGATCTTAGGCGCCGAAGGAGATGCGCCGTGAGACTCGACGACCTAATAAAGCGAGCCGATGAACTGATCGCTCTTGCGAAGCAAGCACTAGCAAAGAAGCGGTCGGGCGACTACGGGGTCTACGTTCCGTCCGAAGACTTCACTAACGTGCGCAGTGCAGCTCTCTCGTTCATCGAAATGGTGTACGACCGTGATCACACGTACTACAAGGAATTCGATCTCAAGGTGAAAGATGTAAGCGACTTCATGTAAGCGACTTCTACATGGAGTACGCGGTCGGGATACTCACCGCGATTCGAAACGAGTTGGCGGGAGGCTGGCTCACCACTACGCGCGGGCTCATATCGGCGGAGATCTTCGCCGACTTCCTTGAGATGGCTGAGTACCTCCTCACCGAGAGGTACAAGGATGCCGCAGCGGTGATCATAGGCGGAGTACCGGAAGAGCACCTGCGGCAGTTGGCCGCACGGGCTCAGATTCCCGTCGAGGAACCGAAAAACGGGAAGGTCGTCGCGCGCAGGCCGAATCACTGAACGCCGATTTGGCGAAGGCTGGCGTCTACGGCAAACTCGACCAAAAGGCGGTCACATCCTGGCTCGATCTACGCAACAAGGCAGCACATGCGAAGTACACTGAGTACGCGCATGAACAGGTGGAACTCATGTATGCTGGTGTTCGAGACTTCGTGATGCGGAATCCACGATAGGGCGAAGAAGCCACAAGTAGGACGCCGGACACCCGCACATCCACGGACGCAACTCATGCCTGGGCCCGATCCCGTAATTAGCCCCGCCGACGCTAAGGACGCGCTTCTTCGCTCGGGCTACTTGCTTGAGTCCCGGGTCGAGGCGGTCCTGCGCCATGCTCACTATTACGTCCAGGCGAATGCGTCCTACCAAGATCCCCTCACGGGGAAATCGCGTGAATACGACCTATACGTCATGACCGCAGAGAAAGTCGGACCAGGCGAATCCGACTACCTCTTTCCGGTTCTCCTAATCGAGTGCGTGAATAACCCCCAGCCCCTGGCTCTGCTGACAAAGGAACCGATGGCTGCATTTCTACACCGAGACGAAGTCAAACTCTCGGGCCTGCCGGTAAAGTTCCCGGACCCTAAGAATGTGGAGTCTTGGCTCGGCATGGCCGAGCTGTTCGAGTTCGAGAAGTTCCATCACTACTGCACGGGTCGCATCGCGACACAATACTGCACGTTTCAGAAGAAGAAAGACGGACAATGGATGGCGTGGCACGACGAGGAGCACTTCGACGCTTTCAAGAAGCTGTGCGACGCCCTAGACTACTCGCAAAGGAGCCACTTTGCGGCGTGGCACTTTAAAGGCCCTGAACCGCTCAACGTCGAGATGTACTACCCGCTCGTCGTTCTACAAGGAGAACTGTGGGACGCCCGCGCCACAACGAAGGGCGTAACGCTCAAGAGAGCACCCCATCTACAGTTTCGCCGATCCGTGGCTACTGCGACGAAGGAATATGATTACCAGATAGACGTCATCGAAGAGCGATTCTTGGGCCAATATATCGACATGATCGAGGAGGAGACGGCGAAGGTTGCACAGCTTCTCAGAGGCAGGCCCGAGGCAGTCCGCCAAGCAATCGACAAGATCGCCGAGGCCGCGAAGGCAGCCACCACGGACGCTAGTAAGCGGGCGGCCATGGAACTCTAACCAGAACCAGACCGACGCGCGGCCGGGTGGAAGGGAAATCCCAAGAGCTGGCGGCATGAATGAGGCGCAGGGTTGTGACTCTCGGTGTGACTCCGGGCGCCCGGCTTCACCCGGATTCGTCGGCGTTCACCCGGACTTGTTGGCTTGGTTCCTGATTCGCGTTGGCGGGGGACGGGGCCGGGTGCGCGGAGAGCCGGAGTATATAATGATACCCTCATGCACCCCGACGAAGTGTATCAGCTGCTCCGCAACCTCACGTCGCCCGTGGTGGCGATCACGGCGGAGCGCGACGGCAAGCGCAACGGGATGATCGCCGACAGCGCGGTGCGGGCTTCCATCGTGCCCGCGATTCCCCGCGTGTCCGTGTACATCCACAAGTTCAATTACAGTCACGATATGATCTTCGACTCGGGCCGGTTCGGGCTCCATTTGTTGCGCGACGATCAGTTCGAGCTGATCCACCGGCTCGGCTTCACCAGCGGCCGCGCCCGCGACAAGCTGGCGGACGTGCCGCACCACGTAGGCACGCTCGGCGCGCCGGTGCTCGACGACTGCCACGCGTATTTCGAGTGCACGGTCGCGAACGCGATGGACACCGGCAGCTCGACCTGCTTTCTCGGCGACGTGGTGGACGTGGGATACGGGAACGGGGGGGCGAGCCGCCCGGGGGGAATGGGGGTGGGCGTGGTGATGACGGCGGCGCACTTCCGCGCCAACATGCCGCCCGCGTGGCGGCCGGAATACGAGGCGCTCCTCAAGGCAGCGCAGCGCTTCGCCGAGCAGCGCTCGCGGGACATCAAGCCGATCGTGTGGTGCAGGGCTCGGGCGTGGTGAGCGCCACCTGCGCACTCGCCCGAGGGGGGCGATATTCGATCTTCGTCGGGTCGTGGATAACGCCGCCGCAGAAATTGCAATGGATAGTGGTCATGTGCCCACCCTCGGCACTCGTGGTGGGGCGCCCACGCAGCTCTCACAGGATTCAACCTGGAGCGGATTTCGGCAATAGCCGGGCCCGGCGCGGCCGCACCCAACGGGCCAACCCGTGCGCCGACAGGCAGCTAGCCGAAGGGAGCTGGCCGAGCTGACCGGTGGGATTGGCTCTAGGAGACCTTGCGGATCGTGACCCCCCAGCGGCGTCCGCTGAGTCCCTGGCCGAACCGGTACCCGACCGCGATCTCGCCGACCGCAGCCCGGGCCGACCGAGTGGGGCCGATCCGCAACGAGACGCCGATGTCGCCATCCAGACGGGGCAGCTCGTCCGCGTACCAGGCGCCGCCGTAGTCGAAGAACGGCGCCACTCCGAGGCCGAACAGCCCCCAGATCTCGTCCGCCACGACCACACGATCCTCGAGCGCCAGCCACACCATCCGGGTGCCGGTGAACGCGTGGATCCCGAACACGCGCGGGCCGTTCTGTCGCACCGCGAGGTCGAACTGAATGCCGGGCGGGGGCTTGCGGAGCCGCGCTCCCTCGAGGTGCAGGATCAACGTCTGGCCTCGCAGGTTTTGGCTGACGACGCTCAGGGCGGCAGACACCCGGCCTGAGTCGGGCTGGTCCGCCGTGAACACGCCATCCCCTGCGCCGCTGAGCACGGCGTAGCCGCCGTGCCACGGGGCCCCGACGTCGAGCCCCGTCCCTACGGTGCCGAACACGGAGTCGGGGAACACGGCTGTCGTGACGGCCTCGTACACCTCCCGGCGCCACACCCCGCTGACCCAGAGGCGCACATAGTCCCGGCTCGTGGCGTGAAGGGCGTAGCCGCCCGTGCCGTCAAATCGCAGCGTCCGATGCGCGAGCGTCGTGTCGAGCGCCCCGTCCCGGAAGATGAGCACGCGCTCGGATCCGGCACTCCCCTGCGTCTCGAGCGCGCGGCGGGCGGCGGTCTCGTAGAACGGCACGCCGATGGCCCACGACCCGGACGAGCCGTCCGACTTGTTGCTGTACGCGAGCGCGAGACGCGTGCGGCGCCCGAAGAAATGGGGACTCTGGTAGTGGAGATCGAAGATGTTCCGGTCGGGGGTGTGGTTGTGCACCGCGGTGAGTGAGGTGGCGGTGCCGAGGAAGTTGTCCTCGGCGATGCCGACCATCCAGCTGACGTCCCCGGCTGCGGAGGAAAATCCGAACTGCGGCTTCGTGCTCCACCCGTCAGTCGTCACGGCCCGCACGGCGAGTCGGCCGGCGAGCCGCGTGGTGTCGACGCGCACCCGGCTGAAGACATACAACGCCCGGAGCGCGCGCTCGCTCTCGACAGCCCGTGCTGAATCGTAACGGTCCCCCGGGTTCACGAGCAGGGCGTGCCGGATCACCCACGGTCGGGTCGTCACGTGCACTGCGTTCACGAGGCGGGTGAGGAATCGCGGCGCGTCCCCGTCCGCATCGAACACATTGCGATTCACGATGACGATCGTGTCCACGGTCGCGGGGGGTGCCTGGGCGGACAGCGGCACAGGCACGCACGCGGCGAGTCCTACGAGCGCGCAGCGGCACCACATATACAGGCCGCGGCCGGCAGTGGCCACGGCTCTCCGACGAGCAACCTACGGCCAGCGCACGGGCTGGCAAGTCTCGGAGGCAGGCCGGTTCACGGCTGCGCATATTGTGTGATGCCACTGCGCACTCTCGCGGCTGCGAGTCGCCGCGCATTCGACGCGCGGCCGCTGGTCGTGATCCTGATCGTAGGCGCGGCACTCCGCCTCATCGCCGCCATTTTCAGTCGCGGCTTCTTCACCATCGACGACCATCACGTCCTCATCGACACCGCGGACCGCGTGGCGCGCGGCGTCCCGCTTCCGGTGAACTATGGGCGATCGATCCTTTACCCAGGCTCCGTCGCGCTCATCATGGACGCGGTGCGGGCCGTCGCACAGGCCTCCCCCGCTGTCGAGATGGCCGTGGTGCGGCTGGTGCACGGAGCCTTCAGCGTCCTCAGTGTCTACTTCGCTTACCGGATCCTCGAGCACGTCGCGGGCCGGGAAGCCGCTCGCGTGGGCGGTCTGTTGCTGGCGACGTTCTATCTGCTCCCGGCCACGTCGGTGCACCAGTTCGAGGAAGCCGTGTGCCAGGTCCCGATCCTCGCGAGCTGCTGGTGGCTGCTCAAGGCCGACGAACCGGCACGCGGCGCAGGTCTGTGGTCGTTCCTATCGGGAGCGGCGATCGCGACCAGCCTGCTGATCCGCTTCCCGGCGCTCCCATATGTGATTGCGTTCGTGGCGGTCGCGCTGTGGCGTCCGGCGGCGCGGTCCAGCAAGCTCTCCTTCGCCCTCGGAGTACTCTTGGTGCTCGTGTTGCAGGCGGCCAGCAACGTCGTGATCAACGGCGACCCGCTGTACTACCTCTTCCGGACGGCGCGTCACCGGGCCGGGCTTGGCGGCGGCTACCCAACGGCGCCGTTCTGGAAGTACGCCGTGACGCTCGTCGCCGCCTTTCTCCCACCGTTCTCGTTGCTGTTCCTCGCCGCCGCGATCCGTGGAGCCAAGCGGTTCGCGTTGCTCGGCATACCGGCACTCGCTTTTCTCGTCGGGACGAGCCTCGTCCCGAACAAGCAGGAGCGATTCCTGCTGCCGGTGCTGCCCGTGCTCTTGATCCTCGGTGCGATCGGACTGCCGGCGGTGCGAGACTGGTTTGCACGACGGGGGTGGACGCGGGCGTACAACTGGTCGTGGGGCTACTTCGCCGTCGTCAACGCGGCGCTACTCGGCGTCGGCGTGTTCTCTTACGGAAAAAAGGATCGGGTCGCGCCGCTCGTGTACCTGGAGCATCGGCACGACGCGACCGGGATCGTCGAGGCCCAGTTCACTTACGGGTTCCCGGTGCCCGGGTATTATCTCGGCAGATCGAGACCTGTCGTCTTCGTCTTCGAGGATCGGGGGCGGCTCGCCGCCGACATCGCCACTGCCCACCTGGCTGGACAGCCCGTGAATTACGTGGTGCTGTACAGCGACTCGCTCGAGGCGGACACCGCCCTGCTCGAGCGTACGCTCGGTCGCACGCTCGTGGTCCGAACGACGATCTCACCGAGCCTCGGCGATGACCTCGCGCACTTCATCAACCCTCACCGTAACCATGCGACGCGCGCGGTCGTGCTGTCGGTCCAGCCGCTTCCGGCCGCGTCGCCCTGAGACGCCGTCCCCTGCGGAGGCTGACATCAAATAGCAGGGGCGGGACTCGAACCCGCGACCCCGGCATTATGAGTGCCGTGCTCTAACCACCTGAGCTACCCTGCCCGACGCGGCAAATGCTAGCGAGAGAGCAGCGGGACGGTCAAGTCGTGTCCTGAGAGGCGCCCGCTGCCATTACTTCGGCCCCAAGCCGCCGCTGTCGAGCTGTGGTACCACGCGGTAGAGGATCTCCCCCTTCCGGATCATCCCGAACTGCTCGCGCGCCGCGCGCTCCTGCGCGGCGGGATCGGTCTCGAGCGCGTGCGCCAGCCGCTCGAGCGAGTCGAGCTCCACCTCGAGATCGCGCACGGTGCGGCGCTCCTCGGCGAGCTGGCGCCGCAGCTTGAGCCAGTCCACCGTGCTGTACTCCCCCGCCTGGAAGGCGAGCGCCGCGAGTACCAGGGCGGCAGCGAGGCCGGCGAGCTGCGCGCGCGTCACAACCCGTACAAGTGCCGGCCCGGGTAGGCGGCCACGTCGCCCAGCTCCTCGGCGATGCGCAGCAACTGGTTGTACTTGGCGACCCGGTCCGTGCGGGACGCGCTGCCGGTCTTGATCTGCCCCACGCCCGTGCCGACGGCGAGGTCGGCGATGAAGGTGTCTTCGGTCTCCCCCGAGCGGTGCGAGATGACCGCGCCGTAGCCGTTGGAGCGCGCCTGCTCGATGCATTGCAGCGTCTCGGTGAGGGTGCCGATCTGGTTCAGCTTGATCAGGATCGCGTTGGCCACGCCTTCCTCGATGCCGCGCTCCAGGCGCTCGATGTTGGTGCAGAAGAGGTCGTCCCCGACGAGCTGCACCCGCGTGGAGAGCGCTTCGGTGAGCTTCGCCCACCCGGACCAGTCGTCCTCCGCGAGCCCGTCCTCGATCGACACGATGGGGTAGCGGTCGATCCAGCTCTTGTAGAGGGCCACCATTTCCTCGGGCGTCTTCGTCCCCGCCCCGCTCTTCTTGAAGACGTACTTGCCATCCTGATAGAACTCGGACGCCGCCGGGTCGAGCGCGATGGCCACGTCCTTTCCGGGGTCCAAGCCCGCAGCTTCGATGGCCGCCATCACGGCCTCGAGCGCCGCCTCGTCGCTCGGCAGGTTCGGCGCGAACCCGCCCTCGTCGCCCACGGCGGTCGAGAGGTTGCGCTTGGCGAGCACCTTCTTCAAGGCGTGGAACACCTCGACCCCGACGCGCAGGCCCTCAGGGAAGCTCTCCGCGCCGATCGGCACGACCATGAACTCCTGAAAATCCACGTTGTTGGCGGCGTGGGCGCCGCCGTTCAGGATGTTCATCATGGGCACGGGGAGCACGTTCGCGACGGGGCCGCCGAGGTAGCGGTACAGCGGGAGCCCCGCGTCCTGCGCCGCAGCCCGCGCCGCGGCCATCGACACCGATAGGATCGCATTGGCGCCGAGGTGGCTCTTGTTGGGCGTCCCGTCGAGGTCGAGCATCGCGTAGTCGACGGCGATCTGCTCCTCGGCCGACATCCCCTCGAGCCGCGGCCCGATCACCTCGTTCACGTTCTTCACGGCCTCGAGCACACCCTTGCCGAGAAAGCGCTTGTGGTCGCCGTCGCGCAGCTCGACGGCTTCGTGCTCGCCGGTGGACGCGCCGCTCGGGACGGCCGCCCGGCCGGCCGCGCCGCTCGCCAGCGTGACGTCGGCTTCGATCGTGGGATTGCCCCGGCTGTCGAGTATCTCGCGCGCGTGCACCGAAATGATCGTGCTCATGGGCCCCTACCCTAGCGGCGCCCGGGCCCCGAGTCAACGCGCGCCTTGAGCGCGAGGATCGCCGGGCGCACGCGGTCGCGCAGCTCCTGCCGCTGGTCGACGCCCATGCCCGCGGTCGCGATCGGCTCGCCTACCAGGATCCGGATGGGTCGTGGGCGCAGCCGGATCCCACCCTTGGGCAGGATCTCAAAGGTATGGTGCACGTACACGGGGACGACCGGCACCTGCGCGGCGATCGCCAGCCCGAACGGCGCGTTCTTGAACGGGAGGAGCTCCCCTGTGCGGCTGCGCGTCCCCTCGGGGAACACCACGGCCGACACGCCGCCCTTGATGACCGCTCCCGCGCGCGCGTACGCCTCGACGGCGCGCCGCGGGTGCGGCCGGTCGATCATCACGTGGCCCGCGAGCACCATCGCGCGCCCGACGAGCGGGATCTTCACGAGCTCCTGCTTCGCCACGAACCGCACCGAGCCGGGGAGCGTCGCGGCGAGCGCCCAGATGTCGAACATCGAGGAATGATTCGAGGCGTAGACGACCGGCCCGTCCCGGGGGATGCGCTCGAGTCCCTCCACCCGCACCGGCGTGCCCGCCGCATCGAGCAGGTCGCGCGCCCAGTCGTTCGTGCCCCAGTCGTAAATGCCGCGCCCTCCCGGACGGCGCTTCACGCCGACCAGCGCCGCCACGATGACCGTCGCGGCGTGGACGAAGCCCGACACGACCAGCATCAGATAGAACCAGACCGTGCGGATCATCGCGGCGGAAAGTGATCGAAGCCGCGGAGCGGCGGTATCAGTCGTCCTTCGTCAGTCAACCGGACCCCCCGGCCAGCGGCGCAACGCCCGATTCGCGTGAGGGTCAGCCCGGTCGCGCGACGGAAGGCGCGCGCGTCGCGCTCCGCGAAGCGCGGCGGGAGGGCCGCGAGCAGCTCGTACTCTTCTCCGCTCAGGGCGGCCGCCTGCGGCGTGACGCCGGGCCAGCAGGGCACCCGCTCGAGCGCGATCTCCGCCCGTACGCCCGAGGCCGCAGCGAGCTGTCCCGCGTCGCCGGCAAGCCCGTCCGAGATGTCGATCAGGGCGCGTGCACCGCGGCGCGCCAGCCAGCGCCCGGCGGCGATGCGGGGTGCGGGGCGCGCGAAGCGCCGGAACAGCGGGCGCGGCAGCCGGGGGCCGCCCCCACGCTGCAGGGCGGCGAGCGCCAGCCCGGCGCCGCCGAGCCGGCCGGTCACCCACAACCCGTCCCCCGGCCGCGCGCCGCTGCGGCGTACCGGCCGCGACGCGAGCCCGAATACGCACACGTCGACGAGATAGCGCGGCGAGCGCACGAGGTCGCCGCCCAGCACGCGCGTACCTGCGCTCCGCGCCGCGGCACCGACGCCGGCCATGATGTCGACGGCGTCATCCTTCCTTCGTCTTCCGTCATCCGACGGAATTCCGAGAGCGACGAGCACACCGATGGGCCGGGCACCCTCCGCGGCGAGGTCGGACAGCGCCGCCGCGGTCGCGCGCCATCCGATGTCCTCGAACGACAGCCAGGCGGTGCGGAAGTGCACGCCCTCGAGAGAGAGATCGATCGAAACGGCGAGAGTCGTTCCGCCCAGCCGGACGAGCGCCGCGTCGTCGCCCAGGTCGCGCGCCGCGGCGCCGAGTCGCGCGAAGATGGCCCGCAGTCGGTCGAATTCCCCGCCCGGGCCGAGGGCCAGCGGCCCCCTCCTCATTGTCCCCGCGCCTCCGCACGCGCGAAGCGCACCAGCCCGCTGTCGGTCGCGACCCACAGCCAGCGTCGCTCCACCGCGACGTCGCGCACGGCCGCGGGCAGGTCATCGGGCACGTGGAGCACCCGGAAGCTCGCGCGGGCCAGGTCCCAGAACGCGAGCCCGTTCGCCCCGCCCACCCACACGCCTCCTTCATCCGGTGCGAGCGCCGTCACCTGACCCAGCTCGGCGCGCGCGTGCACCAGGGTCCACGCCCGCGTGGCGGGATCGCGCCACGCGAACTGGTCCGGCGTGACGGCGACCAGGGTGTCCCCCGTGAGGGTGAGGGCGAGAATCGGCGCGCGCAGCGCGGGCTGACCGGCCACGTCGGGAGTCACGGCGACGTCGCTCGAGCCGGGGGCAAGCAGCCGGAGCCCGCCCGCGGTTCCGACCCACAGGCTCTCGCGCACGGCCACGAGGCTGAGCACCGGCTGGCTCACGTTGCCGACGGGGATCACCTTGTCCCCGTTGGTGACGACCGCGAGCCCGCGCATCGTCCCCACCCAACAGCCGTCGGGCGCGGGGGCGAGGCTGAGCGCGTCGTCCGCCGGCAGCCCCTGCGCCGCGTCGAAGCGGCGGCTGGTGTAGCTGCCGGTCGCGATCCGAACCACGCCGCGCTCGCAGGCGAGCCACAGCCAGCGGCCCGTCGCCACCAGCCGCCGTCCCGCAACGCAACCGAAGCCGAGGGGGCCGTCCCCCGAGCCTGCGAGCGTCGTGTCAGCCGAGAGGTCGGCCGCCACCCACACGAGCCCGTGGCGCTCCGCCACGCGCCCCGCCGAAGCCACCCACACGCCGCCGGGGGCGAGTGCGACGGCACCGGCGCGCGCGCTGAGCAAGCCGTAGGAGAGGTTCTCCCACTCGGCGGTCGCGGCGTCCACGCGCACGAGTCCCATGCCGTCGGTGCCGAAGAACAGGTCGCTCCGATCCGGGGAACGCGCCGCGGAGAGGAAGCGATGGGCGCGGAGCCGCGGGTCCGTGAGGATGAGCGCGCGCAGCGCCTGCGCCGCCGGGGCGAGGTTCAGCGCCGTCCCTGCGTCGAGCGGCTGGATGCGCTGCCCAGGCGGCGGCAGCGGCCGGTCCGCCACGGGCACGATCGCGCCCCGGGGCAGGAAGCTCCATCCGAACGCACCCTGCACGTACACGCCGCTCGCCGCGTCGCGCGCGTCGAGTACGAGGTTACTCACGCCACCGGCCACGAACCCCGAATCCCAGCGCTGCGCGTCGGCGTCGTAGCGAGCCCACCCGCCGGTGGTGCCGAGCCACACGGCGTTGCCCGTCGCATCGGCGAGCGCCGCGCGCACGCGGGAAGCGGGATACCCGTCGAGCGTCGTCACCGGCAGGCGCCACGTCCGCGCTTGGCGGTCGTACACGACGAGCCCGTGGGTCGTGGCCCCGAACACCGTGAACGGCGACGCGGCGACGGCGGTGACGTATGAGAAATCGGAGATGAGGGCGCGGTCTTCGGGGCGCCAGAACCGGGACTGCGACGGATGATGAGACGACGGATGGTGAAGCGACGGAAGGACGGAAAGTGGGAGCACGGCGACCGCTATGCGCACCGGCAATCTCCAATTCATCCCCATTCCGTCCTTCCGTCGTTCCGTCGCCTTTCTGTCTCTCATGCCGTCTCCGGCGGCTCGAGCACCGTGATCACCGGCGGCCCTGCCGGCCGGCTGTTCGCCCAGGCGCGCCAGGTGTCGGGGAGGGCGGCGAGGACATCGGCGGGTCGGAGGCTGCGCGCGGTCCACTGGCGCGCGCCCTGCTCCGCGGCGCGCCCCAGCGCGTGCGCGCCCAGGGCCGCGGCCTCGGGGCCCGGGCTGCCGCGCGCGAGGAACGCGCCGATGAAGCCGGCGAGCAGGTCGCCGCTCCCACCGGTGGCGAGTCCCGGATTACCGCTCGCCACTACGTGGATGGGGCCGCGTAGATCGGCGATCACCGTGGGCACCCCTTTCAGCAGGACCGTCGCCTTCACCTTCTGGGCGGCCTTCGTGGCGGCCGCCCAGCGGTCGTTCGCCGCCTCGTCGGCGAGCTGGTCGCCGAATTGGGCACGGAACTCGCCCAGGTGGGGGGTGAGGACGACGGGGCGCTCGATGGGACCCTGGAACAGCGTCAGCGCGTCGGCATCGATCACGGTGGGGATCGCGCGCCGGGCGAGCACGCCCTGGAGGAACTGGGCGCGCGGCGGCTCGCGGCCCAGCCCGGGCCCGACGACGAGCGCGTCGGCCCACTCGAGCGCCTCGGCGGCCGGCGCCGTGACATCGGGGCCGAGCGCGGACTCGACCGTGAGCACGTCCGGAAGGCTGGCGCGCGCGGCGGCAATGGTCTCCGGCCCGGCGACGAGCTTCACGAGCCCCGCCCCGGCGGCCAGCGCGGCGCGCGCGGCATGCAGCGCCGCCCCCGTCATGCCGTTCGAGCCGCCCACGACGGTCACGCGGCCGCGGTCGCCCTTGTGCATCGTGGGCGCGAGCTTCGGGAGCCGCGCGCCGGCCCATGCGTCGGTGACGAGCACCGGCCAGCCGGGATCGGGCGGCGGGAACCCGATGTCCACGACGACCACCTTGCCGCACCAGTCACGCGCCAGCAGGTGCCCCCGGCGCGGGCCCCCGAAAGTGACCGACACGTCGGCGCGCAGCGGGCCATGCGCCTCGCCGGTCGACAGGTCGAGCCCGGTGGGTCCGTCGATGGCGACGATGGGCGCCCCGTACGTGACGAGCCGCTGCGCCAGCGCGAGCACGTCGCCGCGGGCCGGGCCGGCGGCGCCCGTCCCGAGCAGCGCGTCCACGGCCACGGCGGCGGCGGGCCACGGCTCCTCCCGCCCGATCTCGCGCACGCCGTCCACGCGCGCCAGCGCGCGGTTGTCGATCGCGTCGTCGGTCTTGGGATCGAGCGCCGCCACCCACACGGGAACGGCGGCGGCATGCAGCGCCCGCGCCGCCACCCAGCCGTCGCCCCCGTTGTTCCCCGCTCCGGCGGCGACCAGCACCCCGCGGGCGAGCACGTCGGGAAAGTCGCGCAGGACGACTTGGGCCACCGCGCGACCCGCCGCCTCCATCAGCACGCGCGACGGAATGCGGTACTGGGTGCGCGCCGCCGAGTCCCAGGCGGCGGCCTCGGTGGCCGAGAGAACGGGAACGGGATTCACGTGATCACCACCCCTCCGTAGCCCACCACGGCATCGTCGTCGCCCGTCGTCATCCCCGAGTGACTGTAATGCACCACCGCGGCGCGTGCGTCGCCCCCGCCCCCCCCGCCCAGCGCCACGGTCGCGGCGAGCACGGTGGCCGCGGGGGCGCGGCCGCACATCGAGATGCGCTCGCGCCGGCAGCGCGCCAGCAGCTCGGCGCCGTCCAGCGCCACCACCGCCTCGAGGGCGCGGCGGTCCTTGCCCTCGGAGACGCTCGCGGGCTCATAGTGGTTCAGGTCGCTCGACGCCAGCAGCAGCACCCGCTCGGGCCAGCGCCGGACGAGCGCCGCGAGCGCGCGCCCCAGCAGGTCGCACCCTTCCCAGGCGTCCCACGCGAGCACGAGCGGCACGATGCGCACATCGGCGCGCCGGATCTGGAGAAACGGCAGCTCGACCTCGACGGCGTGCTCGTGCTCGTGCGCCGCGTGGTCCGCGCCCACGAGCGGCGACGCCTCGAGCAACGCGCGTGCGAACGCGGCGTCCACGGTCACGTCGCCCAGCGGCGTGCGAAACGCGCCCGCCTCCCACAGCGAGGCCCCGCCGCGGGCGCGGCATACCCCCGTGTGGTTCGGGGCGAGGATCACGACGACCGGCGGGACGTCGAGGCGCGCGAACACATGCGCCGCCGTGAGCCCCGAATAGACGTAGCCGGCGTGCGGCGCCAGCGCCGCGCGGGCGGGCCCGGGGCGCGCGTCCGCCACGGCGGCGAGCAGCTCCCGCACGGCGCGCTCCAGCTCGCGCTGCGTCCCCGGATAGAAGCGCCCGCTCACGGCGGGCGCACGCACCGCGTCCAAGCCTATTTGAAACTCTGGCCGATCGCGCGACCGAACGAGATCTCCCCGTTATCGATGCGGATGTTGAAGCCGCATTCGGGGTTGGTGCAGACCCAGGCCTTGTAGGTGATCGGCGCTCCGTCGCGGCCGTAGTCCGATAACGGGATGAGGAGACCTTGCTGGCACTTCTTGCAGGCGGGCCATTCCTTCACGTCGTCCATGCGGCACCCCCTTCACCCGATCCGCCCCTGCTACCCGCGCTCCACGCCGGGCCAGCGGTAGCCGGCCCGGAACACCTCCGCGAAATCGTAGACTCGATCGAAGTCTTCCGGCTTGTCGCTCGGTTGCCGGGCGAGCAGCCCGACGTCGATCAGCGTGAACACCATGCGTCCCAGATCCGCGGTGCTCGCGATACCCCAGTGACCGAGCACGGTCGGCGCGAGGAGCCCGAACTGCTCGAGCGCGAAGTCCCGGCACGCCCACGCGAGCTCCGCGCCCGTGAGATGGCGGCGCGCCGGCAGCCGCCCCTGCGCGTACTCGAGCGCCGCGAGCACGAACAGGTAGCCGCGCTCGTGGTAGCGGGCGTCCTGCTGCCCGATGCGCTGGAACGCCTCTTCCAGGGTGGCGAAGTCGCTCACGGGCGCGCCTCCGCCGGCCCCGACGGCCGCGCCCGCAGCGCCGCGACGGGCTTGGAGAGCTGCGACTCGAGCAGCGCCTGCTCGAGCACTTCGTCGATCGTTTCCACCGGCTTGATCTCGAGCAGCTGTTTCACCTCGTCCGGCACCTCGACGATGTCGCTCTGGTTGCGCGCCGGCACGAGCACGGTCTTCACGCCCGCGCGCGCCGCCGCGGTCAGCTTCTCCTTGAGCCCGCCGATCGGGAGCACCCGCCCGCGCAGCGTGAGCTCGCCCGTCATCGCCACGTCGTGGCGCGCGGGGCGCCGGCACAAGAGCGACGCCAGGGCGGCCGCGATCGTGATACCGGCCGACGGGCCGTCTTTGGGGACCGCCCCGGCCGGCACGTGCAGGTGTACGTCCGTCTGCGTGAACGCCTCGAGCGGGATGCCGAGCGCGCCGGCGCGGGCGCGCAGCAGGCTCCACGCCGCCTGCGCGGACTCCTTCATGACGTCGCCCAGCTGGCCGGTGAGCGTGATCTGTCCCTTGCCCGGCATCTGGATCGCCTCGATGAACATGATGTCCCCGCCGACGGGCGTCCATGCGAGCCCCGTCGCGACGCCCACTTCGGGGCTGCGCCCGGCCACCTCGCTCTGGACCTTGGGCTGGCCGGCGTACTTCTCGAGGTTCTTGGCGGAGATCTTGACCGACCGAGCCCGCCCCTCCACCACCTCCAGCGCGGCCTTGCGGAGCACGCCCTGGATTTCGCGTTCCAGCTGGCGCACGCCCGCTTCCCGCGTGAATTCCCCGATGAGTCGCTCGAGCGCCCCGTCGGCGACGCTCGCCCGCTCGGCCTGGAGGCCCGTCTCCTTGAGTTGGCGCGGGAGCAGGTAGCGCTTGGCGATCGCGAGCTTCTCGCCGGGGGTGTACCCGGGTAAGGTGAGGACTTCCATCCGGTCGAGCAAGGGATCGGGGATCGGCGCGAGGCTGTTGGCGGTGGCGATGAACATCACCCCGGAGAGGTCGAACGGCACCTCGAGGTAATGGTCCACGAAGGCGCCGTTCTGCGCCGGATCAAGCACCTCGAGCAGCGCCGCGGTCGGATCGCCGCGCACGTCGGCCCCCATCTTGTCCACCTCGTCGAGCATGAGAACCGGGTTGCGCGTCTCGCAGCGCTGCAGCGCGTGGATGATGCGTCCCGGCAGTGCACCGACGTAGGTGCGGCGATGGCCGCGCACCTCGGCCTCGTCGCGCACCCCGCCCAGGGACACGCGGGTGAAGCGGCGGCCCAGGGCTTCGGCGATGCTCTGCCCCAGGGACGTCTTCCCCACCCCGGGCGGGCCCACGAAGCAGAGGATGCTGCCCCGCGCCTCGGGGTTCAGCGTGCGCACCGCGAGGTACTCGAGAATGCGCTCCTTCACCGTCTTCAGGTCGTAGTGGTCGCGGTCGAGAATCTCCCGCGCCGCCTTCAGGTCGAGCCGGTCGGTGGATGTGCGGTTCCACGGCAGCGAGGCGAGCACCTCGAGGTAGGTGCGCGCCACGTGGTACTCGGCCGACTGCGGCGACATCTGGCGCAGCCGCTTGAGCTCGCGATCGGCGACCTTCTTCCCTTCGGGCGACAGCCCCCCCTCCTCGAGCCGGCGCGCCAGCTCGGCGAGCTCGTCCTCGCCTTCCTCTTCGCCCAGCTCCTGGCGGATCACGCGCAGCTGTTCGCGCAGCACGTACTCGCGCTGGTTCTGGTCGAGCCGCGTCCGCACTTTCTCTTGGATCTGGCTCCCGACCTCGAGCACCTGCAGCTCCTGGCCCATTAGCTCGGCCAGCCGCTCGAGCCGGCGGTTCACCTCGTCGATCGCGAGCAGCTCGGCCTTGGCGGGGAGTGCCAGATCCAGGTTTGCGGCGACGAAGTCGGCGAGCTTGGCGGCGTCGGTGATGCCGGCAAGGACTTCGTGCAGCTCCTCACCCAGGTACGGAGCGATGTCGATGACGCGGGAGAATTGCGCGTGGACGGTGCGCTTCAACGCTTCGGTGCGGGCGTCCTCGACCCCAGTGGACGGCAGGGTCTCGTAGCCCGCCACGAGCCAGTGCTCGGCGGGCGTGATCTCGACGAGCCGCGCCCGGTCGAGCCCCTGCACCATCACGCGCACCGAGCCGTCTCCGAGCTTGAGCATGCGGACGACGGTGCTCAGCGTGCCGACCTCGTACAGCTCGTCGCCGCGCGCCTGCATCACCGCGCCCTCGGGAGGCTCCGTACCGCCCACCGGCCGCACCACGCCCAGCAGCACCCGCTTGTTGCCCTGCACCACCTCGTCGATGAGCTGCGCGGCGTACGGGTCCGTGAGCGCGAGCGGCAGCACGACGTGCGGGTAGACGACCAGTTGCCCGAGCGGCAATACCGGGAGCCGGTCCATCTACTCCACTTTCACCGACTGCGTCCCGGACGAGCGCACCGGCACCTTGGTGAGCCGGACCTCGAGGAAGCCGTGCTCGTAGTTGGCGCGGATGCTCTCGGGATCGACGCGCACGGGCAGGCGGAAGCGGCGCTCGAACGGGCCCACCTGGACTTCCATCGCGTGGTAGTGCGGCTTGCCGTCGCGCCGCACCTTGCGCTCGCCCCCGATCGTGAGAATCCCGTCGGCCAGTTGGACGCTGAAATCCTCGGAGCGCATGCCGGCGATGTCCATGCAGACGACCAGCGCGTCGTCCGTTTCGAAGATGTCGGTGGGCGGCTTCCACTTGGCCGACGCGACGAAGCCCACGGGGCGGCCGTGGGCCACCTCGTTGAAGTAGACCTCGAGCTCCTCGGCGAGGTGCACGGTGAACGAGCCCGAGCCCCGGGAGGGCCGGCCCGACGACCCGCCCCCGCCGCCCCCGCCGCTGCCGGCGCTGCTATCCGTCATGGCGCGAAGCGACGGCCGCCCGTGCTGGGAGCGGAGGCGCGTACAGGGGGAACTGCGCCGTGAGCTCGCGCACCTCGGCCTTGACGCGGGCGATGGTGGCGTCGTCCTGTTTCGTGAGCACGTCGTCGATCAGGCCCGCCACCGTCTCCATCTCGGACTCGGTGAAGCCGCGGGTCGTGACCGCGGGCGTCCCGATGCGGATGCCGCTCGTCACGAACGCCTTTTGCGGGTCGCCCGGGATGGTGTTCTTGTTGACGGTGATCGCTGCCCGGTCGAGCAACTCCTGCGCCTCCTTCCCGGTGACGTTCTTGGGCCGCAGGTCCACGAGCATCAGGTGCGTGTCGGTGCCGCCCGAGACGATCGCGTAGCCCCGGTCCACGAGCGCCGCGGCGAGGGCCTGGGCGTTCTTCACCACCTGCTGCGCGTAGCGCTTGAACTCCGGGGTGAGCGCCTCGCCCAGCGCGACCGCCTTCGCCGCGATGACGTGCTCGAGCGGGCCGCCCTGGATCCCCGGGAACACCTGCTTGTCGACCTCCTTGGCGAACGCTTCCTGGCACAGGATAATCCCGCCGCGCGGGCCGCGCAGCGTCTTGTGCGTCGTGGTCGTGACGATCTGCGAGTGCGGGACCGGCGAAGGATGCAGGCCCGCGGCCACGAGTCCGGCGAAGTGCGCCATGTCCACGACGAGGATGGCGCCCACTTCGTCGGCGACGCTCCTGAGCGCCGCGAAGTCGATGATGCGGGCGTAGGCGGAGCCGCCGCCGATGAGGATGCGCGGCCGCTCGCGGCGCGCGACGTCGCGCACCTGGTCGTAGTCAATGTAGCCGGTGTCTTCGCGAACTCCGTAATGGACGGCGCGGAACAGCGTGCCCGAGAAGTTCACGGGGGCGCCGTGCGTGAGGTGCCCGCCGTGCGGCAGCGCGAGCCCGAGCAGCGTGTCGCCCGGCTTCGCGACCGCGAGGTAGGCGGCCATGTTCGCCTGCGCGCCCGAGTGCGGCTGGACGTTCGCGTGCTCGGCCTTGAACAAAGCCTTGGCGCGATCGATCGCGAGCTGCTCGACCTCATCGACGACCTCGCAGCCGCCGTAGTAGCGCTTCCGCGGCAGGCCCTCGGCGTACTTGTTCGTGAGCGCGGAGCCCATCGCCTCGAGCACGGCGACCGTGACGAAGTTCTCGCTCGCGATCAGTTCGAGGCCGTGCTCCTGCCGTTCCACCTCGCGGCGAATCAGCTGGAAGATGGCCGGGTCCGCCTTGGCGAGCGGCGCGCGACGGTCGATCACGAGTCGATCTTCGCGACGCGCCGCTCGTGGCGCCCGCCCTCGAACGTCGTGTCGAGCCACTTGTGGAGAATCTCCATGCCTTCCGCCTCGCTCACGAACCGTGCCGGCAGGACGAGCACGTTCGCGTCGTTGTGGCGGCGCGCCAGCTCCGCGATCTCGGGACTCCAGGCGACGGCCGCGCGCACGTGGGGAAAGCGGTTCGCCACGAACGCCATCCCCAGCCCCGTACCGCAGGTGAGGATGCCGCGCCGCACCTTCCCCTCGCTCACCGCGGCGGCGACCGGTCGCCCGTAGTCGGGGAAGTCGTCCGCCGGATCGAGCGCCTTCGGCCCCACGTCCACCGGCTCATAGCCGAGCCGCGCGAGCTCGTCGACGAGCTTCTGCTTGAGGCGGAAGCCCGCGTGGTCGGCGCCGACGTAGATCTGCTCAGACAAAGTTGCGCCGTACCCCGGCGATTGCCGCAATGCGCTGCTCCGCGAGCCGATCGGCCGCCCGGTAGCTGGGGATCCCCTCCTCCCGCGCGATCTCAAAGACGCGCAGGATGGTGTCGTAGATCTCCCCCGCCTTGGAGCGGGCTCGCTCCGGGGCCCAGCCGTGGAGCTCGGCGTTCACGTTGATGAGCCCGCCCCCGTTGATCACGTAGTCCGGGGCATAGGTGATGTGCCGCTGCTCGAGCAGGTCGCCGTGGCGGTCCTCGGCCAGCTGGTTGTTCGCGCCACCCGCCACGATCTCCACCTTGAGCCGCGGGACGGTGTCGTCGTTGAGCACGGCGCCGAGCGCGCACGGCGCGAAGATGTCGGCCGGGACGTCGTAGATCGCGTCCGTCGCCACCGCCTGCGCGCCGACCTCCTCGACCACGCGCTTTACCCGCTGCGGGTCGATGTCCGTGCACACGATGCGCGCGCCCTCGGTGTGGAGCAGTCGCGCCAGATGGTAGCCGACCGAGCCACACCCCTGCAGCGCCACGGTCTTCCCGCTCAGGCTGTCCGCGCCATAGCGGTGCCGGGCGCACGCCTTCATCCCGCGGTACACCCCGTACGCCGTGACGGGCGACGGGTCCCCCGATTTCCCGATCAGGCCGGTCACGTGGTTCGTCTCGGCCTTGATGTATTCCATGTCGCCGGTGGTGGTGCCCACGTCCTCGGCGGTGATGTAGCGCCCCTTGAGCGATTCGACGTGCCGCCCGTGCGCGCGGAACAGCGCCTCGCGCCGCGTGGTGCGGTTGTCGCCGATGATCACGCTCTTGCCGCCGCCCAGATTGAGCCCCGCGACGGCGGCCTTGTACGTCATGCCCCGAGCCAGTCGCAGGGCATCGACCAGCGCCTCCTCGTCGCTCGCGTAGTTCCAGAACCGCGTGCCGCCGAGGGCGGGCCCCAGCACCGTCGAGTGGATCGCGATGATGCCCCGGTACCCGGCGGTCGGATCGTAGTACGCGCTCACCTGCTCGTGCTCGTGCTCCGCGAGCCGGTCGAACAGCGGGAAGCCCCCGGAGGCCCCGACCTTACGGGCGGGGCGACGCCCCACCTCAGCCTCGAGGATAGAGACCGCGGGCGATGACGATCCGCTGGATTTCGCTGGTGCCTTCATAGAGCTCCGTGACCTTCGCATCCCGGAACAGCTTCTCGACCGGGAAGTCCCGCATGTAACCGTAGCCGCCGAACAGCTGCACCGCCTGGGTCGTGACCCACATCGCGGTCTCGGACGCGAACAGCTTGGCCATGCTCGCCTGCGTCGTGAAGCCCTCGCTCCGGTCGATGCGACCAGCGACCGCGTGGGTGAGGGCGCGGGCGGCCTCCACGCGCGTGGCCATGTCCGCCAGCTTGAACTGCACCGCCTCGAACTCCCGCAGCGCCGCGCCGAACTGCCGGCGCTCGGCGCAGTAGGCGACGGCGTGCTCGAGCGCCCGACGCGCGATGCCGACGGCCTGGACCGCGATCCCCAGGCGGCCCACGTCGAGCCCCTCCATCGCGTACCGGAACCCCTGCCCGTCCTCGCCCAGGAGGTGATCCGCGGGCAAACGCACGTCCTCGAGCGCGATCGCGACCGTATTCGAGGCGCGCAGGCCCATCTTGTCCTCGGGCCTCCCGGGACGATAACCCGGCACGTCGGTCGGCACAATGAAGGCCGATATGCCGCGCTCCGTGCGGGCCATGACGATCATCAGGTCCGCCGTGCCGCCGTTCGTGGCCCAGGCCTTGGTGCCGGACAGCAGCCAGCCGTCGCGGTCGCGCACCGCGCGCGCGGCGAGCGCTCCGGCGTCCGAGCCCGACTCGGGCTCGGACAGCGCGAACCCGGCGAGCCGTTCGCCCCGCGCCATGGACCGCAGCCACCGCTCCTGCTGCGCCGCGCTGCCGTGGCGCACCAGCATGGTTGTGGGGATCGCGTTGTGGATCGACACGGAGATCGCGATGCTCGCGTCGGCCGCCGCGATCTCCTCGAGCGCGAGAAAATACGTCAGCGTGTCGAGCCCCATGCCGTCGAACGACTCGGGCGTGCACATCCCGAGGAAGCCGAGCCGGCCCAGCTCATCGAGCACGTCCCGGGGGAAGTAGCCGGTGCGGTCCCACTCGGCGGCGTGCGGCTCGATGCGCGTGCGGGCGAACTCGCGCGCCAGGTCCACGATCTGGCGCTGCGTCTCGGAGAGACCCGTCGCCTCAATCGCGGTAGACATAGAACCCGCGACCGCTCTTCCGCCCCAGCCGCCCCGCGGCCACCATCTTCCGGAGCAGCGGCGCCGGCCGGTACTTGTCGTCGCCCAGATCGTGATGCAGCACGTCGAGAATCGCGAGGCACACATCGAGCCCGATCAGGTCGGCGAGCGCGAGCGGCCCGAGCGGATGATTCATCCCCAGCTTCATCACCGTGTCGACCGCCTCCGGGGTCGCGACCCCCTCCATCACGCAGAAGATCGCCTCGTTGATCATCGGCATGAGCACGCGGTTCGACACGAACCCGGGCGCGTCGTTCACCTCGACCGGGGTCTTGCCGAGGGCGCGGACGATCTCGAGCGTGCGGCGTGCGGTCTCGTCCGACGTCTCGAGGCCGCGGATCACCTCGACCAGCGGCATCACCGGCACCGGGTTCATGAAGTGCATCCCGATCACCTGGGCCGGCCGCCCCGTCTGGGCGGCGAGGGTCGTGATCGAGATCGCGGAGGTGTTGCTCGCCAGCAGCGTCGTCTCAGGCGCGAGGCGGTCGAGCTCGCGGAAGATCGGAAACTTGACCTCGGGCTTTTCGGTCGCCGCTTCGACCACCAGGTCCGCCCTGCCCGCCGCTTCGAGCGACGTATCCATCTGTATGCGGTCCAACATGCCCGCTCCCTGCTCCCTGCTCACTGCTCCCTTTTTTGCTTGGCGCTCGACGTTCCGGGCGATGGCCTCTCGCGCCTGGTCGAGCGCCGCGCGCGACACGTCGAGCAGCGCCGTGTCCCAGCCATGCTGTGCAAAGACGTGGGCGATGCCGTGGCCCATCGTGCCCGCGCCCACCACGGCGACCCTCACGCGCGCCCCACAAACGAAACGCGCGCCGTCATAGGCGCGCGCGCAGGGGAGTCAGGGTCGGCTTCAGAATGAGGACGGCGATCCCGAGCTTCAACAGGTCGCCCAGGATGAACGGCAGCGTGCCGAGTCGCAGCGCGAGGCCGCCGCTGCCCGTGAGGATGAGCAGCTGCGCCAGACCGCCCAGGTGGATCAGCAGCAGCCCGGTGAGCACGGCGAGCGCCAGTCGCCCCAACCGCCGGCCGTCCGGTGCGAGCTTCCCGACCGCGAAGGCCGCGACGGGATACGCGAGCAGGTAGCCACCGGTCGGTCCCAGGAGGCGCGCCAGACCGGGCACGCCGTAGGGCGTGAACACCGGGAGACCCGCGGCGCCCAGGGCGAGGTACAGGATCAGCGCGCTGGAGCCCAGCCCGGGACCGAGCAGGCCGCCCACGAGCAGCACCGCGAGCGGCTGCAGCGTCATCGGCACCGGGGTGCCCGGGAGCGGAATCGAGATCTGCGCGGCGGCGGCGACGAGCGTCGCCCCGAGCACCACGGCCGCGGTGCGGCGCAGCGCCACATGCGCCGGCGCGAAGGCAAGCGACGACTCCCGCATCAGAGCATCTCCACGCTGAGGGCTACTGCGTTGCCGCCACCCAGACAGAGGGTGGCGAGGCCGGTCACCTGCTTCCGTTCCTTCAAGGCATAGAGCAGCGTCGTGAGCACGCGCGCTCCCGAGGCGCCGATCGGATGTCCCAGCGCGATCGCCCCGCCGTTCACGTTCACCCGGTCCCAGTCCCAGCCCAGGGCGCGCCCGTCGGCGAGCGCCTGCACGGCGAACGCCTCGTTCGCCTCGATCAGATCGTAGTCGGCGATCGTCGTCTTGGCCTTCGCCATGAGGTGCTGCACCGCGACGATGGGGGCGAAGAACAGATCCTTCGGCTCGCCGCCACCGGTGGCGTACGCGGTGATCCGCGCCAGTGGCGCGAGGCCGTGCGCCCGGGCGAACGCGAGCGACGCCACCACGAGCGCGCTCGCGCCGTCGTTCAGGCCGGGCGCGTTCCCCGCCGTCACGGTGCCGTCCCTCTCGAACGAGGGCTTGAGCGCGGCCAGCGCCGCGAGCGAGGTATCCTTGCGGGGGCCCTCGTCCTTGTCTACCACGATCGGGGCCTGTTTGCCGGGGATCTCGACCGGCACCGTCTCCGCCTTGAAGCGGCACGCCTCCATCGCCGCCACGGCCTTCTGGTGACTGGCGAGGGCAAAGCGATCCTGGTCCTCGCGCGAGACGCCCGCCTTCCTGGCGGTGTACTCGGCGAGGTTCCCCATATGGGTGTTCGAGAACGAGTCCCACAGACCGTCGTGGATCATGCCGTCCACGAGCTGACCGTTCCCCGCCTTGATGCCGCCGCGCATCCCGTACACGTAGTGGGGGGCGTTGGACATGGACTCCATGCCGCCCGCCACGACGCACTGCTCGTCGCCCGCCTTGATCGCCTGGGCCGCGAGCATCACGGCCTTGAGGCCGGAGCCGCAGACCTTGTTGACCGTGAGCGAGGGGATCGTCCCCGGGAGGCCGGCGTGGATCGCCGCCTGGCGGGCCGGGGCCTGGCCCTCACCGCCCTGGAGCACGTTGCCGAGGATGACTTCGTCCACGAGGGCGGCGTCGACGCCCGCCCGCCGCACCGCTTCCTTGATCACAAGCGCGCCGAGGCGCGGCGCCGGGATCGGCGCGAGCCCGCCCAGGTACTTGCCGACAGGTGTGCGGCAAGCAGACAGGATGACGGGGATGGTTTGATCACTACTCATCTTGCGTCCTTCCACCCCGGACTTGCGTCCGGGGTTAGTCTGACCCCGGGCGCAAGCCCGGGGGAATGCTCTCTCTCAAATTAGCGGCGTCAGGCCCCTCGTGCGAACCTCTTCCTTCAGTTTCTCGAGGAATTCGTCCACCGGCAGCACGACCTGCTTCTTCCCTTCCCCCCGCACCCGCACGGCCACACTGCCCGCGTCCGCCTCGCGCTGCCCCACCACAGCCATGTAGGGCACCTTGTGCGTCTCGGCGTCGCGGATCTTGTAATTGAGCGTCTCGTTGCGCTCGTCGAGCTGGGCGCGGATGCCGGCCGCGCCGAGCCGCTCCCGCAGCTGACGCGCCGCCGGCGCCTGTACGTCCGAGATCGGCAGCACGCGCACCTGCTCCGGCGCGAGCCACAGCGGGAACACGCCCGCGAAGTGCTCGATCAGAAAGCCCACGAACCGCTCCAGCGTGCCGAAGATCGCGCGGTGGATCATGACGGGTCGATGCGGCCGGTTGTCCTCACCCGCGTACTCGAGCCCGAAGCGCTCGGGCTGCTCGAAATCGAGCTGGATCGTCGCCCCCTGCCACTCGCGCCCGATGGCGTCGTTGAACTTGATGTCGATCTTGGGTCCGTAGAACGCGCCTCCGCCCTGGTCGATGCGGTAAGTGGCGCCGCGGTGCTTGAGCGCCTGCTCGAGCGCGCGTTCCGCTTGGTCCCAGGTCGCGTCGGTGCCCAGCTTCTTGTCGGGCCGCGTGGCGAGGTCGAGCCGATAGGAGAGGCCGAAGGTCTTCCCGAGCACCAGCTCCACCATATCGAGCAGCTGGAAGATCTCCTGCTCAATCTGGTCCTCGCGCAGGAAGATGTGCGCGTCGTCCATGGTGAGCCCACGCACGCGCAACATCCCGTGCAGCGTCCCCGAGCGCTCGTTGCGGTACAAATTGGCGATCTCGGCGAGGCGGATCGGCAGGTCGCGGTAGCTGCGCTGCTGCGCGGCGTAGATGAGGATGTGCATCGGGCAGTTCATCGGCTTCACCCGATAACGTACGGATTCCGACTCGCCCTCCCCCGCTGCCATGGGCGGGAACTGGTTCGCCGCGTACAGGGGAAGGTGCCCCGAGCGCAGGAACAGCTCCTCGCGGGTCACGTTGGGCGTGTAGACCAACGAGTAGCCGCGCTCGAGGATCGTGTCCTCGATGAAACGCCGCAGCTGAAACTGGATCATCGCGCCTTTCGGGTGCCAGAAGATCAGGCCGGGGCCGACGTCCTCCTGAATCGAGAACAGGTCGAGCTGCTTGCCGAGCACGCGGTGGTCGCGCTTCTTGGCCTCGTCGAGCCGCCGCAGATAGGCCTCGAGGTCGTCCTTGCTGAACCACGCCGTGCCGTAGATGCGCTGCAGCATCTGACGGCGCTCGTCGCCGCGCCAGTAAGCGCCGGCGGCGTGCAGCAGCTTGAAGTGCTTGATGCGCCCGGTGCTCGGCACGTGCGGGCCGCGGCACAGGTCCACGAAGGGGCCGTCCGTGTAGATCGAAATCACCTCGTCGGGCCCCAGGTCGTCGATGCGCTCGAGCTTCAAGGGATCGTCGGCGAAGCGACGCTTGGCCGCCGCGCGGTCCACCTCCTCGCGGACGAACGGGTAGTCCGCCGCCGTGACCTCGCGCATCTTCGCTTCGATCTGCGCCAGGTCCTCGGGCGTGAACGGCGCGGGCACCTCGAAGTCGTAGTAGAAGCCGTCCTCGATGGGCGGACCGAAGCCGATCTTGGCGCGCGGGAACAGCTGTCGCACGGCCGTGGCGAGCACGTGCGCCGACGAGTGCCGCAGCACGTCGAGCGCCTGCGGATCCTTGTCGGTGACGATCGCGACCTTCGCGCCGTCGGGGAGCGGGCGCGCGAGGTCGCGCACCTGGCCGTCCACGCGCACCGCCAGGGCGGCCTTGGCGAGCACGGGGCCGATCGCTTTGGCGAGGTCGGCGCCGGTGGCGCCCGCGGGCAGTCGCTTCTCGCTCCCGTCGGGGAGCGTGACACGGATCTCGGCGGCGGCCATCGGGTCAGGGAGTCGACTGGGCGGTCCCCGGCGGGGACGGAGGCGAAGCGGCCGGAGGGGGGGGGACCGGGACGCCCGCGGGAGGCGCCGTCAGGGGCAGGAGGCGCCGCCCGTCGCGGAAGTAGAGCGCGACCATGAGGAGAACGAGGAGCCCAGTCGCGAGCCAGCGGGCGATGCGGCTCGTGGGGAGCGCCGGAGATTCGTCGGGCATGGGAACGTATTCTAGAACGACGGGGAAGGGCGGGGAAGGACGGGGAACCGGTCGGCTCGCCTACCTTCCCCGTCGTCCCCCGTCTTTCCCCGTCCTGTCTATAATAATGAATGCCCGAGCCCCGGTTCGCGTTGCCGCCCCAATACAACCCGCACGACGTCGAGCGCCGGCTGTACCAGCGGTGGCTCGACCGCGGGGTGTTCACGCCCCGCGCCGACTCGCCGCATGAGCCGTATGTCATCGTGATCCCGCCGCCCAACGTCACGGCCATCCTGCACGTGGGTCACGGGCTCAACAACGTCATCCAGGACGTGCTGATCCGCTTCGAGCGGATGCGCGGGCGTGCCGCAGAGTGGTTGCCGGGCACCGATCACGCCGGCATCGCCACGCAGAACGTGGTCGAACGGCTGCTCGCGGAGGAGGGCAAGACCCGCTTCGACCTCGGTCGCGAGAAGTTCGTCGAGCGGACCTGGGCGTTCGTGCGCCAGACGGGGAACGCCATCCTGGAGCAGCTCAAGGTGATCGGCTGCTCGTGCGACTGGAGCCGCACCCGCTTCACGTTCGACGCGGCGTACTCGCGATCGGTGCGGGAAGTGTTCGTGCGTCTGTGGGACGAGGGTCTGATCTACCGTGGCCACCGGGTGATCCACTGGTGCCCCCACTGCGGCACCGCGCTGTCCGACGAGGAGGCCGAGTTCCAGGACGAGACCGGCAACCTGTACTACATCCGCTATCCGGTAGAGGGCGGCCCGCGGCCGTATCTCACGGTGGCGACCACGCGGCCCGAGACGCTGTTGGGCGACACGGCCGTCGCCGTGAACCCCAAGGACGCGCGGCACGCGGCGTTCAGGGACTCGATCGGTTCGAGGCCCGCGAGGTCATCGTGCAGCTGCTGCGCGAGCGGAAGTTGCTCGAGAAGGTGGAGCCGCATCGGCATGCGGTGCGCCACTGCTACCGCTGCGAGACCGTGGTGGAGCCGCGGCTCAGCGACCAGTGGTTCGTGAAGATGAAGCCGCTCGCCGAGCCGGCGCTCGCCGCGTACCGGGACGGGCAGTACCGCCTGGTGCCCGAGCGCTGGCACGCGACCTACGTGAACTGGATGGACAACATCCGCGATTGGAACATCTCGCGGCAGCTGTGGTGGGGACACCGGATTCCGGTGTTCACCTGTACGAAGTGTGGCGAGCAGTGGGCGGACAGGCAGGACCCGAAACAGTGCCGCAAGTGCGGCGGCCCGGTGGAACAGGACCCCGACGTGCTCGACACGTGGTTCTCGTCGTGGCTCTGGCCGTTCGCGACGTTCGGCTGGCCGGAGCGGACGCCCGACCTCGCGCGCTTCTATCCCGGCCACACGATGGTGACCGCGCCCGAGATCCTCTTCTTCTGGGTGGCCCGGATGATCATGGCCGGGTACCACTTCCTCGGGGAACGGCCGTTCTCGACGGTGTACCTGCACGGCACCGTGCGCGACACGCAACACCGCAAGATGTCCAAGTCGCTCGGCAACGGCATCGATCCACTCGACGTCGTGCGGCTGTACGGGGCGGACGCGCTGCGCTGGACGCTGATCGCGGGCAGCTCGCTCGGCGCCGACGTGATCCTCGACCCGAGCGACTTGGAGACCACGTTCGCTCCCGGGCGCAACTTCGCGAACAAGCTCTGGAACATCGGGCGGTTCATCCTGGCGCAGCTGCCGGAGGACGTGGAGTCGATCGAGAAATTGAATCTCTCCGCGCTTGCCCTCGCGGATCGTTGGATCCTGACCCGCGCCTATGCCACGATCGTGGCGGCCACGGACCAACTCGAAACATTTCGCCTCGATGAGGCCGCCAAGGCTTGCTTCGAGTTTGCCTGGAAGGACCTGGCCGACTGGTATGTTGAGGCGGTGAAGCCGCGCCTCGCGGCGGGCGACGCCGCCGCCGCGCAGGCTGTCCTCGCCTTCTGCTTCGACACGGTGCTTCGCCTGCTCCATCCGGTCGTGCCGTTCATCACCGAAGACCTGTGGCAGAGGCTACCCGGGCGTCGTCCGGAGGAACTCCTGGTCACCGCAGCGTGGCCCACCGTGCCGCCGCAGCTGCTCAAGCTTGAAGCGGCCTTCGAGTTCACGCGCGTTCAGGAAGCCATTTCCAAGATTCGAATGATTCGCGCAGAATACCGGATCGCTCCGAAGATCCGTCTAGCGGCGTCGATCAAGCCGAGAACGGACCTGATCCGAGCCGCCTTCGAGGGGGAACGGGAGACTATCGTCCGTCTGGCGCAGCTCTCCGACCTGGATCTCGACGGTGGGTTCGGGGGTGCCGGCGCCCATGCCGTACTTGCCGACGGGAGCGAAGTGTTCGTGGCGCTCGCCGACGCGATCGACGTGCGGCAGGAGTGCCGACGCTTGTCGAGCGAACTGACGCGGCTGGAGCAGCAGCTGTCCGGCCTCGCCGCCAAGCTCACCAACCAGAACTTCGTCGCGCGGGCCCCCGCCGAGGTGGTCGCCCAGGAGCGCGAAAAGGAGCGAGCGTGGCGCGACCAGCGGCAGGCACTGGCCGACAAGCTCAAGTCGCTCGGCTGCTCCTGATCGCCGTGGGGTGGGGCGGGAGCGGCGCCTGCGCCAACCAGGGCGAGCCACCCGGCGGCCCGCCCGACACCACGCCGCCGCAGGTCGTGCGCACGATCCCCGAGTCCGGGGCGGTCGTGCCGGCGCTCAAGGACGACGCGGTCATCCAGTTCGACGACGTGATCGACGAAATGGCGGGGGGTGGCGGGGGCGGGGGCGGCGGGGGACGCGGAGGGGGCACCGGTGCCATCAGCGGCCTGGCACGCCAGGTCGTGCTGTCGCCCGTGGCCGGCGGGGTGAAGGTGTCGTGGCACCGCAGCGCGATCCACGTGAAGCCCAACGAAGGCTGGAAGCCCAACCGCGTGTACCACCTCGAGCTCCTGCCCGGCATCCTCGACCTGCGGCGCAACGCGACCAAGCGGACGAAGCTGATCGTGTTCTCGACCGGCCCCGCCCTGCCGACCGCCACGATCGCGGGGACGGCACTGCTGTGGGTCGAGCAGCGCCCCCTGGGACAGGCGGTGATCCGCGCGGCGCCCCTCCCGGACACCGTCGCGTACGTCACCGTGGCCGACTCGGCCGGCGACTTCCAGCTGAGCGACGTCCCGCCCGGGCGTTATCTGCTCCAGGCGATTCAGGACCAGAACAACAACCGGCGGGCCGACCAGCGCGAGGCGTACGACACGGTCACGGTCAGGCTGGACACGAGCGCGAGCGTGCTGCTGTGGGCCTTCGTGCACGACAGCGTCGGCCCGCGGGTGAAGAGCGTCGATCCGGTGGACTCGGTGTCGTTCCGGCTGACCTTCACGGCGGCGCTCGATCCCCGACGGCCGGTGGACACCGCCCAGGTGCGCGTGTTCGCGCTCCCCGATACGACACCGTTCCCGGTGCGGACGCTGTACGGCGCCGCGCAGTACGACTCGATCCAGGCGCGCGCCCGCGCCGTCGCGGATTCGCTGCGGAAGGCCCGCGACACGACCGCCAAGCGCGATACGACGGGGCGGCTCGGAGCGGCAGCCCCCTCCGCAGCAGCCCAGCGGGCACCCGCCGCTCCGGGGGCTGCCGCTCCGGGCCGCCCTGCCGCTCCGCGGGACACCGCGGCGCGTGTCGATACGAGCCGAGTCCGCAAACTTCTCAAGCAGCGGCCTGTCCCATCCGACCGGCTGGTAGTGCAGACCGCGCGGCCGCTTGCGCCGGGTGGCAAGTACCTCGTCCGGATCCACGGAGCGACGAACTTGAGCGGCGTGGCGGCGGACGCGCAGGGCGTGCTGGTGGTGCCCGTGGCCCGCGATACCACCAAGGGGGCGGCGGGAGCGCGCAAACCGCCATGACCGATCCGCGTCGCCGGCTTCCCGCGGTCGAGGCCCTGCTCGCCGAACCCGACATCGCGGCGCTCGTCGCGGCGCACCCCCGCAGCGTCGTGGTGCGCGCGGTACGGGAGACGATCGAAGGAGCGCGCACCACCGGTGGCGCCGCGCCCGCCGAGGGCTGGGGCGCCGCCGTGCTCGCGCGCGTGCATCGGCTGGCGGCGCCGTCGCTCGAGCCCGTGATCAACGCGACGGGCGTGGTGCTGCATACGAACCTCGGCCGAGCGCCGCTCGCAGGGCCCGCGATCGCGGCGATGGCCCGCATCGCGGGATCGTACTCGAATCTCGAATATGATCTGACGCGAGGGACCCGTGGCTCACGCCACGGACTATGTCGCGACCTGCTCGTGGAACTGACCGGGGCGCCGGACGCGCTCGTCGTGAACAACGCCGCGGGCGCGCTGCTTGTCGCGCTCTCCGCTCTGGCCCGAGACGGCGCGGCGATCGTGTCGCGCGGGGAGCTGATCGAGATCGGCGGCGCCTTCCGCATTCCCGATATCATGGCCCGGTCCGGCGCGAAGTTGGTGGAGGTGGGCACGACCAATCGCACGCACCGGAAGGACTACGAAGCCGCCCTCACCCCTGACGCCCGCCTCCTGCTGAAAGTCCACCGCTCGAACTTCCAGGTGACGGGCTTCACCACCGAGGTGCCCGCCACAGAGCTCGCCGAGCTGGCGCGTGCCCGGGGCGTCGCGAGTCTGTACGACTTGGGAAGCGGCCTGCTGCTCGATCTCGCGCCCTGGGGCTTGAGTGGGGAGCCAGGCGTGCGCGAGGGGCTGGCGAGCGGGGTCGACGCCGTCGTGTTCTCGGGCGACAAGCTGCTCGGCGGCCCGCAGGCAGGCATCCTGCTGGGCGCGCGCGCCGCGATCGACGCGTGCCGCAAAGACCCGCTGGCGCGCGCCGTGCGCTCGGACAAGTTCACGCTGGCGGCGCTCGAGGCGACGCTGGCCCTCTACAGAGATCCGGAGCGAGCTCGGATGGAGATTCCAGTCCTCCGAATGCTGACAGAAGACGTCGCGCAGATACGTCGACGCGGAGAGGCGTTGCAACAAGGCGTAGGGAAGGACGCCGACCTCGTCGCCGGCGAATCCGAAGTGGGCGGCGGCTCGTTCCCCGGAGCAAAACTGCCGACGTGGCTCGTGCGGCTCACCACCCGACACCTGACACCTGACACCTTGTCCGCCCGGTTGCGGGATGGCGAGCCCCCGATTATCCCCCGCATCGCCGGCGACCACGTGTTGCTCGATCCTCGCACCATCTTCCCGGAGCAGCTCGAGACCGTGGCAGGGGCCGTGCGCGCCGCGCTCGATGCCTGACGGCCGCCGGGCGGTGTTCCTCGACCGCGACGGCACCATCGTGGACGACCCCTCTCCCGGCTTCCTGCACGAGCCGGGCCGGGTGCGCCTGCTCCCGCGCGCAGCCGAAGCGATCCACCGGCTCAACGAGGCGGGCTGGCTCGTCGTGACCGTGTCGAACCAGTCGGGGATCGCGCGCGGCCTGTACGATACGGCCGCGTACGCCGCCGTGCAGCGCCGGCTCGGCGAGCTGCTCGCGGCGCACGGCGCGCACCTCGACGCAGCGTACTACTGTCCCCATCATCCGGAGATCACAGGACCGTGCGAGTGCCGCAAGCCGGGGGTGAAGCTGTTCCGCGACGCGCAAACGGCGCTGGGCATCGACCTCGCGCGGTCGTACTGGGTCGGCGACCGCCTGAGCGACGTCGAGCCGGCGCGTACGCTCGGTGGGCGGGGGCTGCTCGTCGCCACGGGGCACGGCGCGGCGCATCGCGCCCAGGCGCGCGCGCTGGGCGTGCCGGTCGTGGCCGACCTGGCGGCCGCGGCGGACTTGATCGTGCGCGGCTCGTCGTTCCCACCCTGAAGGGTGGGCTCGGCGCAGCGCTGCCCTTAAGGGCAGTGTCGTGCCAAGCCCAGGCTTCAGCCTGGGAATCCCGAGCCCCGTGCCCTCCAGATTTGTCAACCCCTCGTGGCGCCCCCAGATTGCGCAGCGGCATGAGACCCTGGATGCTGGTCGCTGTGCTAGCGCTCGCAGCGCGCTCCATCGGGGCGCAGGGGAAAACACCGCACCCCGTCCTCTCGGCGCGCCCGGCGCCCAAGGGCACGATCGCGGTGGGCCAGACCGTACGCGACTCGCTGACGCGCCGCGATCCGCTCCTCCCCGCCGACAGCACGTACGCGCAGCAGTGGCGGCTGGGGGCGACCCGTGCGGGCGAAACCGTGACGATCGACCTCGTGTCCGACGTGTTCGACGCCTACGTCTTCCTGCTCGGCCCGGGCCTCGAGCGCGAGCGGCCCCAGGACGACGATTCGGGCGGCAGTTGCAACGCGCGGCTCACTGCGCGGCTGCCCCAGACCGGAGACTATTACGTGGTGGTGACGAGCAGCGACAAGTTCCGCACCGGCGCGTTCGCGCTCAGCGTCACGGCGGGCGCGAAGCCGCAGTCGCTTGCCCCCTGCAACCGGTGACTCCCTCCCCACCCGCCCCCCTTCCCCTCCCGGTCGCCGTGCTGGTGTCGGGCAGCGGCACGAACCTGCAAGCGCTGTTCGACGCGCTGCGCGATGCGCGCGCCGCGCGCGTGACGCGCGTCATCTCGAGCCGGCCGGACGCGGGAGCGCTCGAGCGGGCGCGCCGGGCGGGCGCACTCACGACCGTGCTGGCCGATCCCGCCAGCGCGGACGAGGTCCTCACGGCTCTGGGCGACGCGCGACTCGTCGTGCTCGCCGGATATGTGAAGCGGATTCCGCCGACGGTGGTGGCGCGCTTCCGCTGGCGGCTGATTAATATCCATCCGGCGTTGCTCCCCGCCTTCGGCGGCGCCGGGATGTACGGACGCCGCGTGCACGCCGCGGTGATCGCGAGCGGCGCCGCCGTGTCGGGCGCGACGGTCCATTACGTGGACGACGAGTACGACCACGGGCCGATCATCGCGCAGTGGCCTGTGCCGGTCCGGCCGGACGACACGCCCGACTCGCTCGCCGCGCGGGTGCTCGAAGTGGAGCACCGCCTGCTGCCG
>WNGN01000683.1_pt1 | contig 34616 bp, 34 predicted proteins | sample 5400561 | NCBI WGS metagenome assembly WNGN01 (sample SAMN13153379, study PRJNA577476) | soil metagenome | isolation source: 115 cm soil or saprolite under Garry oak tree replicate 2 | place: USA:California | collected 2016-06-15 | reverse complement strand
GTACATGACGATGAACGAGAGCAGGATCGAGAGGGGGATGGCGATCGAGATGATGAGGGTCGAGGTGAGCGAGCGCAGGAAGATCAGGATGACGAGGAAGGCGAGGGCCGAGCCCTGGAGGGCCTCGTGCCAGAGGCTCTCGATGGCCTGGCGGATGTAGGTCGACTGGTCGAAGGTGATCCCGACGTTCACGCCGGGCGGAACGCCGATGACCTGCGGGATGAGCGCCCGCACCTGGTCCACCACCGCGACGGTGTTCGCGCCCGGCTGCTTGTTGACGCGCATGAAGACGCCACGCGTACCGTCGATCCGCACGATGGCCGTCTGCGTCTCGTGCGAGTCGACGACGTACCCGAGGTCCTTGACATGGATCGGCACGCCGCCGGCGCCCGTCTTGCGGACGACGATGTCCTCCATCGGCCGGACGAGCCGGAACTGGTTGTTGGTGTAGATGTTGTAGTCGAGCCGGCCTACTTTGATGTCGCCCGCGGGCAGCAGGAAGTTCGAGTCGTTGACGGCGCGGACGACGTCGAGCACCGAGAGGCCCTTGGCGAAGAGCTGGTCGCGGTTCAGGTTGACCGTGATCTGCCGTACTTTGCCGCCGTCCACCGAGGCCGAGGCCACGCCGCCCAGGCGCTCGAGCTGGGGCTCGATCGTGTTGTAGGCGAGGTCATACAGCTGCTTCTCGTCGAGCCCGCCGCCCGACGCGGTGACGAGGCACACCGGGATGTTCGAGAGGTCGAACCGAAGGACGAAGGGTTGCTTGATCCCCGAGGGGAGCGAGCTGAGGATCTGCTGGATCCGCTGGATGACCTCCGTCTGGCCGTTGTTGACGTCGGCGCCCCAGTTCATCCACAGGCGCACCGTCGAGAGGCCCTGCCGCGACTTGGACTCGACGAACTTGACGTCGCTGACGGCGCTCACCGCCTTCTCGATGGGGTAGGTGACGGTCTTCTCGATGTCGAGGACCCCGGCGCCGGTGTAGACGGTCCCGATGTTGATGATCGGGAGATTGATGTTCGGGAAGAGATCGATCGGGAGCCGCCCGAGGGCCACGAAGCCGAGGATGGCCACGGCCAGCGCCGCCATCAGGACCGCGATCGAGTTGCGCAGCGCGAGCAGCGTCATCCACATGCTACTTCTTCGCCTCCGCGTGGACCCTCTGACCCTCGCGCACCAGCTCCTTACCCTCGACGATGACGAGCTCGTCCCCGGCGAGCCCCTTGGTGACCTCCACGAGCGTGCCCTCGCCGACACCCGTGGCGATCGTCCGCTTGCCGACGACGCCGTTGTGCACGACGAACACGACCGGCGCGTCGCCCTCGTTCGAGACCGCCTCGCCCGCGATCAGGATCGCGCCGGGATGGCGGTCGATCACGAGCTCGACGCGCGCGTACATGCCGGGCTTGAGGAGCGCGTCGGGGTTCGGGATCATCATCTCGACCCCCAGCGTGCGCGTCCGCGGATCGAGGGCGTGGACGATGCGCGTCGCCCGCGCCTCGAACGTGCGGTCGGGATAGGCGTCCACGAGCACGCGCGCGACCGAGCCGACGTGGACGCGCGAGATGTCGCGCTCCTGGACCTCGACCTGGACCTTCACGGTCGCGATGTCCTGGAGGACGAGGATGCCGACGGCCTGGGTCGAGGTGCCCGCCTGCGCGGAGCTCACGGCGGCGCCGGGATAGAGGTTGCGCGCCGAGATGTACCCGGAGAACGGCGCGAGGATGCGGGCGTTGTCGAGGCCGGTCTGGGCGATCTTGAGGAACGCACGGGCCCCGTCCACGTTCGCCCGCGCGAGGACCACCTGGCTCCGCTGGGTCTCGACCTGGCTCACCGAAGCTGCCCGCTGGGCCTCGGCGGCGGCGAGCGATGCCTGGGAGGACTCCGCGTTCGTCCTCGCGTTGTCCCGGTCCATCGCCGCGATCAGCCCGCGGCCGTGGAGGTCTTCGAGCCGCGCGGCGTTCCGTGTGTCGTTGTCCGCGACGCTCTTCGCCTTGACGAGGTTCGCCTCCTGGTTGACGACGTTGGCCTTCGCGGATTCCAGAGTTGACTCGGCGACCTTCAGGTTGGCCTCCGCCGTCGCCACGGCGGCGCGCGCCTGCTCGACGGCGGCGGCGAGCTCGAGCGCCTCCACCTCGACGAGGAGCTGGCCCTCCGTGACGAAGTCGCCGAGGTCGGCGCCGAGGCGCTTGATGTAGCCGCTCACCTTGGAGAAGATCGCGACCTGCTGCTGCGGCAACACGTCGGCGGTGTAGGCGAGCTTGACGTCGAGGTCCTTCCGGATCGGCTTGACCACGCCCACCACGATCTCGAGCTGGCGCCGCGGCACGGCGGCGGCCTGCTGCTTCCGGATCCGGTACGCGACGAGGGTCGTGACGAGGACGGCGAGGCCGACGAGAACGACGAAGACCCGGTGCCGGCGGAAGAAGGCCGTCACGGGCCGGGTCGCTCCTCGGGGGGCGGCCTCACACCGGCCGGAAACGTCTGCACGCGCCCGTCGGCGGGGTTGATGGTGCTCAGCGGAGGCACGTAGGACTCGTGGGCGGAGACCCGCCGCTCCCAGTGGCCCGGGACGAGGACGGGGGAGCCGGTGGTCGGAGCGGGGACATAGCGGTCCGGCACCCAGACGCTGTCGGGCCGCACCACCGGGCGTGGCGCGACCGTCGGCACGGGGGCGGTGCTGGCGCCAGTGATCTGGTCCACCGCATGCCCGAGCCCCGTCCCGCCTCCGGATTGCAAGAAGAGGAGGCCGCCCGCGATCAGCGCTCCGGTGCGTCGCATCAAGCGTCCCTCGCCTTCCAGTCCTTGTACCGCTCGCGCAACACCTTCTTGTCGAACTTGCCGACGCTCGTCTTGGGGACCGCGTCGATGATCTGGACCTCGTCCGGCAGCGCCCACTTGGCGACCCGGGGCCGGAGGTGGTCGATGATCTCCGTCGGGTCCAGCCGCACCCCGGGCTTCGGCACGACGCACGCCAGCGGCCGCTCGACCCATCTGGGGTGCGGCACGGCGATGACGGCCGCCTCGAGGACCTTGGGGTGCGACATGATCATGTTCTCGAGGTCCACGCTCGAGATCCACTCGCCGCCGGACTTGATCAGGTCCTTGGTGCGGTCGGTGATCTGCACGTAGCCTTCGGCGTCGATCGTCGCGACGTCGCCGGTCTTGAACCAGCCGTCCTCGGTGAACCGGGAGGCGGACTCCGGGTTGTCGTAGTAGGCGCCGACGACCCACGGGCCGCGCACCTGGAGCTCGCCCATGCTCGTCCCGTCCCACGGCAGCTCCTGGCCGGCGTCGTCCACGACGCGGATGTCCACGCAGACCGACGGGTAGCCGACGCGCGCGCGGACGTCGTACCGCGCGCCCTCCGGCCAGTCTCGCATGTAGCTCTTGAGCCGCCCGATCGTGCCGAGGGGCGTCATCTCCGTCATGCCCCAGGCGTGGGACATGACCACGCCGAACTGGTTCTTGTAGGCGAGCTGGAGGTGCTTCGGCGCCGCCGAGCCGCCGATCGCGATCGTACGGAGCGAGGAGATGTTCCAGCCCTCCGCCTCGCACAGCTCCTTGACGGCGATCCAGACCGTCGGCACCGCGCCGGTGAAGGTGACCTTCTCGTTCTGGATCAGCTCGCAGATGTCGCGCGGCTGCGGGTTCGGTCCCGCGAAGACGTGGCTCGAGCCCACCATCACGCCCGTGAACGGCAGGCACCAGGCGTTGGCGTGGAACATCGGGACGATGTGCAGGATCGTGTCGTCTTCAGAGATCCCGAACGCGTCGGTCAAGGCCTCGCCGAGGCAGTGCAGGAACATGGCCCGGTGCGTGTATGCGACGCCCTTCGGGCTCCCCGTGGTGCCCGAGGTGTAGCACATGCCAGCCGCGTCGGTCTCGGCGAGCCGGGGCCAGCCGGTGACCGGCGTGGCGGTGGCCAGGAGCGCCTCGTACTCATCGAGGCCCGGCGGCACCTCCGCGTCGGGGGTGTCCCGCATGATCACGACCCGGCGCACGCTCGGCAGCTTGTCGCGAATCGCCTCCAGCACGGGCCACACGTTCGCGTCGACGAAGATCACCGAGTCCTCGGCGTGGTTGATGATGTAGGTGAGGTCCTGGGCCGAGAGCCGGAAGTTCAGCGTATGGAGGACGAAGCCGCTGAGCGGCGCAGCCCAGTACACCTCGAGGTGGCGGTGGCTGTTCCACGCGAGGGTCGCGACGCGGTCGCCCTTCTTCAGACCGAAGGAGCGGAGGACGCCGGCGAGGCGGGTCGTCCGCTCGGCGAAGTCCGCGTAGGTGTAGCGGAAGAGGGGCCGGCCGGGAACACGCGTGGCGACCGTCTTCTTCGCCCAGAGCCGGCGGCTCCGCTCGAAGAAGTGCGTCAGCGTGAGCGGGTGGTCCATCATGAGGTTGTCGAGCTGAGGACTCATCGTCATCGGCCTCCTGGATCCCTGGACGTCGCGCAGCGGTCCACGATACGCCCCCGTCCCGGTGGCATTGTAACGCCGGCCGAAGACCGCGAGTTCCGGACCGACGGGAGCGGGAGGTGCCCTGGAAGCACGCGAGGAACACCGCCGCGCGGCCGAAGCGGATCGGGATCATGGTATCGTGAGGCCGCGATGCGCTCACGCTGGAACGACGCCGAGGCCCGAGGGCTCGAGGGCCTCGATCTCCTCGTCTATGCCTCCCGCCTGATCGGCGCCGAGACCTCGCTCGTCGTCTGGGGCGGAGGCAACACCTCGATCAAGACCGTCGAGCGTGACCACCGCGGCCGCGAGGTCCCCGTGCTGCGGGTGAAGGGAAGCGGCTCGGACCTCAAGTCCGTCCAGCGCAAGGACTTCCCGGGCGTGCGCATGGACGACATCCTGGCGTTGCTCGAGCGGGAAGACATGGGCGACCAGGAGATGGTGAGTTACCTCGCCCACGGGCTCTTGGATGCGGGAGGAACCCGGCCCTCGATCGAGACGCTGCTCCACGGCTTCCTGTCGGCTCACGCCGTCATCCACACCCACGCCGACGCGATCGTCTCGCTCACGAACAACGACCGGCACCGCGCCGTCGTCGCCCAGGTCTACGGCAAGGACGTGATCGCGCTCCCGTACCGGCGCCCGGGGTTCCGCATTTCTCGCGACGTCGCCGACGCGCTCCGCCAGCATCCGGACGCGAAAGCGGTCGTGCTCGAGCGTCACGGCACGATCACCTGGGGCGCGGCCCTTCGGGAAGCCTACGACGCGACGATCGCGCTGATCACGCGCGCCGAAGAGGCGACCGCGGAGAAGACGCGCGGACGGCGGGCCTTCGGCGGCCCGCGCGTCCCGGTGCGCGAGCCGGCGGCGCGGCGCGCGGCCGCGCTCGCGGCGGCGCCGCGCCTGCGGGGCGTGCTCAGTCGCACCCGCCGGGTGATCGTCACGTTCGACGATTCGCCCCCGGCGCTCGAGTTCGTCTCGTCGGTGGACGGGTCGCGGCTCTCGCAGATCGGCCCCGCCACCCCCGACCACACGATCTACACGAAGCGGCTGCCGTGCGTCGTGGCGCTCGAGGGTGCCCCGGCCGGCGAGGCGCTCGTCGCGGCGATCGAACGGGCGGTCGAGCGCTTCGCTGCCGAGTACACGCGCTACTTCGACGACAACCGCTTCGAGGGCGCCGTGCTGGCCGACCCGCTCCCGCGCGTCGTCCTGGTGCCCGGGCTCGGCATGTTCGCCGCGGGCCGCGACCGGCGCACCACGGGGATCGTGAGCGACATCTACCACCACACGATCGACGTCATCGGGGGCGCCTCGGCATTCGGCGAGTATGTCTCGCTCTCGGCCAAAGACGCCTTCGACGTGGAGTACTGGCCGCTCGAGCTCTACAAGCTCACCCTGGCGCCCCCTGAGAAGGAGCTGGCACGGCGGATCGCTCTCGTGACCGGGGGTGCCTCTGGCATCGGCAGGGCGGTGGCGAGGCGGCTGGCGGCCGAGGGCGCCCACGTCGTCGTCGCCGACCTCGACGAGGCCGGTGCGCGGAAGGCGGCGGAGGAGATCGCGACCTCGCGAGGCCCGGGCAGCGCACTGGGCCTGCGGATGGACGTCAGCAGTGAGGACTCGGTGAGCGCCGGCCTCGAGGAAACGGTGCTCGCGTACGGCGGGCTCGACATCCTCGTGTCGAACGCAGGCATCGCGCACTCCTGCCCGGTCGAGCGGCTCTCCCTCGCCGACTGGGAGCGATCTTTTGCGGTCAACGCCAGGGGCCACTTCCTCGTCGCGCGGGAGGCCATGCGGATTCTCACCGCGCAGGGCCTGGGCGGCGCCCTCGTCTTCGTCGCGACCAAGAACGTCATGTCCCCGGGCAAGGACTTCGCGGCCTACTCCGCCTCGAAGGCGGCCGAAGCGCAGCTCGCGAAGGTCCTGGCGCTCGAGGGCGCGCCCCACGGGATCCGCTCGAACATCGTCAACCCCGACGCCGTCTTCCAGGACTCGAAGCTCTGGTCCGAGGAGGTCCGGCGCGAGCGCGCGGCCGCCCAGGGGATCCCGGTCACCGAGCTCGAGGATTTCTACCGCAAGCGCAACCTTCTCGGTGTCCGGATCCTCCCCGAGGACGTCGCCGAGGCGGTGCTCTTCCTCGCCTCCGACCGGTCGGCGAAGACGACCGGCTGCACGCTCACGGTGGACGGCGGCGTCAAGGACGCGTTTCCGAGGTGAGGGCATGACGGGATTCGGCGCACAGCTCTCCATGCATCCCCCCGAGGAGCAGCTCGCGCTCGTGCAGCGCGTCGAGCAGCTCGGCTTCGACTCGGTGTGGACCGGGGACCACGTCTCCTTCCACAACCCGCTCTACGAGTCGCTCACGCTCCTCGCCTCCTACGCGCCCATCACGCGGAGGATCAGGCTCGGCACCGCGGTGTACTTGTTGGCGCTCCGCTCGCCGGCAGTCGCCGCGAAGATCACGGCGACGCTCGACGTCCTGAGCGGGGGCCGCCTGATCTTCGGCGTGGGGGTGGGCGGCGAGAACCCGAAGGAGTTCGAGCTGTGCGGCGTCCCCCACGCGGAGCGGGGGGCGCGCGTGACCGAGGGGATCGACGTGGTGCGCGCTCTCTGGCGCGAGACACCCGCGACGTTCCACGGCCGGTTCAGCCGGTTCGAGGGCGTCTCGATCGACCCCAAGCCCGTGCAAAAGCTTCCACCGATTTGGGTGGGTGGGCGCTCCGACGCCGCGCTGGTCCGCGCCGGCAGTCAGGGGGACGGCTGGGTGTCCTACGTCGTCCAGCCCGAGCGCTACGCGCGGAGCCTCGAGAAGATCCGTGAGGCGGCCCACGCCGCCGGCCGGTCGCTCACCGGTTTCACCGGCGCGCACCTCGCGTTCATCACGGTGGGGCGCGATTACGAGCGCGCGCGGAAGACGTGGGTCAGCGTGCTCTCCAGGCGCTACGCGCAGGACTTCGAGCCTCTCGCCAAGAAGTACGGGGTCATCGGGACTCCCGAGCAGTGCGCCGAGCAGCTCGCGGCGTTCCGCGATGCCGGCTGCACGTACTTCCTCCTGAGCGCGATCGGCGACCCGCGTGACGAGCGGGAGCAGCTCGAGACGATCGCCGCGGACATCCTCCCGCGCTTCCAGGCGCGCTGAGGCCGGCGCCGTGAAGCCGCGCGAGTGCCGCGCGCGCGTCGAAGCGGTCCGGCGGCTCTCGCCCGAGATCCTCGAGGTCGACCTCCGCATGGAGGAGCCGGCGGCGCTCGAGTTCGACGCCGGCCAGTGGGTGTCGGTCCCGTTCGGCCCGAAGACCGTCCGCGCCTACTCGATCGCCTCGACCCCGCAGTTCCCCAAGGTGCTCACGCTCTGCGCCGACGTCGCGCCCGCAGGGATCGGCTCGGAGTGGTTCCGCGGCCTCGAGGCCGGCGACCAGGTACGCTTCAAGGGGCCGCTCGGCGGCTTCGTCTTCACGCGCGCCGACCCGCGGTGCCCGCTCTTCGTCGCCGAGGAGATCGGCATCGTGCCGATCCGCTCGATGCTGACCTGGCTCTACGCGACCGGCTTCGGGCGCCCCGCGACGCTCGCCTACTGGGCGCGCGACCCGGACTGGCTCGTGTACGACGCCGAGTTCCGCTCGCTCGTGCGGCGGTATCCCGGCTTCGCGTACCATCCGGCGGTGGCGAGCACGAGTGACGGTCCCTCGGACGGCGCGAGCGGCCTCGCCGCGGCGGTCGACCGTCTGGTTCCCGACGTCACGCGACGCGTCGCTTACGTCTGCGGGGGCGAGTCGATGATCCATCGGGTCCGCGACGTGCTCGTCGCCAAAGGGCTCGACCGCAAGTCCGTGAAGTGGGAGAAATTCTGGTAGGGGCGATGAAGACGGGCACGGTCTCGATCTGACCGCGCGGTGAAGATCACCTTCCTCTGTCCCCACGTGCGGATCGCCGGCGGCGTGCGAGCGATCCTGACGTACGCCGACCGGCTCGCCGCGCGCGGCCACGACGTGACGCTGGTCGTGCCGGCGTCGAGCCGCGTCCGCGCCGCGTGGCGGAACTTCCGGAGCGGCCGTCCCGAATGGGTTCCGGACTTCCGTGCGCGCATTCGCTGGGTCCCGCGCTGGACGCCCGAGGCGCTCCCCGAGGGCGACGTGGTCGTCGCCACGGCGTGGCAGTCCGCTCCGTCGGTCGCCGCAGCGCCGTCCTCCTGCGGGGCGAAGTTCTACCTGGTGCAGCACTACGAGAGCCTCTACCACGGCGCTCCCGACGCCGTGGACACGACCTATCGGCTGCCGCTCAAGAAAGTCGTCATCTCGACGTGGCTCAGCGATCTGATGCGCCAGCGGTTCGGCAGCCCCGCCGAGGTGCTCGTGACGCCGGTGGACCTCGACCTCTTCCATCCGACACCGGCCGACGTCTCCACCTCGCGGCCCCGCGTGCTCATGCTCCACCACGAGCACGCGTGGAAGGGGGTCGCCGACGGCTTCGAGGCGGTCGCACGGGTGACACGCCACGTCCCGACGCTCAGACTGGTCGGGTTCGGCGTCAAGCCGCCGCGCGGCGCCGTGCCGTACGACGAGTTCCACCTGAATCCGCCGCAGGACCGCCTCGCCGCGGTGTACTCGAGCTGCGAGATCTACCTGTGCCCGTCGTGGGACGAAGGGCTCGGGATGCCGCCGATGGAGGCAATGGCGTGCGGCGCAGCGGTGGTGACCTACGACAACGGCGGCTGTCGCGACTACGCGCGCGACGGCGAGACCGCGCTCGTCGCGCGGCGGCGCGACATCGGCGACCTCGCCGCCAAGCTCGAGCGCCTCGTCGTGGACGAATCGCTCCGCGCGCGCCTCGCCGCCGCGGGCATGCGGTTCGTCACGACGGCGTTCAGCTGGGACCGCGCCGTGCGCCGGCTGGAAGAGATCTTCGGCTGATGCAGACGCTCCCGACCGTGGACGCCCCGTGCGCGCTCTGCGGCGACGACCGCGCCGAGCCCGTCTGGACGACCGCCGACCGCGCGTTCGCCGTCCCCGGCCTCCACACCGTGGTCCGCTGCCGCGAGTGCGGCTTCCTCTACCAGCGGCCGCGCGTCCGCGACGCGCACCTCGCCGCGTGCTACCCCGATCACTACCCGCGCCATCAGGAGCCGTCGCCGCGCGTGCCGTTCACGGGGCGGCCGGCGCGCGTCCGCGCCGTGCGCTGGGCGCTCGCGACGGGCCTCGGCTACGCGCGGCTCCGCGACGCGCACGCCGGGCTCCTCACGCGGCTCCGGGCGCGGCGGCTCCTGCAGCGCCTCAGGTGGAGCTGTCCGCCGTGGCGCGGCGACGGGCGCTACCTCGACGTCGGCTGCGGCTCGGGCGCCTCGCTCGGCGTCGCGCAGGCGCTCGGCTGGCGCGTCGCCGGGATCGAGATGGACACGGCCGCCGCCGAGAAGGCACGGCGGTTCACCGAGGAGATCTACGTCGGCGACGTGCGCTCGGCGCCCTTTGGCCGCGCGAGCTTCGACGTGGTCACCGCGTTCCACGTGCTCGAACACGTGCCCGATCCCGTGGCGGTGGTGCGGCGCATGCTCGAGTGGCTGGCGGCCGAGGGGCTCGTGATCGTCGAGGTCCCGAACGCGGGCGGCCTCGGGGCCAGGCTGTTCGGCCGCGCGTGGTCGGGACTGGAGCTGCCGCGACACCTCTCGCACTTCACCCCGGAGACGCTCGAGCGCACGGTGAGAAAAGCGGGCGGCCGCGTCGTCTGGTGCTGGCACCAGGCGAAGCCCCGGTACTATCTCTGGAGCCTGTCCCATGTCCTGCGCGACCACGGCTGGGACTCGCTCGTTCGCGTCGTGGAATCCCGCCCCGTGTACGGCGCGCTGAAGCTCCTGCTGGAGGTGACGCTGCCGCTCGCGCGCTGGGGACGGCGCGGCGAGGTGATCAGGATCGGGGCGATGCGAGTGTGATGCGGGCCGCGCGGGCCGGCCGCTCGCACCGCGTGCTAAGATTGGTAGCGGCATGCCGATTTACGAGTACGAGTGTCACGACTGTCGGCGCCGGGTCAGTTTGCTCGTCCTTCGTCCCTCCACGGCTCCGCCTCCGACCTGCCCGCGCTGTCACGGATCCGGCTTGAGCCGCGTGATGTCGCGCTTCGCCACCGTGAAATCGGAGGAGGCGCGCCTGGAATCGCTCGCGGACTCGTCGGACTTCGGCGATCTCGACGAGAACGACCCCGCGAGCGCGGCCCGGTTCATGAAGAAGATGGGCCGGGAACTCGGCGACGACCTCGGCGAGGACTTCGAGTCGGCGATGGACGAGGCGCTCAGCGAGGGCGAGGGCGGCGAGACGGACGCGGCCGCGCCCGAATCCGGGGACGCGTCCGGCGCGTTCGACGACCTGTGAAGACCGACGTCGTCGACCGCCTCGAGGCGGTGGGCGCTGCCGCGTGGGACCGCCTCGTGGCGGGGAGTCGCCTGCGCTCGCCGTTCCTCACGTGGCCCTGGCAGCGCGAGTGGACGCGGGCGTTCGCCGCCGACCGGCGCCTCGAGGTCCGACGCGTGGAGGACGCCGAGGGCCGGGTCGTGGCGCTCCTGCCCCTCCACGAGGTCGAGCCGGGCGTGCTCACGCTCCTCGGCGGCGCCGACATCTCGGACTACCTCGACCTGATCGCGCTCGCCGGACGCGAGGAAGAAGCGTGGATGGCGCTGCTCCAGTCGCGCGCGGCGGAACGGGTCGTGTGGGACCTTCACGCCGTGCCCGGTCGGTCGCCCACGGTGACCCTGCTCCCGCAGCTCGCCGCCGCGTGCGGGCTCTCCGCGTCGGTCACAGTCGAGGAACGATGTCCGGTTCTGATTCTGCCGTCCTCGTGGGACGAGTACCTGGCGTCCCTCAGCGGCAAGCACCGCCACGAGCTCGCCCGGAAGATGCGACGGCTCGAGCGCGAGGCGCCCGAGGCGCGCGCCACGTGCGCGAGCCACCCCGCCGACGTCGAGAACCGGCTCGGCGACTTCTTCGACCTGCACCGCCGCTCCCGCGTCGGGAAGGCGCGATTCATGGACGTGCGGATGGAGGCGTTCTTCCGGCGCGTCACGACGGCGCTCGGCGAGCACGGCGGCGCCCGGCTGTGGTTCCTCGATACGGCGTCCGGGCCCATCGCGTCCTTCATCACGCTCGAGTGGGACGACACGGTGGGCCTCTACAACTCGGGGTTCCATCCTGACCGCGCGACGCTGTCGCCCGGCGTGGTCCTGCTCGGGCATCTGATCCGGGACGCGATCGGGCGGGGGAAGCGGCGCTTCGACTTCCTGCGGGGGGAGGAGCGGTACAAGTACGAGTTCGAGCCCGTCACCGAGGAGGTCTGCGCGGTGAGGATCCAGTGACGCCGGGCGGCGCGCTCCGCGTCGCGATGCTCTCCGTCCACACCTGCCCGCTCGCCGCCCTCGGGGGCAAGGAGACGGGCGGGATGAACGTGTACGTCCGCGAGCTCTCCCGCGAGCTCGGACGCATGGGCGTCGAGGTGGACGTGTTCACGCGCTCGCAGAACCCGTCGATCCCCCGCGTCGTCCCCCTGGGCGAGCGCGCGCGCGTCGTCCACCTCGCGGCGGGCCCGGAGGCGCCGATGCCCCGCGCCGAGATCCACGCGCACCTCGACGAGTTCGTCGACGGTGTCGACGCGTGGCGGCTCACGCGGGGCGCGGAGTACGACCTCATCCACGCCCACTACTGGCTCTCTGGCGTCGCGGCGCTCGCCCTGCGCGAACGGTGGTCGGTGCCGGTGCTCCAGATGTTCCACACGCTGGGCCGCCTGAAGAATCGGGCGGCGCGGAGCCTGGGCGAGCTGGAGCCCGTGCTCCGCCTCCGCGAGGAGACGCGCATCGTCGGCGCGTCCGACCGGATCGTCGCGGCGAACGTCGTGGAGCGCGCCGAGCTGCTCCGCGCCTACGCGGCCCACGCTCCGCGGATCGCGACGATCCCGTGCGGCGTGGACACGGCGCGCTTCACGCCGGGCGATCGCGCCGCCGCGCGCGCGGCGCTCTCGCTCGACGAGCGCCCCGTGCTCCTCTGGGTCGGGCGAATCGCGCCCATCAAGGGGCTCGACACGCTGCTCGACGCCATCGCACGCCTGCGCGCCGGCGGGGCCGCGCTCACCCTCCTGATCGTCGGCGGCGAGGCCGACGAGCCGGAGAACGGCCACGAGGCGGAGCTCCGCGAGCGGATCGAACGGCTCGGCCTTGGTGCGGCGGTCCGCTTCGTCGGGCCGCTTCCCCAGGACGTCCTGCCGACGTACTACGTCGCCGCCGACGTCACCGTGCTGCCGTCGTACTACGAGTCGTTCGGTATGGTCGCCCTCGAGGCGATGGCATGCGGGAGCCCCGTCATCGCCTCCCGCGTGGGCGGCCTCGTGACGACGGTCCGCGACGGCGTGACCGGCTTCCTCGTCTCCGAGAGCGATGTCGAGGCGCTCGCCGACCGCATCGCGACGCTGGTCGCCGATACCGACCTGCGCTGGCGCATCGGGCGCGAAGGCGTCCGGTGGGCCGCGCAGCACCGGTGGCCGTGCGTGGCCGAGGCGATCTGCCGCGAGTACGCGTCGCTCGAGCCCGGCGCGACCCCGCACCTTGCGGCCGCGCGCTGCTACGACTGACCCGCGGCGTCGCTGTGCTACACTCCCGCGCACCGTGGGAGTCCTCCTCGAAGTCGAGAACCTGACGACCGAGTTCGTGACGCGGGGCGGCGTCGTCCGGGCCGCCGACGGCGTCTCGTGGGACGTGGGGGAAGGGGAGACGGTCGCCCTCGTCGGCGAGTCGGGTTGCGGCAAGAGCGTCAGCGCGCTCAGCATCATGCGCCTCGTCGCCCCGCCCGCGGGCCGCATCGTAGGCGGCCGGGTCCTCTTCAAGGGCCGGGATCTCCTGGCGCTCTCCGACGAGGCGATGCGGCAGATTCGGGGACGCGAGATCGCGATGATCTTCCAGGAGCCGATGACCTCGCTCAACCCGGTGCTGTCCATCGGGCGGCAGCTCACGGAGGGGCTCGAGATCCACCTCGGGATCACGCCGCGGGAGGCGCGGCAGCGGGCGGGCGAGCTCCTGGCGATGGTCGGGATCCCTGACTCCGAGCGACGGCTCGGCCAGTACCCGCATCAGTTCTCGGGCGGGATGCGCCAGCGGATGATGATCGCGATGGCGCTGGCGTGCAACCCGTCGCTGATCCTCGCCGACGAGCCCACGACCGCCCTCGACGTCACGATCCAGGCGCAGATCCTCGAGCTGATGAAGGACCTCTCGCGGCGGCTCGCCGTCGCGATGCTGATCATCACCCACAACCTCGGCGTCGTCGCCCGCTACGCCGATCGCGTGAACGTGATGTACGCGGGCCGGATCGTGGAGCGCGGGACCGCGCGGGAGCTGTACGCGAACCCGCGCCACCCCTACACGCTCGGCCTCCTCCGCTCGGTGCCGCGCCTCGACGAGCCGCGGCGCGCGCGCCTGGACCCGATCGAGGGCCAGCCGCCCGACCTCACGCGCCTGGGCGCCGGATGCGCCTTCGCGCCCCGCTGCGCCTTCCAGGTCGCGCGCTGCGCCGTCGAGCGGCCGAGGCTCGTCCCCATCGGCGGGGGCGGCCACGTGAGCGCGTGCTGGGAAGCGGCGAACCTCGACCGGGCCGTGGCGCGAAGCGGGGCGGCGACATGAACCACGACGCGCCGCTCCTGGAGGTTCGGAACCTCGTCAAACACTTCCACGTCGGCGGCGGGCTCTTCGGCGGGAGGGCCGGCGTCGTCCGTGCCGTGGACGACGTGAGCTTCTCGATCCGCCGCGGCGAGACCCTCGGGCTCGTCGGCGAGTCGGGCTGCGGCAAGACGACGACCGGCCGGTGCATCCTCCAGCTCGAGCGGCCGACGCGCGGGCAGATCGTCTTCGAGGGGCGCGACCTCACGACCCTCGGCGAGGACGAGCTGCGGCCGGTGCGCCGCAAGATGCAGGTGATCTTCCAGGACCCGTACAGCTCGCTCAACCCGCGGATGACGGTCGGGCAGATCATCGCCGAGCCCCTGGCGGTGCACGGGATCGTCCCCGACCCGGCCCAGCGCGCGGCGCGCGTGCGCGAGCTCCTGGGGCACGTCGGACTCCTGCCTCAGCATGCGCGGCGGTATCCCCACCAGCTCTCCGGCGGACAGCGTCAGCGCGTGGGCATCGCGCGCGCGCTCGCCGTCGAGCCCGCGCTCATCATCTGCGACGAGCCGGTCTCGGCCCTCGACGTCTCGATCCAGGCGCAGATCATCAACCTGCTGGAAGACCTCCAGGCGCAGTTCGGTCTCACGTACCTGTTCGTCGCCCACGACCTCTCGGTCGTGCGCCACATCTCCGACCGCGTGGCCGTCATGTACCTCGGCAAGATCGTCGAGATCACCGACCGCAAGTCGCTCTACGACGCCCCGCTGCACCCGTACACGAAGGCGCTGCTCTCGGCCGTGCCCATCCCCGATCCGGCGCTCGAAGCCCAGCGTGAGCGGGTCGTGCTGGGCGGCGAAGTGCCGAGCGCGCTCAATCCGCCGAGCGGGTGTGTCTTCCATCCTCGCTGCCCGATCGCGGTCGACCGCTGCCGGGGCGAGGTGCCCGAGCTGCGCGAGATCAGGCCGGGCCACCGGGCGGCGTGCATCCTGGCTTGACTCCGGGCCTGCACGTGCTTAAATGCTGAAACCTTTCGTGCGCTTCCCACGTTTCCTTGGAAAAACCCTGGAGGGATCAATGCGACGCCGCCTAGGCCTGTTGACCGTGATTCTCGCCGCCACGCTGGCCGTGCCCGCGGGGGCGCAGGAGAAGCCCAGGTACGGGGGCGAGCTGATTTTCGCCGTTCCGTCGGAGCCACCGTCCTACGACGCCCACCGCGAGGAAACATTCGGCGTCATCCACCCGCTGGCCCCGCACTACAACACCCTGCTCCGGCCCGACCCCGCCGACAAGACGGCAACCAGGATCGTGGGGGATCTCGCCGAGTCGTGGACCATCTCCAAAGACGGCCGGACCTATACCCTCAAGCTCCGGCGGGGCGTCAAGTTTCACGACGGGAGCGAGATGACCTCCAAGGACGTTAAGGCGAGCTACGACAAGATCATCTTCCCACCCCCCGGGGTCGCGTCCGACCGGAAGGGCGAGTACCTCGACGTGGAAGCGGTGCAGGCGCCCGACCCTTACACGGTCGTCTTCCGGCTCAAGTGGACGTCGGGCTCGTTCCTCATGTCGCTGGCCTCGCCGTGGAACTGGATTTACAAGGCCGACATCCTGGCCAAGGACATGCGGTGGTACGAGACGAACGTGATGGGCACGGGCCCGTTCGTCTTCGTGGAGCATGTGAAGGGCTCGCACTGGGTGGGCAAGAGGAACCCGAACTACTGGGACAAGGGCAAGCCCTACCTCGACGGCTACCGGGCGATCTTCATCAGGGACTCGGCGGCCCAGGTGTCGGCCGTCCGCGGCGAGCGCGCACACATCCAGTTCCGTGGCTTCTCACCGGCCGAGCGCGACAACCTCGTCGCCGCCCTCGGCTCCAAGATCGCCGTGCAGGAGAGCCCGTGGGACTGCGCGCTCCTGGTCGCGATGAACCACGAGAAGAAACCGTTCGACGACAAGCGGGTACGCCGCGCCCTCACGCTCGCGCTCGACCGTTACCAGGGCTCGCAGGCGCTGTCGAAGATCGCCATCGTGAAGGAGGTGGCGGGCGTCCAGGTGCCGGGGACGCCGTTCGCAACCCCGCCGGCCGAGCTGGAGAAGCTGGTCGGCTACTGGCGTGACATCAACAAGTCGAGGGCGGAGGCACGGCGGCTGCTGAAGGAGGCTGGTGTCGCGGACGGGTTCGCCTTCACCTTCAAGAACCGCGGCATTCCGATGCCCTACGAGCCCGTCGGCATCTGGCTCATCGACCAGTGGCGGCAGATCGGCCTCAACGTCAAGCAGGAGGTCATCGAGGCGGCGAAGTACTACGCGGAGCTGCGGGGCGGCAACTTCGAGGCGGCCATGGACTTCCAGTGCGGCTACATCGTCGAGCCCGACCTCGACCTCTACAAGTTCCAGTCGAAGGACAAGAGTCCAGCCAACTACAGCCGGTACACGGACAGGGTGCTCGACGAGCTCTACGAGAAGCAGAGTCGTGCCGTCGACGCGGATGAGCGCCGGAAGGCCATCCGGGAGTTCGAGCGGCGGCTGGTCGACGAAGAAGCGCACTACCTCTACACGCTCCAGTGGCACCGGATCATCCCGCACAACGCTCGGGTGCGCGGCTGGACGGTGAGCCCGAGCCACTATCTGAACCAGCAGCTCGACACGGTGTGGCTTGCTGAATAGCGTCCGCGCCTGGTGCGCCCGCGGAGGTGGCTCATGCAACGCTGCCTAGGCCCGCTGGTGGCACTGTTCGCCGTCCTGTGGCTGCCGGCGGCCCCACCCGCAGCGGCGCAGGGGACGCCCCGCTATGGCGGCGAGCTGATCTTCGCGGTGCCGTCCGAGATGCCATCCTACGACGGTCACCGGGAGTCGACGTTCGCCCTCATCCACCCGATGGCGCCCCACTACAACACCCTGCTTCGTATCGATCCGATGGACCGGAGCGGGAGCAAGGTCGTCGGCGACCTCGCCGAATCGTGGACGGTGGGGAAGGACGGCCGCACCTACACCTTCAGGCTCCGGCGGGGTGTGAAGTTCCACGACGGCGCCGAGTTCACGTCGCGAGACGCGAAGGCCACGTACGACAAGATCGTCTTCCCGCCATCGGGCGTGGCGTCGGAGCGCAAGGGGTCGTACGTCAATATCGAGGCGGTCGAGACGCCCGATCCCTACACGATCGTGTTCCGGCTCAAGTTCCCATCCGCCTCCTTTCTCTCGTCGGTGGCCTCGCCGTGGAACTGGATCTACAAGGCCGACATTCTCGAGAAAGACATCCGGTGGTACGAGACGAACGTGATGGGCACCGGCCCGTTCGTGTTCGTGGAGCACGTGAAGGGCTCGCACTGGGTGGGTAAGAGGAACCCGAACTATTGGGACAAGGGCAAGCCCTATCTGGACGGCTACCGGGCGCTCTTCATCAGGGACTCCGCGGCCCAGGTCGCGGCGATCCGGGGCGAGCGCGCCCACATTCAGTTCCGCGGCTTCTCGCCGGCGGAACGCGACAGTCTCGTCGCCGCCCTGGGCGCCCGGATCGCGGTGCAGGAGAGCCCCTGGGACTGCGTCCTGCTCGCCACCATGAACCACGAGAAGAAGCCGTTCGACGACAAGCGGGTGCGCCGCGCCCTCACGCTCGCGCTCGACCGCTATCAGGGCTCGCAGGCGCTGTCGAAGATCGCGATCGTGAAGGCGGTGGCGGGCGTCCAGGTACCGGGGACGCCGTTCGCGACTCCGCCGGCCGAGCTGGAGAAGCTGGCCGGGTACTGGCCCGACATCAACAAGTCGCGGGCGGAGGCGCGGCGGCTCCTGAAGGAAGCCGGGGTCCCGGAGGGCTTCGCGTTCACGTTCAAGAATCGCGGGGTCCCCATGCCGTACGAGCCGCTCGGGGTCTGGCTCATCGACCAGTGGCGGCAGGTCGGCCTCAACGTAAGGCAGGAGGTCGCCGAGACGGCCAAGTGGTTCGCCGATCTGCGCGGTGGGGACTTCGAGGTCGCCATGGACGCCCAGTGCGGCTACATGGTCGAGCCCGACCTCGACCTCTACAAGTTCCAGAGCGGGCCCACGTCGGCCGCTCCCAGGGGCATCAGCGACGCCAACTACACCCGGCAGAAGGACTCCGTCCTCGACGAGCTGTACGTGAAGCAGAGTCGGGCGATCGATCCTGAGGAGCGGAAGAAGTACGTCAGAGAGTTCGAGAAGCGTCTCCTGGACGAGGAAGTGCACTCGATGTACACGCTCCAGTGGCATCGGATCGTGCCGCATAGCGCGAGGGTCAAGGGATGGACGGTCACGCCGAGCCACTACCTGAACAACCAGCTCGACACGGTGTGGCTGACTGAGTAGAGACGCGTGGGCAAGTACATCGTCAAGCGACTGGTCCTGATGATCCCGACGCTGCTCGGCGTCGCGGTGCTCATCTTCTTCCTGATGCGCGTGGTGCCGGGCGACCTCGTCGAGCTGCGCTTCGCCGGCGAGAGCGCGTTCGCGCAAAAAGAGAACCTCGACACGGAGCGCGCCCGGCTCGGCCTGGACCAGCCGCTCTGGAAGCAATTCCTGGTCTGGATCGCGGGTGTCGTCCGGCTCGACTTCGGCAAGTCCATGTGGACCGGCGCGCCCATCATCGAGGAGATCAAGCTGCGCTTCGCGCTCTCGCTCCAGCTCGCGATCATGGCGACGATCATCGCGGTGCTGCTGGCGATCCCGCTCGGCGTGCTCGCGGCGCTCAAGCAGGACACGTGGGTGGATTACACCGTCCGGATCGTCTCGATCGCCGGGCTGGCCACGCCCTCGTTCTGGCTCGGCATCGTCTTCATCCTCGGCCTGCTCATCGTCTTCAAGTGGCTCCCGCCCATGGTCTACACGCCGTTCTGGGTCAACCCGTGGCAGAACATGCTGCAGCTCATCTGGCCGGCGCTGGCCGTGGGCTACCGGTACTCGGCGGTGGCGACGCGCATGACGCGCTCCGCGATGCTCGAGGTGCTGCGCGAGGATTACATCCGCACGGCGCGCGCCAAGGGGCTCTGGGAGCAGCTCATCCTCTCGCGCCACGCGCTGAAGAACGCCATGCTGCCGGTGCTCACCGTGATCGCGCTCGAGTTCGCGTTCCTCATGGGCGGGCTCGTCGTCACCGAGCAGGTCTTCAACCTGAACGGGCTCGGGCTCCTCTTCGTCGAGGCCGTCGCCCACCGCGACTATACGCTCACCCAGGCGCTCGTGATGCTGGTCGCGTTCGTCTTCATCTTCGTCAACTTCCTGGTCGACCTGGCGTACGCCTGGCTCGATCCCAGAATAAGGTTCCGGTAATGCAACGGCTCGGATCGCGGGTGGAAATGATCGGAATGCGTGATCGCGACGGGGTGCGGGCGTGGCGACAGCCCGGGTGCCCGCACCCGGTTCAATGATGGCCGTCAAGCCGGCGGCGCTCGGCGAAATCCCGGAGGTCGCGGAACGCGGCGGCTGGCGCCGCGCGGTCTTCGAGTTCTGCCGCGCGCGGCCGCTCGGGGCCATCGGCGCGGTCGTCGTCCTCATCAACATCCTCGTCGGCCTCGGCGCCCACGTGATCGCCCCCTATGACCCGCTGGCGACAGATTACGGCGCGATGCTCGCGCGGCCGTCCGCGGGCCACTGGCTCGGCACCGACGCGTTCGGCCGCGACGTGCTCTCGCGCATCATCTACGGCTCGCGCACGGCCATGCTGGTCGGCTTTGCGTGCGCGTTCCTGGGCGCGACCCTGGGCGCGGTGATCGGGGTGACGAGCGCCTACTTCGCGGGCAAGGTGGACCTCCTGATCCAGCGGGTGATGGACATCTTCCTCGCGTTCCCGCTGATCATCCTGGCGCTCGCCGTCGTCTCGATCCTCGGCACGGGTATCGAGAACGTGATCATGGCGATCACGATCCCGATGATCCCGCGCGCGGCGCTCGTCGCACGCTCGAGCGCGCTCGCGATCAGGGAGATGCCATACGTGGACGCCGCGCGCGCGGCGGGCTTCAGCCACCGGCGGATCATCCTCCGCCACATGCTCCCGAACGTGATGGCGCCCTATCTGATCATGCTCACCGCGTACCTCGGGCAGGCGATCCTGCTCGAGGCGTCGCTCTCGTTCCTCGGCCTCGGCGTGGCGGAGCCGACCCCCGCGTGGGGCCTCATGCTTCGCGGCGCCGCCGTTCAGTTCGCCGAGTCGGCGCCGTGGATGGCGATCTTCCCCGGGTTTGCGATCAGCCTCGCGGTCTTCGCGTTCAACCTCTTCGGCGACTCGCTGCGCGACGCTCTCGACCCGCGCCTCCGGACGCAATAGCGGCTTGGGACCCCGCAGCTCCGTGCGCCACTCTCAGGCCACCCACCGAGTTTCGCGACCTCGCGGCCCCCGCTACAATGCCGAACGCTTGACACGCTGAGGCGCTTCGGGTACAAAATCATGAGTTTCGTCCAGCCGCAAGGGCGTACGATAATCGGGAGGCCTCGATGCCGTATATAATCGCGGAGCCGTGCATCAATGTGAAGGACAAGTCGTGCGTCGAGGTCTGCCCGGTCGACTGCATCTACGAGGGTGAGACGATGCTCTACATCCACCCCGACGAGTGCATCGACTGCGGCGCCTGCGAGCCTGTGTGCCCGGTGAAGGCGATCTTCGCCGAGGACGAAACTCCTGAGCAGTGGAAGAACTTCATCGAGCTGAACAAGCAGTTCTTCAAGGACAACCCGGGAGTCAAGCCCGCAACGAAGAAGTAGCTGCACATCTCCCGCTGCACTCCGCCAGGCGTCCTGGGCATTCCGGGAATGCGGTGGGCCCAAGTCAAAGCGAAATCGAGCGTCGGCGGCTGGCACAACCGTTGCGTCACGCCGGGGCATGGCCACGCTGCCGGCGCCCTCGCCGCTCCCGCCACGCGAGTCAAGCCTCGGCTATCACGGCGCCGTCTCGGAGTTCAAGCGACGGCTGATCGAAGCGACGCTCCACCGGATGAGCGGCAACCGCACCCATGCCGCGCGCGTGCTCGGCCTCCAGCGCACCTACCTTGACCGCGCTAACGGCGCCTCTGAGTAGCGGCTTTTCGAGCGCCGGCTTCGCCGGCGCCCCCCCAATGGGGGGATAGGAAGGGGGCCGTCGAGGCCCCCGCCGATTCAGTTGACGGGCCGCGATCCGGCCGGGCAAGCTGGAACTCCGATGCTTGACGTGTGGGTCGCCGGAGCGGGCATGACGCGCATCGGTCGTCGCAGCGAGTCGCTGCCCGACCTCATGGCCGAGGCCGCTCACGCCGCCCTTCGTGGTGCGGGGCTCGAGCGGCCCGACGCGATCGTCGTCGCGGCGATGAACCCCGAGGAGTTCGTCGGCGACGGCAACTTCGCCTCCTACGTCGCCACGCACATGGGCTTCGCGGAGACGCCGGCGATCCGGATCGAGACCGCCACGTCCTCGGGCGCCGCGGCGTTCTACGCGGGCTTCGCCCAGATCGCGGCGGGTCTGCGCCGCGCGGTGCTCGTCGTCGGCGGCGAGAAGATGACGCATCTCGAAACGCCGCGCGTCTCGGAGCTGATCGGCCGCTCGATCGATCCCTACGAGCGCTCATACGGCGCGACGATGCCGGCGCTCGCGGGGCTCGTCGCCCGCGCGCTGATGGCGCGCCGCGGCGTCGCGCCGCGCGAGCTGGCCCAGGTCGCTGTGAAGAACCACGCCAACGCACTCCGGAATCCGTACGCCCACTTCCGGCGCGCGGTCACGATCGAGGAGGTGCTGGACTCCCGGATGGTGGCCGATCCGCTCCGGCTGCTGCACTGCTGCCCGATCTCCGACGGGGCCGCTGCCGTCGTCCTGACGGCCGCGCGCGCGGCCGTGCGGGTCGCCGGCATCGGGCAGGGGACGGACACGCTCGCGATCCGCCACCGCGACGTGCTCACGAGCTTCCGGGCGACGCGGGCGGCAGCGCTCGCGGCATTCGCGATGGCGGGCTTCGGCCCCGAGCGCGTGGATGTGGCCGAGCTGCACGACGCCTTCACGCCGTTCGAGCTGATCTCGCTGGAGGACCTCGGCCTGGTGCCGGCGGGGAAGGCGGGCCGCGCGACGCTCGACGGCGAGACCGCGCTCGACGGCCGGCTGCCGGTGAACCCGTCGGGCGGTCTCAAGGCGCGCGGCCACCCGCTGGCGGCGACGGGGCTCGCGCAGATCGTCGAGTGCGTGTGGCAGCTCACGGGGCGCGCCGAGGGGTGGCAGGTGGGGGCGCGCATCGCGCTCGCGCAGTCGATCGGCGGGCTCGCGACGAACAACTGGGTGACCCTGCTGGAAGCGGCGTGATCGAGCCGATCCAGGGCTCGCGCTGCCCGGCGTGTGGGCTTACCGTGGCGCCGCCCACCCCCTTCTGCCCGCGCGATCCGGTCGAGATGACGCCGGTCGAGCTCGAGGGCGCGGGCGAGATCGTCTCGTTCACCACGCTGCACTCGCCGCCCGCGGGGTTCCGCTCGTCCCTTCACATCGCGCTGGTCGCGCTGGACGGCGGCGCCCGGTTCATCTGCCACGGCGCGGAGACGCGCGGGCTTCGGATCGGCTCGCGCGTCGCGATCGAAGCGGTGGACGACGTCTACTACTTCTCCCACCTCGGCGCACTGGACCGCGCCCGCTTGTTCTGGCGGCGCGCCGGCCGCGCCGGCGACCGCATGCACGCGATCAGCCGGAGCCTCGCCAAACGAGTCTGGAAAGGAAAAGAACGTGTCTCGAGCTGACCAGCCACTCGCCGGTGTCCGCGTCCTGGATCTCACCCGCGTCCTCGCCGGGCCGTTCTGCTCGATGATGCTGGGCGACATGGGCGCTGAGGTCATCAAGATCGAAGAGCCGGGGAAGGGCGACGACACGCGGAGCTGGCCGCCCTTCGCGGGCGGCGAGTCGACGTACTTCATGTCCGTCAACCGCAACAAGAAGAGCGTCACCCTGAACCTCAAGGCCCCGGAGGGCCAGGCGATCCTCCGGACGCTCGTCGGGCAGAGCGACGTCCTTCTCGAAAACTTTCGGCCCGGGACGATGGAGAAGCTCGGGTTCGGCTACCGGACGCTCGCCCGGCTCAACCCGCGGCTCGTCTACTGCTCGATCTCGGGCTTCGGTGCGTCGGGGCCGGAGGCGCACCGCGCTGGCTACGACCTCGTCGTGCAGGCCGAGTCGGGGATCATGGACATCACCGGGTTCCCCGACGGGCCGCCCGTCAAGGTCGGCACCTCGATCGCCGACCTGGTCGCGGGCATGTCGGCGGCCCACGGCGTGACGCTCGCGCTGCTCGCGCGGGCCCGGACGCGCCGCGGCCAGAGGGTCGAGATCTCGATGCTCGACGCCATGGCGGCGCTCCTCACCTACCAGGCCGGGATCTACTTCGGCACGGGCCAGCGCCCGGCGCGCCGCGGGAACGCCCATCCCTCGATCGTGCCCTACGAGGTCTTCAAGGCGGCCGACGCGTACCTGACGCTCGGCGTGGCCAACAACGCGCTGTGGACGAAGTGTTGCGCCGCTCTCGACCGCCCCGAGCTCGCGAAGGATCCGCGCTACGATACCGAGGCCAAGCGCGTCCAGAACCGCGACTCGCTCGTCCCACTGCTCAACGGGATCCTCGGCGCCCACACCGTGGAGGAGTGGCTCAAGCGCTTCGAGAGCACGGGCGTTCCCGCCGGGCGGATCAAGAGCGTCGCCGAGGTGTGCGAGAGTGAGCACCTCAAGACGCGCTCCATGATCGTGACGCTCCCGCATCCCCGCGCAGGCCGCGTGAGGGTCCTCGGCGTGCCGATCCGCCTCCACGCGACGCCGGGCGGGGTGCGGCTGGCGCCGCCCGTCCTCGGCCAGCACACCGACGCGGTGCTCCGGGCGCTCGCGGGCCTCCGGAAATCGGAGCTCGCGCGCCTGCGCGAGCTTGGCGTCATCTGAAGCGCGCTGCCGACGGCGGGGAGGCCGATGACGTGAATCGGCGCCTTGGTGGCTGGCGCTCTCAGTTGTACACTGTACATATGAAGAAAGTGACAGCCACTGAGGCGCGCAAGCGCTGGTTCCGCCTGCTCGACGAAGTCGCCGCCGGCGAGGTCGTGATGCTCCAGCGTCGAGGCCGCCGGCTCGTGCTTCGCCGCGAGGAGGGGCCGCGGCGGCGGGGGACCGCGACAGGAACGTACCATCGCCTCCTGCAGGTCCCCCGCGCCGCTGAGGCGGACCGGTGGTCGTGGGCGTGGGTGGGCCCAGGGCGCGCACTCCGCTCCGTCCGCCGGTCGGGCCGTTGACGCTCTTGCTCGACACTCACTTCCTGATCTGGCTGGTCCTCGGCTCCCGGCGCCTCGCCGCGTTCCCCTGGCTGGAGCGCTACCAGCCGTGGGGCGTCTCGCCCGTCTCGTTTCTGGAGATTCAGTTCCTGGCCGAAGTGGGGCGCCTGTCGGTCCGGAATCCCGACTTCATGGCCGCTGTCATGGCCGATCCTCGGTTCACCGTCGACGACCCTCCCCTGACCCCGCTGGTCCGTCACGCGCTGAGCCTCGACTGGACGAGGGATCCTTTCGACCGCCTGCTCGCCGCTCACAGCGTCGCTCGCCGCGTCCCGCTCTGCAGTGTCGACCGCGACGTCCGCCTCCACCACCGGCTACAGCCGGTGGAGCTGGGGCGGTGACGTGTCACCTGGGCGTGGGTGATGAGTCGCGGTCCCTTCGCCGACCCAGTCGGAAATAGCCCGCCGATCCTTGACACTCCGGCGTCACGGAGCGCATCATGACGGTTACCCCATGCGGCGGCTGATCAAGATCTACGACACGACTCTCCGGGACGGGACGCAGGGCGAGGGAGTGTCCTTCTCGATGGAGGACAAGGTCCGCCTGACGACCCGCCTCGACGCGCTCGGCATCCACTACATCGAGGGCGGCTGGCCGGGTTCCAACCCCAAAGACTTGCGCTTCTTCCGCCGGATGCGGGACGTGACGCTCAAGCACGCGAAGCTCGCCGCATTCAGCATGACCCGCCGCGCGGACGCCACCGCCGAGTCGGACGCCAACATGCAGGCGCTGCTCGACGCGGGCGCGCCCGTGGCGACGATCGTGGGCAAGTCGTGGGACTTCCACGTGACCCACGCGCTCTCCACCACGCTCGACGAAAATTTGAAGATGATCGCCGACACGATCGCCTTCCTCCGACCGCGGATGGAGGAGGTGATGTTCGACGCCGAGCACTTCTTCGACGGCTTTCGCCGGAACCGCGAGTACGCGCTCGCGACTCTCCGGTCGGCAGAAGCTGCCGGTGCCCACTGGCTCGTGCTGTGCGACACGAACGGCGGCACGCTCCCGCCCGACCTCGTCGCGGTCCTCCAGGTCGTGACGAAGCACGTGAAGACGCCGCTCGGCATCCACGTCCACAACGACGCCGAGTGCGCCGTCGCCAACTCGCTGGCCGCCGTCGCCGAGGGCGTGGGGCAGGTGCAGGGCACGATGAACGGCTACGGCGAGCGGTGCGGCAACGCCAACCTCGTCTCGATCATCCCGAACCTCGTCCTCAAGATGGGGCTCGACTGCATCCCGGAGCCGAACCTGCGCGAGCTGCGGGACGTCTCGCGCTTCGTCTCCGAGCTGGCCAACCGCACGCCGTGGGGCGCGCAGCCCTACGTCGGCGACTCCGCGTTCGCCCACAAGGGCGGCATGCACGTCTCCGCCGTGCTCAAGCACCCGGAGACGTACGAGCACATCGACCCCGAGGCGGTGGGGAATCACCGGCGCGTGCTCGTCTCCGAGCTGGCGGGCAAGGCGAACATTCTCTGGAAGGCGCGCGAGTACGGGATCGACCTCGACCGCGACACGCCGGACTCGCGGCGGATTCTCGCCGAGCTCAAGGCGCTCGAGGACCAGGGGTTCCAGTTCGAGGGTGCGGAGGCGTCGTTCGAGCTCTTGATGGAGCGTGCGCTCGGCCGGCACAAGCCGTACTTCGAGCTCGACGCGTACCGCGTGATCGTCGAGGAGCAGAACCGCGACGCGGAGCCGGTCGCCGAGGCGACGGTGCGCGTACGCGTCAAGGGCATCCTCGAGCACACGGCGGCGTCCGGCAACGGGCCCGTCAATGCGCTCGACCACGCGCTCCGCAAGGCGCTCGAGGAGTTCTACCCGAGCCTCCAGGCGATGCGGCTGCTCGACTACAAGGTGCGCATCCTCGACGAGTCCAAGGGCACCGCGGCAAAGACCCGCGTGCTGATCACCTCGGGCGACGGCGAGGAGACGTGGGGCACGGTGGGGGTCGCGGACAACATCATCGAGGCGTCCTGGCAGGCGCTCGTGGACTCGATCGAGTACAAGCTGCGCCGCGACGAGCGGGCGCGCGCATGACCATCGTGGTCGTCGACGACGAGCTCGCGGTCGTCAAGATGTGCGAGAAAGTCCTCGGCGCGCAGGGCCACACGGTCCACGGCTTCACGACGACGCGCGAGGCGCTCGCGCATCTCGCCGACGGCGCCGCGGCCGCCGACCTGCTCGTCGTGGACTACCTGATGCCGGAGCTGAACGGCTTCGAGTTCATCCAGGAGGCGTGGTCGCTCAGGCCCACGCTGCGCGTCGTCATGATCACCGCCCACGGGACCCGTGAGCTCCTCGGCGAAGCCTCCCAGGCGGGCATCCACGGGATGGTGCTCAAGCCGTTTACGCCGAGCGACCTCACCCGGGGTGTGCAGGCGGCGATGGAGAGATCATCCCCGGCCTGAGATCGGCGCCGGGGCCTCACTCGTCCGTCTCTCGCTGGTCCGGAAATTATCTGGCCGTCCAGAAACTGATCAGGCAGTTTCGAGCCCTTCGACGCGGAAATCACTGGAATCTAACACAAAGGAACTTCGGTATCGAATTTGCCATTCTCCTTTCCCCAGGAGGATTCAGCAATGGGGATCGGAGAAATGGCAACCTTCGGTGGAGTGGCGCAGGGCAACGGCGAAGCGCGCCTCCCGGTGCGCGGGGTGGGCCGGCCGTCGACCGTCGCCCAGTATGGGCCCCAGATCGGGCAGTGGCTCAGAGACGAGCCGGCCCTGTCGGGCGCCGAGATTCTTCGACGCGTCCGTCTGACGGGCTATTCCGGCGGTAAGAGCGCCCTGTACGAGCTCGTGCGGCGGCTCCGGCTCGCTTCGGGACACTAACCCAACTTCCGCAACTGCGGAAGTTGGGCTACCCCGCGTCCTTCGTCACCCCGCCCCGAAGCGACGGAACCCTCAGCGCCCCTTCGCGGCGCGCCACGCCCGTATCTGGTCACCGTGCTCCTTGTAGTGGTGGGCCGAGTTCAGGTCCACGATCTTCCACGCGGTCTTCCCCGGCTGGAACCGCTCTGCCGGGACGGCCGCCGCGGCGCGCATGAAGTCCGCGTGCGAGCGCTCGAGGTCGTCGAGCACCTGGCGGACCGGGGTCGCCTTCCGCGCCGCAGCGAACTTCGCGTTCCAGGCGTCCGCGTCGTCGTAGCTCACGCCCTCGGGTATCGGCCGCTCGCCGCGCGCCATGCGCTCGAGCGCGGGCCCGAGCTCCCGGTGCCACCCGGAGATGTGCGCCACGATCTCCTTGATCGACCAGACGCCGAGCCAGACCTGAGTAAGCTGCCGCTCGTCGAGGCCCTCGAGCGCCGCGCGCAACGCCTTGTACTGGTCCTCGGCAGCGCTCAGGAGGTCCGTCTTCGTCATCGGTGTGGTGTTCACAGGGTCTCCTCCGCCGTGCGCCTACGGGTGCAGGCGCTTGTAGAACAGGAGCTCGCGGTACCCTTGTGGGAGGTTGTCGATGTACCCGGAGGGGGCGAAGCCGAGCGCGCTGTGCATCTGGATCGAGACGGCGTTGGTCTCCTCGGTCGACGAGAAGAGCCGCGGGCCGGGCGACATCTCCTCGACCATCCGGAACAGCGCGCGCGCCGCCCCGCGCCGGCGAAGATCCTCGCGGACGCAGACCAGGGAGACGAGGGTGCACTGAAACCAGTCGGTCCGGTACGCGAGGACGCCGGCGACCTCGCCCGCCTCCTCGACGACGAGCAGGTGGTGGCGCTCGGCGTGAGAGCGGACGAACGCGCCCGCGCGCTCGGCGCCGATGACCTCCGTCGCCAGCGCCATGACGGGCGCCAGGTCAGCCGGCTCCGCGTGCCGAACCCTCACGCCGACAGGAACGCCCCGAGCGCGCGCTTCACCACGGGGTTCTCGCCGAGCACGACCGTGTAGTGGTTGGTGTTCGGAACGACGACCAGCCGGCAGTTCGGGATCGCGTGGGCCATCGCCTCCGCCTCCTCCTGGGTCATCAGGCAGTCGTCGGATCTCAAGAGCCCGTCGGGCGCCCGGAAGAGGAGGGTCGGCGCCTTGATCTGGTGGTGCCAGGCCCAGAGGCGGGCGCGCTGGAGGTTCGCCACCTCCTCCTCGATCGCGTGCTTGGCGACCTTGGACCGGACGCCCCCGCCCGGCCCCGGCTCGACGTCGTACGTGAAGTGGCGCGCCAGGTAGTCGTTCCACCGCCCCTCGAACATCGGCAGGCTCTTGAGCATCTCGAGGAACTTCTCGAGCGACGGAAACTCGACACCGAGCCGGCTGATGGCGGGCGCCAGCGAGTCCAGGATCTCGGCGCGCACGTCGAGCCCGCCGTCGAAGAGGACGAGCCTCGCGACGCGCTCGGGGTGGAGCGTGGCGAAGCGCACCCCGATGTGGGCGCCGAGCGAGTGCCCCATGATGATGGCGCGGTCGAGGCGGAGGTGGTCGAGCAGCGCGAGGAGGTCCGTGGCGTGGTGGGCGAGGCTGTAGCCGGTGGGCGGCTTGTCGCTGTCGCCGCGGCCGCGGAGGTCGTAAGCAAGGAGGGGGTGGCGCCCGGCGAGCGAGTCGGAGATCGGGTACCAGACCGTGTGGTTCGACGTGAGCCCGTGGACCGCCACGATGGCGGGGCCGCGGCCCGGCCACTCGTGAGTGGCGAGCTGGATGCCGTTGACGCTGACCTTCATCAGTACGTCCCAGGCCGCACTTGCTTGTAGAGCTCCTTCAGCCCCTCGGCAGAGAACGTCGGCGACTGACAGCAGGAGATGATCTTCCGCTCGTCGGCCTCGATCGAGGCGACCGCCTCGGGGAGGCGGTCGGCGATCTCCGACGGGATCGCGAGCGCGCCGTGGTGGTCGGCGTGGATCAGGTCGCCGGGCTTCACCCAGAGCCCGCCGACCTTGACGGGCAGGCCGAAGTCCACCATGTGCACGTAGGCGTGCGACACCGAGACGTGGGCCGCCGCAAATTGGAAGCCCAACGCGCGGACTTCGTCGAGGTCGCGTACCGAGCCGTCCGTGAGGACGCCGGCGCAGCCCAGCGCCTTGTGGATGTTGGCCTGGACCTCGCCCCACTGGGCCCCCTGGCCGCGCGGGTCGTCGAGGTCGTGGACGACGACGACGCGCGGCGCGGGGATCGACAGGACGTAATCCCACCACGCGAACGTGGACGCGCGGTGCCCCGGGACGGGCGCCGGCTCCGCGCGGATGAGCGCGGTGACCGCGTAGCCGACGAGCGGCCCGAGCTCGGGGAAGAGCGCGCGGATCTCGGAGGACACGAACCCCTGGTTCCGCGGGCGGACGTTGAACGTTTCGATCCCGTTCGCGACGCTCGGGCTCGAGATCTTCTTGAGGGCGTAGATCAGGTCCATCAGATCGTGTCCTTTCGCCGCCGGATCAGCAGGGCCTTCAGCTTGTCCGCGGCCTCCTGCACGGAGGACAGGTTCGGGTTCACGGCGAGCGCGCGCTCGAAGTACTCGAGCGCGCGCGTGGGCTGGTCGAGCTGGAGGTAGATCATCCCGTAGCCGGAGAGCGCGCCGAAGTGGTACGGGTTGCGCTTGAGCACCTCGTCGCAGTCGGCGAGCGACTTCGTGTACTCGCCCAAGAGGTAATAGACGGTGGCGCGCTTGTTCCACCCCTCGGCGAACTCCGGCCGCCGCGCGATCACCCCCGTGAACGTCTCGACCGCGGCCTCGGCTTGGCGCGCTTGCATCTGCTCGACGCCGACGGCAAAGAGGCGGTCGGCCTCCGCGTCGCCCGAGCGGCTCCACACCTGCCACATCGCGTTCTCGGCGAACGCGCGGACGCGCGAATCGACGTCGCGGAGCGCCTGGACCAATGCGGGAATGTCCTCCATCACGCCCTTCTCCGCGAGCCAGCGGACCGCCCGCTGCCGGGCCTCGGCGTCGGCGGCGCCCGCGAGCGCCTGGAGCGCTTCCTCACGCGTGGGCTCAGCGGCGCGCGCCCAGGGCGCGGCCGGGGCCACGAGCAGGAGGACCAGCACGAGCGCGCGTGCGAGCGTCACGGCGTGTAGGCCTCGTTCGCGTCCGTGCGGGCGAGACCCGGCTCGGTCCCGCCGCCCACGACGTAGATCCGGTCGCCGACCGCGGCGGCGCCCGCGCCGTGGCGCGGGGTCCGCATCGGCTCCTTGCCGATCCAGCGGTTACCGGCGATCTCGTACATCTCGTTCGCGCTGAAGATCCGCAATGGCGCCTCGCCCCCCAAGGCGAAGACGCGGTCGGCGAGGGCCACGGCGGCGAGACCGCCGCGGGCGGTGGGGAGCGGCGTCCCGGTGGACCAGCCGTTCGTGGCGGGATCGTAGACCTCCACCGTCGCGTACTGCTTCCCCAGGAAGGACTCGCGCCCGCCGAGCGCCCAGAGGCGCCCCTGGAAGGCGACCGCGGCGAGATGATCGCGCGCCGTCGGCATCGCCGGCGCCTCCGTCCAGCGGTCGGTCTCCGGATCGTAGACCTCGTGGGCACCCGTGACCTGCCCGTTGCTGCCGCCGATGGCGTGGAGACGGCCGCCGAGCGCCACGACGGCGAGAGCGCCGCGCGGACTCCCGAGCGGCGCGCGCGTCGCCCAGGAGTTCCTCGCCTCGTCGTACTCGTACACCGTCGCGAGGGGCGTCCAGCGGAGAATGGCACGGCCTGAATAGCCGCCGGCGACGAAGAGGCGGCCGTTCACGACGGCCGCCCCGGGGTGGTGCGTCGGCGCGGGAAGCGGGGCTCGCGTCTCCCACCGGTCGATCGCGGGGTCGTACACCTCGACCGTCCCGACAGCCTCGCCGTTGGCGCCGAAGCCCCCGATGACGAAGACTCGGCCGCCGAGCGCCGCCGCGGCGACTTCCTGGCGTGCCGTCGGCATCGGCGCCAGCGCGGTCCAGTAGGTGGCCCGAGAAAGGTGCGGTTTGGCTGCGTACGTCTAATCACGATTACGGGGTTCGTCATTCTTGTTTCACCAGCGCGAGGAATTCGCTCTCGTCGAGCATCGTTACCCCCAGGCGTCGTGCGTCGTCGGCCTTGCTGCCCCCAGCCTCGCCCACCACGACGTAGTCGGTCTTTTTCGAAACGGCGCTTGCCACGCGCCCGCCGAGTCGCTCGATCCGCTCGCGCGCGGCGTCGCGCGTGAGCGTCCTGAGCGTGCCCGTGAGGACGAAGGTCTTGCCGGCCAGGGGCTTCGGCCCGGCGGCCGCCTCCGGCTCGGCGGTGACGACGCCCACCTCCTTGAGCCTTTTGATCAGGGCGCTGTTGGTCGGATCGTCGAAGAAGGCCCGGACCGACCGCGCGATCGCCTCGCCGACGCCGTGCACCTCGGCCAGCTCGGCTTCCGGCGCCTGCGCGAGCCGCTCGAGACTGCCGAAGCGGGCGGCGAGGAGCTGCGCCACGCGCTCGCCCACGAGCCGGATACCGAGGGCGTTCAGCAAGCGCGCCAGCCCCCGCGTCCGCGACCCGTCGATGGCCCGCACCAGGTTCTCGGCGGACTTGTCGCCGAGGCGCTCGAGGTCGGCGAGTCGGTCGACGGTGAGAGTGTAAAGGTCGGAGAAGTCTTTCACCAGCCCCCGGTCGACGAGCTGCTCGATGACCTTCTCGCCGAGGTGCTCGATGTCCATCGCGCGGCGCGAGCCGAAATGACGCAGCCGCTCCTTGAGCTGGGCCGGGCAGCCGCTGTTCATGCACCGCCAGTACGCTTCGCCCTCGGGACGGAAGGCGACGCCGCCACACGCGGGGCAGCGCGTGGGAAATCTGAAGACCTCGGCGCCGGCGGGCCGCTTGGCGGTGACGACCTGGACGACGTAGGGGATCACGTCGCCGGCGCGCTCGATGAGGACCGTGTCGCCGACGCGGATGTCCTTCCGGCGGATCTCGTCCTCGTTGTGCAGGCTCACGTTGCGGATCACGACGCCGGCCAGCTCCACGGGCCGGAGCTTCGCGACGGGCGTGAGGATGCCGGTCTTGCCGACGCCGACCTCGATCGCCTCGATCACCGTGGTCGCCTGACGCGCGGCGAACTTGAACGCGATCGCCCAGCGCGGGTGGTGGGTGGTGGAGCCGAGGCGCCGCTGGTGCTCGAGCGCGTCGACCTTGACGACGACGCCGTCGGTGTCGTAGCCGAGGTCGTCGCGAAGGTGCTCGAGGCGCTCGCAGTAGGCGATCACGGCGTCGAGCGTCTCGCAGCGCTCGACCTTCGGGTTCGTCTTGAAGCCGGCCGCGCGGAGCGCCTCGAGCGTCTCCCAGTGGGTGGCGAAGGCGAGCGCGTCGGCGCGGCTCAGATGGTAGAGGAAGATATCGAGCGGGCGCCGTGCCGTGACGGCCGGGTCTTTCTGGCGGACGGCCCCCGCCGCGGCGTTCCGCGGGTTGGCGAAGGTCGTCTCGCCCGCCTCCTCGAGGGTTCGGTTCAGCTTGGCGAACGCCGCGCGCGGCATGAACACCTCGCCGCGCACCTCGAGCTCGTCGACCGCGGCGAGGGGGCCGCGCAGCACCATCGGAATGGATCGGATGGTCTTGAGATTCGGCGTGATGTCCTCCCCGACGCGTCCGTCGCCGCGGGTGGCGCCGCGCGCGAGGCGGCCACGCCGGTAGAGCAGGGCGACGCCGAGGCCGTCGATCTTCGGCTCGCACACGTACGTGAAGCGGGTCCCGGCCAGCGCCCGGCTGATCCGCGCCTCGAACTCCCGCAGGTCGTCCGCGGTGGTCGCGTTGTCGAGGGAGAGCATCGCAATCTGGTGCTCGACCGGCTTGAAGACGTCGGTGGGCGCGCCCGAGACGCGCTGGGTCGGACTGTCGCCGGCGATCAGGTCGGGGAAGCGCGCCTCGAGCTCGCGCAACTCCCGCATGAGCCCGTCGTACTCGACGTCGGCGATCTCGGGGCGCGCCTCGACGTAGTACAGGGAGTCGTGGTGGTGGATCTGCTCGCGCAGCGCGGCGATCCGCTTCGCCGCATCGGCCCGGGTCATGAAGGAGAGGATAGCAGAAGCCGCTTCGGCTCGTTCCTTGCCGCTCCTGGGCGGGTGCAGCTATACTCGACACGGCGAGCCGATGGCGAGGTTCTCCCCCCCGAATGCGGTGAGGTCGTCCCCTCCCAAGACACGCTCGGCGCCGAAGGACGCGACCGCCTCCGTCCAGGACTACCTGGCCGCGATCTACGACCTCCAGTCGAGCGGGAAACCCGTCATCGGCGCGCGGCTCGCCAAGCACATGGCGATCTCGGCGCCGGCCGTGACCGAGGCGATCCAGCGGCTCTCCCGGGCCGGCTACGTCCGCGTCGGCCGCGGGAAGGAGCTCACGCTGACACCGCGGGGCCGCCAGATCGCCGAGGTGATGGCCCGCCGCCACCGGCTCCTCGAGCGCTGGCTCACCGACACGCTCGGCCTCAACTGGACGGACGCGCACGAGGAGGCGCACCGGCTCGAGCACGCGCTGTCGCCCCGGGTCGAGGACCGGCTGGCGGAGCTCCTCGGCATGCCGAGCACGTGCCCGCACGGCAACCCGATCCCCGGCATGGCGAAGCCGACCCGCGTCGAGCCGTTCCCACTCGCCCAGGCCCGAGAAGGGGCGACGGTCGTCGTCGAGCGCATCACCGAAGAGGCGGAGGCGGACAAGAAGCTGCTCGAGCACCTCTGGAAGAACGACGTGCGCCCGGGCCGCCGGCTGAAGATCACCGAGGTGGCGCCGTGGGCGGGGACGATCACCGCGGCGAGCGACGGTCAGACGATCACGCTGGGGCTCCCGGCGGCTGCGAAGATCTGGGTCTACCTGCCGAAGCCATGAAAGTCACCTTCTGGCTGCTGGTTGCGATCGGCGCCGTCTACGTGCTCTACACGGGGGGCGTCGCGGCCTACTCCTACTTCCAGGTGAAGGCGATCGTCGAGGAGACGCTCGTCGAGCGCGCGAACGTGGGTCGCTACGAGCGCGCCGACCGCGTCAAACAGGACATCCTCAGGAAGGCGTCGCAGAGCGGTGTCCCGCTCCACGAGCGCGACGTGTCCGTCGCCGAGGAGAACCGGACGCTGCGAGTCCAGATCCGCTGGTCGTACCCGATGTTCTTCTACAAAGGCGAGGCGGTCCTGTCGATGCCGCTCTCCTACGACAAATCCTTCGAGATGGCCGCCGCCCGCTATCAATGAAGAGACCCGAAGGGGATCGGCGAACGGTCTCCTGGCCGCTCATGAATAATCCTGGCTAGCGCTTGGCTCTGGCTTCCGCGATCATTTTCTCGACGCGGGTGCGGTCTTCGCCGGGCGGCACCACGGCGACGAACTTCTCCCAGGAGCGGATCGCTCCCGCCGTGTCCTTCTTCGACTCGTAGAGCACCTGGCCGCGGT
>WNGN01000201.1_pt1 | contig 34753 bp, 42 predicted proteins | sample 5400561 | NCBI WGS metagenome assembly WNGN01 (sample SAMN13153379, study PRJNA577476) | soil metagenome | isolation source: 115 cm soil or saprolite under Garry oak tree replicate 2 | place: USA:California | collected 2016-06-15 | reverse complement strand
GCCGATGACGCCGGCCACGCGCTTCCGCTCGGTCTCCGACTTCTCCGAAATCACCAAGACGGAGCCGGAGAAGACGCTGCTCGAGCCGCTGCGGCGCACCGGCGGGCGCAACAACAAGGGCCACATCACGAGCCGGTATATGAGCGGCGGGCACAAGCGGCAGTACCGCCGCATCGACTTCCGGCGCGACAAGTTCGCCATTCCGGCGCGCGTGGCAGCGGTGGAATACGACCCGAACCGCACGGCGCGCATCGCGCTGCTGCACTTCGCGGACGGCGAGAAACGCTACATCCTGGCGCCGAAGGGCCTGAACGTCGGTGACAACGTCGTGTCCGGTCCGGGCTCGGACATCCGCGTCGGCAACGCGATGCCGCTGTTCGAAATCCCGCTGGGCACCGCGGTGCACAATGTCGAGCTGAAGATCGGGCGGGGCGGGCAGCTCTGCCGCGGAGCCGGTACCAGCGCGCAGGTCGTGGCGAAGGAAGGCAACTACGTCACGCTGCGCCTGCGCTCGACGGAAATGCGCATGGTGCGCGGCGAGTGTCTCGCGACGATCGGCGAAGTCGGCAACGCCGAGCACGAGCTGCTGTCGATCGGCAAGGCGGGGAAGTCGCGCTGGCTGGGCCGCAGTCCCCGCGTCCGCGGCGTGGCGATGAACCCCGTCGATCACCCGCTGGGCGGCGGCGAAGGCAAGAGCTCGGGCGGCCGGCCGCCGACGAATCCATGGGGCAAAGTCGAGGGCCGCAAGACTCGCCACAAAAAGAAACCGTCAACGAAACTCATCGTGCGCGGCCGTAAGCGCGGGAAGGCGACGCAGTAATGGGACGCAGCGTCAAGAAGGGTCCGTACGTCGAGGAGTCGCTGATGGTGAAGATCCGCGCCCTCAACGAGCGGAACGAGAAGAAGGTGTTCAAGACCTGGTCGCGGCGCAGCACGATCACGCCGGATTTCGTCGGGCACACGCTCGCGGTGCACAACGGGAACAAGTTCATCCCCGTCTACATCACCGAGAACATGGTGGGGCACAAGCTTGGCGAGTTCGCCGCGACGCGGTTGTTCCGCGGCCACGGCGCCAAGGGCTCGGCGGCGGAGCGTGAGGCCGAGGCGGCTGCCGCCGAGGCTGGCGGTGAAGGCGGCGCCGAGAAGAAGGGCAAGGAGTAGCGATGGAAGCTCGAGCGATTCAACGCGGCGTGCGGCAGTCGGCGCGCAAGATGCGCCTCGTGATCGATTTGATCCGCGGCCACGCCGTCCCGGAAGCCGACGCGATCTTGCGCTTTTCCAAGAAGCGGGCCGCGCGCCAGATCCATAAGGTCCTGAAGTCCGCAGTCGCGAACGCGCAGCAGACGGCGCAGCGGCAGAACACACCGTTCGACGCCGATAACCTGCGCGTGACCTACGCGGTCGTGAACGAAGGGCAGACCCTGAAGCGCTTCACCGCGGCGGCGATGGGTCGCGGCACGCCGATTTTGAAGCGCACGAGCCACGTGGAGATTCGCGTGGCCGGTGCGGAAACGTCCGCTCCAGTTGCCCCGCCCCGGGGGCCGGCGGCTCCAAAGGCGGAAGCGAAAGAGAAGGCGCGGCCGCGCGCGAAGGCAAAAAAGAAACCGGTCGCCAGGGCTACAAAGAAGAAAAAGAAAGCGAGCAAGTAAGTGGGCCAGAAAACACATCCCTACGGGTTCCGGCTGGGCATCGTCAAACAGTGGCGCTCCCGCTATTTCGCGAAGCGCAACTTCCCCGAGCTGCTCAAGGAAGACGAGCTGATCCGGAAGTACCTGAAGACGCGCCTCAGCCATGCCGCGATCGCGGACGTGCACATCGAGCGCAAGCCGGGCAAGGTGACCGTCACCGTTCACACCGGCCGGCCGGGTGTCGTGATCGGCAAGCGCGGCGCCGAAGTCGACAAGCTCCGCGATGAGCTGGCGCAGCTCACCGGAAAAGAAGTCGGCATCAACGTCGAGGAGATCAAGCGCCCCGAGCTGGACGCGCAGCTGGTGGGCGACAGCGTCGCGCATCAGCTCACGCAGCGCATCTCGTTCCGCCGCGCTATGAAGCGCGCGGTGCAGAGCGCGATGCGGATGGGCGCGCAGGGAATCAAGATCAAGACGGCGGGCCGGCTGGGTGGCGCGGAAATCGCGCGTACTGAGGGTTATCACGAAGGGCGCGTGCCGCTGCACACGCTGCGTGCCGACATCGATTACGCGACCTCCACCGCCAAGACGACGTTCGGCACGATCGGCGTGAAGGTCTGGATCTTCAAGGGCGAGCGGACCGAGGATCTGCACGGCCGCACCTATTCGACGGGCGTCTGACCCATGCTGGCGCCGAAGCGGGTCAAGTTTCGCAAGCGGTTCAAGGGCCGCACCAGCGGGATGGCCACGCGCGGCAATACCGTCGCGTTCGGCCACTACGGGTTGATGTCGCTCGAGCCAGGCTGGATTTCCAACCGGCAGATCGAGGCCGCGCGCGTCGCGCTCACGCGCGAGATGAAGCGCGGCGGCAAGGTGTGGATCCGGCTGTTCCCCGACAAGCCGATCACGAAGAAGCCCGCCGAGACCCGGATGGGAAAGGGCAAGGGGAATCCGGAAGGATGGGTGGCGGTCGTGAAGCCGGGCCGGATCATGTTCGAGCTCGAAGGGATCGAAGAGGCCGCGGCGCGCGCGGCGCTGGCGCTCGCGTCGGCGAAGCTGCCGGTCAAGTCGAAGTTCGTGAAGCGGGAGGAGCGGTAAGATGCCGGCGAAACGGGAAAACCGGGCGGAGGGACTGCGCGAGCTCAAGACCGACGAGCTCACGCAAAAGCTGGCGGTGTTGACCGAGGAAAGGTTCCGCCTCGAATTCCGCCGGGCGACGGAGTCGCTCACGAATCCGCTACAGCTACGCACGATCCGCCGAGATATCGCGCGCATCCAGACCATTTTGATGGAAAGGGCAAGGGCGTCGGCATGAGCGAGCGCGGTCGTAGGAAGGTTCGTACCGGCACCGTGGTCAGCGACAAAATGCAGAAAACGGTGACCGTCTCGATGGCGCGTCGCTTCGCGCATGGCTTTTACGGCAAGCAGGTGAACCGCACCAAGACGGTCGCCGCGCACGACGACCACGGCGCCAAGATGGGCGACACGGTGCGCATCGTGGAGACTCGGCCCTTGTCGAAACGGAAACGTTGGCGGGTGGTCGAGATCATAGAGAAGGCGAAATAGCCATGGTGCAGCAAGAATCGCAGGTCAAGATCGCGGACAACTCGGGTGCGCGCCGCGCGCTCGTGATCCGCGTGCTCGGCGGCTCCAAGCGCCGCTACGCGGGGCTCGGCGACGTGGTCGTCGTCACGATCAAAGACGCCATCCCCACCGGCCAAGTGAAAAAGGGCGAGGTGGCCAAGGCGGTCATCGTCCGGACGGCCAAGGAGACCAAGCGCAAGGACGGCTCCTACATCCGCTTCGACGAAAACGCGGCGGTGCTGATCAACGACGAAGGCGAGCCGCGCGCCACGCGCATCTTCGGCCCGGTGGGCCGCGAGCTGCGGGAGAAGAAGTTCATGAAGATCGTGTCGCTGGCGCCGGAGGTGATCTGATATGAAGCCGCTGGTTTACAAGAAGTCCCGGCGCGAGCGTGGGACGGAGCCGGAGCGGCACAAGCTGCACGTCGCGAAAGGCGACGTCGTGCGCGTGATCAGCGGCGAGCACCGCGGCAAGGAAGGCAAGATCCTCCACGTCTATCCCAAGAAGTTTCGGGTGGTCGTGGAAGGCGTGAACATCGTGAAGAAGCACAAGCGCGCGACGACGCCGCAGGGGCAGAGCGGGATCATCGAGTTCCCGGCGCCCATCGCCGCCTCGAACGTGATGTTGCTCGATCCGAAGTCGGGCAATCCCACGCGGGTGCGCCGGCGGCATGATAAGGAAGGGAAGCTCGAACGGATCGCGGTGAAATCGGGTCAACCGATTCCGCGTGTGAGGTAGGTATGGCGGACGAAAAAGAGAAGCAAGAGAAACAGCAAAAACCGAAGCAGGAGAAGCAGCAGAAGAAGCCCAAGGCTCCCAAGGAAGAGGGTGCGCCGAAGGCGGAGGCTGCGGCCGCTCCTGCTGAGCCGGTCGAGCCGGCGCCGCGCGCGCGGCTGATGGACTTCTACGCGCAGCAGGTGCGGGCCAAGCTGCAGCAGCAGTTCACGTTCAAGAACCCGCATCAGATTCCGCGGCTCAAGAAGATCGTGCTGAATGTCGGCATGGGGGACGCGTCCAAGAATCCGAAGGGGCTGGACGCCGCGGTGGCTGAGCTCGCTGCCATCACCGGGCAGCATCCGGTCGTGACGCGCGCCAAGAAGGCGATCGCGAATTTCAACCTGCGCGAAGGGCAGGCGATCGGCTGCGCCGTGACGCTGCGCGGCGGCCGCATGTACGAGTTCCTCGATCGCTTCATCACGATCGCGGTGCCGCGCATGCGCGACTTCCGCGGGCTGCCCACGAAGAGCTTCGACGGGCGCGGCAATTACACGCTGGGCATCAAGGAGCAGATGATTTTTCCCGAGATCGACTACGACAAGGTCGAGCGGATTCACGGGATGGATATCACGTTCGTGACGAGCGCCGGGCGCGACGACACCGCGCTGGCGCTCCTGCGCGAGCTGGGCATGCCGTTCCGCGTGGAAACCCCGGCAGCGGCCTAGGAGACTTCATGGCGAAGAAGGCGTGGATTGAAAGAGTGAAGAAGGGCCCGAAGTTCAAGGTGCGGCGCTACTACCGCTGCCGGCGCTGCGGCCGCAGCCGCGGCACTCTGCGCAAGTTCGAGCTTTGCCGCATCTGCTTCCGTGAGCTGGCGCTGCGCGGGGAGATTCCCGGCGTGCGCAAAGCCAGCTGGTAAGAGGGGACACGCATGAGCGTTATTGATCCCGTCGCCGATATGCTGACCCGCGTGCGCAACGCCTGTTTGGCGGGGCACCGCCGGGTCGACATGCCGGTGTCGAAGCTGAAAGTCGCGATCGCCACGATTCTCCGTGACAACCATTACATCCAGGACTACAAGGTCCTGGACGATGGCCAGCACGGATTGCTGCGGCTCTACTTGAAGTACCACAACGACGCGCCGGTCATCCGCGAGCTGCAGCGCGTGTCGTCGCCCGGGCTCCGGCGCTACGTCAAGGCGCGCGAGATCCCTCGCGTGAAGAACGGACTCGGCATGGCGATTCTCAGCACGCCGCAAGGACTCATGACGGACCGCGAAGCGCGCACCGCCCGGGTGGGCGGCGAACTGCTCGCCGTGGTGTGGTAGGAGAGGCGGACGATGTCACGCATCGGCAGGAAGCCCGTCGCGTTGCCCAAGGGCGTCACCGCGCAGATCGACGGGCACAAGATCACGGTGAAGGGGCCGAAGGGCGAGATCAGCCGCACGCTGCACGAGGACATGACGTTGGCCCTCGACGACAGCACTGTGGTCGTGAAGCGCCCATCGGACGAGTCGCGGCACAAGGCGTTGCACGGCCTCACGCGCACGCTGGTGGCGAACATGGTGGAAGGCGTCACGGCGGGGTTCGCGAAGTCGCTCGAGATCCAGGGCGTCGGCTACAAGGCCGAGCCCAAGCCGTTCGGCGTGCAGCTGGTGGTGGGATTCTCGCATCCCGTCCCCTACCACGCGCCGGCGGGGATCAAGATCACGGTGACCAATAACGTCCTGCTCAAGATCGAGGGCGTCGACAAGGAACTGGTGGGCCAGGTGGCCGCTGAGTTGCGCAACATTCGGCCGCCCGAGCCCTACAAGGGCAAAGGCATCCGCTACGCGGGCGAGCAGGTCCGGCGCAAGGCGGGCAAGACTGCCCAGGCGGCGAAATAAACCATGCGCTCTGTTCGGAAAATCAAAACCGCGGCGGATAGCCGCTACCGCCGGCACCTGCGCGTCCGCAAGAAGGTCGAGGGGACGCCCGAGCGGCCGCGGCTCGTCGTGTTCCGTTCGTCTAAGCACATCTACGCCCAGCTGGTGGACGACCAGCGTGGCGTCACGATCGCCGGCGCCGCGGACACGTCGGAAGGCGTGCAGGTCGAGGGCAAGGGCAAGGTGGCGCGGAGCTTCGCCGTAGGGAAGCTCATCGCCGCGAAGGCGAAAGAGAAAGGGATCGCCAAGGTCGTGTTCGACCGCGGCGGTTATCAGTATCACGGTCGCGTGAAGGCCGTCGCGGACGGCGCGCGCAAGGGCGGATTGGAGTTCTAATGGAAGAGCAAAAGGAAGGCACGGAAGCTCCCACTCCCACTCCCACTCCCACTCCCACTCCCGCTCCGGCGGCCGAGGCGGCTCCGGTCGAGCGGCCGGCGCGCGGTCCTCGTGGCCAGGGCGGCGGTGGTCGCGGTGGTCGGGGCCGGGGTCGAGGCGGTGACCGGCGCGATGGCGGCGATCGCGGCCAGCGTGAAAGCGACGGCATGGTCGAGAACGTCGTCGCGATCAATCGCGTGGCGAAGGTCGTGAAGGGCGGCCGGCGGTTCAGCTTCAACGCGCTGGTCGCCGTCGGCGACGGCAAAGGGCAGGTCGGGATCGCGACCGGCAAGGCGAACGAGGTCAGCGAAGCGGTGCGCAAAGCCGTCGAGGCGGCGCGCCGCCGCATGAACGAAATCCCGCTCACCGGCGGAACGATTCCGCACGAGATCATCGGCAAGCACGGCGCGGGCCGGGTGCTGCTCAAGCCCGCCGCGTCGGGAACCGGCGTGATCGCCGGTGGTCCGGTGCGCGCGGTGCTCGAGTGCGCGGGGATCCGCGACATCCTGACGAAGAGCCTCGGCTCGACCAATCCGCACAACATGGTGCGAGCGACGATGGATGGTCTCAAGCGGCTGACGACCGCGCGGCGCGTCGCGCGCGAGCGCGGGATCGAGCCGGAGGCGATTCCGTATCGCGCCCGCCAGGAGTCTGCCGTTCCCACCGGGGTGACCCATGGGTAGGCTCCCCCCGACACGCAAGTACCGCAAGCGCAAATCGGGCCGCGACCCCGTCCTCCCGGCTCCGACCAAAGGGAAGCTGCGCATCAAGCAGGTGCGGTCGGGCAGCGGTCATGCGCATCGAATGCGGCGGACGCTCGAGGCGCTGGGCCTCAAGCATCATCAGGATGAAGTCGTGCACGCGGATCATCCCGCGCTGCGCGGCATGCTCCAACAGGTGCGGCACCTCGTCGAGGTGACGCCGGAGAAGGAAGGAAAGAAGTAAGATGCCAAAGCCGAAGGCAAAAGCGACGCGGAAGCCTCGGGCGAGGCCCAAGCCGCAAGCCCCGAGTCCCGAGTCCCAAGTCACGCGGCTCGCGCTGCATGACCTGCGCCCGCCGCGCGGTTCGCATCGCGCGCGCATCCGGAAGGGGCGCGGCCCCGGATCGGGTATCGGCAAGACGGCCGGCCGCGGCGGCAAAGGCCAGACCGCGCGGCAGGGCGGTCACGTGCGTCCCGGCTTCGAGGGCGGTCAGATGCCGCTCATCCGGCGCATTCCGAAGCGCGGCTTCACCAATCCGTTCAAGCAGCCGGCGCAGGTCGTGAACGTGCGCCACCTCGTGCTGCTGGCCGAAGGTGTCGAGGTCACGCCGGAGACGCTGTTCGGCGCTGGACTGGTGCGCCGTCCCGACCATCCGATCAAGCTGCTCGGGACCGGCGACGTCTCGGGACGGAAGTTCGTGGTGAAAGGCGTGGCCGTGTCGGCGAGCGCGAAGCAGAAAATCGAGCAGGCGGGCGGAACGATCGCGTGACGGCGCCGATTCCCAATCTGTTCAAGGTCCCGGAGCTCAAGGAAAAGCTCCTCTTCACCTTGCTGTGCCTCGTGATCTACCGCATCGGGGCACACATCGCGACGCCGGGCGTGAACGTCGACGCCCTCGCCGACTTCATGAGCACCCGAGGCACGGGCACGCTGTTCGGACTCTACGACCTGTTCTCGGGCGGCGGCCTGCGCCGCGCGACGGTCTTCGCGCTCGGCATCATGCCGTATATCTCCGCGAGTATCGTCTTCCAGCTGGCCGGCCCGGTGTTCCCGATCATCGAAAAGATGCAGCGCGACGAAGAGGGCAAGAAGACGCTCACGCAGTGGACGCGCTATCTGACCGTCGTGCTCTGCCTCTTCCAAGCGTACGGGTTCGGGATCTTCACCGAGCAGCTCCCCAACGCCGTTGCGCATCCGGGGTGGGCCTTCCGCATGACGACCGTGCTCACGTTGACGACGGGCGGCGTCTTCGTCATGTGGCTCGGCGAGCAAATCACCGAGCGTGGCATCGGAAACGGCATGAGCCTGCTGATCTTCTTCTCGATCATCGAACGAATTCTCCCCGAGACCGTGAACACGTTCGAGGCGTTGAAGACCGGCACGCTCAGCTTCCCCGTGCTGCTCATCGTGCTGCTCATGATGGTGCTGGTCGTCGCAGCCACGGTCGCCATCACGGTGGCGGCGCGGCGGATTCCGGTCCAGATCCCGCGCAAGGTGATGGGTCGTGGTCGTATTCGCGAGGGACAGAAGACGTTCATCCCGCTCCGCATTAACAGCGCGGGCGTCATGCCGATCATCTTCGCCCAGTCGCTGATCATCGTGCCGGGGACCGTGGCGACGTTCAGCGGCATCCCGTGGCTGAAAAACTTCGCGGAGTACTTCAACACGACGTCGGTGTGGTACATCGTGGCGAACGCCGTGCTGATCGTGTTCTTCGCGTACTTCTACACGTCGATCATCTTCAATCCGGTGGACCTCGCGGAGAACCTGAAGAAGCAGGGCGCGTTCATCCCCGGCGTGAAGCCGGGCGCCGCGACCGCCGATTACATCGACGAGGTGCTCACGCGCATCACGCTGCCGGGCGCGATTTTCCTGACGTTCGTGGCGCTGTTACCAATCATCATCTCCAACACGCTGAACATGCCGTTCGGCTTCGGCGGCACGGCGCTGCTCATCGTCGTCGGCGTGGCGCTCGACACGGTGCAGCAGGTGCAGCAGCATCTGTTGCTGCGGCAGTACGATGGCTTCATGAAGGGTGGTGGCCCCGGCGGCGGCACCTCGCGCGTTCGCTTCCGCCGCTAGTGCCCGCACTGTAAGTGTTCATCCTCATCCTGGGAGCGCCGGGCTCGGGCAAGGGGACGCAAGGCCAAATCCTCGCCGAGCGGCTGGGGCTGCCCAAGATCACCACCGGTGATCTGATCCGGAAGGCGATGCAGGACGGGACGCCGCTCGGGCTCGAGTTCAAGAAGTACTACGACGAAGGCAAGCTGGTGCCCGACAGCATCATACTCGGCATGATCAAGGAGCAGTTGGACCGCCCGGAGGCGAAGACCGGCGCGATCCTCGACGGTTTTCCGCGCACCGCGGCGCAGGCGGAGCTCGTAGACAAGACGCTCGGCGAGCGCGGCCAGCGGCTGAATCACATCCTGCTGCTCGACGTGACCGAAGACGAGCTCGTGCGCCGCTTGCGGGCGCGCTCGCAGGTCGAGGGCCGCATCGACGATTCTCCGCATGCCGTCGCGACGCGCCTCCAGGTTTACCAGCGCGACACCGCTCCGCTGATCGCACACTATGCCCAACGCGGCATCGTGCACCGCGTCCCCGGCACCGGGACGGTTGACCAGATCGCCGGAGACATCAAGCGGATCATCGGGCGATGATCACGATCAAGTCGGCGCGTGAGATCGAGACGATGGCCGCCGCTGGCCGCATCGTCGCCGAGACGCTGGCGCTGGTGGGGCGGAATGTCCGGCCCGACATCACCACCGACGAGCTCGACCAGCTCGCCGAATCGTTCATTCGCAGCCATCCAGGGGCGCAGCCCTCGTTCAAGGGCCTGTACGATTTTCCCGCCACGCTGTGCACGTCCATCAATCAGGAGATCGTGCACGGCATTCCCTCTCACAAGCGCGTGCTGCACGACGGCGACATCGTGAGCATCGACGTCGGGGTGTGGCTCGAGGGACTGCATGCTGATTCCGCGGCAACGTTCCCCGTCGGTGACGTCAAACCGGAGGTGACGCGGCTGCTGGCGGTGACGCAGGAGGCGCTGGCGGCGGGCGTCGCGCAAGCGCGGGCCGGCAATCACGTCGGCGACATCGGCCACGCGGTGCAGCAGGTGGCGGAAACAGCAGGATACTCGGTTGTCCGGGAATTGGTCGGCCACGGCATCGGCGCGTCGTTTCACGAGGAGCCGCAGGTGCCAAACTACGGCAAACCCAAGCGCGGCCCGCGCCTCGTTCCCGGCATGACGATCGCGATCGAGCCGATGATCAACGTCGGCGGCGCGGGGATCAGAACCCTGGACGACAAGTGGACGGTGGTGACGCAGGACGGCTCGCTGTCGGCGCACTTCGAGCACACGGTCGCGATCGGCGAAAATGGAGATCCGCCAAGAATCCTGACGGCGGCCTAGGCGGCTACTGGACGCCGGACTGTTTTGCCCTGGCCTGGTCCGACATTCCTGCCAGGTTCGCGTTGACGTTCTCCGTAGCGCCGTCGATCGCGGTTGTCGCCAACATGGCCGCCACCCGCGCATCGCTGACGGCGTTCTTGTTGCCGATGTGCTCGATCGTCTGGGCGAGCGCGAGCACGCGACGCCCGAGCTTCACGACTTCAGCGGGAGGACGCGCCGCCGCCAGCAAGGCCGCATCGACCGCCTGAACGCGCTGCGGATCGACCTTCGGAATCTTGTATGCGCGACTGACGCCTTCGTATGCCGTTGCGTCTTCATCCACCAGCCGCCGCAGCTCGGCGCGCAGCCGGTCGGCTTCGTCGAGGATGTCGCGGGCCTGGGCGTCGACCGCGGCATACGGCTTCCGTCCCACCGTCAGCCGCGCGACCATCGCGACCAGCGCCGCGGCCAGCGTGCCCGCCAGCGCGGCGGCGCTGCCGCCGCCGGGCGTCGGCGACCCGCCCGCCAGCTCATCGATCCACGCGTCGATCGAAGGAGTAGCGGTCGCGGTGGGAGGAGGAGCGTCCGCGGACGGCGCGGCGGCGCGGATCTTTGTCTCCAGGACATGACTGGCCGCATCTGATAACCGCAGCGCCGCTTCGGCTGCACCGATGATCGCGCGCTCCGGAATGAGACCCACAATTTCGCTCTTCTGGACGGCCACGCCCTGCTTTTCCGCCCGCACTTTAATCGCGTTGAACACCACCGCAGGTGAGGTGATGTCGATATCCAGGAGGTTCATGGAGACTTGCGCGAGACCGTCGACAATGAAGCCACTCGCCTGCACGCCCGGTAGTCCGCCGCTGGACGTGCGGATCTGCTTCGCGATGTCTTTGGCGACCGCAATGTCCTGGGTGTCGAGATACACGTTGAACGCGACGAGAAACGGCCGCGCGCCGATGGCTGTTGCGCCCGCTGTGGGATGAACGCGGCGCGGACCGAAATCGGGGTCGAGGTCACGGTCGCGCAGCCCTTCGAACTCCCCCTTGCGGATGTCGGGCAGGCGCTCGTGCTCGGGCCGCATCGCGGCCTTGGCATACAGGAAGACCGGAATCGCGAGCTCCCTGCCGGCCTGCTCCCCCAGAGTCTTCGCAAGCGCCACGCATTCTTCCATCGTGACGCCGGAGACCGGGACGAACGGCACCACGTCCGTCGCTCCCATGCGTGGGTGCTCCCCCGTGTGCCTCGTGAGGTCGATGCGCTGTGTCGCGACGCGCATCGCCGCGAACGCGGCTTCCACGGCCGCCGCCGGTGGCGCGACGAAGGTGAACACAGACCGGTTGTGCGACGCGTCGGCCTGCACGTCGAGCAAGTCCACGCCGGGCACCGCCCTAATCGCAGCGCGGAGCGCGTCGATCGTCGCCGGGTCGCGGCCTTCAGAGAAATTCGGTACGCACTCGACGAGCTGCGCCGTCATCAGCTTCTCCTCAGAAGATCGATGAGCCACTTATGGATCGCGGCGTTTCCCGCGACAACGGAGCCATCGCTCTCGCTACTCAGGACATCCGACGCGCCATCGAACCGCGTCACGATGCCCCCCGCCTCGCGGATGAGCAACACGCCCGCGGCCATGTCCCACGACGCGAGTTGCAGCTCCCAAAAGCCGTCGAGTCGGCCGGCGGCGACGTCGGCGAGGTCGAGCGCGGCGGCGCCCGCGCGCCGGATGCCGCTCGCCGCACCCATGACGGCGGCAAATTGCGCGAGATACACGTGCAATTGGTTGAGTGCTTTGAACGGGAAGCCTGTCCCGATCAGCGCTCGACGCGGTTCTGTCACCGCCGAGACGCTCAGGCGCGTGTCTTCTTCGAACGCGCCGCCGCCGCGGATCGCCCTGTATGTGCGGTGGCGGCTCACGTCATGGATGACGCCCGCAGCCAGCTTGCCACCCGTGACGCAGCCGATGCTCACGGCGTACTGGGGGTAGCCGTGCAGGAAATTCGTCGTCCCATCCAGTGGGTCGACGATCCAGACGAGCTCCCCCCGCGCGGTTCGCTGGGGCGACAGCTCCTCCCCGACGATGACGGACTCCGGAGCCTCCTTCGTGATCGCGTCGGCAATCAATCCCTCGGCCGCCCGATCCACCTCGGTCACGAAGTCGTGCTGGGATTTTTCCGTCCACATATGCACGGCGGGTCGCCCCGCAGTGCGCAAATAATCGGCGGCGCGCAACGCGGCCCGCTCGGCGAGCTTGACTAAGTCGTTGTAATCACGCACCTTGCTGCCCCGTGACTTCCCAACGCGTTTTCAGCGGCATCCAGCCCTCCGGCGAGCTGCACATCGGCAACTACCTCGGCGCCGTCCAGAATTGGGTGCGCCTCCAAACCGAGTACGACTGTCTGTTCTGCGTCGTCGACCTGCACGCCATCACGCAGCCGTACGAGCCGGCCGAGCTGCCGCTGCGCACGCTCGACATGGCGAGGAGTCTATTCGCCGCCGGCCTGAACCCGGACACGTGCATCGTCTTCGTCCAGTCGCACGTCGCGGAGCACAGCGAGCTGAACTGGCTGCTCAACGCGTACGGCGTCGCGCCGCTCGGCGAACTTGAGCGGCAGACCCAATTCAAAGACAAGTCCCAGCGGCAGGAGAGCGTTTCAGCCGGGTTGCTCAATTACCCCGTGCTGCAGACCGCTGACGTATTGCTCTATAAAGCTAGCCTCGTGCCGGTCGGTGAGGATCAGGTCCAGCATCTCGAGCTGATGCGCGAGATCGCCCGCCGCTGGAACGCGCGTTATGCCGAAGGATTTTTCCCGGAACCCCAGCCCCTTTTGACGAAAACGAAGCGCGTGCTGGGACTCGACGGCAAAGCCAAGATGTCCAAGAGCTTGGGAAACACGATCGGGCTATTCGAATCGCCCGAGTCGATCTGGGAGAAGCTCAAGCCCGCCGCAACCGATCCGGCGCGCAAGACACGCAAGGATCCCGGGACGCCCGAGATCTGCAACATTTACACGTTGCACCAGGGATTTTCGCCGCCGGAGACCGTCGCCGAGGTCGCCCACAAATGTCGCACTGCGGGCTGGGGCTGTCTCGACTGCAAGCGCGTGTTGGCGGACAATATGATCAAGACTCTCGCGCCGATACGCGCTCGCGCGGAAGGCTTTAAGAATAATCCGGCGGGAGTGATGGAATGGCTTCGTAGCGGAGCCGAAAAAGCTCGTAAGCTGGCGCACCGCACGATCGGAGAGGTGCGCGACAAGATGGGATTCCTCCATGGGTGACGTGTTCACACGGATGGTCCAGATCTTCCGTCTCGACCTCATGCTGCAGCTCGGTCTCGCGACGCTGCTCGGTGGCGCCATCGGTCTGGAGCGCGAGCTAGGCGGTAAGCCGGCAGGACTCCGCACCAACATTCTGATCTGCATCGGGTCCGTGCTGTACACGCATCTCTCGCTGGCGATGCTGACGGCCAGTACGGGGGTGATTCCTGCCGGTACGGACACGACCCGCGTGGCGGCGCAGATCGTGACCGGTGTCGGTTTTATCGGCGCGGGCACGATTCTCCACGCGCGCGGCGCCGTCGTCGGCCTGACCAGCGCCGCCACGATCTGGGTCGTTGCGGCGATCGGCATCGCACTGGGCAGTGGGTACTACCTCGAAGGCGTCGGCACGACACTCGCCGTCATCCTCGTCCTGGCCGGCTTGGGACGCGTCGAGAAGATCGTGCAGAGTCACTCGATGCGATCGACGATCACGATCCACGCGCGCCCGGGGCCCACGGTGCTCGAAGACCTGGAAACGCTGGTGCGTCGCACCGGACTCGACGTGCTTACCGTCTCGAATCGGCAGGAGAATGTGGATCTGGTGATCGATTTCGAGCTCCGGGGTTCAAAGCGTCTCTACGATCAAGCCGTCGTCACGCTGCTGCACCATAACCACGTCCGGACGGTGTCGACGGGCGAGTGACGCGGCGTCTCGTCATCGACCTGGCGGCGACCCACGCCGCCTGGCGCATCACGGCGCCGAGCGTGGCGTCGATACGGGCGGCGCTGACGACCGATTGGAACGTGGTCGAGGTGCGCGCGCCTGCCGTCTCCGCCGGGGATGGCGGGGTTGGCGGGACCGACGCGATTGCCGCGGCGCGCGGGGCCGAGGTCTATCTGGGGTTCGGCGTCCCACCGGACGTGGTGGAGGCGGGGCTGGCGGGCGGCGCGCTGCGCTGGATGCACAGCGGCACCGCCGGCGTGGGATCGGGCGCGGCGCGCCTGCAGGGCACAGGCGTGGTGCTGACGAACTCGGCGGGCGTCCATGCCGAGCCGATCGCCGACTGGGTCATCGCGGCGCTCGGCTACTTCGCCCGTAGTCTCGACCACGCCGCCCGAGCGCAGGCGCTGGGGCGCTGGACCAAGCAGGAATTCGAAGAGCTGACCGAGCCGGTGCGTGAATTCCGGGACCTGCGCGTCGGCATTCTGGGGCTGGGCGGCATCGGGTCGGCCGTGGCGCGCCGGGCGGTGGCGCTTGGGATGACGGTCTCGGGCGTGCGGCGGCGGCCCGAGCGCGGGGCGCCACCTGGGGTGCGCCGGATCGGCCGGTTGGACGAGCTCGACAGGCTCGCAGCCGAGAGCGATTGCCTTGTGATCGCCGCGCCGCACACCGCCGCGACCGCCGGCGCGGTCTCACGCCGGGTGCTGGAGCGCCTGCCGCAAGATGCCGTCGTGATCAACGTCTCGCGCGGCTCGCTGCTGGATGAAGGTGCCCTGCTCGACTTGCTCGACGCGGGAAGGCTGCGCGGGGCGGCGCTGGATGTGTTCGCCATCGAGCCGCTGCCTCCGGACCACCGCTTCTGGAGCCACCCGCGCGTGCTCGTGAGCCCGCATGTGAGTGCCGTCACGAATCGCTTCTGGGAGCGGGAAACAGTCCTCATTGTCGAGAACATCCGGCGCTATCTTGCAGGGGCGCCCCTCACGAACGTCGTCGACTTGGAAGCCGGGTACTAAATGGAAAAGATCATCAAGGCTGCGGTGGACCGCGGGGCGTCCGACCTGCACATCAAGGCGGGGGACGTCTTCCGCGCCCGCATCGATGGCAAACTGGTCCCGCTCACCAAGCAGCGCCTGACGCCGGACCAGACCAAGGCGATCGCGCAGCGCCTGATCTCCAACGACGAGGATCGCGGGCGCATCGACAAGCTGCGCGATTACGACTGCTCCTGGGGCATGCCCGGCATCGGCCGCTTCCGCGTCAACATCCTGCGGCAGCGCTCGTCGTTCATGATCGTGATGCGCGTGATTCCGTTCGACGTTCCCTCGTTCGAATCGCTGAAATTGCCCGGCGTGTTGGCGCAGGTCGCCAATGCCGAACGGGGCATGATCCTGGTCACGGGCGTGACGGGCTCGGGCAAGAGCTCGACCATGGCGGCGATCATCAATCACATCAACCAGAACCAGCATCGCCACATTCTCACGCTGGAGAACCCGATCGAGTTCCTGCACCGGGATATCAATTGCTCGGTGACACAGCGCGAGATCGGCGTGGACACCGACGACTTCCGCACCGGTCTGCGGGCGGCGCTGCGCCAGGATCCCGACGTCATCTTGATCGGCGAGTTGCGCGACGCCGAGACGATCGATACCGCGATGAAAGCGGCGGAGACCGGCCACCTACTCGTGTCCACGTTGCATACGCCCGATGCGGTGACCACCGTGAACCGGGTGGTGTCCATGTTTCCGCCCGAAGAGCAGGAGATTGCACGGTTGCGCCTTTCGGAGGCACTGCACGCCGTCGTGTCGCAGCGGCTGTTGCCGCGCGCGGACGGGCGCGGCCGCGCGGCTGCGCTCGAGGTGCTGCTCGCGATCGGGAGCGCGCGCGACATGATCCGTGAGCGCGACCGCACGCCCTCACTCCACGACTTCATCAAGGAGTCGCGTGAGCAATACGGCATGCAGACCTTCGATCAGCATCTCATGGATCTGGTGGCGGACGACATCGTGACGTACGAGACCGCGCTGACGGCGTCATCCAATCCGTCCGACTTCCAGTTGCAGGTACGCACGCTGCGGCGGCGCTCTCGGGTGGCCCCGCCGGCGCAGCCAACGGCGGAGGCCGACACCAAGCCGGCGGGATTCACGGACGATCTTTCGAGCATGTTGCCAAAGTGAGCAGCCGGAGAGACGCACCAGCGGGAATCTTCCCGCCGATCACCACCCCGTTCGACCGCGCGACGGGCGACATCGCCCCGCTCGCGTTTCGGCAGAACATCGAACGCCTCCTGGCTGCGGGCGTCAGTGGTCTCGTCGTCTCCGGCTCTACCGGGGAAGCAGCAATGCTTGATGCCGCTGAGCAGCGCCGGCTCATAGAGGTCGCGCGCGACGCAATGACCGATGGTGCGTGGTTGATTGCGGGCACGGGCGGCGAATCGACGCGCGAGACGATTGCGTTGAGTCGCGCCGCGGCGGCGGCGGGCGCCGATGCCGTACTGGTGCGCCCGCCGTCATACTTTTCGACAGCCGCGAGCCCGGCGACGCTCGTGACTCACTTTCGCGCCGTCGCGGATGCGAGCCCGGTGCCCGTAATGCTCTACAACATTCCCAAGTACACGCATATCTCGCTGTCCCCCGGCCTGTTGCAGCAGCTCGCCGGGCACGAGCGCATCATCGGCGTCAAAGATTCGTCGGGGGACCCCAAGAACGTCGCGGCCTACCGCGAGGCGGTGCCGGAATGGACCATCGTGGTGGGTGGCGCCTCGTTGCTCCTCACGGCGTTGGAGTTGGGATGTCAGGGCGGGATCGTCGGTGTGGCGTGTTATCAGCCGGGCTTGTGCGTGCAGCTGCTGCGCGAGTTCGAGCGAGGCCATAGAGATGCAGCGGGCGCGCTGCAGGAGCGTATCACGCCGCTCGACAAGGAAATCGTCGGCAAGCTGGGCCCGGCGGGCGTCAAGGCCGCGATGGACGCAGTGGGATTGTACGGTGGGCCCGTACGTGCGCCCCTCGCGCCGGTATCGGACAAGGATCGCGAGCGCGTGAGTGCGCTCGTACGCGGTGACTGACTACGCCGTGCTGTTCCGCGAGCTGGCGATTCCGCGGCTCGTGGGCACACCCAATCATCAACGAGTTCGTGAGATCCTGAAGCGCGAGCTGATCGCTCGCGGATTCAGTGTCGAGGAGCATGTGTTCAGCGGCCGGCCGGCGCGCGCGCTGCTCGGCGTGCCGTCGGCGGTGAACGGCACCAACTTGATCGGCACACGGGCCGTCGGGCCGTCCGGCCGTCCGGCGGTTTGGTTAGTCGCACATTACGACTCCAAGGGTCAGCCAATCTCGATGGCGGTCCGGCTGGTGGGATTTGCCGCGTTACTCGTCGGATTGCTGGTAGTCGTCCTGGCGCCGCTTCCGGGACTCGCGTTGCTCGCCGCCGGGACGGGCGTCGCGCTGCTCAATCGTGTGAACGACAACTCCCCAGGCGCGCTCGATAACGCGAGTGCCCTCGTCGCGATCCTGATGGCCCTCGATCAACTGCCGGCCGGAGCGCTGGTCGGCGTCATTTTCCCGGACGCGGAGGAGTACGGCCTCGTGGGCGCACGCACACTGGCCGTGGAGCGGGGCGAGGTGTTCGCCCAATCCAGCGTCATCAACCTCGACAGTCTCGACGACAACGGTCGGGCCACCGCTTTCGTGCATCGCCCTGGCCGGGTCGGTGCCGCCGTGGCGCAGGCGGTGAACGCGCGGCGTTGGCGCTGGTTGCCGGTCATTGTGGACGGCATCGCGCTGGGCCGCGTTGCCAAGGAATGTGTCACGATCATGAAGGGCAACTGGCGCACGATGCGGGTGGTGCATCGGCCGCAGGACTCGATTGCCCGGTTGCGGCTCGATGGCGCGGCGCACGTCGCTGCAGGGCTGGCGCGCGTCCTGCGCGCCGGATAGCTTCCCACAGAGGATACTCCAAGGCCCCCAATGGCGGGGGCTTTTTTGTTGCCATCGGGAGAATCGCGCGTGTTCGGACCGAAGACGCAGTGCGTCGTCGTGGTTGGCGCCCAATGGGGCGACGAGGGCAAAGGCAAGATCGTCGATGTCCTGGCCGAGCGCGCCGATCTCGTGGTGCGCTATCAGGGCGGCGCCAACGCTGGCCACACGGTGGACACGGGCGAGGGGAAATCGTTCGTGCTGCACCAGATCCCGTCGGGAATCCTCCAGGGTGCGGTGTGCGTGGTCGGCAACGGCGTGGTGCTCGACCCCGAGCAGCTGTTCGCGGAGCTCGACGCGCTGGAGCGGCGCGGGGTGCGCACGGAGCACAAGCTGCACATCTCCGATCGCGCGCATTTGACACTGCCCTATCACAAGCTGCTGGATCGGGCGCGGGAAAAACGAGAGCAGATCGGCACGACGGGGCGGGGAATTGGCCCCACGTACGAGGACAAGTACGGTCGGCGCGGCGTGCGCGTCGGCGATCTCCGCAACCTCGCCCGAGCGCAGGAAGTGGTGCGCGCGCGCGTGGAATCGGCGAACCAGATGCTGGCAATGCTGGGAGCGGGGAGCGGGGAGCGGGCCAGCGCTGAAGAGCATATCCACCTCCTGGAGCGGCTTGCCCCCCGGCTGTTGCCGTTGGCCGTCGACGCGGGCCGCGTGGTATGGGAGGCTTTGCAGCGCGGCGAATCGGTGCTGCTCGAGGGCGCGCAGGGAGCGCTGCTCGACGTCGATCACGGGACGTATCCCTACGTCACGTCATCCAACACGACCGCTGGCGGGGCTGCTGTCGGCGTCGGTATCGGACCCACGGCGATCGACGCGGTGGTTGGCGTCGTGAAGGCGTACACGACGAGGGTTGGGAATGGGCCGCTGCCAACAGAAGCCGAACCAGCAGTAGCCCAACGAATTCGCGAACTCGGAGGGGAGTTTGGGGCCACCACCGGGAGGCCCAGGCGGTGCGGATGGTTTGATGCGGTCGTGGTCAGGTATGCGGTGCGCGTCAATGGGCTGACGGGGCTTGCGGTGACGAAGCTGGATGTCTTGGACACGTTTGCGGAGATACCGGTTGCCGTCGGCTATCGGCTGGACGGAGAGAACATCGACAGCATGCCGGCGGATGTGGAGACGATCGCGCGAGTCGAACCGATATACGAGAAGGTGCCAGGCTGGCAGAAGCCTCTCACTGCAGTACGGAGACTCGCGGATCTGCCGCCTGCGGCGAGGGCATATGTCGATAGGCTGCAGGACTTGGCTGGCGCCCCGGTTCGCTATGTGAGTGTCGGGACTCGGAGAGACCAGATCATAGAGGTCTGATGACAGCGCACGCCGTGGATAGAACGTGAGCAGCCGTGCCGTATTCTGCACTTTCTCTTGCAGAAAACAGTTAGGTACTTCCCCTAGGTCATCTGACTTGCTGTTGCTGTGACAAGCGATACAACAGGGCACCGTTTTTGCTTCCGTAATCGCCAGAACTCTCGAAAAGGGCAAACCGCCGGTGACGGCGGGGCGCAAAGCTAGGGGTCTCCTCGGAGATAGCCCGGCTGCCAGAGTGAACGCTGCGCCGCCCGATTTGCGAGAAGTTGTTCGCTTCGCTCACATCGGGTTCTAGGGCGCACGGTGTGTGGCAGGCGATCACCCCCTGGGGCAACTCAGGGGGTTTCTCGTTTTATGTTGCCACCATGCCACCCGTGGTGCTCGTTGCCCCCGCGGCCTTCAAAGGAACGCTTGGACCTCGCCAAGTCGCAGAGGCGATTGCGGCAGGCGTGCGCCGGGCCGTCCCGGACGCGACGGTGCTCGAGTGTCCGGTCGCCGACGGGGGCAACGGGCTGCTCGATGTCATCCTCCCGGCCGGCGCGTTGCGCGAGCGGCTCGATGTCACGGGGCCCATCGGCGAGTCGGTTTCCGCTGAGCTGGGATGGATCGACGGCGAAACGGCCATCATCGAAAGCGCGTCGGCCTGCGGCCTGGCGCTTGTCGAGCCGGAAGACCGCGACCCGATGCGCACCACGACGCGCGGGGTCGGCGAGCTGATCTGGACCGCCGCCGATCGCGGCGCCAAGACGATCGTTGTCGGGCTCGGCGGCACGGCAACGGTTGACGGCGGCACAGGCGCCGCGCGTGGCTTCGGCTGGACGTTCGAAAATGCCGCGGGCGAACCGCTGCCGGACGGCGGTGGGTCGCTCGAGGAGCTCGCGTCCTTCGGATCGGGCTGGGCACTCGCCGCACGTGTCGTCGCGCTAGCGGACGTGGCGACTCCGTTACTGGGACCAGACGGCGCGGCGCCGGTTTTTGGGCCCCAGAAAGGAGCTCGCCCCGAGGAGATCCCGCGCCTCGCCGCCGGTCTCACACGACTGTCTGAGCTCTGGGCGCAGGCTGGCCGGCCAGAGCTTGGAACGGTGCCGATGGGCGGGGCCGCCGGCGGACTCGGCGCGGGGCTGGCGTTCTTTGCCAAGGCGGAACTGACCGGTGGCGCGCAATGGGTGCTGGAACGCGTCGGCTTCGACGCGGCCTTGGCAAACGCCGACTTGGTCATCACGGCCGAGGGCGTTTTCGACAAGACATCACTGGTGGGAAAGGCGCCGGGCGAAGTCGTGCGCCGCGCGCAAGCGGCCAGGAAGAAGGTTGCCGTGGTCGCCGGACGGGTCGAAGGAATGATCGGCGTTCATGCGGTGGGCGGCGACGGCAACGGGCGGATGCTGGACGGCTCGGCGCTTGCACAGATGGCCGAGCAGGTCGCGCGCGAGGCGCTGCGTTTGTAACTTCCGGCTCCCTATGCCCCCCCTTACTGCAGACAAGACCATGGATAAGCTCGTGTCGCTGGCAAAGCGGCGCGGCTTCGTGTTTCAGTCTTCTGAGATTTATGGCGGGCTGGGGTCCGTCTGGGACTACGGACCGCTCGGCGTCGAGCTCAAGAAGAACATCAAGGAGCGCTGGTGGCGCTCGATGGTCCACGAACGGCAGGATATCGAGGGCCTCGACGCCGCGATCCTCATGCATCCCAAGGTTTGGGAGGCATCGGGGCATGTGTCCGGGTTCACCGATCCGCTGGTGGATTGCAAGCACTGTAAGAACCGGTTTCGCGCCGACGACCCGCGGATCAAGGGCACGCCCGGCCAGCCTGACGGGCAGTGCCCCGTCTGCGGCAGCAAGGGGACCCTCACCGCGCCACGCCAGTTCAACCTGATGTTCAAGACGTTCATGGGGCCCGTCGAGGAGCAGGCCGCCGTCATTTATCTGCGGCCCGAGACGGCGCAGGGCATCTACGTCAATTACCTGAACGTGCTGCAGTCGTCGCGGCAGAAGATTCCGTTCGGGATCGCACAGATCGGGAAGGCGTTCCGCAACGAAATCACACCCGGCAACTTCATCTTCCGCACGCGCGAATTCGAGCAGATGGAAATGCAGTTCTTCGTGAAGCCGGGCACCGAAAACGAGTGGTTCGGGTTCTGGCGCGAAGAGCGAATGAAGTGGGTGGAAGGTCTTGGCATTCGCTCCGGGAAACTGCGCTGGCATCAGCACGGCCCGGACGAGCTCGCGCACTACGCCAAGGACGCCTACGACATCCAGTACGAGTTCCCGTTCGGTTGGCAGGAGTTCGAGGGGATTCACAACCGCACTGACTTCGACTTGTCGAACCATCAGAAGCACGCTGGGAAGAAGCTCGACTATCTCGATCCCAAGACCAACGAGCGGTTCGTCCCGTACGTCGTCGAAACGTCCGCGGGTGCAGATCGCACCGCACTGGTGGTGTTGTGCGATGCCTACAGAGAGGAAGAGGTACGCGGCCACGAGGCGGCCGAGGGGGAGGGGGGGGAGGGGGGGGGCGGCGACCAGCGGGTCGTGCTCAAGCTCAAGCCCTCACTCGCGCCGCTCAAAGCGGCTGTTTTCCCGCTCGTGAACAAGGACGGCATGCCCGAGCTGGCTCATCGGATTCACGACGACCTGCGCCGCCACTTCAACGTGTTTTACGACGACGGCGGATCGATCGGCCGTCGCTACCGGCGCCAGGATGAAGCCGGCACGCCGTTCGGGATTACGATCGACGGGCAGTCCACGCAGGATCAGACGGTGACCGTGCGCGACCGCGATACGCTGAAGCAGGATCGCGTCGCGGCAGGTAAGCTCGTTGAATACCTGACCCAAAAGCTGGCGGGTTGAAGCGCGTCCTCATCGAATCCCGCGATCTCTTTTTTCGCGGCAAGCTGCAGGAGGTGGTTCGCGCTGCAGGCGCCCAAACCACGCGCGACGAGCCATGTGATGTTGCGGTCGTCGAGCTGGGGAACCCCGCCGCACACGCTCGGATTCGCGACCTGGTGCAGCGCGGCATCCCGGTGCTCGCCTTCGGGTCGCATGTCGATGCGGCATCGCTGCGAGCCGCGCGAGACCTGGGTGCGCACGCGGTGCCGAATTCCCAAGTAGAGAGCTCGCTGCGCGATGCCCTCGGATCACAAGCGCCTTGACGTCCTGATACTCGGCGCGGGCGCGGCAGGTCTTGCTGCCGCGCGCAGCCTCTCCGAGGCTGGTCTCCGGCTCGCCGTCATTGAAGCACGACCGCGCATCGGCGGTCGCGTGCTCACACGCCACGATTCACACGTTCCCGTCCCGCTCGAGTTGGGCGCCGAATTCATTCACGGCGAGGCCCCAGAGACGCTGTCCATCGCGCGGGCGGCAGGGCTGGCGGCGGTGGAGCTCTCCATGGCGCGCGACATCGTGCGGTCGGGTCGGTTCACGCGGATGGAGGATTTCGGTACGCTCGTCGAGGCGATGAATCGCGACCTCGCGCGCCGTCTTGCCAGGCGCGGCAGAGACTTTCCCGTCAGCGAATATCTGGACAGTCGCGCTGCATCGCCCCTCAAGCGCGCGCTGCTCAAGAACTTCGTCGAGGGGTTTTACGCGGCGCGTCCTGAGCGCCTGAGCGCGCAGTCGCTCGCTGCGGACTTAGCGGACGCGAATGACGACCACAGTATCGAAGGCAAGCAGTTCCGCGTCATCAACGGCAACGACGCGCTCATGCAATGGTTGCGGGATGGACTGGATCCGGATCGCGCGCAGGTGCACTTGAGCGCAGTCGCCCAAAAGGTGAGCTGGAAACGTGGCGACGTCGCGGTCGAATGCGCCGGTGCAGACGGGGCGCCGCTCGATGTGCTGCGGGCGCGGATGGCGATTATCACCGCGCCGCTGCCACTGCTCAAAGCCGGCGCGCTGCGCTTCACTCCGGCGCTCGCGGCCAAACAGCGCGCTCTCGCCGGCCTCGAGACCGGACAGGTCTTTAAGATCATCCTGCGCTTCCGCGACGCCTTCTGGGAGGAGCCCGGCTTCCTCAAGGAGCGCCGTGCGAGGAGGAATGAGGACGCTGCCGGCATGAACTTCCTCATCGCCCCAGGCGCGGAGGTGCCGGTGTGGTGGACCGCGCTGCCCGTGCGCGCGCCACTTCTGACCGGCTGGGTGGGTGGGGTCGCTGCCGAGACGCTGCTCGCCGAAGAGCCACAGTCGCGGGTCGAACGCAGCCTGGTCGCGCTATCGAACGTGCTGGCGGTGCCGCGGCGCGAGCTGGAACAGAAACTCGACGCCTGGACCAGCCACGATTGGCGCGCTGATCCCTTCGCGCGCGGGGCCTACAGCTATATCGGGGTCGGCGGCAACGACGCTCCGCGCGCCCTGGCCCGGCCGGTGGACGGCACGCTCTTTTTCGCCGGGGAGGCGACGAACGGCGCCGAAATCGGGACCGTGGCAGGAGCGCTGTCGAGCGGGCGGCGCGCCGCGCGGGAGGTCTTGCGAGTGCTACATGGATAGGGATCGCCAGCTCCTGCGGCATTTTCTCGCCGCCATTGCCTACCGCACGCAAAAGGCGCTGCGTGGTGCGCCCGAGCACTATCCGACATTCAGCGCGGGCAATCGTGCGCGTACGCCTGTCGAGCTCATTCGTCACATGACGTCGCTGATGGGGTACGTCCGCACCCACTTCAAGGGCGGCACGTATCCGGCGAAGCCGGATCCGCTGCCCTCGTTCAAAGAGGAAGTCGATCGCTTCCACAGCATGCTACAGGCGGTTGGCGATCTGCTCGCGAGTGACGCGCCGTGCTCGATCACCACGGAGCAATTACTCCAGGGACCGTTCGCGGACACGATGACGCACGTCGGCCAGCTGGCGATGCTGCGGCGCCTCGCCGATTCCCCGGTCGCGCCGGAGAACTTTATCTACGCCGACATTCGGGCCGACCGCTTACACGCTGACCAGCCGCCGCCAGCTCGGCCCGACAAGCATTGGCCGGAGCGGCCACAATGATCGTGCGGATCTGGCATGGATGGACCAGCCGAGCGAATGCGGACGCGTACGAGCACTTGCTTCAGGAAGAGATCTTCGTCGGGATTCACGAGCGCCACATCAAGGGGTTCCGCGGCATTCAACTGCTGCGTCGCTCACTGACGGATCCCGTGGAGTTCGTGACTATCATGACGTTCGATTCGCTCGCGGCGGTGCGCGAGTTCGCCGGCGCTGATTACGAGAAGGCCGTCGTGCCGCCCAAGGCCCGGGCGCTGCTCGCGCGCTTCGACGAGCGATCAGCGCACTACGAGGTGGTCGACGAAGGGCGCTAGGGCCGGCCGACCCTGGTCAGCACCATCAACGGAATCGCGCACACCGCGGCAACCCCAATCAGTACCAGGAACGCCCAGCCAAGCGCGTGCGCGACGCGCTTCGTGGCGTGCTCGCCCATGCGGGCACGGTCCCCGGCCGCTACGAGAATGGGATAGTAAGTGAGCGGCATCATCACCATGCCGAGGACGATGGAGTAATGCACGAGTTTGAGCGGCGGCACGCCGCTGAGCACGATCAGCGTCGCAAGTACGAGCGTGCTCACCCACGCCGCGGTGAATGGCGGTGCCTCTGACCTGATGGCGTAGAACTCGCACGTGTTGTAGCCCACGCTCATCGCGGTCTGCACCGCGGCGCCGCCGAGTGACCCCAGCATGCCCAGCAGCGCGATCCATAGCCCAGCGCGACCCAGCGGTAGGGCGGCCGGCAATGGCATCGACGAGAGCAGATCCGGGAAAATACCGCGCGGCCGGAAGACGGCCGCGCCGAGGACGAGCAGCGCGCAGGTCACCAGCGAGCCGAGCGCCACGCCGCTGATTGCTACTTTGTATTGCATCAGCAGAGCGCTGAAGATGCCGACCGCGAAGTAGCCGTACAGCAATGACTGGTGGGTGGGGACGGGCGCTGTTGCCGCGAAATGGCTGACCTTCACTGCAGCCACGACGAATGCCAGCATCAAGAGGCCCAACAGGCCGAACGTGCGCTCGATCCACTGCACGCTGATGAACCAGACGAGCGCGCCGAGGGCCACGGCCCCCAACACGATCATCAGCCGCTCGTTCCAGCCGGTGAGTAGGTGCAGCACGATGCCGATCGCGCCCAGCATGGCGGCACAGCTGATCAAGCCTAACAGATTGGCGCTGACAAGCGTCGCCGTGCCGAGTCCCTTGCCGAGCCTGGATCGGACAACGGCGAACACTGCTTCACTGGTTACTGCCGCGACGCGGCCGCACATCTCGACGTAGAGGATGATCGCGATCGTGCCGAGCAGGATGGTCCACAGCAAGGAGTAGCCGAACAGAGCGCCCGCCTGCGTGGCGAACACGATTTGCCCAAGACTGATGCCCAGCGTGTGCCGAATGATTCGCTTCATTGCATCTCGAGCACGAGCGCGACAAACCGTTCATCGAGACGCGTTGCCGCCGCGCGGACACGCTCAAGCGCCGCTTCGCTCCCCGGCTCAGGTTGCGCGTGCGCGAGCGCGCGCACGTGCTCGCGCGCGCTGCGCTGCAGGTAGCGCGCATGCTCGAGCGCAAAGCGGCTCTTGGAGTGATGTGCCGCGACGACGTCCTGGAGCAGCTGGGCTTCCGCGTCGAGCGAGCGCAGCTGCCTCATCTCGAGCTCGAGCTGCTCGTGCTTCATGGTATGTGAGCCGGAACAGGCGACCGCGACGAACACCGCGGTCATGAGCCATCGCACCATCTCAATGGTTCGGGTTGAAGCGTGGCCGGCACAAAACATCGGGCGATTCTGGCGTCCGAGGGCGCTCGTGGCAAGCCGGCCTCAGCACGGGCAGTGACTTGTGTTCGGCGCTATCTTTTTTCCGATGCGACTCATCACCGCAATCGCCATGCTGGCCGGCTTCGTCGGGTCGCCCCGCCCGGGCGCGCCCGGGTACCGCATTCTGGTGGCCAGTGAGTCCGGGGATATTGTGACGGAGCTGACGTGGGACGGCGCGTCGCTGGCCGTCGTGAAAGTCGTTCCGGTTGGCATCATGCCCGCCGACATCGATGGCCCGCACAACGTGACCGCCGCCCCGGACGGATCTGCGTGGTACGTGACAATTGCGCACGGCACGCCGTACGGCTCGCTCTGGAAGATGAGCGCCGGCACGGACTCGCTGCTCGGGCGCGCGCCGGTCGAAATGTTTCCGACCACGATAGCGCTGACGCCCGACGGCGCCCTCGCGTTCGTCGCGAATTCGGACTTTCACGGCGATCATCCCCGCATGAACGTCGTCTCGATCGTGCAGACGGCATCGATGACGCCCCTCACGAATCTTCCGGCGTGCGACATGCCGCACGGCGTGAAAGTCAATCACGCCGGGACGTTCGTGTACGTCTCCTGCATGAACTCCGACGAGATCCTCGAGATCGACCGCCAGAGTTTGCGCATCACCCGCCGCCATAAAACGGGCGAGGCGCCGGGAGGCGCCGGGAATGGGCATGCTCCCATGACCTGTATGCCGACGTTCGTCTCGGTGTCGCCCGACGATCGGCGGCTCTACGTCGCGTGTAACCACGGCAACAGTCTCCAGATCCTCGATGCCGCTTCGCTCGAGCTCGTGCGGGAGATTCCGGTCGGCACCGGCGCGTACAACGTCGAACCGTCAGCCGACGCGCGCTGGATCATCGTGACGAACAAAAAGGCGCAAAGCGTGTCGCTCGTGGACGCGCAGAGTCTGACCGAAGTCGCCAAGATCGCGACCTCGAAGCCGTTGCCGCACGGCGTCGCCTACTCGCCCGACGGGCGCTGGGCGTTCATCTCGCAGGAGAGCGTCGGCATCGATCCGGGTGCGGTCGATGTCATCGACCTCACGACGCGCGCCCGCGTGGCGACGATTCCCGTTCCCCGGCAACCGACCGGGATCACGATCCTCCGGACGCCATGACCCATACCACGACCGTGTCCCTGCCGCCCGCGGACGTGCTGGCGCGCGCCGAGCAGTTCTTCGCGGAGCGGGTGCCGGCCAATTCTGCTTTCGTCGAAAAGCAGGGCCCCAATTTTCTCAATCTGCGCGGGCAGGGCGGGGAGGAGCTCGTCATCAGCGCCTGGGCGGACAAGGAAACGAGCGTGACGCGGGTGCGCGCGTCGACGCTGTTCTTCGATCAAGCGCTTGATCGTTTCTTCTCCACGCTGCCGCTCGCGTCGCCCGTGGAGGTCGCGTGACGACCGCCGTCGCCGAGCGCTTTCCGGTGCGGGTGATGGTGACGCCCGCGTGGGAGACGGTCCCCGTACAAGTGGACGACAACACGACGGTGGCCCAGTTGAAACACGAGGCACTCAGGGCGGCGCTGAAGACGACGCACGGCGAGCAGGCGTTCGTCGTGAAGTTCCGGGGCGCCACCGTCCTCGACGAGTCCACCACGTTGCGGGCCCTCGGCGCCGTCCCCAACGCGCCGTTCATCGTGCTGCCCGCCCGGCGGCAACCCGTACGATGACGACCTGGGCATTCACGCGCGGCGTGACCATCATGGCGGTGGGGTTCCTGCTGCTCAACGCCGTGTTACTGGTGATGATCAACCAGATCGTGTGGGCGATCATTTGCGGCATCGCGGCGGCGCTCGTGATCGTCGGTTGGTTCCGCTACCGCCGGGCGATGGCGGAGCTGGCCGCCGCGCGGAGAGAAATGAAGCGCGAAGTGGAATCGCTGCGCGACCTGCTGCACACACGCCGCCAGCAGTAGTGTCGGTCGTCGTTTGGAATCCGGCCTGCCGGCATCACTATGCCGGCGCTGGCCATCCGGAGCGGCCGCAACGCTTCGAGGCGGTGCTCGAGGCCCTGCGGCGTCCCGATCTCGCTGCGGTCGTGCGCTGGGTCGAAGCATCCCCGGCAACGAGTTCTTCGCTGGAAGCCGTCCACTCGGCCGCGTACATCGCCATGCTCGAAAGCCTGAACGCCCGCGGCGGGGGGGGGGCACTCGACGCCGACACGTTCTTGGGCCCGCGCAGCTGGGAGAGCGCGCTGGCTTCCGCCGGCGTGGCACTCGCCGCGGTCGAGCGCGGCATGGAAGCGGGGACGGCCTTCGGCGTCACGCGTCCCCCTGGCCACCACGCGCTCGCCGAGCGCGCGATGGGCTTCTGCTTCCTCAACAATGTGGTGTTGGCCGCCCGGCACGCGCAGGCGCGCGGTTGTTCGCGCGTGCTGATCGCGGATTGGGATGTGCACCACGGCAACGGCACGCAGGCGCTGGTGGAGCACGATCCCTCCATCCGGTTCGTCTCGATGCATCAGTATCCGTGGTATCCCGGGACCGGGGCCGCCGACGAGCGCGGTGTCGGCAACGTCTTCAATGTGCCGCGCCCCGGCGGATTGCCGCGTGCGGTGTATGTGCGGGATTTTCTGGCGGGCGTGGATGCCGCGCTCGAGCACTGGGATCCCGACATCCTGCTGATCTCCGCGGGTTTCGACTCGCTGGCCGGCGATCCGCTCGGCGAGTTCACGCTCGAGCCGGACGACATCACCCACTGGACGGAGGCGCTGCGCGCGCGCATGGGGAAGCGCCCCGTCGTCGGCGTGCTGGAGGGCGGCTATCGGCTCGATCTGCTGGCCGCCGGTGTCGTGGCGCACGTGCGCGCACTATCTTGAGCACGTGACTGTCACCGTCGCTCCGGCGCAATCGCCGCAAGCATCGAAGAACTGGCCGACCAGCCTGTACCGCCGGCCCGATGGGACGCTCGAGCAGGACATCTCCCCCTCCCGCATGCGCGAGATCCTCCACAGTGGCGAAGGGGAGCTATGGGTGGATATCGACAGCACCAACATGCATCAGCACGCGCTGCTCGAAAAAGTATTCGAGTTCCACCCGCTGTCGATCGAAGACACGCTGTCGCCGGGGACGCGAGTCAAGTTCGAGGAATATCCCCGCTACGTGTTCGTGGTGATGGCGGTCATTCGCTTCGACGAAGGCACGCCGGAGCCGTACGATCTCGCCACCTCGAATCTCTACTTCTTCCTTGGCAAGAATGTCCTCGTTACCGTCCACGGCATTCCGTCCAAGAGCTGCGCGGCCGTGCGCGAGCGACTGATGCGCAATCCCGAGCTGATGGCGCGCGGTGTCGAGATGACGATGCACAACATTATCGACCAATCGGTCGACGCGTATTTCCCGCTGGTCGAAGAGCTCAACGTCATGGTAGACGGACTTGAAGAGCGGCTCTTCGAACAGTTCGACCCGGACCTGATTCACGAGATCTTCAAGGCGAAGCGGTCGGCGTTCTCGCTGCGGCGCCACGTCGGCCCGCTGCGCGAAGTGCTCAACATTCTGACCAACCGGCCGTGCGGCTTCATTCGCCCCGATACGCAGCTGTACTATCGCGACGTGTACGACCACACGATCCGCATCGTGGAATCGATGGATACGGTCCGCGACTTGCTGGCCGGCGTGCTCGAGACGTATCTCTCGCAGACCTCGAACCGCTTGAACACCGTGATGAAGCAGCTGTCGGTGGTGGCCACGATCGCGCTGCCGCTGATCGTCGTCGCGGGGATTTTCGGCATGAACTTCAGCCAGATGCCCTTCACCCATAACCCGTACGGGTTCTACGGCGCGCTCGTCGTGATGGCGCTGACGTCCGCCGTCATCATGTGGTGGCTCAAGAAACGTCGATGGGTCTGAGGCTCGTCGTCGAGCAGGCATCCATCACGACCCGCCACCCCTTCGCCATCTCGCGTGGCTCGACGAATGGCTACAAGCGCGCCTGGGTCCGGCTGGTGGATGGGAATGGGCGGGAAGGGTGGGGCGAAGCGGATCCCTCCTCGTTCTACGGGGAGAGTTTCGAGACGGTCGTGCAAGCGTTCCAGACGCTCGGGCCGCATATGCCGAGTGACCCCTTCGATCTCGAGGGCGCCGAGGCCCGCTGGGCGCAGGTGCTGCCGAAGAACTGGGCGGCACGCGCGGCGCTATCCGCCGCGCTCCATGATCTCGTCGGCAAGACGTTGGGACAGCCGCTGTGGCGACTGTGGGGCCTCGATCCAAAGCGGGCGCCCCTCTCCTCGTTCACGATCGGGCTGGACACGACGGACAAGATTCGTGAGAAAGTCCGCGAAGCGCAGGGGTACCCCATCCTCAAAATCAAACTCGGCACCGATCGCGACGAAGACATTCTCAAGACCATTCGCGCCGCGACCGACAAGCCCATTCGCGTGGATGCGAACGCCGGCTGGGACGTCAAACGCGCGAAGCAAATGCTCCCGGCGCTGAAAGACTTCGGCGTCGAATTCCTGGAGCAGCCGCTGGTGCCGGAGGACCTGGAGGGACTCAGCGAGGTCCGGCGCGCCGCGGCGAAGTACGGCATCCCCATCGTGGTCGACGAAAGCTGTCTGGTCGCCGCCGACATTCCGCGCCTCGCGGGCCGCGTGGACGGAATCAACATCAAGCTCGCCAAGTGCGGCTCGCTGCGGGAGGCGTTGCGCATGATTGCCACGGCGCGCGCGCACGGCATGCTCGTGATGGTCGGGTGCATGATCGAGACGTCGCTCGGCATTACCGCGGCGGCGCATTTCACACCGCTCGTCGATGCCGCTGACCTGGACGGTGCCGCCCTCACCGTGGACGATCCGTTCACCGGCGCGACCATCGACCAGGGACAGATCCGCCTCCCCACGGAGCCCGGGCTCGGCGTCAAAAAGAGATGAACGCGCCGCGCTACGTCGCGGTCGTCCTGCCTGTTCCGGTAAGCCGGCCTTACATCTATAAAGTCCCCGCGGAGCTCGCGGATCGCGTGGTCCGGGGCGCGCGTGTCGTTGTGCCGCTCCGGCGCCGCAAGGTCATCGGTATCGTGATGGAGGCCGTCGCCGGGGCGGCCGGGAGCCTCGACATCAAGCCGATTACGGCTGCGCCGGACGACGAACCGGCACTGTCCCCCGCGCTGCTCGAGTTGGGCCGCTGGCTCTCCGATTATTACGGCGCGCCGCTGGGGCTGTCGCTGCGGGCGCTGCTCCCTGGCCCATTGTGGAGCGTGGCGCGGCCGGCGGGGCCGGCACCGGCTGCCGAACGGCTGTTCGTGCTCACCGGCAACGGCATGGATTCCCTGCTCGAGCGGGAGCGACGCTTCAAGCGGGCGCCCAAACGGCGCACCGTCTATGAGACCGTGGAAGCGCTGGGCGGCTCAGCGCCCGTCTCACATCTCGTGCGACAGCTCAAGATTTCATCGAGCGTCCTGGACGGTCTGGTGGCGCAGGGGCTCGCCCGCATCGAGCGCGTGCCGGAAATGCGCGACCCGTTTGCCGATCTCTCGTCGCCTCCGCCACAATCCCTTACCGAAGCCCAGCGGTCCGCCGTGCGGGGAATTCTGGACACGCCGTTCGACAAGCCGGTCTTGCTGCATGGCGTCACGGGATCGGGGAAGACACTGGTCTACCTGGAGGTGCTGCGCAGCCTGGTCGCCGCGGGACACGGCGCCATCCTCCTCGTCCCTGAAATCGCGCTGACGCCGCAGACCGTGGCCCGCCTGCGCGGCGTCTTCGGCGACCAGGTGGCCGTGCTGCATTCGGGATTATCTGATGGCGAGCGTGCCGATGCCTGGCGCGCGCTGCGCCGCGGCGAGCGGCTCGTCGCGGTCGGGCCACGCTCGGCTATCTTCGCGCCCGTGCAACGGCTGGGCGCCATCGTGGTCGACGAAGAGCACGAGCCGAGCTACAAGCAAGGCTCGACGCCGCGGTATCACGCGCGTGATGCTGCGACCAGGCGCGCGGAGCTGGAGCGTGCCCGGCTCATCCTGGGCAGCGCGACCCCGTCGCTCGAGACGCTCGATCAGGCTGCGCAAGGACACGTCGTGACATTTGCGCTACCCGATCGTGTGGGCGCACGGCCGTTGCCGCCCGTAGAGATTGTCGATCTGCGCAGCGCGCCCCGCGTTCCCTCCGCGGAAGCGGGAGCGATCCCGTGGAGCGAAACATTGGACCAGGCGATCTCCGGTGCGCTCGAGCGCGGCGAGCAGGTATTTCTGCTGCTCAATCGCCGCGGCTTCGCGACCTTCGTGCAGTGTCCGGCGTGCGGCAACGTGCCGGGATGCCCCCAGTGCGCGATTGCGCTCACGGTGCATCAGACGCCACCCGCGATGCGGTGTCATTACTGTGGTCACGAAGCGCGAATACCGGAGACCTGCGCCGTCTGTGGGCACACCACGCAGCGCCTGCGTGGCCTCGGCACGCAGCAGCTCGAGCACTTCGTCGGACTGCGGTACCCCCGCGCGCGCATCGCGCGCATGGACCTCGACACGACCTCGAGCAAGTGGGCGCACCATCACATCCTCGAGCGTGTGGGCAGCGGCGACGTGAACATCCTGCTCGGCACACAGATGATCGCCAAAGGACTCGACTTTCCCAACGTCACGGTCGTCGGTGTTGTGGACGCCGACACCGGCCTGCATTTCCCCGATTTTCGCGCCGGCGAGCGGACGTTTCAGCTTGTCGCGCAGGTCGCGGGACGAGCAGGCCGGGGCCCCCGCGGCGGGCGGGTCTTCGTCCAGACGCGAGCGCCCGATCACCACGCCATCCGGGCCGCGGCGGCGCACTCGGTCGCGCAATTTGCGGCAGCCGAGCTCCCGCTGCGTTCGCCACCGCATCCACCGTATCCGCCGCGGACCGGTCTGGTGCGTTTCGTGATCGCGACAGACGATCACGCGCGGACGGCGGAGCTGGCCGAGAAGGTCGCAACCTGGCTGCGGCGCGCGGCGACGGAGCGGCTGGAGGGAATGCTCACGGTCTTGGGTCCGGCGCCATGCCCGATCATGCGGTTGAAGGGGAAGTGGCGCTGGCACGTGCTGGTGAAGTCCCCCGAGCCGCGCGTGCTGGGGCGTGTGGTGCGCGCGTGGCGCGCGAAGGCGCATCGCGCGGTAACCGTGGATCGTGATCCGCAGTCACTCTTGTGAAAGCCAATTCACATCGGGTATTTTGACCGGCCTGTGAGTCGTCCGCGCTTTCAGTATCGACCACCGAACTTTGCCGCGCCTCCGCTGTCAGGCGCGCCCGACGCGCGGTTCACGTCAGCACCCGCCGACGGGGTCCTTCCCGACGGTTTTTTTTCGACTACGAACCTCCCAACCTATGTGAAGCTGCCGAGCGGTTGGCGGCGGCCACGCCTGCCGCGCATGGATTGCGTGATCGTGCAGGCCGGTGTAGACGATCTCGTCGTCACCGAGCCCCGCCGGGTGCGGCAGGGCGACAAGGTCGCTGTGGGTGCGGCGGAAGACGGCACCGAAGGCATCTTCGTTCACGTCGAAGGATTCTTGGGCGGCACACACAGCCCCAACGAATTCCGCTTCATGGCGGCGGAGGTGTCGCGCGAGCGGCCGGTGGATTACGACGTGCTGGCGCAGCTCTTGGGCGAAGAGAAGCAGCGCGGCGGCAAGATTCTCTGGGTCATCGGACCCGCGCTTGTGCATGCGCGCGCGCGGGAGGACATGATCTGGTTCATCGACAACGGCTACTGTAACACGCTGCTTGGCGGCAACGCCGTCGCCGTGCACGATCTCGAGGCCGCCATTTTCGGCACGACGCTCGGGATGTCAAGCTCCGGTGAAAGCGTCGAAGGCGGGCACGGCCTGCACATGCGCGCGATCAACGCGATTCGGCGCGCCGGCTCGATCGCACAGGCCGTGGGCCAGGGCATCGTGAAGAGCGGCATCATGCACGCCCTGGTCACGCACCGCATCCCGTTCGTGCTCGCCGGATCGATTCGCGACGACGGTCCGTTGCCGGACGTGCTCCCCGACACGCTTGCGGCCCAGGACGCCATGCGGGCCCATACCGCGACCGCGACGTTCGCGATCTTTGTGGCGACGGCGCTCCACGCGATCGCGGTGGGGAACATGCTGCCCGCATTTGTGGACTCCGGTGCGATCGAAGACATTCGGCCCCTGACGACGATCTGTGTGGATCAGACCGAGTTCGTGGTCACGAAGCTGCGCGATCGCGGCACGCACCAGGCCTACGGCGTCGTCACCAACGCGCAGGATTTCATGCATGTCCTGCGCTTCTATGTGGAGCGATGGCAGCAAGCGACCCCAGTCCGGACACCGGCCCAGTCTTCCCGCTAGCGCCTCCCCCGCCCCCCTCATCGCCGCCGGGGCGGGGTCCCGGCTGGGCGAAGCTCGCGGCTGCGGTCGAGGCACAGGTGCCGCCCGCCGAGATCGAGACGATTTACATCTTTCGTCC
>WNGN01000285.1_pt1 | contig 35019 bp, 33 predicted proteins | sample 5400561 | NCBI WGS metagenome assembly WNGN01 (sample SAMN13153379, study PRJNA577476) | soil metagenome | isolation source: 115 cm soil or saprolite under Garry oak tree replicate 2 | place: USA:California | collected 2016-06-15 | reverse complement strand
TACATCGACACCGCCCGCAAGCACGGCCACAACGTCATGACCGTCCTGCGCAGCGTCATGACTGGCGCGCCGTGGCACCCGCCGGCCCCGGCACCCACCTGATCACAACCGGCGCGCGTCAAACGGGGTGAATGTTTACAAATCTGAAGGCGCCATATCCAATTAAAGGTAATTTTCCTTTAAAGCTGGTTGCTTCCGGCTGACCTGATCTGAACCCGGCGAGCCGCCCGGGCGCGGCCCACAGCCGTCCGGTGCGCGGCCGTCCCGTGCGCAGCGGTCCGGTGCGCGGCCGTCCGGTGCGCGGCCGTCCGGTGCGCGGCCGTCCGGTGCGCGGCCGGCCTGGGAGCCGGGCCCATGGCGCCGGCGCCCCAGGCCCGCAGCAGCAGGAGCAGTAACCCGCCCGGAGGGAGCCCGGTGTACGGGATCGCCGCGACGGCGGCGGCGCGCTCCCTGCCGATCTTGATCCAGCGCTCGATCAGCGCCTGGTCCGCGCCGGCGGCGATGCACAGTTCGGCGATCTGCTGATACCGGGCGGCGTCGGGCCTGCCCTCGCCGAAACCGAGCGCGGTGCCGGCCCGTTCGGCCAGCAGGTCCGCCCGCCCGGCCGCGGCCTCGGCGAGTTCGGTGACCGCCGCGGCCTCCTCGTCGGCGGTGAGCCGCCAGCCCTGAGCGTGCCTCGCCGCGGCTCCCGCGATCTGGGCGTAACGAAGTCGATCTGGATCCGGGCTGTTCATGCGGAGATGATAGAATACGTGTTCGAAAATCGGCAAGACCATCAAGCCTGGTCATGGCGCGCGTGGCATGATCGTTTCATGATGGACTGGGCCCGCGCCCGCCGCGAGGCCATGCGGAAGCAGGCGGAACTGCGCCGCAGGCTGGCAGCCGCCGGGCAGGCGCTGGCCGACGCCCAGGCGATGGTGACGCGGGCCGAGGCCGCGTTCGACGCGGCCAGCGACCGCTTCGCGGATGCCGAGAGCGCCCTGGACGTGGCCCGTGCCGAGCGGGCCCGGTCGCGGCAGGAGCGCTACCAGGCCAGGCAGGCTCACGAGCGCGCCACCAGCACGGTGGAACGGCTCCGGCGGCGGGTGGACGAGCTGGGCGGTCGGCTGGACCGGATGCCCCCGTTAATGCTGATCGCCAGCCCGGCCGGTGGCCGCCGTCATCCGCGGCCGCCGCGATGGGCGCGCGTCACGCCGGGGCCGGGGGCACGACCACCACCATGGTGAGGCGCACCGGCTCGGTCCCCTCGTTCGCGTAGGAATGCGGCAGGCCGCCGGGAAAGCGGGCACACTGGCCGGTCCCGACCTGGTGCCGCGCCCCGGCCACGGTGAGCGTCAGGGTGCCCTCCTCGACCCAGGCAAGCTCCCTGGTCGCGGGCGCGTGTGCGTCCCCGCCGAACGACTCCCCGGGCAGCACCTCCCACCGCCACAGCTCGGCGGCCCAGGGTGCCTCGGTCGCCGCGATGATGGTTCCGGTGCCGCCCGCGGCACCGTGCCACAGCGCGCGGGCGTCCCGCGGCCCGGTGATCCGGACGCCCGGCTCGGGCGGGATGTCGAGCAGCCGGGTGACCGGCAGGCCGAACGCGTCACCCACCCGGGCCAGCGTGGCGAGGTTCGGGTTGGAACGCGCCTGCTCCAGGGAGACCAGCACGCCCTTGCTCACCCCCGACCTGGCGGCGAGCTGGTCCAGGGACCAGCCCCGTTCCGCGCGCAGTGCCGCCAGGGTGCGCGCCAGCGCGGCGCTGAGGTCGTTGCCAGGCACGGGCCCTCCCGGGGATAAAACGTTGCGGTCAGTCTACTGAACCATGTGGAATATTATTCTGACCGCAGTCAAGGGAGCGCCTGGTCATGGTGATCGTGTTCGCGCTGGCCGCCGCCGTGCTGTACGGCAGCGCCGACTTCCTCGGCGGGGCCGCCAGCCGGCACAGCCGGGCGCTGTCGGTGGCGGTCCTGTCCGTCCCGGTGGGCGCGCTCGTCATGCTGGCCGCCGCGCTCGCGGCCGGGGGCCAGGCGCCCACCGCGGGCCTCGGCTGGGCCGTCGCCTCGGGGGGCTTCGGCGCGGTCGGCCTCATGGTGTTCTACGCGGGCCTCGCGGCCGGGCCGATGAGCGTCGTGGCACCGGTGTCCGCGCTCGTGTCGACCGTGCTGCCGGTGGGCGTGGCGGTGGCCTCGGGTGAGCATCTCGGCGTGCCGGTCTACGCGGGCGCGGCCGTGTGCCTGGTCGCCACCGTGCTGGTCAGCCTGGAGCGGGGCACGCCGTCCCGGCCGGCCGCGAACGCGCCGGGGAGCGGGTTCCTGGCCGGGCACCCGGCGCTGCGCGGCCTCGTGTACGGGACCGTGTGCGGCGCCATGTTCGGCATCTTCTTCGTGTTCTTGCGCAACGCCGGATCCTCGGGGGTCTTCTGGCCGGTCTGCACGGCCCGGCTGGCCAACAGCGCCGTGGTCATCGCGGTCGCGGTGCTCGCCGGGGCCAGGCCGGTCGGGCGCGAGGCGGGCCCGCGGGTGCTCGCCGCTGCGGTCGGCTCCGGCGTGCTCGACGCCTCGGCCAACCTCTGCTATGTGCTGGCCACCCGGGCCGGCCTGTTCGGCATCGCGGCCGTGCTGACCTCCCTGTACCCGGGCATCACCGTGCTGCTGGCACGGATTGTGCTGCGCGAGCGGATGCAGGCGGTCCAGCGGCTTGGCCTGTTGCTCGCCGCCGCCGGCATCGTCCTCGTGACCCTCTGAGCACGCGCCCCGACCCCCGGTTTCCGCTGGCCCGCGAGGCACAGGTCTCCGCCGTCCGGGCACCTTCTGCAAAAACGATGATCCGTGGCTGGCGTGGTCCCCGGCCCGGCGCATCCGGGCAGGCTCGTGCGACCGGACGCTTTGGTAATGGTCGTCCGGCCGCACGAACCCCGGGGAAGGAAGATCGTCGGTGAGCTGGTCAGTCGCCGCCGTCTTCTTGGGGAAAGATCAGCGAGCAGACCTCGAGGTACAACTGCTCGGGGTAGGGGATGTGGTCCACCGTGCTGAGTGCCTGGTCCTGGCCTGCTGACTCAAGGATGAACGTACCGTAACCGAGCATGCGCCCGAGGAAGGACCGCTGGAAAGTCATGTCAGTCACCTTTTTCAGCGGCATCATCGCGACCTTACGGCTGAACAGGCCCGAGGTCTCGATGAACCGGTGCGAGGTGACCACGAAGTAGTCGACCGACCAGTTGACGGCCGCCCAGAGGAAGCGGAGGAACACTACCCCCCATACCGCCCAGATGATCCACGTCAGCGCGGCGTCGTGCCGGAGCACGGTGTCGGTGAGCACGGCCGCGAGCACCAGCCCGACCACCGCCCAGACGACCGGTGCCAGCAGCACCGCGGGGTGCTTACGCACAGTGATGACTTCTTGCTCGTGGGGCAGCAGATACCTGTCCACGTCTGCCGGGGGGTTGGCCCCCGGCGAGATCAGCCTCATGTGCGCGGCATCCTGCGTCGCCTACAGGGAGTTCAGGAACGTCGCGATGGAGCTGCCTGCCTGCTGCAGCAGGCCCAAAAGGTTGTGGACGGCATTGCCGGCGGCTGCGGGCTGGGTAAAGAGGTACCACGCCAGAAACACGACGACCGCCCAACCGGCGACCTTCTTGATTTGCATGGTCAACTCCTACGCGGGTACATCGGTCTGTCAACCAAGCTTAGCTCAGAGTGACTACTTCACCAATCCCTTGACCTGTAGGGACAACGTACCCTCCCGTAAGGGGCACCTACCGTCCACCCCGCCGGTCAATCCTGGAAAGGCACATCCCGTTCCGTAGGTGACAGACCGTCACTTCTGTTACCATAAACAGTGATGAAAGGCCTGCCTGTCAGGTAATTCGCCAGTGACCACGGGTCGTGCCGTGGCCCCGATTGGGCTACATGGCGGCGGCCGATCTGAGACCATTTCCGTGGCGGCAACACCTCATGGAGCGACGATGACGGAATCAGAGAGCGACGATGTCGCCGTCGTCGTGTACCGCGAAGATGACACCTGGGACGTGGACCTGCTGCCCACCGCGCTCACCGAGGACCTGGCCGGGCTGATCCATGTGCTCCACCAGCAGCCCAGCATCGGCGGCACGATCGGGCTGGCCGCGGTGGAGGATGACTTCTTCGTCGCCGTCCGGGTGATCGGCGGGCAGGCCTCGGTGTTCCTGTCCGACCTCACCGCGGCCCTGGACTGGCCCCTGGCCCGCCAGGTGATGGCCCACCTGGACCTGGCCATCCCCGAAGACGAGGACCTCGACCAGGTGCTGCCCGCCGGGGACCTGTCGATCTTCGCCGACCTCGGCCTGGACGAGATGGATCTGGGCATGATCGCCGGGGACCTGGACCTGTTCCCCGACGAGGCGATCGCGATCATCGCGCGCAAGCTCGGGTTCGGCCAGGCCTACGAGCGCGCGCTCACCCTGGCCCTGGGCCGCGTCCCTTAGCCAGGCCGGCCTGTGGCCAGACCTGGCGTGCGCCGGTGGCCCGGGCTGGGCTGCTCCCGGTAACCTCGCTGCGTGACCACCGGGTATGAGGCGTCCTTCGCACCGCGCACGCGGAGATCGTGGTACTGCGGGCCGCCGCCGCGGCCGCCGGCGGCTGGCGGCTGGCGGGGCACACGCTGGTCGTCACGCTGGAACCCTGCACGATGTGCGCGGGCGCGGTGACCGCCGCCCGCGTCGCGCGCCTGGTGTACGGCGCGGCCGACCCGAAGACGGGCGCCGCCGGGTCGCTCTGGGACGTGCTGCGCGACCGGCGCCTGCCGCACCGGACCGAGGTTCTGGGCGGCGTGCTCGCCGACGAGTGCGGTGCCCTGCTGCGCGACTTCTTCGCCCAGCGCAGGCCCACCGCCGGAGGCGGCCTGACAGCGGGGCAGTGACACCGGCCAAGTCCGGTAGGCTCGTCGGCGGTGGAGTCGCCTAGTGGCCGAGGGCGCACGCCTCGAAAGCGTGTGAAGGCGCAAGTCTTCCGTGGGTTCAAATCCCACCTCCACCGCCATGTTCGCGGGCCTTCGGCCCGCTCCCCGGAACCAGTGCTATCCCGGGGGCCGAGCCCCCGGACCCGCGAAGCCCCCCGGACCCCCCGCGATTTGGGGTGCTGTCGGCGGCTCGTCATCGCCGGTTGCCGCGGCCGCCCACCGGGAGATCGCCCGCCGCGGCTTGTGCCGCGTCAGCACGGTTCGCTGTCGATTCGGCCGGATCCTGCTCGTCGGGTAGGTACCAGCGAATCTCAGGAGGCCGTTATGTCCGAAGCTGCTCTCACTCCGCCACCGGGCGCCGGAGCCGCCACCTTCCTGCTGACCGTCCGTGGGAAGGCCAAGGCGGCCACCACGGAGGAAGCCAGGACCCTGCACAACTCCACAGCAGGCAACCCAGCGGGCGTGGAAGCCGCCCGCTCGCTGGGTGACCTGAGCCATCAGGTATTCACCGGATACGGCGAGGCTCAGGCCGGCGAAGTCCTGTTCATCGACTTCTGGAACAGCCTGTCCGGGCTCGGCCAGTTCTTCAGCGATCCGCAGGTCCTTGCGGGCGCCGACATGCTGTTCAGCAGCCGCGACGCGCCCGTGTGGTCAGCCACCAGCGGGTTCGGCGGCTTCCATCTCACCGTCCCCGCGGGCAGGGCGGTCGCCGGCGTCGGCCTGATCCGCGTGCCGGTCAGTTCCCTGGAAAAGGCGGCGGATGCCTTCACCGCGTACACCGCCGCAACGATCAACGCCAGCCGCAGGCACGGCATCGTGTCCCACTCGGTCTGGTCCAGGGTGCCTAACCCGGGCGAGCAGCCGGTCCCTGAGGTCATCGGCGTTGACCTGTGGATGGACGCGGAGAAGATGAACGGCTACTACGACCTCGGCCTGGGCTTCGACGCCCTCGGCCCGGTGTTCGCCGGGCAGCCGGACACCTCCGTCTGGCGGTCGGCACCCGGTGACTGGACCGAGTGGTAGCAGCCACGCAGGCCGGGCACCGGGCGGGCGGCGCGCGACCGTGAGGCCGCCCGCCGCCCGCTTGCGGCCAGCGGCAGCGACGATGACACGGTGCGGTTGCGGGGCCCGCACCGTTACACTGGCGGCGCATCGGGTCACATTGGGTTACGAAACATGCGCGGGCGAGTTCAGCTCAGCGGGGGTTGGGGTTGGAGCCGCAGAGTACGGGGTTCTTTCTGGTGCTGATGGGGGCGTTCTGCGTCCTGCTCGGCTGCGTGGCCATCGCGCGGCAGGTGGCGGTCCGGGTGCTGGCCGCCGCGCTGGCGTTCGTCCCGGCGATGCTGTTCGGCGTGGCGGCGGTCAACAAGTACTACGACTACTACCAGACCTGGGGCTCGGCGGCCGCCGACCTCACCGCCACCGGCCTCAGCAGCGTGCCGCAGCTCCCCTCCGGCGGCTCAAGTCAGCAACTGGCCCAGATCCTCGGCAAGGTCACCGGCGGCACGGCCGCCGCCCGGCAGGGCGAAACCGTCCGCCTCACCGTGCACGGCCGCCGCAGCCACCTGACCAGGACCGTGTACCTGTACCTGCCGCCGCAGTACTTCCAGTACCGCTACGCCCGCGCCCGGTTCCCCGCGATCGAGCTGATCACCGGCGTCCCCGGCCAGCCGCAGGACTGGATCGACGTCGTGGGCGTCACCCAGTCGTACCTGACGCTGCTGCGCGACGGCGCGGTCCGGCCCGCCGTCCTGGTCATGCCCGACGCGAACGGCGGGCGCAGGATCTCGCTGCAGTGCCTCAACGTGTGGCACGGCCCGCAGGACGCCACGTTCCTCGCCGCGGACCTGCCCGGGGCCCTGTCCCGGGTGCTCCGGGTACCGCCGCCCGGGCCGGCCTGGGGCGTCGCCGGGTACTCCGAGGGCGGTTACTGCGCGGCCGACCTCGCCCTGCTGTACCCGGACCGCTACGGCGGCGCGGGCGTGCTCAGCGGGTACTTCGTGCCTGGTGACGACCGGCTCGGCAGCCCGCCGCGCGCGGTGAACCCGTTCGGCGCCGACCTGGCCCGGCGCGCGCTGAACACCCCGATGCAGCGGGTCCGGGCGCTGCCGGTGAACCAGCCCGTCCCGCAGTTCTGGCTCGGCGCGGGCGGCGACTTCCGCCAGGACGTGGCCGCCGCCCGGGCGTTCCAGCGGCGCCTGCTGGCCCGGCAGCCCGACGTGGTGCTGCACCTCGCACCGGGCGGCAAGCACAACATGGCGACCTGGCGGGCCCTGGTCCCCGCGCTGCTGGAGTGGATGACGCCCCGGCTCGCGTACGCCGAGCGGCACCCGGTCCCGCCGAGGGCACGTGGCTCCAGGCCCGCCCGGCAGCCAGGCCGCGCGGACGTGGCCGGGCTCCACGGCCATTCCGTCTTGCGTAAATAGCACCGGCGGCGTCCCCGGGCCCGGTCAGCCCGGCGGGCTGTGCCCGGCCACCGCCAGGCTCACTGCGGCGTCCCGCTGCCCGCTGGCCGCACGGCGCCAGGCCAGCGCCCTGATCAGCCCGGTGAGTGCCAGCAGCGCGGCCGCGCCCTCGGCCCAGGCGGAGAGCACCTTGCCCGGCGGCCCCCAGGACGGCTCGTACATGTCCGGCAGGCCGGGCTTCGCTGTCTTGAGGAGGTACGGGCCGCAACCCGTCAACGGTTCACCGGGATGCGGAACAGGCCGTGATGGCTACCTCACCAGGCGTTCACGGACGCGCCGCGGCGCCGGCGTGGTCCAGGTCCGGCCCGGGGCGCTCACCGCTGGCGGCCAGCTGATGGGTGAGCCGGTCGAGCAGCGAGATCAGGCTGGGATGCTGATCGGGATGCCAGTCCGCGCACAACCGCGCGACACTCGCCTGGCGTGCCCGGAACAGCGCGCCGTACGCCCGCTGCCCCGCCTCGGTGAGCGGCACCGGCTGGCCGGTGTCCGCCCGCAGCGCCCGCACGTAGCCGGTGGCGACCAGTTCGGTGAGCCGCCGCTCCAGTTCGGCGTCGGTCAGGTGCAGCCGCCGCGCCAGGGCGTGGCGGCTCATCTCCGGGTGCTGGCCCACTCGCAGCAGCAGCCACGCGGCGCGCGGCGACGCCGCGATGCCCGCCGTCGTGACCAGCCGCGCGTAGACCTCCCGCCGCTGCTCCCGGCCGAGCAGGCTGGTCAGCGCCCGCTCCATCTCCTGGTCCGAGGTGCGGGCCGCGGGCATGGCCGTCGGCGCGAGCGTGTCGGCCGGGTCCGGCGTGCCGGCCGTGGCGCGCAGCGGGATGTCCTTGATGGTCCAGCTCAGCAGGAACGCCAGCGCGCCGAACGGCGTCGCCACCAGGAACACCGTTTGCAGCGAGGTGGCGTAGCCGGTGATGTAGCCGAGGTGGATGGCGGCGGGCAGGTGGGCCAGCGCCGCCGGGCTCGCGCCGCTGGCCGCCGTCAAGCCGTGCGGCAGGGACAGCCCGTGCAGGCTGGCGGCCAGGTTGCCGGCCAGGACGTTGGAGAACACCGCACCGAACGTGGCCGTGCCGAACGAGCCGCCGATGGACCGGAAGAATGTCGCGCCCCCGGTGGCCGCGCCGAGGTCGGCGTAGCCGACGGAGTTCTGCACCGCGACGACCAGCACCTGCAGCGACCCGCCGATGCCCGCGCCGAGCACCAGCATGTACAGCGAGGACAGCCAGTCGCTGGTGGTCACGCCCAGGTGGGACAGCAAGTACAGGCCGATCGTCATGACCGCGGTGCCGATGATGGGGAAGATCCGGTACCGGCCCCACCTGCTGACCAGCCGCCCAGAGACGATCGAGGTGGTCAGCAGGCCGGCCATCAGCGGCAGCAGCCGCAGCCCGGAGATCGTCGGGCTGACGCCCTTGACGATCTGCATGTACTGGGGCAGGTAGGCGATCGCCCCGAACATCGCGAACCCGACGACGAAGCCGACCGCGCTCGCCGCGGAGAAGATCCGGTTGCGGAACAGGTGCAGCGGCAGGACCGGCTCGGCGGCCCGGCTCTCCGCCCAGACGAACGCGGCGCCGAAGACCACCGCGGCGGCGCCCATGATGAAGATCGGCGCCGAGGCCCAGGCGTAGGTGGTCCCGCCCAGCGAGGTGAGCAGCACCAGGCCGGTCGCCGCGCCCGCCAGCAGCACCGTGCCCAGGTAGTCGATCTTGTGTGCGGCCCGGCGCAGGTGGCCGGGCAGCACGGCCGCGACCACGACCAGTGCCACCACGCCGATCGGCAGGTTGACGTAGAACACCCAGCGCCACGACAGGTTGTCCACGAAGAACCCGCCGATCAGCGGCCCGAGCACGCTGGTCACCCCGAACACGCTGCCGAACAGGCCCTGGTACCGGCCCCGCTCCCGGGCCGGCACCACGTCCGCGACGATCGTTTGCGCGCCGGTCAGCAGGCCCCCGCCGCCGATGCCCTGGACCGCGCGGAACGCGATCAGTTGCAGCATGGTGTGGGACAGACCGGACAGCGCCGAGCCGATCAGGAAGATGACGATCGCGGCCTGGAAGAACGTCTTGCGCCCGTACAGGTCGCCGAGCTTGCCCCACAGCGGGGTGGAGATGGTGGACGCCAGCAGGTACGCGGTCACCACCCAGGACAGGTGCGACAGCCCGTGCAGGTCACCGGCGATCGTGGGCAGCGCCGTCGCCACGATCGTCTGGTCCAGCGCCGCCAGCAGCATGCCAAGTAGCAGCGCGCCGATGATGATGAGCCTGCGGCGCTGGCCGATCTGGTCCGGCTCAGCCTGCCCGGTGCCGGTCGCCGTCCCGCTGGTGGCGCTCAATGCTGCCCTCCCTGCTCGCTTCAGGGAGTCTTCCCCCCGCCGGCCGGGTGCTACCCGGGCCACGGTGGCCGGGTCCGGCCCCGGAACACGCCGGCGGCCTGGTCAGCGGTCGATGTTGGGGTTGCCCGGCGGCAGCGGGACCAGGTGCGCCGGGGCCTCGGGGAGCACCACGGCGGATTCGACGGTCAGGTCGGCGCGCACGTGGACCAGTTCGCCGTCCGCGAGCATCCGCCAGCCCCGCTCGCCGTCGAGTTCCTCCGACGCGACCACGACCGAGGGAACCGCGTGCAGGTCCGGGGCGTGCACCGACGAGGTGGTGCTGCGGGCGTGCAGGCCGGTGGCGGCGTCGCCGGTGCCGGGCGGGCCGCTGGCCGGCCCGGCGTTCCTGCCCGGCCGAGCGGGGCTGCTCGCTCCGGCGGGGCGCTCGATGATGTGCAGCGCGTGCTGCCCGGGGTAGCGCAGCGCCCACAGCTCACCCGCGGTCGCGATGATGGCGTTCAGCGAGGAGACCGGCAGCCGCGCGGCGATCCACCGGGCGGCGGCGGTGATCCCCGCGGCCACGTCACCGCCGTGGGCGTCGATCTGCTGGGTGATCAGCGCGAAGTAGCGCTCGGAGTCGGTGTCGCCCTGGACCAGGTCGCGGTAACGGCCGAGTTGTGCCTCGAGTTCGCCGAGTTCGCCGAACCCGCCGTTGTGCGCCATGATCCGGCCGTCCATCGTGAACGGATGGGTGTTCCGCATCGACCGGGCGCCCGCGGTCGCGTAGCGCACATGCGCGACGAAGGTCACCGACCTGGCCCGCTTCGCCTCCCGGCGGAACTCCTGGCCGGCGAACGCTGCCTCGGGCTGCTTGTCCAGGACGGGCGCCCCGGCGGAGTCGAAGAACCCGATACCGCTGCCATCCACGTTGCGGTGGCTCTGTACCTCGAGCGAGTCCGGCGCGTCCACCAGCCAGAACAACGCGCTGACCGGTTCGCGTCCGGCGTTGAGCCCCAGCAGCCTGCACACAACCCGGCTCCGTTCCGCTCAGGATTCTCCCCGGAGATTTGCTATGAGTTCGTGAGCCATATCGGCTGCGCTGGCGGCGCCCATGCCGACGGCTTCGAAGTCGCGAAGGGCGGCCTGGGCGTAGAGGAGTGCGTCCTCCCGCCGATCGGCATTTGCGAGGGCAAGGGCGGCGTTGAAGCGGGACTGCCCGGCGCCGTACCGGTTGTCTTGCTGCTGTTCGTAGTGGATTGACCTGCTGAAATGCTCAAGCGCGCGGTCGATATGCCCGGCCCGGGCGTAGATATTGCCGAGCTGGTTGTAGGCGACGGCGCGCTCACCGACCGCGTCACCGGGGAGCAGGTCGAGCTTCTGCCGATGGGCGGCGGCGGCGTCGTTGAGGTGCTCGAGCAACTGTGCCTCCGGGGCCCCGGCTTCGTCGCCGTCACGGAAGCGCTCGTAGGCGATGTTGCCTAGCTCGCCTACGACGACTGCGCGGCCGACGGTGTCGTTCTCGCTGAGCAGGCTAAGGCTGTGCTGGTACCAGTGTTCGGCTTGGTCGAGGTCGCGCAGGCCGGGGAGGTCGCTATAAACATGGCCGAGGTTGAGCGCGACGGATGCTTCGCCCCGCTGCGCACGAGCGAGCCGGGCAAGCTCGATGGCTTCCTGATATGGCTCGACACAGCCTGGGTCGCCTTGCTCATACAGCATCTGGCCCAGGACGTTCAGGTCGACCGCAAGGCTGCGGAGCTGGTTGCGCTGCTCTGCGCTGAGTTCGTCCGGGGAGGTCGCGGCCAGGGCAGTGGCGGCTCGCTGGCGGCGGAAGACGATGAGGGTGTCCTGGAGTTGCCGGGCTGTGTCCCAGTCGCGGCCATTCAGCGCGAGGTTGATCTGGTAATTGGTGAGCATGGCCCATTGACTTTCAAAGCCTGGGCGGGGGCCGCCGGCGACGCGGTCGGTAAACAAAGGAATGAGTTCGGTTACCAGGCGGCGCCATTCGATGGTGCGCCCGGTGTGGTTGTAGAGGCTGCGCAGGCCTTGCATGGGGCCGATGACCAGATCTAGCCAGCCGCGGCCTATGGCAACGTGACGGGCTCGCAGCAGGTTGGCTTCCTCCGCGCCGAGCGCCGCGATGACCTGGGCATTCCCGCCCTCGTACTCGCGGTGGTAGTAGCCGCCGAGCTCGCTGGTGGCCTGTGTCCAGGCGTGGATCGCCCGGGTGGCGGCGGGGCTGTCGCTGGCCCCGTAGTGCTCGGCAAACAGGTGGTGGAGGTGCCAGGGGATGGCCGGGTGGACGTCGTAGAACCCGCCGCCGTGGGCGGTGAGCAGGCCCACCTCGGCGGCACGGTCGAGCAGGGCGATCCCGGTCTCGCGGGGGAGCCCGGCCAGGGCAGGTGGCAGGTCCTCGACGTGGCCCATGGCGAGCAGCACGTCGATGTCGATAAAGCCCTGGAAGAGGGCGAGCAGGGCGAGGAGGGCGCGTTCGGGGTCGGTGAACGCATGGGCGAACCCGTAGTCGAGAGAGGCAGTCAGTGATCTGCTGCGGCCTTGGGCGGTGTCGTCGGTAACCGTGGCAGCACCGGCGCGCAGTTGCTCGATGAAACCTTCGATTTCCGCCCGGGTGGTGTGGCTGTCGTGCAGGGCCTGACGTGTGAGGATGGTGATGGTCAGCGGGTTGCCCAGGGTGAACTGCAGTAGTGGCCGCCAGTCCTCTACTTCCAGGAAGGCCTGTGCGCCGCCGGGCTGTCGGCGGGCGACCGCGCGGGCGAGCTCCAGGCGCTCGAGCATCGGCATGGGCGGCAGGATGACCCGGGCGGGCAAGTCTCCCAGCCACGCTTGCTCATCGCGGCGGGAGGTCAGCAGGACCTTGCACCTCGTGCCGGCCAGGTCGTCCAGGAGGACGCGCAGGTCGTCCTGCTCTGCGGTGGTCCATTCGCTTTCCCGGCCGGCCGGGAACCCGGTGACCGGTTCGACGTTGTCCCACACCCACAGCACCGGAACCTGCCGGAGCACCTGCAGCGCGACATCGCGCCGCTGGGCCTCATCGAGGGCGGCCCACGGCACCCCAGCCTGTTCCAAGGCCGCCCCGAACTGCTGGCCGACTTGGTCGAGCAGGCTGGCCAGGGTGAGGTGGTGCTCGAATGAGGCGAACAGCACGTCTTGAACGCCGCCGGTGAGGCTGTACCAGCGGGCGAACTCGACGGCGGTGGAGGTCTTCCCGGCCCCCGCCCAGGCGTGCAGCAAGACCACCGGGCTGGCGTCGAACGCGCGGTCCAGCGCCAGCAGGCTCTCGTCGCGGCCGTAGAACCCGGCGGCCGGCCCGCCCGGCAGGGCGCCGCCAAGGACCGCGCGTTCCCGCCCGGCCTGCTCCTGGTCGAGGCGGATCGACACCTCCTGCTCGCGCGGCTGGACCGGGCGCAGGGCCAGCGGGGCAGCCTCGTATACCACCGGCACCACCCAGTCCTGCAGCGGGAGGGCCGCCAGGGCCACCTCCCGCAGCGGGTCGGCGACCAACTGCCGCCGGGCGGCGGTGACCGCTTCCCCCAGTGGCCGGCCCTGGAGCAGGGCGGCGTAGACCTCGCCGATGAAACTGGCCGCGGTGACGACGTAGACGTTGTAGCCCATCGCCACCACGCCCGCGACCCCGGCGTCCATCACCTCCTGGGCCAGCGACCCATACGCCCGCACCCGCTGATGGGCATCCAGTTCGCTACTCACGGTGTCTGGCTCGGTGACCAGATCGGCATGGGCGCTGCGGCAGGCGTTCAGCACCAGCACCGGGGACTCCTGCCCCGGCGAGCACCCCGCCCAGCGCCGGGCCATCGACCAGTTGCTGGCTCCCCCCGCCGCGCGGGTCCTCGAATACCAGGAACCCATGCGCTCCCAGCCGGGGCGGCGACACCATCGAGAACATATTTCGGCTGAACCCGCCGGCCGTACCCTCGGCAGCGGCCTCGTTGGCATCGAGCCAGGCGCCGTGGCCATCGAAGTGCACCACCTGATATGGCTCTCCGGCCGCCTGTGCTTCCTCGAGCGCCCGCGCCAGCGCGGCGAACGTCGGCGGGCGCAGCACATCTAGCTGGAATGCCTCCCGGGCGTTGCTGCTCAGCCGGACCAGGTGACTGGCCACCGACCGGAACGGCACATCGGCCCTGCCGCCCGGACGGCAGATCACCAGCAGCACCCGCAACGCGCCGGACTGCCCGGGCGGCAGGCGCACCGGCACCGCGGTCTCGGGGTGAGTGCGCACGAACGCACCCGCCCGCACCGCCAGCGCGCCATCGGTAGCAGGATCCCGCAGCCACTCCCACAGCACCCCCACACCCGCCCCGGCGGTGACCTCCACCCGGGTATTGGGCAGCGCCCCGGCGACCGCGTCCCACAGCCTGGTCATGTCCCGGTTCGCCTCGAACACCCCGGTGAACAGCTCGGCGCCCAGCGCCTGGAGACGGCCTTCCACCCGGTGCGCGATCTGCGGCGCCGGGTCCACCGGATATTCCAGGTAGTCCTCTAAGTACCAGCGCACTTCCTCCCGGTCCTGCGCTTCCAGAGTCCATTCCACCTGCGCCGATGCCGTCCGGCGTGTCCCGGCCTCCTCCAGGACCACATCCACGACCAGCCCGGCGTTCTCGCCCCCCGCCGGACGGCACGACAGCCGCAAGATCCCCATAATCCCCACCCCTCAACGCAGACCCACGGAACGGATCGCCCAAGGATCAAGCGTTACAGGCTCATTATGGTGGTTTCCCGGCTTCGGGCTCCGTGAAGCGGGCGATACCGCATCTCGGCAATTTCGTCCTGTGCCAGTGGTCAATGCCGCCGCGCTGGCCCTGCTAATGTGCCTAGCCGGACGGGTCGATGTTGTGGTTGAGCCGGAAGATATTGCCCGGGTCGTAGCGGCGCTTGACCGTGACGAGCCGTTCGTAGTTGGTGCCCCATACGTTGTGCACCATCCGCCCATCCTCGGCGGTCAGGTTGTTCACATAGCTCCGGCTGGACATATGCGGAGCGAGTGCCTCGAAGGTCTCCTTGGCCCAGGCGACATTCGGTTCCGTGTCCCGCGGGTCCAGCCACTGCGACACGATGAGCAGGCTGTACCCGGGTGACCGGTGCGCGAACGCGGTGGCGGCGGCGTCCACGCGGCTGACCGCGCCCAGATAGGGCACTATGCCGAGCCCGCTCATGGGCGAGGGGCACCGCTGCAGCGCGTCGATCATGACCTCCAGCGATGCGTCGGACAGCTCGCTGAGGAACGCCGACTTCCAGTAGTTGAATGCTCCCCGCGGGTACCCGCCGTCGCTGAGGGTGTTGATCACCGGATAGGGCATGGACCGGATGAAATCGGCCGCAGGCGGCCCGAACTGCCGCAACGGTTTCAGGTCTGCCTCAGCGGCCGCGGGTTCGCCACAGTGGCAGGCGGCTATGGCCGCCATTTTCTCTTCCGGCGCGCCGGGCTTGGCGAACAGGTTGAAGTACACCGTGAGTTCGTCGGCGGCTGACTGGGTGAGGTCGCGGTAGAAGCCGAACGCCTCGCGTGCGCGGCTGACGGGATGGACGACCAGGCCACCGTAGACGGTGGATACGGGGTGGGCCTGGTACTCGAAAGCGGTCGCGACGCCGAAGTTGCCGCCGCCGCCGCGCAGGGCCCAGAACAGGTCCTGGTTCTGCCCGGCGCTAGCAGTGACGATCCGGCCGTCGGCGGTGACGACCTCCACCGCCAGCAGGTTGTCGATGGTGAGGCCGTACTTGCCCATCAGCCAGCCTTCGCCGCCGCCGAGGGTCAGCCCCGCGATGCCGGTGCTGGAGACTACCCCGCCGGTGGTGGCCAGCCCGTGACCGGCCGCGGCCCGGTTGAGCTCTTTCCAGGTGACGCCGCCCTGCGCCCAGACGGTCCGCGTTGCCGGGTCGACCCGGATCCCCTTCATGCGGGCCAGGTCGATCATCAGGCCGCCATCGGTGACGGCCAGGCCCGCGACGCCATGACCGCCGCCGCGCACGGAGATCTCAGCGGCCTGCTCACGGCCGAGACTCACCGCGTCAACGATGTCGGGGGTTGTGCGGCACCGGGCGATGAGAGCGGGATGCTTGTTGATCAGACCGTTGTGGACCCTGCGGGCCTCTTCGTAGGCCGGGTCTGCCGGGCCGATCAGGTCACCGGTGAACGACGCTCTTACCTCGTCGGGAACCCCGATCGTGCTGCCCATCTCATTCTCCCTCTGGATGATCGCCGTGCTGCCTGATCAACGATCACCGCCCGCCCTGCCACCGGCGTGTCACCACCGTGTCAGCGCTGTGTCGCGGGCAGGGCCGGGCATGTGTGATCCTGAAAGACGCGGGGGAGGTCATGATGGCGGTCTGGGAGTACGGGCTGCTCGGCCCGGTCGAGGCGCGGGTGGATGGCCGCGCCGTCCCGCTCCCCAGTTCCAAGCAGCGCCTGGCCCTGTCAATGCTGCTCGTGGACGCCGGCCGGATCGTCTCCGCTGGCCGGATGATGGACGAGCTGTGGGGAGCGGCGCTGCCCGCTGACCCCCGCGCGGCGCTGCGGACGCAGGTCTCCCGGCTGCGCCGGGCCCTCGGCCCGGCCGGGGGTGACCTGCTCACCGTGGAGGCTGGCTACCGCCTCACCGTCCAGCGACCCCAGCTCGACGCCGCCCGGTTCGAGGACGCCATGGCCGAAGCGGCGCAGGCGGGCGGAGAAAAGGCACTCGGGCTCCTGGACGGGGCACTGGCCCTCTGGCGCGGCCCGGCGATCAGCGAGTTCGCGGACCGGCCCTTCGCGATGGCCGCAGCGGGCCGCCTGAACGAGCTGCGCGTGGTGGCCGCGGAACGACGTGCCGAGCTGCTGCTCTCCGCCGGCGCGGTCGACGAGGCCATCGCCGTCCTGCAGGCGCTCGTGGTGGAGCACCCGCAGCGGGAACATGCACGAGGGCTGTTCATGCAGGCCCTCTACCGGGCAGGCCGCCACACCGACGCCCTGGCCATGTTCCGGTCGTGGCGCGAGTACCTGGCCGGGGAGCTCGGGCTGGATCCCTCACCGGCCCTGCAGCGCATCGAGCGGGACATCTTGCGTCACGCGGTGCTCGCACCGGACTCCCGCGATCAGGGCGCCGGGCAGGCGCCGGCACTGCCAGTGCCAGTGCCGGTGACCAGTTTCGTCGGGCGGAACGAAGACCTCGCGGCCGTGACCGGGCTACTGGGCGAGGCGCGGCTGCTCACCCTGCACGGCCCGGGAGGCGTGGGGAAGACCCGGCTGGCGCTGGAGGTAGCCAGCCGCACGGCCGGCAATTACCGCAGCGGCATCTGCTTCTGCGATCTCGCCGCTGTGACCATCCCTCAAGCAGTGGTCCGGGCCGTTGCCGCCGCGGCGGGGCTCAGCGAACGGGCATTCCGGCGCCTCGACGACCAGCTCATCGATCACCTGGCCGGCCAGCGGGTGCTGCTCGTTCTCGATAACTGCGAGCATGTCGCGCACGCCGTCGCGGTCCTCGCCGAGCGGCTGCTGCGGCAGACCCGCGCGGTCGGCCTGCTGGCCACCAGCCGGGAACGGCTCGGGGTCGACGGTGAGCACGTGTGGCCGGTCAGGCCGCTCGCGGTGAGTGGTCCCGGTGCTCCCGCCGTGCGGCTGTTCCTGGACCGGGCCCGGGCGGCGGACCCGGCCGCCACGCCGGAGTTCCCGGACGCCGCGGTCGAGGCTCTGTGTGCCAGGCTGGACGGCCTACCGCTCGCCATCGAGCTCGCCGCTGCCCGCCTGCCAGGGACCACGGTCACCGAGCTGTCCCGCAATCTGGAGGACCGGTTCCGCCTGCTGACCGTCGGCCGGCGGGCTGACAGCCGGCACCATTCCCTCCGGGCCGTGGTGGACTGGTCCTACGACCAGCTGGCCCCCGCGCAGCAGGCTCTGTTCCGCCAGCTTTCCGTGTTCCACGCGAGCTTTGACGCCTCCGCCGCCGGGGCCGTTGCCACCGGGCACGACGATGCCGGGGACGCCACCCGCGCGCTGCTTCACCTGGTGGACTGCTCACTGATCACCGCTGAGCTGGACAGCGGCGTGACCCGTTACCGGTTCCTGGAGACACTGCGCAGCTACGGCCTGGAGCGGCTCAAGGAGCAGGGTGAACTGGATGCGGCGCGCGGCCGGCATGCCCGGTGGGCCCCGGAACTGGCCGCGCAGGCAGCGCGCGGCCTGCAGGGCGCGGACGAGGCCCGGTGGGCGGGAACGCTGGAGCGGCATTTCAGCGATCTGCGGGCCGGCTACAGCTGGCTCACCGGCCAGGACACCGAACGTAGCTTGCGCATGACCGCCGAGCTGCACTGGTATGCCCTGTGGCGCTGCCAGTCCGAGGTATTCCGCTGGGCCGATGTCAGCGCGGCCGCCGCGGCCGGATCACGGTCGCCCTTCTACCCCGATGCGCTCGCCTCTGCCGCCTTCGGCGCGATCTACCGGGGCGACATGCAAGCAGCCGGCACCGCCGCGCGCGCAGCGCTCGACGCTGCCCGGGGCCTGAACCCGATCGGGGCCCGCAGGCCGCTCGAGGCTCTCGGCGAGCTCGCCATCTTCCGCGGCGAACTCAAGGATGCGTCGGACCTGTACCAGAGGGCGTACGACCTCTCGCTAGGCAACGATGACTTCCTCGACGCCGCGTGGGACGCCGCGAGCGCCGCCGCGGCCTACGCCTACGGCAATGACCACGAGGAGGCGAGCCGCCTCGCGGGCCAGGCGCGTGCCGCAGCTGACCGGAGCGGCTCGCCCTCGGCGCTGGCATTCGCGTCCTGGGTCAGCGGCGAAATCGCCGCCAGCACCAGCCCCGGGCAGGCCCGGCGCCACCTGCAGCGAGCAGTCGCCCTTGCCGCGCCCGCGGGCAGCCGCTTCGTCGACGGGATTTCCCGCGTCTCCCTGGCCACGCTGCACGCCCGGCACGGCGACCCGGCCGTCGCGCTCCGTCACTATGAACAGGTCATCCTGCAATGGCAGCAAGCAGGCGCCTGGACGCCGCTCTGGGTTACCATCCGGACCCTCGTCGACCTCCTGGCGCGGGTCGGCGCCTCCCGTGACGCAGCCACCCTCTACGGCGCAGTCGCATCGGCCAGCAGCGGCGCGCCACCCTACGGCGCGGACGCCGACCGGCTGCGCCACTCGGTGGCCCTGCTGCGCGACCAGCTCGGCAACGAGTTCAGCGCCTATGTTGACCACGGCGAGCAACTGGACGGCACCCAAGTCATCGGCTTCGCGCTCGAAGCCATCGGACGGGCCGCCGCTGGCTGACGGTTGCCAGATTGCCCGGGGATGGGACAAGCGGCCAGATCGAAGCCCGCGAACATGCTCAGAACGGGCGGATCAGGGCGGAGGATGCGAGATTCGAACTCGCGAGGGGTTGCCCCCAACACGCTTTCCAAGCGTGCGCCCTAGGCCACTAGGCGAATCCTCCGCCGGACAGCTTACCGGTGCCGGGGGTGCGGGGAGCGACCACGGCTGACGTAGGTCCCGGCTACACTGACCAGCAGACCCCTCGCACGGCGCTTATCTCGCCAACTCCCCCAGGGCCGGAAGGCAGCAAGGGTACGCGAGCTCTGGCGGGTGTGCGGGGGGTCCCTTCCCGTCCTGGCGAGGATCACATCATGGCAGGCGACGAGCCCGGTACCGCCCCCGAGAACCCGCCCGGCCCCGGCAGCCCGCCGGCACCCGCTCCGCTGGCACTCTACCGCCGGTACCGCCCGGCGACATTCGCTGAGGTCCGCGGCCAGGAGCACGTGACAGAACCGCTGAGACAGGCGCTACGAAACGGCAGGGTGCACCACGCCTACCTGTTCAGCGGGCCCCGGGGCTGCGGAAAGACCTCGAGCGCCCGGATCCTGGCCCGTTCGCTGAACTGTGTCCAGGGCCCGACGCCTGACCCGTGCGGCGTGTGCGAGTCGTGCGTGGCGCTGGGCCCGTCCGGGCCGGGCAGCATCGACGTGATCGAGATCGACGCGGCCTCGCACGGCGGCGTGGACGACGCCAGGGACCTGCGGGAACGGGCCTTCTACGCACCGGTATCCGGGCGGTTCAAGGTCTACATCATCGACGAGGCCCACATGGTGACCAGGGAGGGCTTCAACGCCCTGCTGAAGCTGGTCGAGGAGCCGCCGCCGCACCTGAAGTTCGTGTTCGCGACCACCGAGCCGGAGAAGGTCATCGCGACCATCAGGTCACGCACCCACCACTACCCGTTCCGGCTGGTCCCGCCGTCGGTGCTGCGCGGCCTGCTGGAGGAGATCCTGGCCACCGAGGCGGTGACCTACGAGCCGACGGTGCTGCCGCTGGTGGTCCGTGCGGGCGCGGGCTCGGTCCGCGACTCGCTGTCGGTGCTTGACCAGTTGCTCGCGGGCGCCGGCGCGGAAGGGCTCACCTACGAGCGGACCGTGGCCCTGCTCGGGTACACCGACGACAGCCTGCTTGACGAGATGGTGGACGCGCTGGCGGCCGGGGATGGGGCGGCCGCGTTCGGCACCGTGGACCGGGTGGTGCAGGGCGGCCACGACCCGCGCCGGTTCGCCGCGGACCTGCTGGACCGGCTGCGCGACCTGATCATCCTGGGCGCGGTGCCCGGTGCCGGGCAGACCGGCCTGCTCGACGTGCCCGCCGATCGGCTGGAGAGGATGTCCGACCAGGCCGGGCGGTTCGGCCAAGCCGAGCTTGCCCGGGCGGCGGAGATCCTCAGCGAGGGGCTCATCCAGATGCGCGGCACCACCTCGCCGCGGCTGCTGCTGGAACTGATGTGCGCGCAGGTGCTGCTGCCCGGTGCGAGCACCGGCGAGAAGGCGCTCGCGGCCCGGCTGGAGCGGCTGGAACGGCGGCTCGAAGGGCTCACGTCCGAGGAGACGGTGCCCCGGCCCGGCCCGGTGGCGGCGGGAGGCGCGCCCGATACGGAGGCTGCCCCGGCCCGGAACGCTTCGCCCAGGGACGCTTCGCCCAGGGACGCTTCGCCCAGGGACGCTTCGGCCAGCGAGGCTCCGGCTCGGGGTACCCCGGCCCGGGATACTCCGGCTCGGGATACTCCGACTCGGGAGGCCGCGCCGGTCCGCGCCGCGCCGCCCGCCCCGCCCGGGGTCATCGATATCGAGACGTTGCGTCAGCGGTGGCCCGAGATCCTCGAAGCGGTGAAGCAGGAGCGCCGGGTCGCGTGGATGCTGCTCAACGCCGCTTCCGTGGACTCGCTGGAGGGCGGCGTTCTCACCGTGGCCTTCGGCGGGGAGGGCCAGGCCAAGGGCTTCGCCGCCAGCGGTCACGACCAGGTGCTTACCGGGGTGCTCGCCACGATGCTCGGGCTGAACGTCCGGGTGCGGGCGATGGGTGGCGGCGGATCCGGCCAGCGCGCCACGGCGCGGCCCGCTCCCGCGGATCCGGCGCCCGGCGCCGGCGGGCAGCCGGGCGCACCGGGTGGTGCCACGGACCGGCCGGACGACCCCGCTGGGAGACCCGGCACCCGGGGCAGCGCGGGGACGCCGGCGCCCGGTCACCGGGCCGCTGCGGGCGGGCCGGGCGGCACGGCCAAGGCCGGCGCACCCGGTCGGCGGGCGCCCGCCGCGCCGCGCATGCCCGGGCCACGCGCGGGCGGCGGGCCCGCGGCTCCGAGCAGCCCCGCGGGCCTGGACGAGGAGTGGCCCGACGACGCGGGTCCCGCCGATGGCGGTGCCGGCCCGACCGGCATGGAACTCATCGAGCGCCAGCTCGGCGGCACGGTCATCGAGGAAATCGAAGAGCCCTAGCCGGTACGCAGCGAGCGTGGCTGGCCCGCTTCCTGCCCGCATGTGTGCCGTGGGACCGCCGTTGCTGACGGGGACGGCACCGGGCCGCATGACCCGCCGCCGCGCCGATGATCATGGCGGCGTTTGTGGTCGGTGGCGCACTGACCACATTCTGGCGAGCAGCAGCTACCGGGCAAGCCTGGCCCGCACGGAGGGTGAGTGTCCGCCGGGTGGTTAGCCCGCGTGATGCCGGGGGTTACGGCGCAGCGCGGCGGGGTGTGCGGCGGCTGGGGGGCCGTAGCGCCCAGGACAGTACGGTCAGTGCGGTCAGGACGGCCAGCAGCCCCACCTCGCCCGGGGCATAGCCGGTGGTCAGGTGGGAGGCGATGGCCCCGGTGTAGGTGAAGAAGGCGCCCGCGTAGGCCCATTCCTTGAGCAACGGGCGACGCGGAACGATCAGGGCGGCCGCGCCCAGCACCTTCCAGACTCCCAGCAGCACCAGGAAATAGGACGGATAGCCCAGGTGCGTCACCAGGTCTCGGACAAACGGAATCCGCGCGATGTCCCAGACGCCGCCGACTGCCAGTTCGGCCGCTACCGCCGCGGTGGCCAGCCAGTAGCCAGCCGATCGGAAGCGCATGGATTCGTGTCGGTTGGCGGTGGCCGGTGGTTCGGTCAAGGTGTCCATGCCGGTGTCCTCTTCTCGTCGGGCTGGCTTTGGGGTTGCGGTGTGCCGCCGGGGGGCGGCCGACGGGAGCCGTGCACCGGCCGACGCCGTTCCAGGCATCGGGCAGCCCGGCTGGCCGGGCAGAGCCCAGATGCCCGGCCTTCGCGTGCCCCTGCGCCTGGCGCTCAGTTTGAGAGTAGCACTCTTAAATTGAGAGTAGTAGTCTCAGAAGGGTGACTACCGATGCCAACCGCCGCCCCCGCCACGGCGAGGGCGGCCAGGCACGCACCCGGCTGGCCCGCGCCGCGGTCATCCAGGCGGCCCGGGCCTTGTTCCTCGAAGGCGGCTACGCCGCCACCACGATCGAGGCCATCAGCGACCGGTCGGATGTCCCGCCTGCCACCGTCTACCGGCTGTTCTCCGCCAAACTCGGGATCCTCAAAGCAGTGCTCCACGCCTCCATAGCCGGTGACGACCAAGCCGTCCCGCTGGCGGACCAGCCCCACGTCCGTGCGCTGCTCGCGGACCCAGACCCCAGAATCCAGCTATCGGGCCTCGCCGGCATCATCCACGGCATCCTGTCGCGGACCGAGCCCCTTTACCGGATCCTCGTCGGCGCGGCGGCCACCGACCCCGACGCTGCCGTGCTGCTCACGGAGCTGACACGGCAAAGGCAACGGGGCCAAGCGCAGTTCGCGCGTTCCCTGGCCCGCGCCGGCGCCCTGCGCCCGGAGCTACGCGAACGCGACGCCGCGGACATCATTCACGCGGTCACGTTGCCCGAGGTCTACCGGCTGCTCGTCTGCGACCGAGGCTGGCGCCCCGGCCGGTACCAGCAATGGCTGACGCAGACCCTCATCAGCCAGCTGCTTCCGCCTCCCGCAGGCTGACCGCTATCACCCGGAGCCGTCACCGCGGCCCTCGTTGGAGCCGTGCGTGCACCGCCACAGGCCGGCCGTCCACTCGATCCTCAGGCGCCGGTCCTGGTCAGCGGGGCAGCCCTTGTCCCATTCGCTACGACACGCTCTGGAGTGGGGTGTGTGCGGGTTGTGTGGCTGGTGTGCGGGGCATCTGTTCGAGGGTCGGGTGTCAGGTCAGTTTGGATTACGTCTCGGGGTGAGCCCTACGTCTCCGTCACGACGAAGCCCTGAATGCTGGAGGCATCCATGTAGGACCCCCGGCGCTGCACTCGCCCGGCGCGGTCAGCGGTGGCGGGAAGACCACGCCGGGCGGCGCAAACCGGGCGCCGGCCGAAACCAGCCCACCTATCTATCCCGTCTATCCCGCAAACCGAAATTGCAGGACAAGCATCCCGGCCTTGTCAACCGCTGGCAGTGAATTCGTCATGATCGCCGGACCTGTGGGCGGGCCACGGGTGGTGGGTGGTGCGGCGCGGGCTGCGGGTGCTGGGTGATGCGGTGCGCGCCGCGAGGCGGTGTGCCTAGCGCGAGGGGAAAGCCGTAGGCTCGAATCAGCGGGCGAACGCGCCCGTGCGCGGCCGGTCGGCAGGGGCTGCGCGCCGCTATGGCGCGGTACCGGCGCGACCGCCGCGGACTCGATCAAGTGAGGCACAGTGGACCCAGAGGGCGGGATGGACCTGCAGCAACTGCTCGCCGCGGCGCAGCAGATGCAGGACCATCTCATGAGTGCACAGCAAGAACTGGCTGACACCGAGGTCGAGGGAACCTCGGGCGGCGGGCTGGTCAAGGCCCGCGTGAACGGCCAGGGCGAGCTGGTGGAGCTCACCATCAGCCCGGCGGCCATCGATCCCGCCGACCCGGCGGATACCGCGCAGACCGTCGCCGACCTGGTGCTCGCGGCGGTGCACAACGCCTACCGCGCGGTCGCTGACCTGCAGCAGGAGAAGATGGGCCCGCTGGCGGCGGGCATCGGCCAGCCCGGAATGCCGGAGATCCCCGGCCTGTCAGGGCTGTTCGGCGGCGCGCCCGGCGAGCCCGGGCCCGGCGAACTCGGGCCCGGCGAACTCGGGCCCGGCGAACTCGGGCCCGGGCCGGCCGGCCGGGAGCCGGGGCAGCCCGCACCATGAAGACATGAGGAACTGACGTGTACGAGGGAGTGGTCCAGAACCTCATCGACGAGCTTGGGCGGCTGCCGGGGGTGGGGCCGAAGGGCGCACAGCGGATCGCGTTCTACCTGCTCGGCGCGGATCCTGCGGACGTCAGGCGGCTCGCCGCGGTGCTGGTTGAGGTGACCGACCGGATCCGGTTCTGCAAGATCTGCGGGAACGTGGCCGAGGAGGACGAATGCCGCATCTGCCGGGACCCGCGCCGCGATCCCTCGGTGATCTGCGTGGTCGAAGAGCCCAAGGACGTGGCGGCGATTGAGAAGATCCGCGAGTTTCGCGGTCGCTACCATGTCCTCGGCGGTGCGATCAGCCCGATCGACGGGGTCGGCCCGGAGGACCTGAGGACCAGGGAACTCATGGCGCGGCTCGCCGACGGTGGTGTCACCGAGGTGATTCTCGCCACCGACCCGAACCTTGAGGGCGAGGCGACCGCCACTTATCTGGCCCGTTTGTTGAAGCCGCTGGGGCTGCGGGTGACGCGGCCGGCCAGCGGGCTCCCGGTCGGGGGGGACCTGGAGTACGCGGATGAGGTAACCCTCGGCCGCGCGTTCGAAGGACGGAGGCTGCTTGATGTGTAGCGCACCGGCCCGGGGGCTGCGCGAGGAGGGCTCCGGGGATGGCTGGCACCCGCTCGCCGAGCGGGTCGCCGCCCAGGCGCGGGACTTCCTTGACGGGGTGGGGGCGCTCGCCAACGGGCAGGGCGGCGACGAGATCGTGCCGCTGCTCCTGCTCGAGGTGTCGCAGATCCTGCTCGCCGGCGCTCAGCTCGGCGCCAGCCAGGACGTGATCCCCCCGGGAAACTGGGAACCGGACGTCGGCGCCGATCCCGATCTTGACCAGCTCCGCGCCGGCCTCGCCGCCCGGCTGAGCGACTGCGACGAGTACGGCGAGCTTTTCGACCCGTACGCGGATACCAGGCCGACCGCGTTCCGGCTGTCGGACGACCTCGCCGCCGTGGCGGCCGACCTGATCCACGGGCTGCAGCACTACGAGGCGGGCCGGTCGCTGGAAGCCCTCTGGTGGTGGCAGTACTCCTACGTCAACCACTGGGGCACCCACGGCGGGGCCGCGCTGCGTGCGCTGCACGCCATCGTCGCCCACGCCCTGCTCGACGTCGCCGAAGAGGCCACCCCCGGCTGAGTAGGTACACTCAAGCCCGCCAGGACCCCCAACGGGAGGAGCGGCGCGCAGGTGGCGCTCGTCGTGCAGAAGTACGGTGGGTCGTCGGTCGCCGACGCCGACGGCATCAAGCGGGTGGCCCAGCGCATCGTGGTCACCAGGAAAGCGGGCCACGCGGTGGTCGTGGTCGTGTCCGCGATGGGCGACAGCACCGACGAGCTGCATGACCTGGCCCGCCGGGTCAGCCCGCTGCCGCCGGCCCGGGAACTGGACATGCTGCTGACCTCCGGCGAGCGGATCTCGATGGCGCTGCTCGCGATGGCCATCGCCAACCTCGGCCTGTCGGCCCGGTCCTTCACCGGCTCCCAGGCCGGCGTGATCACCGACGACGTGCACGGCCGGGCCCGGATCATTGACGTGACCCCGGGCCGGATCAGCGGCGCCCTCGCCGACGGGGCGATCCCGATCGTGGCCGGGTTCCAGGGTGTCTCCGCCAACGGCAAGGACATCACCACGCTCGGCCGGGGCGGCTCGGACACCACCGCGGTGGCACTGGCCGCCGCGCTCAAGGCCGACGTGTGCGAGATCTACACCGACGTCGACGGCGTCTTCACCGCCGACCCGAGGATCGTGCCGACCGCCCGGCGGATCCCGGCGATCAGGTACGAGGAAATGCTCGAGATGGCGGCGTCGGGCGCGAAGGTCCTGCAGTTGCGCTGCGTGGAGTACGCCCGGCGGTACGCCGTCCCCATTCACGTCAGGTCCTCGTTCAGCAACCGGGCGGGGACCTGGGTGAGCGATGAGCCGCGCGAGGCGGAAGGGCCAGGCATGGAGCAGGCGATCATATCCGGCGTCGCACACGACCGGAGCGAGGCCAAGGTCACCGTCGCGGGCGTGCCCGATGTCGTCGGGCAGGCGGCGAAGATCTTCCGGGCCATCGCGACGGCCGGCATCAACATCGACATGATCGTGCAGAACATCTCCGCCGCGGCCACGGGGCTCACCGACATCTCGTTCACCCTCCCGCGCGACGACGGGGAGGCGGCGCTGGCGGCGCTGCGCGCGGTCCAGCAGGAGACCGGGTTCGAGAACCTGCTCTACGACGACCGGATCGGCAAGGTGTCGCTGGTGGGCGCCGGCATGCGGTCGCACCCCGGGGTGACGGCCACGTTCTTCGGCGCGCTCGCCGGGGCCGGGGTGAACATCGAGATGATCTCCACCTCGGAGATCCGGATCTCCGTCGTGGTGGACGAGAACGAGGTGGACGCGGCGGTGACCGCCACCCACCGGGCCTTCAACCTGGATACCAGCGAAGTGGAGGCCGTGATCTACGGGGGGACGGGCCGGTGACCGGGCGTCCGGCGCTGGCCGTGGTCGGCGCGACCGGAGCGGTCGGCGGCGTGATGCTCGACCTGCTTTCCACCAGGGACGACGTGTGGGGCGAGATCCGGCTGGTGGCCTCGCCGCGGTCGGCCGGCCGCCGGCTCAAGGTGCGCGGGACCCATGTCGAGGTGCAGGCCCTGTCCGCCGGGGTCTTCGACGGCATCGACGTGGCCATGTTCGACGTGCCGGACGAGGTGTCGGCGGAATGGGCGCCGGTCGCGGCCGCGCGCGGCGCCGTGGTCGTGGACAACTCCGGCGCGTTCCGGATGGACCCCGAGGTGCCGCTGGTGGTCCCCGAGGTCAACCCCGAGAAGATCGCCAAGCGGCCGAAGGGCATCATCGCCAACCCGAACTGCACCACGCTGTCGCTGATCGTGGCGATGGCGGCACTGCACCGTGCCTATGGCCTGCGCCAGATGGTGGTGGCCTCCTATCAGGCCGCTTCCGGCGCCGGGCAGGCGGGGATCGACACGCTGTACGCGCAGACCGACAAGGTCGGATCCCGCGCGCTCGGCCAGCGAACCGGTGACCTGCGGGCCGCGATCGGCGACCTCGGCCCGTTCCCGGCCCCGCTCGCGCTCAACGTGGTGCCCTGGGCCGGCTCGATCAAGCAGGACGGCTGGTCCTCGGAGGAGCTGAAGGTCCGCAACGAGTCGCGGAAGATCCTCGGGCTGCCGCACCTCAAGGTGCACACGACCTGCGTCCGGGTGCCCGTGGTGACCACCCACTCGGTAGCCGTTCACGCGGAGTTCGAGCGCGAGGTGACCCGGCAGGGCGCGCAGCGCGTGCTGGCCGCCGCGCCGGGCGTGGTGCTCACCGACGACCCGGAGCGGGCCGAGTTCCCCACGCCCGCCGATGTGGTGGGCACCGATCCCACGTGGGTCGGCCGGGTCCGCGCCGCTCTCGATGACCCGCACGCGATCGAGTTGTTCGTCTGCGGCGACAACCTGCGCAAGGGCGCCGCGCTGAACACGGCCCAGATCGCCGAGCTGGTGGCCGCCCGGTTCCGCTCCCGCTGACGGCCCACCGCACCACCCACGCGTGACGTCGCGATGACGCACGGCCTGACGTCTGATGACATCACCTGCGACATCACCGGACGTCTAACTGATGTCATATGACGCTTGACTGACGTCAGAGGTGATGTCATGATGACGTCATGGACCTCACTGAGTACACCGAAATGTTGCGGCGGGAACTGGGCTCTGTCACCCGGTTCGGCGGCGAGGAGTTCACCCGGACGGCCGAGATGCTGGCCGATGCGCTGGACTCATCCGTCCGGCTGACCCTGCTCGAGGTCCTGTCCGCCGCCGCGGCCGAGATCACCACCCGTCTCGACGGCATGGTCATCGATGTCCGGCTGTCGGGCAGCGAGCCGGAGTTCGTGGTCAGCGCGACGCCCGGCGAGCCAGCGGAGGAGCCGTCCGGGGCCGATCCCGGCGATGCCTCCGACGACATGACCAGGATCACCCTGCGACTGTCCGGGCCGCTCAAGGCCAGGGTCGACGCCGGGGCCGCCGCGGCGGGACTCTCGGTGAACGCCTGGCTGGTCCGCGCCATCTCCCGCGCGCTGGACCCGGGCCCCGGCAGGCCGCCGCGCATCCAGCGCGGGCCGGGACCCGGTTCGCGATTCACCGGTTATGCGCGCGGCTGAACACCGTCCTATCCATCGGCACGACCAACACGAAACGGACTAGAACCATGCCTCACTGGGAATTCCCTGGCTCCGATCCGATCGATGCCTCCGTCGACCTGGCCTCCGGGCGCGTGACCGTGGACTGCAGGCCGGTGCCTGCCACCACCGTCGACGTCGCGCCGTCCCGGTTCAGCCGGAACGCGGAGAAGCTGATCGACGAGATCCGGGTCACCTACGATCACGGCCGGCTCGAGGTCACCGGGCCCAGGCGCACCGGACTGTTCCGCGGCCATGCCGCCTTCGACGTGACCATCACGCTGCCCGAGGGCTCACGCTGCCGGGCGCGCACCGCCTCCGCCGACATCACCTGCAACGGTGAGCTGGCCGAGCTGGACGCGCACGCGGCCAGCGGTGACATCACCGCGGCCAGCGTCACCGGCCACCTCCAGGCGGAGACCTCCTCGGGTGACGTCCGGCTGGACGAAACCGGCCCGGCGGAAATCCGCACCGCCTCCGGGGACGTGCGCCTGACCTGGGCTCGCGACGACGTCAGCGTGCGCACCGCGAGCGGCGACGTGACCATCGCCAACGCCACCGGCGACGTCGCCGGCATGACCGCCAGCGGCGACTTCCGGCTCGCCAGCGTGGCCAGGGGCAGCACCGAGGTGAGCACGGCATCCGGTGACATCGTCATCGGCGTGAACCCAGGCGTCGGGGTCTACCTGGACCTGGCCAGCGTCACCGGGTCTGTCACCAGCAAGCTGGACGAGACCGGCCCGACCGACGACGTCGCTCTCGGGGTGAGGTGCCGTACCGCCAGCGGCGACATCCGGATCATCCGGGCCGCCGTGGCCGAGCCTGCCCCGGCGCGGGAGCCGGGGCCAGCCCAGAAGCCCGCTCCGGCCATCGATCCCGCACCGGCCGAGTAACCAGCAGGCCCCGGCCGCCGGTCACCGTCCGCCGGCCAGCCCCTGGCAATCAGCGAAAGGACCACGCAGATGAATCCCTACGCCGCAGAACGGCTCACCAAGCAGCGCACCACCGAGTTCCGGGCCGAGGCGGCCCAGCGCGGGCCAGCGGGCAACGCCGGCCGCACGATCCGGCATCGGACCGGCTGGGCCCTGATCCAGATCGGGCTCGCCCTGGTCACCTCGTCGGCGCGGCGGCCGCATCGCGCCGTGAGCCCGGAACTGCCGTGAGCCGCGCCGCCCGGCGCCGCCACGACGGCACCCGCAGCCGAACGCGGGTGCCGTTCTGGCGTTGCCGGGCCCGGCGCCCCGGCAACCGAGTGGACGCGCGGGGGCGTCTTCGGCAGGCTGTCTGAGGTGGACCGGATTTTCTCGCTGGAACAGGCGCGCCTGCTGATGCCGGACCTCCTGACCAAGGCCGACGACGTGGTAAGGGTGCGGGCCGACCTGGTCGAGGTCCAGTCCGCGCTGAACCAGGGCGGCGTCTCCCCGCTCGGCGGGCTGCCCGAGGCCAAGGCGCTCGAAGCCCGGCTGAGCGAGATCCTCGGCTGGTTCACCGCCGAGGGCCTGGACTTGAAGGGCATCGCGCCGCTGCTGCTCGACTTCCCGGCCGAGCTGGACGGGGACACCGTCCTGCTGTGCTGGCTGGAGGGTGAGCGCGAGCTGGGCTGGTATCACAAGCCCGAGCACGGTTTCGCCGGACGGCGGCCCATCCCTGACGCCGGCTAGCGCGGCGGGCCGGCGGACCTTGCCCGTGGCCTGCGCCGCCGTGCCTCCTCTATCGTTTCGCTCTCAAGCAAGAATCCCGCGCCCCCCGCTGAGCCGGGCCGCCGAGCCGCCCCGCTGAGCCGGCCGGCCGGGCCAGCCCGCCCCGCCAGCGCCTACGCTGGTCCGGCGGGCTCCGCACGAGACCGGTGAGAGGGGCGAACGTGGACGCTGCGAGCGGGCAGGACGCCCCGCGGGTGCTGTCGCTGCCGGTGGGCATCACCGCCACGGGCACCAGGACGGAACGGGACTCGCTGGGCACCGTGGAGGTCCCGGCCGGCCACTACTGGGGAGCCCAGACCCAGCGGTCGCTGACCTACTTCAACATCGGCGGCGACGTCATGCCCGCCACCGTCTACCACGCCTACGGCTTCGTGAAGAAGGCCTGCGCGACGGTCAACGGCCGCCAGGGCCGCCTGCCGGCCTGGAAGGCCCGGCTCATCGGCCAGGTCGCCGACGAGGTCATCGCCGGTGCGCTGGACTCCGAGTTCCCCGTGCACGTCTGGCAGACCGGGTCAGGCACGCAGTCCAACATGAACGTCAACGAGGTCATCGCCAACCGCGCCATCCAGCTCGTCGGCGGCCAGCTCGGCAGCAAGCACCCGGTGCACCCCAACGACGACGTCAACAGCGCGCAGTCGACCAATGACACGTTTCCTGCGGTGATGCACATCGCTGCCATACGAGTGCTCGTGGCTGACCTGCTCCCCGCGCTGGCCCGGCTCCGGGATGCGGCGCAACGAAAGAGCGAGCGGTGGGCCGGCGTGGTCAAGATCGGCCGGACCCATCTCCAGGACGCGACGCCGCTCACGGTCGGCCAGGAATGGTCGGGCTACGTGGGCCAGCTCGATGACGCCGTGGACACCGTCACCGCCGCGCTGCCCGGGCTGCGGCGGCTGGCCATCGGCGGCACCGCGGTCGGGACCGGGCTGAACTCCCCGCCCGGGTTCGGCGAGGAGGTGGCGGCGGAGATCTCGGCGCTCACCGGGGAAGAGTTCGTCACCGCGCCGAACAAGTTCGCCGCCATGGCCTCCCTCGATGCCCTGGTCCGGGCCTCGGCGGCCCTGCGGAGCGTGGCCGTGGCGCTGTACAAGTTCGCCAACGACATGCGCTGGCTGGGCTCGGGCCCGCGCACCGGGCTCGGTGAGCTGGTGCTGCCGTCCAACGAGCCGGGATCCTCGATCATGCCGGGCAAGGTCAACCCGACCCAGGCCGAGGCGATGCTGATGGTCTGCCTGCAGGTGATGGGGAACGACGGCGTGGTGGCGATGGCCGGCGCCGAGGGCAACTTCGAGCTGAACGCGTTCCGCCCGGTCGCGATCGCCAACTTCCTGCACTCGGCCCGCCTGCTCACCGACACCTGCGACTGCTTCCGCGAGTTCCTGGTCGAGGGGGCCGAGGTGAACCAGGCCCGGCTGGCCGACAACGTCGCCCGCTCGGTGATGATGGTGACCGCGCTGAGCCCGGTGATCGGGTATGACAAGGCCTCGGCCATCGCCCACCGCGCGGTGGCCGAGGACCTGACGCTGCGGGACGCCGCGCTGGCGTCCGGGGTCAGCGCGGAACTCTACGACGAGGTGGTCGTGCCGGAACGGCTGACCCGCCCGGGCTCGGCCGGGACCGGGAAAGAACCCGGATCCGGGGCTGGCCGCGGCGCCGGCGATGGCGGGACCAGCCCCGGCGGGGCGGGATCGTCATGAGGGCCGCCCGGCTGCACGGAGTAGGTGACCTGCGGGTGGCCGACGAGCCGGAGCCGGTCCCCGGCCCCGGCGAGGAACTCGTACGGGTGACCTCGGTCGGGGTCTGCGGCTCGGACCTGCACTGGTGGGACGAGGCGGGGATCGGGGACGCGGTCATCACCAGCCCGCTGGTGCTCGGTCATGAGGCCGCCGGGGTGATCGAGGCCGGGCCGCGGCGCGGCACCCGGGTGGCCATCGACCCGGCGATCACCTGCGGCGCGTGCCGGCCGTGCCGGGACGGCTACCGCAACCTGTGCACCCGGATCCGGTTCGCCGGGCACGGCGGCCAGGACGGGGCGCTGCGCGAGCTCCTGGCCTGGCCGTCGGACCTGCTGCACCCGCTGCCGGAGAGCGTCACGGACACCGGCGGGGCGCTGCTGGAGCCGCTGGGGGTCGCCATCCACGCCCTGGACCTCGGGCATGTCCGGCTCGGCGCCCGGGTCGCGGTGGTCGGGTGCGGGCCGATCGGGCTGCTGCTCATCGGCGTGCTCCGGGCCGCCGGGGCCGGTCACATCGCCGCGTTCGAGCCGCTGCCGCACCGGCGCGAGGCGGCCCTGCGCTACGGCGCCGACGTGTGCCTGCGGCCCGACATCCTCACCGACGACCTACGGGAACTCGTGGGGGACGGGGCCGACGCGGTGTTCGAGATGGCCGGCACCGCGCACGCCGTGACCCTGTCCATGACGGCGGCGCGGCCCGGTGGCCGGGTGGTGCTCGGCGGGATCCCGGCCGACGACCAGATCGCGTTCCGGGCCTCGACGGCCCGGCGCAAGGGGCTCACGATCGCGATGGCCCGGCGGATGAACGACGTGTACGGCCGGGCGATCGCCCTCGCGGCATCCGGCGGCGTCAGCCTCGCCCCGCTGGTCACCGAGCGGTTCGGACTGGCCAGCGCTGGTCAGGCGTTCGGTATGGCCGCGAAGCGCCAAGGCCTCAAGGTGATCATCGAGCCGTCGGCCTGACCGCCGCCGCGGCGCGCAGGACCGCCCATCCCGGTCGGCCGGGACGACGGTACCTGCCGGTAACATCCTCGGCGTGGCTGACAGCTTCTTCGTGCCGCTCGGCGAGGACAGGTGGCTCGCCACCGTGCACACCGCCGGGCCGTGGGACGAGCGCGCCCAGCACGGCGGGCCGCCCAGTGCGCTGCTCGGCCGGGCCATGCGGCACTGCGAGCCGCGCGACGACATGGTCGTGGCCAGGTTCACCACCGAGATCCTGTCCTCGATCCCGGTCGGCGAGGTCGAGGTGCGGGCCCGGCTGGCCCGGCCGGGCCGCAGCGTGCAACTGCTGGAAGCGGTGCTCAGCGCGGGCGGCCGCGAGGTGGCCTGGGCCCGGGCGTGGCGGGTGCTGCGGACCGAGTGCGAGGACACCGGGCCCGGCCTGCCTGCCCCGCCGCCGCTGCCCGGCTCCGGCACGCCGCTCGCCCCCGGCGGCTGGGTGGACGGGTACCTGTCGGCCATCGAGTGGCGCGCGGTCCGTGGTGCCTTCGGCGAGCCCGGGCCGGCCACGGTGTGGGCCAGGATGCGCTATCCGCTGGTGCCGGACGAGGAGCCGGGCCCGCTGGAGCGGGTCCTGGCGGTGGCCGACAGCGGCAACGGCATCTCGGGGGAACTGGACCTGCGCCGCTGGCTGTTCATCAATCCCGAACTCACTGTCCACCTGTTCCGGGATCCCGCCGGGGAGTGGATCTGCCTGGACGCGCAGAGCAACATTGCGGCCGGCGGAGCCGGGCTGGCGACCTCGGTGCTGTCCGATCTGGACGGCCCGGTCGGGGTGGGCGCCCAAGCGCTGCTGGTCGCGCCTCGTGGGGGCGGTCCCTCCTGAACGGGCTCGGCCGTTCGTGATCATGACTTACGGGGGCCTATAGCACCACCTAAGTCATGATCACGAATGCTGGCGCCCTAGGGAACGCCTTGTATTAGCCGGATTGTCTGGTTTGATGGCCCAGTCCGGGCGCGGTGGACCGGGGCGGGCACCCGGTCGCCACCGGGGACCGGGCGGCCATGCCCGCCGGGGCGGTGGCCGCCGCGCTGGCCTTCGCCGTGGCCCTGCGCGGCCTACCGCGCGCCTCGCCCCAGCCCCGGCAAACCTATCGTCCTCGTTGATGATCTCAGGTGGGCGTAGGCTGTTCCTGGGTTTGGACCATGCGCACCGGATTGGCTCACCAAGACGCCCGGGATGATTTTGACCGCGCCCGGCGGCGGGCGAGCTGGGCCCGGCTGACCGGGTGGCTGCACGGACGCCCGCCCGGCCGCAACCGCTTGCCAGTGCTGGGTGCGGTGCTGACCATCACGGGCGCGGCACGACCGGGCATCGGGCAGCCGCAGCAGGAGCGCGTGGGTGCCCCCAGCCGGACCGCTGAGGCGTTGGTGCCGATCGCCCAGATCGTCGGAACGGTCGAGCCCACGAGGTGCTTCGACCGTTATTTCCGGCCCACTTCAGAGTTGCCGCGAACGCGCTTTGAGCGGATAGCCGCCAATATCCGGTCCGGCCGCGGAATGGACCCGGTGGACCTCTACCGATGCGACGGCCAGTATTACGTCCTCGACGGGCATCACCGCATCGCGGTCGCCCGCGCGCTCGGCGAGCGCTGGATCCTGGCAAACATCACCGAGGTTCGCCTGCACCAACCAGGTGTGCCGACTATCACCTCATAAGCCATAAATGACGCCAAGCCGGGGCGCAGGTAGTAAGCCACGAAATCCATATCCGAGCAGGATTAATCATGGATGTCTTGGTATGTGCAGGAACTTGTCCTTGGCAGGCGGCGAGTTTGTCGGGCCGGGAATCGCACCAGATTTCGCACCGCGTCGACGAAATAGGATTAGCCCGGCGATAGAATCGGTATAGAGGATCCTGATCGCTGCTGTGCACAATAGCCGAGGCGCGATTTCAGGTTTCCTGCGCCGGCCGGCACGACAGCCAGCCAGCCCGAGCTCTCCGACGGCAGCCGGGTGTTCGCAGGCCAGCGCGCCGAAGGCTTCTACGTCGACCTCGGCTCGATATTCGACCTCGGCGATCTGCGGCCATTCCAGAACTTCCAGGTCTTCGCCAAGGCCGAGGGGCTCAAGGCGGCACCCGGCGTCAACACACCCAAGTTCCTGAACGTGCATTCGATCGCCTTGCAAGTGCCAATCTCGCGGGTAACCGCGCGCAACAGGCCCGTCATAGGCGTTGGGTGCGGCTCTTTTGAGGTGAGCTGGTTACGCTGCGAGGGCGAGGCTTTCGCGGTA
>WNGN01001677.1_pt1 | contig 35178 bp, 37 predicted proteins | sample 5400561 | NCBI WGS metagenome assembly WNGN01 (sample SAMN13153379, study PRJNA577476) | soil metagenome | isolation source: 115 cm soil or saprolite under Garry oak tree replicate 2 | place: USA:California | collected 2016-06-15 | reverse complement strand
ATTGCATGCGAACTGGCAAAAGACGCTCACGACCGCATTCTCTGGCAAGGAAAATATCCTCTCTGAACAGACAGAAGGGACATCGAAGACATATCTTTGATGTCCTTCCTGCTCATTTTGGGGCTGAACTTTAGATAACGGGCGTTTTTGTCACAGATAGCTCACAGTAGCAGGTCACATCTTTGTGATGCATGCGTGATGCCGCCTGCCTGTCCTGTGATAACATCTTGAGCCATAGATGCTATCCTTAGAATGCCAGCATAGGCCGTTGACAACGAGCATGCTTCTCGTCATGCAGAGAACAAGGATCTGGAGAAGGCAGGACGGACGGAACGCACGTAGTAGGTTGGAATGGGACGGAACAAGCGAATATCGTCCACTGATCGTAACGCGAGGAACGGTGAGTATTAAGCGGACAAGAGAGGAGGAAGAAGATGAGACTCAATGAAACCCTCAAGAATTGCCTGCCCGCTCTTGCCAGCAGGTATCCAAAGAGCCTGGTAGACGTCAACCAGGATATGCCAGGTCAGCATGGTCTCCTGGCAGAGGCTGGGCCTCCTCTATGTTCTCCTATCGTGATGATAGAACTGCTGCAAGCTCATGCCCTCCGTTGGCGTCGCTCCAGCGGGTGTGCCACAGCCGTACGCCAGGGTTGCCTGGAGCACGGCCAGTGATGCGCTTATCAACCTGGGCGTCTTCGAAGGCGACCCGGTCCTTCACAATCGTGTCACCACGGCGCAAACCACTCCCTATGGTCCGACGCTCTTCGATGGCGCCTACATGATCTGGACTGGGACGAATGCGGCCCAGAACGTCAATGTGAGTCCGGCGAACCTGTAGCTCCCTGTTTTGCAGGAGGAAAGACCCGGCTCCTTGGCAGGTCTATGCCGTCCACATGTCGCCACGTCCGTCATACGGGTGCCATTTCGCCACGCGCGGGCGCTTGTTCCTCCTGCACACACCAGAAAAACCGCCCGGCCACATTCAGCCCTACCAGGCACAGCAGCGTGAAAGGAGCGGCTTCGATGAGATTCAGCTGCCCCGCCTGGATCAACGGGACAGCAATCCACGCCGGCAGGGTGATACTCATGATGAACCCGAACGTAAGGCTTATTCCGGCAATGAAGTATCCCCACGCGGAATGCCGCCAGAGCAGGATCGCCGTCGCGAGCAGCAGGGGAACTACCATGCCCAGATCAAATGCCTGCGTCACCAGCGTCGACATGCCAGCGAATTCGTCGGGGAAGCGGCCTGCGAGCGTGTAGGGAATGATGCGCCCCAACCACAGCACGATGAGCGCGGCGCTCATCACGAGCGTAAAGCCGATGAACAGCCATCGCGGGAACCGCGCCGACATGTGCGCTGGTAATCGAGACACCTCGATGCCCCCGAGGTTCAGGAAGAAGGCCACCGCGCTCAAGGCAAAGATGGCCACATACACCAGGAACAGGGGATTGAAGGCGACCATCACGGCGTACATCAGGTACTTGTAGACGAAGTAGAACAGCATGCCGCAAAGCCCCAACCGCCCGCGCAACGAGCCGCGCAGGCTCAGCACGATGGCGACGGCAAAGAGTGGCAGGGCAAGAATCAGGTCGATCACATCCCAGACAACGCCCTCACGGGCCACCGAGGCCGGGTCGTAGCGGTAGAGGCCGCTGCCTTGATAGATGGCGTGCTCCCCGCGCACGGTCACGAAACTGACATGGGCTCCCGGCGTCTGGGAGAAGACGCCAGCGGCGGCGGCGACCAGGACCAGCACTGCGATCAGCGCTGAAAGCCAGATGACAGCTTTTGCAGGTTTCATCACGATGCTCCATTCGACTGAGGGACCATCAGGCGCGAGAGGTCGTGTGCCCAGTTGCGAATGGCCTCCCAATTGCGCCAGTCCCCTTGGGCAGAGCTCACTGCCTCAGCAATGCTGCGGTCGATCCAGTCCATCGTGCTGTAATCCATTTTGCCTGCGAACAGGCCGATGCTGGCCGGTTCGAGAACCTTGCGCACGGGATCGAGATAGGCCAGCGCCCTCTGCCTCATCTCAGGGGTATCCGCTCGCAGAAAGCCGCTCACGAGAAAGTAAGCAGTCGGGATGTGGCTCAAGGTCTCGCGGTGCGCCTTGACAAACTCCACTGCCTCGGGCAGCCACTGCCCCATGCGAATGGCGCTGCCGATGACGACGGCATCATAGCCCTCCAGCTCATGCACGGCCCTGACATACTTGACGTCCACGGTTGCCCCCGCGGCGCGCAGGACCTCGGCCACGAGCACGGCCACCTCGAAGGTCGAACCCGCGCGGGTGGCATACGTCACTAGAATCTTGTTCATCGTTCTTCCTCCTTTTCCGAGAGGATGAGACGCGGCGTGAGGAAGTTCTGAACGCTGCATGCCCCATCACCTCGTCACATCCCAGATTGGTTGTATTCGATCTCGGTAATCTGACAACGAAACCAGGCGAAATCCCCGGAGGCGAGATGTCAATTGCTTGGAGGAGGTATCACCACTCCATGCAACTCCTCTATAGTGGAGTCTACAGCAGGAATCTCACAACGCCATCACGTTTGAACGCTTGCTCATCACATTGCGCTCTCAATTCCTGTCACTTTCAAATAAGCGAATACCTGGTGTAACAATCAGCCAATCACTCGAAGCTCACCCGTGTCTGGTCGCGAGCGACGACCAGCATCGCCCCTCCAGACGTTGCCCGATGGGAGGCGCGGATTGTGATGCGAGTGAGATTCCCGAGCTGATAAACGTGAGGCAAGTGTGAGGTTTATGAGGTATGTTCTCCCCGAAGGGAAATAGTGAACCGCCCTGAAATGCGTGTGTATGTTGGCCTCTTGCCAACATGTTTGCAGTGGTTGACAGGAAGCTCATGCTCACATTTGACATCCTTATGAGAAGGAGAGAAAAGACATGGAACCATTGCATGTAGCAAGATCATCGGGAGAGGCTGAAGCTTCTCCAGACCCCTCATGGAGAGGTCTCTATCAGGCTGGGAGCGTTTCAGCAGCTCTCTTTGTTGTTCTGGTAATCGTCCCACTTGTGCTTATCTTCACCACGTCGCAGCCTCCCATCTCGGGCGGGGCCGCAACCCTCCAATACATCGCCTCACACAAGTTCGTCTACCTCACCGAACTCGTCTCGTTCGTAGGGCTCAGTGTCCCGGCCATGGTCGTCTTCCTGGCTCTCTACGCGGCACTCAAACACCTGAACAAGAGCTACGCGGCCCTAGGTGCTCTCCTCGGTATCGCCTCCGAGGTTGCCGCTCTGGCCTACAACAGCAGCCCGCAATCACTCAACGGCGGCCTGCTCTACCTGAGCGATCAATACGTGGCAGCCACCACCGCTGCACAACGCATCGCCCTGGCAACTGCTTCTGAGGGTCTGATCGCCGTGGCGAACGGAGTGGCTGCCGCTGGTATCTTGACTGCTATCGGCATTCTGATCATCTCTCTCGTCATGTTGAAAGGCGTCTTCCACAAGGGCGTCGCCTATCTGGGCATCGTCACTGGCGTCCTGGGCATCGTGTGTGAGCCCCTTCGGCCCATTATAGGCCTCGGCTACGCAGTCTACGGTCTTCTCCTCCCGATCTGGTTTATCGCCGTTGGCTGGAAACTCTACAGGCTGGGTAGAGAGTGAGGAGCAGGATGATGAAACACACACTTGTGCGTATCGCAATCGGGATGCTGGAGGCGTTGATCGCGCTGTCGGCAATCGGGGGTGGCATTGTCCTGCTGGCAGGCACCTACCAGAATGGCGTCCTGATAGAAGCGGGAGGGAGAGGTCAGTTCCCGCTGGAATGGCTACGCAACACCCCTTTCAGCGATTACACTATGCCCGCGCTCATCCTGGCGATTGGCGTCGGAGGGAGTTCGCTCCTGGCTGCGGCATCGATCTTCACAGGCCGCGAAATAGGTGTGCTGGCGAGTGTTTCGGCAGGACTGATCCTGGCCGGATATATCGTCGTGGAGGTCGTGATGCTCAAACAAGGGGTATCCTGGATTGAGAGCCTGTACTTTGGGCTTGGTCTGGTGATCTCCGGGCTGGCCGCGTACCTCTGGATGGTTGAGCATCGCCGTCATCACTTTCAAACCAGGCAGATGTGAGAAGAAAGCAGGGAGGGACACATTCATGGCTAAAACATATCACGTCAATGTCGCTACCCGCATGCGCGACTCACTGCTCATGATGCTTCTGCGTGCTGGCGTCAACATGGGGACGACGTCGCTGCTCACCGTGCGCGGTCGGAAGAGTGGTCAACCTCATACCGTCCCTGTCATACTGATCGAGCAAAATAGTCACCGCTGGCTGGTAGCGCCTTACGGCGTGGTGCAGTGGGTACGCAACCTCCGTGCAGCAGAGAGGGCAACGCTCACCCATGGTCGCCGTTCTGAGGCGATCTCCGTAACCGAACTGGAAGCCAAGGAGGCGGCTCTTGTGCTCAAACAGTATCTCGTGAAAGTCGCTGCGGTTCGACCCTACTTTGACGTCACGACGGACTCGCCCCTGGAGACTTTTGAGCGTGAGGCACCGCGTCACCCGGTCTTTCAGATCACGACGAGGGAGAGCCTACAGGACGATTGGCCATGAGTCTCCTTGCCTTCCAGCCTGCAAGAGCAAGTGAACGGTGCGTTCGTGCAATTCGCTTGCAACAAAGGCCATGGAGAAAACGGCATTGGAGTTCCGCCAGCTTGGCCTCCAGGCGTTCTTTCATTTTGTGCAGTTCGATGGTCATGGTTCACCTTTCCCATCGGAAGGCACAATACGTCCTATACCTTAACTCCCTACTGCGGCCTTCTCCTTCGGCTCGAGTGTGGCCCGTGCATGCTGCTCCTGTGGGCGTACGATGAGCAGTGGCAGCTTCGTGCCATCAAGCACGCGTTTCATAACGCTGCCCAGCATCCAGTGCTCCAGGCCACTGCGCCCATGCGTCGCCAGGGCGAGCAGATCACACGCTTGGAAGGTGCCCGCGTCATCGCCAAGCTCCGCCGTCCTGATCAGTGCGTCCGCCACATCCTCACTCGCGACCACGGAGTAGGTGATCTTCACACCCAGTTCTGCCGCCAATGCAGCATGCAATTCGCTCTTGAGAGCGCTGAGGTAGACTGTTGCTTCATGCACTGCTTGTTCTTGTAGTTCAGCATCGTGCAGCGTGTACTCCTGCTCGTGTGTGCGCTTGACTACGCGCACCAGATGTAATTGGCCCTGGAGTGGTGCGCTCAAGGCGGCGACGAGTTGTGCTACCGGCTCGAGCGAAGCCTCGGCAAATGACGAGCCGTCCAATGCGACCACAGCACGCAGAGAGTGAACAGTGCCTGTCAACAGTTTTTCAGACGTGGGAGATCCTTCACGTAAGAGCAGTACGGGCGCAGCACTCTGCTGCACTAATTTCCACGCCACACTGCCCACTGCCCAGCGTTTGAAACCGGTGTAGCCATGGCTGCACATGACGATCAGGTCAACTTTGCGAATGTGAGCAAAGGTAAGAATAGTCTGTGCCGGTATCCCGAAGATGGTCTCCTTCTCGGTCTTGATACCCACGAAATCATTTGCATTGGCAACGCGAGCAAGATAGCTTTCGGCATGTGCCAACTCTTCCTGAAGCACTACCTCTGAGAGGGATGGGGCCTGCGCCAGGTACGGGCCGTATTCGACATGGAGAGGTGCGACATGGAGCAATATAACTGTGCCACCCGTGGCCCGTGCAATGCGTGCCGCAATTGGGAGAGCTTGCTCCGCGAGAGGTGAACCATCCAGGGGCACCAGAATCCATTGAAACATATACTTCCTCCTTTCAAACGCAGGAGATGCCTGCGTCTCTATTCTCTCACTACAACATAAGCCCTTCATATCACGGTGTTATCACAGCAGCGTATTCCTGTATCTCGGTTTGGTTACAGAAAATCCGGCGGGAAAGCTCCGGTCATTCCTGTCGGATTCTCAGCACCAGCCAGTTTGATATGTGCGGCGTACACATGCCATACTCCACCAAGCGACGAGGCTGGTGCGGTAGAGCGCGGATGACACCGGGTTCTTTGTGACGACATTGTGAACTTATAGCTGTGTAATGAGATGAGGTAGTGATGTGTGCGGTATACCATTTACTCTGGGATGAGGACTTTCCCACATCCAGAAGGGCGAAATATTACCCTGGGGAGAGAAGCTATGCAACACGTTGTAATCAACCAGGCCGATAGAGATCGTAGTACAGCAAATGCCGCAGGAGAGCACGATCGTTCCACCTCGAATGGCATGTCGGTGAGTGATTCCTCCTCTCGTACGTCTTCCCTCGGAAGCTCTGAAAGTCGTCGCGTCACAGGCGCACTGGTAGCAGGGCAACTCCTGGGTGGGCGGTATCGTGTTGTGCAGCTGATGGGCAAATGTGGCTTTGGCGCGGTCTATAAAGCTCACGATAAGCGTTTTGAGGCACTGCGTGCCGTCGCCATCAAGGAGATGAGCGATGCGCATCTCAGTCCAGATGAACGTGCACAGGCGCTCAAAGACTTTCGCCACGAGGCGAATCTGCTGGTCCAGCTCACTCATCCCAACCTTCCTGCTGTCAGTGATTTCCTCGAAGAAGGAGGCAAAGCCTACCTGGTCATGGAGTTTGTCGAGGGAAGGTCCCTGGAGCGTGTGCAGGAAGAGGCAAAGGGTCCACTGGATGAAGCATTAGTCATGGGTTGGGCAGTGCAGCTCTGCGCAGTGTTGCACTACCTGCATACCCGGCCGCAGCCGATCATTTTCCGCGATATAAAGCCCTCGAACGTGATGGTGACGGCGGACAACCAGATCAAGCTGATCGATTTTGGCATTGCACGTGTCTTCAAACCGTCGGCCACCAAGGATACGACCCTCTTAGGCTCGCAGGGCTATGCCCCGCTCGAACAGTATGGCCGCGGTCAGAGCGACCCGCGTGCTGATATCTATGCGTTGGGGGCGACCCTGTTCGACCTACTCACAAACAGCCTCCCTGCCGACGCCCCGTCGCGACGTGTTCAGCCACACGCCTTTGCGACGCCGCGCCAGCTCAACCCGAGCATCTCCCAGGCAACAGAGACGATCATTCTGCGGGCGATGGAGCAGGATCCTCAAGATCGTTTCCAATCTGCTGAAGCGATGCAACAGGCCATCTTGGCGGGTGGTAGTGCACCGATGGACGCCGGTTTCTACCCCGGGAGAGCCATTCCAGCGGCACCTGCATCGACGTCCACCATACAACGGCATGCTCCTCCACCTGAAGCGTACACGCCTGCAAGAACGACTTTTGAACGCGAGATACTGCCCCTTGTGGTGGACATCGGCTCATCAATTTACCGTGCCATCAAAGAGCAGAGCGCTGGAACAAAAGCACGTATGAGTAATGCTGCTGTAATGGAGCACCCGCCGGTCTATATGAGGTCTCCTGCTACTCCGGTATCTGCGTCACGGCCCTTCGCTCCTCCGTCGGCTGGGCCCTCATATGAATCCTGGATACACAAGCTGTTCCGAGGGATCAGTGCCTTGTTTGCCACCGTCATGACGATCATTTATCACCTCCTGGGATTGGCAAGTACTACCATCTCGCTACTCCTGGTCGCTCGTTTCCTCTTAACTTTCTTCCATCTCTCCCTAGGCGAGTTCTCCTCCTGGGTCAACCTGCTGAGCATACCGTTGGTTGCCCCTTTCGGCGGATGGCTGATCTCGTATCATACGGCGTCTGCCGCTGTCTACACGGTTGATGTTTCGACGCTGATTGCCTTCGTGGTCTATGCGCTAGGATTTGGGCTGCTACGCCGGTTGTTCAAACCTTTCAGGAGCGAGCAGAAGTAAAGTAGAGGGCATTTCGCCTGTAAATAGCGAATTTTCATCCGCTTCTCTGTCTGTATCAGACATCGCGCTTCCTAACTCCTACAAGTGGGGTCAACTGGCTCCAGATGAGGTGAATCCCTTCGTGAAAGCCGTCAGGTAATGACACCTACCTATTGGAGCGAAGAAGAAAGCAGGCAGAGAACGGGATGAGATGGCTGCGTCCCGTTCTTTGCCTGCCTCTACGCGAGCATGAGGACATCACCGCCGGAGCAGCATCTCCTCCTGCGGAGAGTGAACCTGTGGTGGCTCGTCATACTGGAACTGTGGAAACGCTTCGTACTGCCGCACCGCCTCTTTGACCTGAGCCTGCCTCTGCGCGATATGCCGACTTCCAACGATCCAGAGGATCGTTGCCAGCAGGAACAGAGCGACCAGGAGACCGATCATCCCCCAGAACAGCACATCGCTGGACGTTGCAGTGGCGTGAATCGGCGGGATAGGCATCATTGTTTGCATCATGGCTTGTGTTCTCCTTTCACGATGCTTTTTTGTTGATAACTTCTGCCTATCACATTGCTCTCACAACGCGCGCCTTGTGCATCACGAAAAGCTCTCAACTTCTTTTATCGCACCGTCCACGGCTCTGCGGTTGGTCAGCCATCACTCGCAGATCACTTTGACGTCCACCACCACTCTGGTCACTTTGGCTGCTCACCATGCCGGACGCCTCGATCTGGTCCGCTCTCCGAAAAGAGTTTGAGCTTCTACCTGGAAGAGCTTATGAGTTACGAAATGCCCTCTAAAGTAGTAAGAACACCATTGTGCTCTGTCTGTGACACAATCCTTCATGACTGAGAGCGATGTGTGATGTGTCTGGGCTATGCTTGGACGATGAAGAAGATCACACAAGCAATGAAACAGGCAGACAATGATTGATATACATGGCCAGATGAAAACTTCTCCACCGGATTCTTCTCACGTTACAGTGAAGGAGGAGGCTTCAAACGATCCTCCTACTGCAACCAGGCAACCCTGGCCTGGACGTGTGTGGCGTACTGTGAAACGCTATCCCCTTCCTCTGGGAGCGTTTGCACTGCTGGTGGTGAGCCTTGTGCTCTGGCTCGCCGGGTGGGGAGATATTGCCAACTGGACGCTGCTGGCCGTGGTGCTGTTAGGAGGGATCCCGCTCTTGTGGGAAACAGGACAGCAGTTCCTCCACAAGGAATTCAGCGTCGATGTCATCGCTCTCCTTGCTATCACGGGGTCGCTCCTGCTGAGGCAATACCTTGCTGGCGCGTTCATTGTACTGATGCTTTCAGGCGGCGAGGCCCTGGAAGCGTTTGCCCTGCGGCGCGCGCGCTCCTCCTTGTCGGCGTTGGCTGAACGTGCCCCACGTACCGCGCACATCTGGCGAGGGGATGAACTGGTCAGTATCCCGGCGGAGCAGATTGAGGTCGGCATGGAGGTCGTGGTCAAACCAGGTGAGTTGATCCCCGTCGATGGCGTCGTAACCTCCGGCTCTTCCAGTGTGAGCGAGGCGGACCTGACGGGCGAACCGGTTCCAGTGCGCAAAACTCCCGGGATGCTCGTTATGTCGGGCACCGTGAACCTGGATGGTGCGCTGGAGATGCGCGCCAGCAAGCGCAGCGAGGAGAGCAAATATGCGCAGATCGTGCGCCTGGTAGAGGAAGCCCAGGCGCAGAAAGCGCCTATCCACCGCCTGGCCGACCGCTATAGTATCGGGTTCACCATCGCAGCGGTGGCCCTGGCCGGGCTGGCGTGGGCACTCTCGGGCGATAGCATCTACGCGCTGGCGGTGATGGTCTGTGCCACGCCTTGCCCGCTGATCCTGGCCACGCCGATTGCGATTATGTCCGGCATCGATCTCGCGGCGCGCAACGGCATCATCATCAAGAGCGGGGCAGCCATCGAACAACTGGGAGAGGTCGATGTCGCCGTCTTTGACAAAACAGGCACGCTGACGCTGGGTATGCCCAAAGTGACAGCCATAGTGCTCGTGGCACAAGATGAGGTGTGTGGAGGGATGATTGACGAGGATCGTCACGAAGGATGCCGCAACTCCACTGGTGAGGACGAGGACAGGCTGCTGCGCCTGGCCGCCTCGGTTGAGCAGCTTTCTACGCATATCCTGGCACGCGCCGTGGTTGAAGCGGCCCAGGAAGCTGCGTTGCCTCTCAGCTCTGTGGACGATTTCGAGGAGATCTTTGGCAAGGGGGTACGTGGGAATGTGCCAGTGGCAGCTTCAGATCGGCAGACGGAACGAAGGAGCGTGCATGAGCGAGTCGAGGTTGCGCTGGGCAACCGCACCTTCATGCAGCATCTCGGCATCAGTGTTCCCGCTTCTCTGCTCTCTGTGCGCGAGCGGCGCGTTGCTGCCGGGCAAATCTGTAGCTTCATCGCAGTGGAGAAGCAGGTTGCAGGCTTGTTGGTCCTGGAGGATGTGCCGCGCGCAGACCTCTCACGCCTCTCAGCGGAGGTGCGTGCGGCGGGCATCAAGGAAACCATCCTGCTCACAGGCGATAGCGAAGTGGTGGCCCGGCAGATTGGCAAGATTGCACTGGTGGACCGCGTGATCGCGCGCTGCCTGCCAGAGGACAAAGTGCGCACCGTCAAGGAACTCGTGCACCAGAAGCATCGCGTGCTAATGGTGGGCGATGGGATTAACGATGCCCCCGCACTGGCAGCCGCCACTGTAGGGATGGCGCTCGGCTCGCAGGGGTTAACAGCCGCCGCGAGCGCCGCTGACACCGTATTGCTCTCGACAGATATCCTGCGCGTGGTGCGAGCAGTGCGCCTGGGTCGCTGGGTGATGCACGTGGCGCGTCAGGGCATCTGGGTGGGCATGGGTCTCTCCGTCATCGCCATGCTCTTCGCTGCATGTGGCTTCATCAGCCCGGCGGCGGGCGCCATTCTGCAGGAAGGCATTGATGTCATCGTCATCTTGAATGCCTTGCGCGCGGGCAGGATCACCTTCTGAGATGAACAGGCCTACCCTTCTAGCTGCGTGAGCATGCCAGTGGCTGTTGCAGGCTCAAGACCCGGAAGGTATGCTCTTCAATCGCTAAATGCAGGTCGTCGATCGGTGCGTCAGAAACTACCACTATGCCCGCCTTGTCTTGATCACCGGTCTCTACTGCTTCGAGCGCCTGCGCCAGTGCCGTATCCACCAGGGAACCCAAGCGCATCAGCTGGGCATCCAGGTCATGCAGCTCTTTGTCTAACAGTATCCTTGTCATAGGGGTTCACCTTCCTTGTTTACAGGCCATGTGTCGTCGATCAGTCTCCTGATCTGATAGACCATATCAACAACTAGCATAATTGCCCATGCTCTCAATGAAGTCACATCTGGTTCGGTTAAGATCACAAAGTACTCACGAAACAGGTATTGTCAAATTGGAAAGACAGAAAATATACACACCAAGCCCAGCGGGGTATCTCCTACGGGCATCTCGCCTGGCTTTTGGTGTGCTCGCAGCATTATTTTTCGATGACCTGAACGCTTGTGTTCTGGACTTGCTACATCAGTCAATGGATATGGGTAATTACCAGGGTATCTCACTGATGGAGCCACGCTCCTGGTCATCTCAGCAGGCTGGCGATTGTTGGGCGACAGTATGAAACTGTGACGGCTTCGTGAGAGGAAAGCCTGCGGATGTGACCCCTGTGTGACGTCCACGCAGTACACTGTAAATTGCACGAATATCTGCGGTGAGAGGTGTTTTTGACCGTCAAAAACCTGGATGTCACCGCGAAGGGAGGAACAAATGAGTCTCTTGTCATGGATCATCTTGCTGGCGGTGTCCGCCATACTGGCCACGGCGGCGCAGTACCTCTTCTTCCGAAACGCCCGGAAGAAGACCGACTACGACTGGGTGTACATCGCAGGTGGGGCACTGCTCGGCGGCTTCACCGCCACAGTGTGGTATCCCGTCGGCCCGCTGGTGGTCGGCCTCTACATTCTGCCCGCCCTGGCAGGCGAGGTCGTCCTGGGCGCCCTGGCGGAGGTGGTCTACCGCGCGTTCATCCGGCCACGTCAGACCGCCTAGCATCATTTGTCCCGGGTGGGAGCGCGGTACGTCCCCACCCGGCAACGGTTGACAGGCTGCAACACTGGAAAGGTACCGATCTCGACTTTCACAAAGGAGTGAGCATGCTCTTTTTTCAAGGCAAAGGTTTCCTGGTGATTACCCACATCTTTTGATGATGAGGATAAGCCAAAGCACAACCATGCTGACTAAGGTAAAAACGACAACGCGAGCAAAGAAGAGGCCAGGCGAGATGCCGAAAAAGAACACCCCACCTGGCATCTTGTGGACAGCTTTGCTGTCTTGCCTCTGTTCCTTTAGGCGTGACTGACGTGCCTGGTTGGGAAGTGCCGACGGCGGTACTCAGTCATCCACAGGTAGGCGGCCAAGCCGAAGATCGCTAGGCCGAGCCCCGAGAAGAGGACTTGTTGTACCACCGTGCTGGGAACGACGGCTTGTTCATACCGGTCGATGATCGTTACTTCGACGATCTCCCAGCCGATCAGGATGAGGCCCATCGCAGCTGAGAGGAGCAATGCCCATTCACGCTGGAGGAACAGCGTGGCTGCGGCCAGCAGCATCCCGCCTCCTACGACAAAGGTCAGCACCAGGCCAGGGATGGTGTAGTCACTGAATGGCGTGCCTTGCAGAAACGCGACAGGCAACCATTGGGCAAACGCGCCGATCAGCAGAGCTATACCCCCGCCGATGGCACCCAGACCGATGAATGCCTCTATGACGACGAGTGCGAAACGTATTCCTTTGTGTTTCATGTGTGTTCTCCTTTACTCTCGTGGAAGGGTTGCTCCATGCCGACCATCGTCTTCCACATGGAGCATCTCTCTACTCCAGAGTACAGTATCGCCTCTTGACCTCACGTTTCCATCACCACAGATCGCTCGATTCTCACAGGACGATCACATTTTAGGGGTAATCACCAGGAAGGTTTCGAGGCGAAAGCGTGTGTGTTACCCGGCAACGCTCAGACCCAGTTTGAGGGGGTTCTGGTTCACGTAACGTTCGATTATAGAACAACCAAATGGCAATTAATCATCGCGAAACTATGTATCGACGATCGAAGAAGCTTGACAACAAGAGGCAAGAGCAGTACACTGGAGGCAGCAAGAACTTTTGTTCTGATAAGGAGCGCCACCGGATGGGACAGGCCACGCGCACCTCACACCGGCATCACCATCCGTTCCCGCATCGGACAACGGACACCAGGGGCGATGCTGATCGTCGCCCGCCGTGCGCAGACGACCCAGGTGTGGAATGGCCTCTGGGGAACAACCAACCGCAGGTTCTCCTTCCCCTATCATCGCATGGCAGGATGAGATGCCTCTGCCTTTGTGAACAGCACCCGAGCCCAGGTGGCAGCTCGCTCCACTTCCCCAGCCAGCAGGGGACCCTCCGCCTTCATGGCTTTCACGAAGAAGCTCTCCGGCGGAATAATCGGCTCGACTCCTATTGTGCGCAGCTGCCTGGCCATCCTCGGCGCGGCAGAGCTCTTCCACAAACGTCCGCGGAAGCGCGTATCAAAGCAAGCGACGGCCAGGCCGCGCAGCGCTTGGGAGGAGACGTTTCCGAGCAAGAACTGCATCGCCAGGGTTGGTCTGAATCCCTGGGTTGGAGAGCCCAGAATGAGCAGGTCCACCCCCTGGAACGAGACCGGATGGGCTGGATCGACACGGACGGCCTGCGCCTGTCCAAAGGCGCGCAGCGTGTCGGCGATGGCCTGGGCAATGCGCTCGGTGTTCCCGTATTGTGAATCGTAGACAACGAATGTGTTCATATTCCCTCCTTGTAAATGCGGACTACTTTAGCTCATCTTGGATGTCCCTACAGCTACGGCCTGCTCCGACTCCACGGTGGAGTCGCCGAGACCATAGCCGCTCTCAATCAGGTCTTTCAGCCGTTGGGTGAAGCGTGCTGCCGGAGCGCCGTCGATCATCTCATGATCAAAGCTGATCGTCAGACTGAGATATTCCCGAATGGCTATGCTCCCGTCAACGACACCTCGTTTCACGCCTATACCGCCCACCGTAATATAGAGTGTTTGGGGGGTGGCAGGAGGGATGCCCCATCCGGCCCCTTCCCCAAACATACCAACCGCCGTGAGGCCCACCGTCCCAAGGACTTTCTTCTGCACGTGTGGATACGTTCTACATAGACACCAGAAGACCCAAAAGAAACATCTCATCAGAAAGGTCGGCAGGAACAGAATCCAGTTCTTGTCTGTGGCGGGTGTCCAGGCTTTTTCGACTTCTTCCACCTGGGCTGTCCTGATCTCCTGATGAATCTCTCTGAAGGTCTTCTTATTCGCTGCTCTGATGATGTAGATCATGGGTTGCTTCTGGCCAGCCACATCACGCTCAATCGTGGTCGCCACGTCCACATCATCAAACAGGATAAGGTGCTTCCTGCCTTTGTGACATGCCTGCACGGATTTGTTCTCATCGACTGCTTTTCCCAGGCACATCGCGATGAATGCCGTGAACGACAGGGACTCCCCGGTTTTCGCTTTGTGGTCCCTCAGGTGAGCGCGAGCCCTGGTCACATCGACTTCGAGCAAGCCATGGATCATGGGCTTGTGCTGGACTGAACGCATCGCGAACGCCATCGCGCGCCTGCCCTTTAACGGGACCACCTGGTAATCAGCGTTGTTCTGTTTCATTAGCCCTCCCTCTGATGGGACAAGACGTTCGGTCTCCGATCCTCATCTCGTCGTGCCCATTATCTGTGACAGACTTTTCCAAGATACAGTTTAATGTATGGACATTACGAGGACATCACAAGAGTAGCCCTCTTGCTCACAAAGCCATCACAGGTGGGCAAGAGAGGCTTGCACCTCTGCGGAAGCCGCGTCGAGGCCAGGTCTGCTTCGATCTCTCCTGTATGCTGATCGCGGGTGCTCATGTTTCCGCGAAGCGGGCGAGTCGCAAAAAGACGTACGAAAGGCCTTGTTTTCCTGGATGAACATTAAACGTTCACGCGTGTAGTCTTGAAGGGCTTTCACCTATGGGAGAGTTTACTCTAGCACCCCCTTCAGAAAGAAGGCCATGAGGCGTAGTACGTCGCGCCCACCTCTATCAGAGGACGTTCACGCGGTTTGAACGGCTGCTTCGCAGAACATTAACGTCAACCAGTTTTACACTATGAGCAAGTTTGAATCTGCTCGCTTCAAGGCCAGTTCTATCGCAATGGAACGTTTGAATAGGTGTAACCGATCATTCGAGTCGGTGTCCAACATTCCTCCAATAAGTGGGTCCAACCAACAAGGGAAAGCCAAAGGAGAGAGGCAAGCCTGCTCGCCCTCCGTATATACGGTTTTACATGTCATTTGTCTCTGATTTTTCCGCCACCGGGACTGCCCACATACGTAAAGCATCATGGCCTTCGCCACTTTTGATGAATTTGGTCATCGGAGTTCTGTTCAAGAATCCACCACTCAACTTGGTAGGCTCTCCCGCGTTGCTGTTTTGCGGGACGACTTGGTCATAGGATGCCCCTGGATCCTGTAGAAATGAGCCTTTGTGGAACAATTCATATGTGCGAGGAGAGGCTTGAAGCTTACCTCCAGAGTTGAGGCGAAGGTGGATACGCAGGGTCTCGACTCTATGCTCCCACTCAAGTGCTTTTTCGGCAGATGCCTCATGTAGCCAGCACAGCCGATTGCATCTGGGAGCGAGTTCCCAAAAGACCACACCAGCTTCCTGTGCATGCATTCGTGTTGGTCGAGTTTTATGCAGCGGTGCACAACAGCCTTGACCGCACCTGATGCGTGTGGTGCTTCACCCAAAGAACTGGTTCAAACGCACGTTCCCGGAGCATGAAGATTGTAATGGCTTTGTGTCGATCAAGTCATCCATTGTGATGGCTTGGTGAGAGCAATGCTCTATCCTTCTTTTCAGTTGAAATCGTATGCGAGAAGAGCGCGTCTAGAAGGATGTGACAGCCAGAAGGTGCAACGATGAACGTTCACAAAGTACAGCAAGGGAACCATTGTCCTGCTATGCGTGTCACAACCAAATAGGGGCACGCTGCTCGTATTGTCTTCTGCCCGTTTGCCCTGAACATGGGGAGCAAGTCCAATCCTGGTTCACACGTCGGCATGTGCTGGTCTGCACATCGTGTCAAGCAAAACTCCAGGAGATTGCCCAGGAGGAAGAGAGCCTCTCTTGGGCAGCTGTAAATCACGGATGTAAAGGGGCTCTGGGGCATTTTCCGTGAAGCAGCCAAGAGGTGATATAATAGTGGTGAACTACATTTGTCCAAATCCGCTCCCCTTGAAGAAAGAGCCCATGCTTACCACGTTGTTTTCTCTCCCGGCCCACCTGCTTCTGGAAGACGTCCTCATCGAGGACCATGTCCTGACCCTGGTCATTACATCGACCCTCACGGAAATGTCTTGCCCTGATTGTCGTCAGATCTCCAGCCGCATTCATAGTCGCTACACACGACAGCTTTCGGATTTGCCATGCCAGGGACGTGCCGTTCGACTGCTGGTCCAAGTGCGCCGCTTCTTCTGCGACGGGCCTGCCTGCTCTCGCAAGACCTTTGCGGAAGCTTTCCCTGGTGTGGCTCCGAAGCACGCTCGACGCACCAGCCGTCTGGCGGAGAGCCTGTGTAGCATCGCCTACGTCCTTGGTGGCAGAGCCGGAGCGCGTCTGGTGAAGCGGCTCGCGATGCCAACCAGTCGCTACAGCCTCTTACGCCTGCTACGGCGAGCAACAACCTTGCCCCTTCCGACGCCCCAGGTCTTGGGCGTGGATGACTTTGCCTGGAAAAAAGGCGACCGGTATGGCACGATCCTGGTAGACCTCGAGGCCCACCACGTGGTCGATCTCTTGCCAGATCGCGAGGCAGAGACCTTCGTCACATGGCTCAAGACCCATCCTGGCGTCAAGGTCATCAGTCGCGATCGTGCGGGAACCTATGCTGATGGAGCCAAGCGAGGTGCGCCCCAGGCCATCCAGGTGGCCGATCGGTTTCACTTGTTACTCAATCTGACGACGGCTCTGCAGAAGTTGTTCGAGCGCAAGCAGGACCGCTTGCAAGGTCTGGCTGCAGAGGAGCAAGCGGTACGTCTCACAGCGCCAACGCACGAAGCTGTGGCTGTTCTGGTTCCTCCAGCGCCCGTAGCCGAACCTCTCACGGCAACCGAAGCTCAACGCCAGGGGAGGAGAGCGCGGCGCAAACGTCGCTATGACGAAGTGATCGCCCTCCATCAGCAAGGCGCAAATCAGGTGGCAATTGCTGCGCTCGTGGGGTTGGATCGCAACACCGTTCGGCGCTACATCAACGCTCCTAGCTTTCCCGAAATCCTCCGCCCTGGCAAACGGAGCAAATTGGATCCCCACAAGGCCTATCTGCAAGAGCGTTGGGCCGCAGGTCAGCGCAACATCAAGCAGTTGGTGGCCGAACTGCGAGAGCGGGGGTATCGGCACGGTGAAACGATCGTCTACGACTACCTCAGAAGCATGCGAGAGCAACCTGCGTGGCTGGAAGCGTACGCTGCCACCAAGAAGATGTCGGCCCATGCCACCTCACAGCTTTCCCTTTCAGCACGAGAGGCGGCATGGCTGTTTGTCCGCGACCCCCAAAAACTGCGGCTCGCACAAGTCGTGAAGCTCGATCATCTCCGCAGGTCTGATCAAGGCATGGAGACCGCCTACCAGTTAGCACAAGACTTTCGCGTCATGGTGACCAAACAGCAGAAAGACACTTTACCGCGCTGGCTCCAGGAAGCCAAAGGCAGCGGCATTGCAGAACTCCAAAGCCTGGCAGCCGGCATCTTGCGCGACTTTGACGCCATGCGAACCGCCTTGACGCTGCCTTACAACAATGGGCAAACCGAGGGTCAAGTGAATAAATTGAAGAGTCTCAAGCGGCAAATGTATGGACGCGCCAACTTCGATTTGCTGCGCAGGCGCGTGCTGCATGCGGCGTAATCGCAGTCTCACCGGCGCGTATGCGGCTCTCCCATAGCCCGCTTGAGCCACTCGCGCAAGACTTTTGCGTGCTCGTAGTCCATGCGCCCCGTCTCTTCCAGGAAGCGGATAAAGCGCTTGAAGCTCGTCGTGACAGTCTTGTTTGCATGCGCATGCACATAGCCCTGCACGTCCGAAAGCCCAGTCTCGAGCAGTCCACGTGCGGGCTCGTGCGAAAGCCCGGTGGTCTGGGCAAAGTCCTCAATCGTTCCCACATGCTGCTCCACCGTCTTGGAGCTCAGCCCCTTGCTGCTCAGGTCCTTGCGGAACGCCTGCAAGATCTTCGTGTTGCGTGCGAGCGCGGCGGTGCGGCCTTCTTGGGAGTCCGCAGGAAGGCCAGATGGCTCAAGCATCGTGATGATGCCCTCGCGCTCCTGCGCATTGCGATACTCCGCGTTCAACCGCGCGCGGATGCCAGGGCCAAATACGACAGCATACCACTGCAACAGCCCATCGTAGATGATCTGGCCCTCAAAGGGCAGGAGCACCGTCTGCGCGAGGACGGGGAGAGGACCCCGTGCCAATTCCTCAATGGGGGTGGACAGGCCGAGCACGCCGTAGGCCCGTGGGGGTGCGTCTTCAGAAAGAAAGATGGTATATTTTTTGAGCGCACGCACGATGTAAAAGGATCCAGCACGCCGGTAGCGCCAATTAGCCACCACGGCTAGATCGGCTGAGGAGAGGTCAGCTGGATTGGCGCTAATGAAGTGTTCTCGCAGCTCGTCATCTGCCCACAGCGCATTGCGGAGGTGTAGTTCGTCGGAGAGCGCAAGCAGCCCGTTCCTTTCTTCAGATGTGGGAAAGGCTGGAACCAGGTGCAGCTGGTCATTGACGTTGTGCAGCAACGCCAACCAGATCCGGTAGAAGCGCGCGGTCTGCTCCGGTGGTAACTGCATGGACAGTCCTCCTGCTGGGCTTGTTGCTCCTCTGATGTCGGGCGGCAATGAAGGTGCGGTGGCCCATCACTCCCATGGTCAGAGAAACTATTGGGTGATTAGTATAGCAGAGGAGACAACGAGCAGGCAAGGAATCGTGCTTGTCCGAGGCAATTTGGAGGTTCACTGGCGTGCTGTGGATTCGATTCTTCTCCTGTTACTACTCATCACGGAAAATGCCCCAGAGCCATCTTTTGAAGTGTGAGGAGGAGGTGTGAATGAGGGAGCAAAGAAAGGAGCAGATGCGACTGCATGACGGTTGATGACCAGGTGGGCTGTGACGCACGGGCAAGGACATGTTTAGGAAAGTAGGCAGGTTGGTTGCTCACCAAGGCGAGCACACTGCGTGAAATAAGCAAATGATTCGTCCTTCGTTTCGAGAAGCGTTACAGCCCCCACCCTTGCTCTCCGATGGGTGACACACGCGAATGAAGCACATGCCTGGGTCGATGATGACTCAGGTATGTTTGTGATCCCTTCTGAGCATGAATGAAGCCCATCCAATGAGTTAAACTCATCAATGCATGGGTTTTTCAACACGCTGACCACTTGTACGATACTCTGCCTTCAGTGTCGGCAGCCTCGTGGCTGACTTACTGGACATAGCCCAGTTGCGCTATGCGATCTGCTCATAATCGCAAGCTCCAGCGCCTGCCGCACTGGGCAGGCGCGCTGCACGCAAACGCAAACAAAGACGCTTCTTGTGCTCTATCCAATGCTCGTGACCATGTTCTGGGTCTATGCTGATGATTGAGCGCGTCAACTGTCCGTGTTCCACGAAGCACTCACGAATGCGGATCACGATATAGCGGCTCATTTCAAAGGCCTGTGTCACCTGTTCATCTGTCCATGTGCGGCCTGGAGCATTTTTATTCATTGTTGAGCAAAATGTATGCGTGGGCCAGTTGGCGCGCAGGTGCTTTGCCCGAGGGAATCAGGTGAAGTCAGATATGAGGTCGTTCCTCCTGCTTCATGTTTCTTGGTTGCCATCAGTTTTCCTTTCATAAGCGAGCTGGCACAATTTCCCAAAAAAGCGACGAGGAGCCTCTCAGTCCCATTACGATTGCCTGCTATCGTGAACAGCTGTTCCCAACGCTCAACAACCCCCTGGCCATTTTTGTGATGGGATTGTGTCACACGCAAGCATGTTTGTGATTGAACGGAGACGTTTCCGGTATAAAGTGGCGATAAGCTGGTCACCTTTGCAAGATTGATTAGACGGAAGACCAGGGAGGAGGACGATATGAGCACTCCCGATGAGCACAAGAGGAACAGGGAGAGCACTGGAACTGGGGAGTTGATGGAGTCTATGAGCATGCTCCCAGGTGAGGGACCCCCACCTGGCGCCCCGGCGCGAGCGTCAAAGACCACGTTCCAACAGACCGAACGCTTGCTTGTCGAGCTTTTGGCCACCATTGGTCATGAGTTTCGCACGCCTCTGACGGTGATCAACGGGTATACGTCGACACTTCTGAACCGAAGCCAGCAGCTTTCCCCAGAGGAACAACACGAGTTTCTCCAGATGATCCAGCAGGCGGGCATGCGCCTGGAGGGGCTGACGGATCGCTTGTTCGAAATCGCCGAGATCGAGGCAGGCGCCTTTCAGCTCGACTATAGCCTGGTCGACATCCCCGCGCTCGCGCGAGAGGCCATCGCCAGGGCGGAGCGACACGTCCCCGAGCCGCTCCGAGATCGCTTCACGTTTCATCTGCAATGCCGGGATGGGCTCGGGAACCAGACACAGGAAGTCCCCCCAGTCAAAGGCGATGCCCGGTGCTTGCGCAAGATGCTTGACCACCTGCTGGACAATGCCATCCGCTATTCCCCGGCGGGAGGCAGCATTGATGTGATTGCGCGGCCAGCTCCGCAAAGAGCAACGGCCAGCGTGCCTGATCAGCCCCACCACACGCCAGCGTTCCTGGAAATCTGTGTGTGTGACTATGGACTCGGCATCCCTGAGGAGCACCTGGAACGTATCTTTGAGCACTTCTACCGGGTCGATACGCGACTGACCCGTGAGGTGAATGGCCTGGGGTTGGGACTCACGGTGTGTCAACATCTCGTGGCATTACACCAGGGTCGTATCTGGGCTGAAAGCTGTCCAGATGGAGGCAGTGCGTTCCATATTTGGCTTCCCCTGGAGGACCTGTCAGCGCTGATGTGAGATGCTGGTATGTCATTGGTAACGTCTGCGACCAGGCTGGCCGTTCCTCTGCTTCCTAATGCCGCCGGGGTAGCGCAAGTCCGCTGACAGGACGTTGATCTGGTATGTTGTGACTGGTGTGTGACCGCACACGCTGCATCTGTGATGGGGCTGTGATACGTACACTCTATGCTTTCAGTAGAGGGCGGACCAGGGACTATCGTGAAGGATGAGGTAATGGTACACATGGCCTCGTGGTAACATCCCTCCTCGCCAGAGAGAATGGAATGGCTGTCAAATGACGTTGTAATAATAGGCCAGGCAGTCCGTCCTGTAAAGGAGGCATACTATGTATCAGCGCATGTTACTACCCTTGGATGGGTCAAAGCGCGCAGAGCGAGCCATCCCTGTTGCTGTGCGCATCGCACGCGCCTCTGGAGGCTCACTCATCTTACTACGGGCAGTCAGTATGCAGATCGAGTTTGGAACCTATATTACAGAACCATCAGTGCTCATACAGGAGGCGCTTGAACTAGACCTGACCAGGGCTATCGACTACCTCGCAAGGATCAAGGCGTCACGCGAGCTGGCAGGGATCGAGGCAACGGTGGAAGTACGCTCTGGCGGAGTCGCACAGACCATCCTCGATGTTGCTCAAGCGCAGCACGTTGACCTCATTGTCATGTGTAGTCATGGAGATACCGGATTCAAACGCTGGGTCCTGGGCAGCGTCGCTCAGCAACTAGCCCGCTACAGTCCGCTCCCGGTCCTCGTCCTGAGTGAGAATGGACTTATGCCTACCAGCTCATTTCCAGATCCTACACGTCCCCTCCGTGCGCTGATGGGATTGGTGGCACTCGACGGCTCGGTGGGAGCGGAGGCCGTGCTTGAGCCAGCGGCGAAGCTGGTTGCTGCACTGGCAGCGCCCACACGAGGCATACTGCGGCTGACACGAGTCGTCGACCTGCCAGCAAACGAGCATGAGCGCAGTTCTCACGAGCGCATTGATCCTTTGATGAAAGAGGAGGTTCTCTGCGATGCGAACACATACCTGAGCGATGTTGCGGACCGCCTACGCAGTGGTCCGCTAGCAGAGCTCAAACTTACCATCGTCTGCTCAGTAGCGATGGGGAAAGATGTGGCGAGTGCTCTTCTCAGCGTCGCTGAAACCGGCAAAGATGCAGAAGGAACGGCGATGTTGGGGAGCTGTGACCTGATGGCTATGGCTACCCATGGACGAGGTGGCCTGCAGCGGCTGGCACTGGGGAGCGTGACTGAGCATGTCCTCGGGTCTACAAAACGACCACTTCTGGTCGTGCATACTCGTCCCTTTGGAGAGAGTTTCGCAGAAGGAGCAACAAAGGAGTGAAGGGGATGAACACACGATCCAAAGGGAACCTCAAAATGCTCATGGAGAAACATCGTGAGCCATGCATCTCGCTGTATCTGCCCACCCACCAGGTAGGACCAGAAATACAACAGGACCGGATCAGACTCAAGAATCAGACGCGACAAGCTGAGAACCTCCTGTTTCTGGCCAATGTGCATGCTGCAGAGATGGAGAACCTGCTTGAGCCGATCCAGGCACTGGTAGCCGATGAACCGTTCTGGCTCCATCCGAGCGAGGGGCTGGCGCTCTTTCGCTCCCAGGACGTATTCGACCCCTACCGGCTGCCATTCAGTTTTCAAGAGCTTGTCGTCGTCAGCACCCATTTCTACTTCAAGCCGCTGCTCCCATTTCTCAGCAATGATGGGCGCTTTTATATCCTGGCACTCTCCCAAAACGCCGTCAGACTGTTTGAGGGTACACACTTCAGCGTTCATGAAGTTGAGTTGCCAGAGGCCGTTCCTGAGCGCCTGTCCGAGGTCCTCAGCTATGACCGGCCTGATCATCAGCTCCAGTACCAGAGCAGTTCGTCAGGCGCATCAGTGGGAAAAGGGAGCAGGCCAGCTATGATTTTTCGCGGGCAAGGAGTTGGTAGTGATGATACCAGGGAGCAGGTCCTGCACTACTTTCGCCAGATCGATAAGGGATTGCATGAGTTATTGAGGAATGAGACGGCTCCGCTGGCGCTGGCTGGAGTAGCGTATCTCAATTCTTTGTATCGAGAAGTGAACACCTATCCTCACCTGCTGGACCAGGGTATAGCGGGTAATCCTGATACACTGAAGGCCGAGACATTACACGAGCAGGGGTGGGCTCTTGTAGAGCCCTCTGTGTCGAAACCGCAGCAAGATGCCGCTGCCCAATACAGAGACTATGCAGAGACCGAGCGGGCGTCCAATAATGTCCGCAAGGTCATTCCAGCAGCCTATGATGGCTGCATTGAGAGTCTGTTTGTGGCCAGTGATCAGGAACAGTGGGGGACCTTCGATCCAGCCACCCACTCCATACATGTGCACCGGGAGGCAAAGTTCAGAGATGAGGATTTACTCGATCTGGCTGCAACCCAGACCCTGCTGCATGGAGGATCGGTCTATGCGGTCGAGCGAGAGCACATGCCTGATACAGCATTGGTAGCAGCCGTGTTTCGTTCCTGATCCATCATCGAAGCTGGAGTGGAAAAAGGAGGTCACCGGGGACTACACCTCTATTCCCGCTGTGGCTCAGGTGGATGTAACAATGAACTGGAGGAGACATCGTATGAAAACCAGGGAACTCACAGAATCGGGGCGTTCTCCATCCATCGACTTCACGACCATGTTGCAGATGCTCGCACAGCCAGCAGCGTTTCAGGGCACTGTCTCTGGTGGAGATTGGTTCCAGAAGGGATCCTCTCCTGATCATGAGCCCATCACCGTCATCCAGACCCATGCCTCGGCGGTCGTGCTGACAGCCAGCCGGGTCTATAAGTTGAAGAAGCCGAAAGATTTTGGGTTCTTTGACTACTCCACCCCTGCACTCCGTCGCCACTTCTGCCAGCAGGAGGTACTCCTGAATGCGCGTCTTGCACCGCAGGTCTACCTTGGTGTCGCACCAGTCCTCCTGTTCTCCGATGACCGGCTGCGATTTGGCCCCACCTTTCCCACAGGTGATGTACCACTCCCAGGCACGATGCTCGATGGCGGCCGCGTCGTGGACTATGCCGTCGTCATGCTCCGGCTCCCTGATGAAGCAACGTTAGAGTTCCGGGTTCGCACCGGGACCGCCAGCCCGTCACGCCTGCAAGAAATCGCGCGCTACGTTGCAGCCTTTCATGCCACCTCCCCTACGGATGCGCATATCGCCAGCTTCGGTGGGGTGGAGGTGATTCGGGGCAACTGGGAGGAAAACTTTGCGCAAATGAAGCCCTATCTTGATCGTTCGCTCGATGCCCTCACTTATCACCGCATCGTCGAGTACATCCATCACTTCCTGGACGAGCGCACCGCTCTCTTCACCAGCCGCGTGCGTGATGGACGCATCCGTGATTGTCATGGTGACCTGCGGCTGCAGCACGTCTATGTCCTTGATGAGCCAGATTTTCCCGCTCATAGATTGGCCATTCTTGATGGCATCGAATTCAACGAGCGGTTTCGTTATAGCGATGTCGCCAGTGAGATAGCCTTTCTCGCGATGGAGCTGGAGGCTGCTGGTCGAGACGATCTCTCGCGTGTGTTTGTTGACGGCTACGTTGCAGAGACTGGCGACGAAGCGTTACGCGAGATACTGCCCTTCTACATCTGTTATCGTGCCTGCGTACGTGGCAAGGTATACTCTTTCCAACTGGATGAACCAGAAGTGCCAGCGTTCCAGCGCGAAGCGGCACAGGAGGAAGCGGCCTCCTTGTTCGCGCTCGCAGCGAGCTATGCGAGTGGTCCAAGCAGGCCTACCTTGCTCATGATGGGTGGAGTGATGGGAACGGGCAAAAGCACCCTGGCTGGTGCGCTTCAGCACGAACTGGGCTGGGCGCTGTTCTCGTCGGACACGATCCGCAAGCGGCTCGCGCATCTTAATCCTGTACAGCCGCAGGCCGATGCCTTTGGCCAGGGAGTATATAGTCCTGAGCGGACGGCACATACCTACCAGACAATGCTTGTTGAAGCGAGTGCAGCGCTGGCCAGTGGTCGCTCGGTGCTGCTGGATGCGTCCTTCATCCGACGAGCTGATCGCCAGGCGGCTGCCCGTGCGGCGACCGCGCGTGGTGCGCAGACGATCTTCGTCGAATGTGTCTGCCCGCGAGAGGTAGCGCTCGAGCGGCTGGCTCGACGCTGGAAGACACGCGTGGCAAGGGACCAGGCAACCAGCGAAGAAGCAGTACGTGCCTCAGATGGTCGCCCTGATCTCTATGATGCCCAGTGCGCTCTGTGGGAAGCCTTCGCTGCAGACGAGGAGCCGCATACACAACACCTCGTGATCTCGACGGCATCGACACTTGTGATCAGTGTCGAGCAGGTGCTCGATGCCCTCCATCTGCCACACTTTGCCTGTATATTAGAGGGACATCCTTTGCAGATATCCCTCTAATATACAGGTCTGGATGCGAGGGAAGCGAGAGAGCCATGAAAAGTTGAACCTTCTCCTTCGTCTTCCTGGTTATGAATGCAGTTCTTCCAGTGGAGGGACTGGTGTCAGTAGCCCTTCATAGATGAAATCATGGCACTGGTGGGCAACGAGTTGCGGGTCGACACGCAGGCGCGCGACGCCGCTGTCCATTGCTGCTTGAGCCACGGCAGCAGCCAACGCGGGGGCAACATCGTAGTTCATTGCCTGTGGAATAATCTGGCCTTCAGCAAGCTCTTGTTCAGTGACCAGCGCAGCCAGGCGTTCCGCTGCTGCCAGCTTCATGGCGTCGTTGATAACACGGGCACGCACATCCAGTGCGCCCCGGAAGAGGCCCGGGAATGCCAGGGAGTTGTTCACCTGGTTGGGATAGTCCGAGCGGCCCGTTGCCACGACGCGTGCGCCTGAAGCCCTCGCCTCCTCGGGCATGATCTCCGGTATAGGGTTGGCCAGGGCAAAGACGATGGCCTCAGGTGCCATCGTATGCACCATGGCCTGCGTTAGAACCCCTGGCCCAGAGACGCCGATGAAGATGTCTGCGCCCACCAGGGCATCTGCCAGCGTCCCCCTCTTGCCTTCGGGATTGGCGATGGCCGCCATGGCTTCCTGGGCAGGATTCAGGTCGGCCCGTCCCGGCCACAGGATGCCAGTGCGATTCACCGGCAAGAGCTTGCCTATGCCCCACGCCAACAGTATTTTGGCAACGGCGATGCCGGCGGCTCCAGGTCCCATGAGCACAGCGGTCACCTCCTCTTTCCGTTTGTGTACCAGGCGCAGCGCGTTCATGATGCCTGCAAGCGTGACGGTAGCCGTACCATGCTGGTCATCGTGGAACACAGGGATGCCCAGCGAGGTGCGCAGGCGCTCTTCCACCTCAAAGCAACGTGGTGCAGAGATGTCTTCCAGGTTGACGCCGCCGAAGGCCGGGGCGATAGACTCAACGGCCGCAACGATCTCGTCCACATCCTGGGTGGCCAGGCAGATGGGATACGCCTCGATCCCGGCAAAAGTCTGGAACAGGATGGCTTTCCCTTCCATCACTGGCATGGCAGCACGGGGGCCAATGTTCCCCAGTCCGAGGACGGCGCTGCCATCGGTGACAATGGCGACGCGATTGCTCTTGCCCGTGTAATCAAAGACGGCATCCGGCCGTTCGATGATCTGGCGCGTGGCCTCGGGAATGCCGGGTGGCAGGTAAAACGAATTGAGGATGGACTGATCAGTAATGGGCATCTTAGGCGTGATGTGCAGCAGGCCCTGATAGCGGCGGTGTAGTTCGAGGGCCTGCTCATCGAGCGTGGTCGTGTGATGCGATGGTGGTGGGACGGGCCGATGTCCTTCATAGATGGTGGCCCGCGCCTGCGCCTCGACCTCGGCGGGCGTTTTCTCCACACGGGCCACGCCGCTTTGCCTGGCCGCTTCGGCTACTGCTCGCGCCACGCGGGGGGCCACGGCATAGTCCATGACCGAAGGCACGATCTGCTGTGGCGAGAGATGTTCGGACGGCACGAGGTCGGCAATGGCGCGGGCAGCGGCAAGCAGCATCTCCTGGGTGATGTGCGTAGACCGTACATCCATGGCTCCGCGAAAGATGCCCGGCAACACCAGGGCGTTGGTGATCAGATTGGGGACATCAGGACGCCCGGTCGCTACAACGGCGGCGCCGGCGGCCCTGGCTGCTTCCGGTGTAATTTCTGGATCGGGTACGGCGAGCACAAAGAGAATGGGGCGTTCCGCCATGGAGCTGACCATCTTCGGTGTGATCGTATTCCACGAAGAGAGCCCGATGACCACATCAGCGCCACGCACGGCATCAGCGAGTGTCCCGGTGATGTCGGCAGTGTTGGTCTGACGGGCGACGTCCACCTTCGCCCAGTTCATATTCAGCAGGCGGTAACGATTGAGGATACCCAGGCGATCACAGACCAGGAGGTGCTGAAAGCCCGCGTACAGCAGCAGGTGAGCGATGCCAATGCCACCTGGACCGGCGCCGTTGATGACGACGCGCACGTCCCCTGGCTGTTTGCCAACCAGCTTGAGCGCATTGTACAATCCGCCAAGAATGGCAGCGGCAGTCGCATGCTGTTCGGCATGCAGGACGGGGATGTTGACGGCTCGCGCCAGGTGATCGGCAACGGTGAAACAGCGTGGCGCAGCGATCCCACTGAGGCAGATTCCGCCAAAGGTAGGCCGCAGCGCCAGACAAGCACTGATGATTGCCTCTACATCTTGTGTGTCCAGAGAGATGGGAAAGGCATCCACGCCCCCAAAGGTTTTGAAGAGAATGCAGGCGTCTTCGAGCATGGGCAAGGCCGCCAGGGGGCCGATGTTGCCTAAGCCGAAAGCTGATGAACCATCGCTGACCAGTGCGATAGTGTTGCCGCGCATGGTGTAATCAAATGAGCTCAGCGGTGCCTTCGCAATTTCCAGGCAGGGTGCAGCAACGCCGGGCGTGTAGACCAGGCTCAGGACCGAGCGATCTTTGAGGGGTACCTTGCTGGCAACACCGATCATGCCGCGAAAGCGTTTGCGGTACTCCAGGGCTTCCTGTGCTCCCAGGCCAAATGCAGGAAAGGAACCTGCTCCGCTGCGTGTGTGTTGTGCATTCGTTATCTCGTCCATGCAATGCCTCCTGCTTTTGATCTCATCATAGAGACCGCTGATCAACTGTCACTTTGAGTATAGGGAACCTGCTCATTCGAAGAGTACGGCAAAAAGCTCACAATTTCATCACAGCGACATCGCGCAGTACTACAAATCAGTCACAATTACGACAGGAACCACACAAACACAGAGCAAAAGCGGCGGAGTCGATATCGACTCCGCCGGTTTCTTACTTGCAATCGTCAATCATCCTCGAGCAAGATGGCTGTGACGTGTACGGAGACGAAGGACGGTTCATCTCATTACTTCATGCAGTGTTCTACACCAGGGTAGAAACGAACCTGCCTATCTCGAAAATGTTGTCCTTGCCCTCACGTCGCAGCCCACATGGTCTGCACCTGTCATCTCTGGCATATGCTCCTTGCTTTTCCTCTTCGTCACCCTTCCTCCTCCTCACACAGAGAGTATACAACGCGCTGCTCACAACCGCATCACCAAAACAGATGGCGATATCACAGGGCGATCACAGTTTCTCAACGTTATCGAGAAATCTTCTCTGTCTCTCACCGTAGATCTTCACTCCATACACACGAAACCTCTTTATACAAGCCAAACCGAATTTTGCGGCAGGCTGATCTGTTCTATTACCTTCTGCACCGCCTTTGCAACCCTGGGGGAAAGGCCGACTCCAGCAGTGAAATTTTTGCCTTCGATGGCATACACAATCAGGCGTGGCGGGAGTTGCTGTAATGCGTGTGCGAGTCCAATGGCTTCCGCTACTCCGAAAGCGTGGGTGGAGTGAAAGGAGAAGCCCGTTGGAATTGGCTGCATGACCGCATCGAAGCGATGGATCGTGCCTGGTGCTCTCCCGGAAGCAGCTGCATCGATGACGATCACCGATGGAGCAGCTTTCCATGCTTCCATCAAAGCTGCACCGTCGCCGCTGGACTCGATGATCAGCATGTCCGGGAGATTCTTTGCCCGAAGTCCTCTGGCGACAACCAGCCCAACGCCATCGTCGCTGCGGTATTCGTTGCCGATGCCGATCACAAGGATTGGTGATGGCATACGTTCCTTTCAGACTGCTGAGACGCAGTCTAGCTGATTCTTTTCCGACTGCCTGAGCGAAGCTAGCGCGAGAGCGGCGTTGGCAGTCGGAATACAAAGGTCGACAGCAGCGTTGCAGTCTGCATTTCAATAACCGCCTCCCTTCCTCTCCTCACTCTCGCTCGATGTGCAGCTTCAGGAAGTGCGTAGCGCAGGAAATGCAGGGGTCGTAGTTGCGGATCGCCTGCTCGCACTGCCATGTGAGCTGCTCCTTGGGCAGATTCAAGGCTTGCTCAACGTAGTGCCGGAGGTCATTCTCGATGGTTTTCTGGTTTTGCGATGTCGGGGGAATAATCTTTGCATCGAGAATCAGCCCTTCGTCGTCCAGCCGGTAGCGGTGGTAGAGGATGCCACGTGGTGCCTCCGTGATGGCATAACCGACGGACGCACGTGGGAGAAGCTCCGCCGCAGGTTGAGATGGCATCTCGTACTGCTCGATGATGCGCAGCGCTTCGTCAAAGGTATAGAGTACTTCCACGCTGCGCACGATGATGCTTTGAAACGGATTGCGGCACGTGGGCCCTAGCCCAGCGGCGCGTGCTGCTTCCTGCGCCAGCGGGGAAAGTCGGTCGAAGTTCAGGTTGTAGCGCGCCAGCGGCCCCACGAAGTAGGCCCCGCGTTCCTTTAGGAGAGAGTGGAGGGCATTGGAATAGGCGACGTGCTCTTCGACGAAGTGATCGTCGTACTGGCGCACCGCGATGGAGAGTCCCTTGTTAGACACGAGCCGCCCCTCGTTCAAGGGGTACTCCTCAGGGTGCCGCAGGGCAACGAACTCGTAGTCCTGCTCGAAGTCCGGGAAGGGCAGCTGCGCCACCCAACGCACTGTATCCAGCGCGGCATCCCGCCCCCATTTCAATTGCTCCACCAGACGAGTAAATTCCTGCTTCGACGGTACCTTGTAAAAGCCACCAACGCGCACATTGACAGGATGAATCTCTCTGCCGCCTATGAACGCCACGATAGCATTGCCCGCCTTCTTCAGTTGCAGCGCTCGTTTCACCATCTCCGGGTGATCCTGTGCCATGTGTATCGCGTCAGGATAGCCAAGGAAGTCGGGCGCATGCAGCATGAAGATATGTAGCACATGACTCTCGATCCATTCGCCACAGTAGACGAGTCGACGCAGCGCACGGAGTTGCCCGTCGACGTGTACCCCAAAGGCATCTTCCATGGCATGGACGGCGCTCATCTGGTAAGCGATGGGGCAAATGCCGCAGATACGGGCCGTGATATCGGGAGCTTCGCTATACATGCGACCGCGCAGAAATGCCTCGAAGAAGCGTGGTGGCTCGAAGATTTTAAACTGTACATCCGTGATTTTGTCGCCGCGAATCTTGACATAGAGTGCTCCTTCGCCTTCGACGCGGGCCAGGTAATCTACCTTGATGGTCTTAGTGTTCATGCGCTTCACTCTCCTTGCGGAATGCGTCGGCATAGGCGTTGAAGCTCCGGAACACCCGTAGAATGTCCTGGTTGTTCATGCCGAGCTGACCCATGCCCGCGCTCAACGCGGCGGTATTGGGCGTTTCTTTCGGGCCATAGCAGCCATAGCAGCCACGAGCATAGGCCGGGCAGATGGCGCCGCACCCGGCGTGGGTGACGGGGCCAAGGCATGGGACGCCCCGCGCGACCATCACACAGACGGTGCCGCGCAACTTGCACTCTACACAGACGCTGTGGGGCGGCGTGTTCGGCTTGCGCTCGTGCAGGTAGGCGCTGATGACCTCGAGCAGCTGGCGTTTGTTAATGGGGCAGCCGCGCAACTCGAAGTCAACAAACACGTGGTCGGAGATGGGCGTTGATGTGTTGAGCGTCTCGATGTAGTGCGGCGTCGCGTAGACGATGGAGATGAACTCTTTGACCTCCTTGAAGTTGCGTAGGGCCTGAATGCCGCCAGCCGTAGCGCAGGCGCCGATGGTCACCAGGTACCTCGAGGCACGGCGCACCTGGTGGATACGCTCCGCGTCGTGCGGCGTAGTGATGGATCCCTCGACCAGCGAGAGGTCATACGGCCCCTTCACCTTTGCCCGTGATGCCTCCAGGAAGTTGGCAATCTCGACCTCGCCGGCAATCGCCAGCAACTCGTCTTCGCAGTCCAGTAGACTCAATTGACAGCCATCGCAGGAGGCAAATTTCCAGACGGCCAGTTTCGGCCTGTGCTTGCGGGCCATATCATATCTCCCTCTTTGTGAACAGGCTGTGCACGCGGCTGTACTGGAAGACGGGACCATCCTTGCAGACGAAGTGTGGCCCGTACTGGCAGTGCCCACAGAAGCCGACGGCACATTTCATGTTGCGCTCCATCGAGATGTAGATGTGTTCTGACGCTACGCCACGCTTCTCAAGCTCCGCCACCGTGAAGCGCATCATGACTTCGGGCCCACAAACGAAGGCCATGGTATTGCCTGGATCAAACGACGCCCTGGAGATGAGCTTGGTGACAACACCAACGCTGCCGCGCCAGGCACTCGATGCATGATCTACGGTGACGTACACTTCCAGGTCATTGTAGGGATGACCCTTGCGGACCCCTGTCCGGGGGACAGGCATGCCCGTTTGCCAGTGTTCGAGTTCGCGCCGGTAGAGGATATCCGCCGTCGTGCGGGCGCCGTAGAGCAGCGCGACCTTGCCGTACTTTTCGCGCTGTGCGATTATATGGTACATGGCCGAACGTAGCGGCGCCAGCCCGATGCCACCGGCCACAATCACCACGTCCTTCCCCTGCGCGAGCTCAATAGGCCAGTGACTGCCGAAGGGGCCGCGTACACCTATCACATCATCAGGCTTGAGCTCGCGCATGGCCTTTGTCACGGTTCCCACAGCACGGGTTGTATGGACCAGCGGTGTGGGCTGAGCAGGATTACCGCTAATCGAAATCGGAACCTCGCCCACACCGAAGACGTAGAGCATGTTGAACTGGCCGGTGGCAAAGGGAGGAATGCCGCTGCCATTGGCCGGTTCAAGCTCCAGCGTGAACGTGTCGGGAATCTCGCGCCGCACGCGCTGCACCCGGTAGAGCTGCGGCAGCATGGGATCGAGGATGTCTGCGTTCATCGCGCACCTCGTGTAGGGACGCCATACACGTCGAGCAGTTGCAAGCGTGTTGCCTGCAGCCGCTGCATCATGATCTGAGCAACACGCTTGACCAGTTCGTAGCCGAGGTCGTGGTCGGCCTCGCCTTTGCTGCGCAGGCACACCCCATCCAGGGCGATGGCCCGCGTTGGCTCAACCACTCGCGCAGCGAAATGCCAGCGATACGGTGGGAAGAGCCATGACCAGCCCAGCACCTCACCTGCCTCGAGGGTCTCAATGGTGATCGGTCCTCGCTGAGCAGCAAACGCCTCCAGCGCTACTTTGCCCTCGCGAACGATATAAAAGTGCGAGGCCGGTTCGCCTTCGTGAAAGATATACTCCCCGGCAGCAAAGCGGACGTTCGACGCGCAGCCAGTGATGAACTGCATGTAGCGCGCTTCAAAGCCTTCAAAGAAGGGATGTCCTGCCAGGATCGCTTCGAGTGTCTGCATGGCTACTGCTCCTGTGCCGCTATCGTCCAGGCGCCGTCGCTCTCACGGATAGCGCGTACTTCTTCGGTGATGTCAATGCCGACCGGGCACCACGTGATGCAGCGCCCGCATCCCACGCACCCCGAAGTGCCAAACTGGTCAATCCAGCTGGCCAGTTTGTGCGTCATCCACTGGCGATAGCGTGCCTTCGTGGAGGAGCGGATACTGCCCCCGTAAATGTAGGAGAAATCCATCGTGTAGCACGAGTCCCACTTGCGCCAGCGTTCAGCACGCTCGCCCGAGAGATCGGTGACATCCTCCACGGTGGTGCAAAAACAGGTCGGGCAGACCATGGTGCAATTGCCGCAGGTCAGGCAGCGTGTGGCAACATCGTTCCAGCGTGGATGCTCCAGGTTCCGGTAAAGCAGATCCTTTATCCCGGTTGTGTCCATACTGCGGCCCATGTGCGCGGCAGTGTTCGCGACAATGTGTTCTGCCACCTGGATGTCATGCTCGCTGGCTTCCCGGTATGGCAATGCGTGGACAATCTCCGCTCCAAGCTCCGTACCGACTTCTATGACGAAATAATGGCGGCCTTCCTCGAGCACTTCCGTCAGTGCGAGATCGAAGCCGGCATCTGCTTTTGGACCCGTCTGCATTGAGGTGCAGAAGCACGTTCCCCCGGCCTGCCCGCAATTGAGGGCGATAATGCAGATGTTGCCACGCCGCCCCTGGTAGGTGGGGTCGGTGTACCCGGCTCGCAGGAACACCGTATCCTGTATCTCGATGGCGTGAAGCTCGCACGAGCGCACACCGAGAAACGCGAGCCGGGGAGCTTCGTGTTGCTCCGGGACGAGTTGCATACTCCTGCCCTCGCGCCGTGCCTGCCACAGGCGGATGACGGGCGGGTGAAGAAACTTTTTCCAGGAGTGCGGGCCCACAGCATACCCGAACAAAGCGTCATCGGCACGTTTCTTGAGGCGATACCTGCCGCCGTCCTGCTCATCGGTATAGCCAATGGGAAGGTACAAAGCGTCATCGGCACGTTTCTTGAGGCGATACCTGCCGCCGTCCTGCTCATCGGTATAGCCAATGGGAAGGTCGGCCACCGCTGTCAACGTCTCGTAGACAATAGCGTTGTCACGCACAGTCGGCCCCACTACCTGATATTCTTTGTTGTGGAGCACATCCAACAAACGCTGAAAATGCTCGCGCTCCAGGATCACCTGGGCCTTGACTTGTAAGGAAGGTATCATCGTTTCGACCTTATCCTGAAATAACTATCTAACTTCAAAGCGACCTGTCATCGCGCCTTCTCTAACTTTATTGTACTTGTCTGCTTGCACCATCTAGAGAGGGCCGGACAGAGAGGGAGCTTCTATCTATACCAAAGATAGCTTACTCGTCTTCCAAAAAGATTACAATACCTGCGTCCCATTTCATACCAACTCGCGTTCCGAGTGGTATAATAAGGGAAACGATGAAGGAAGGGAAGAAGATCTGTTGTGGGAACGAGAGTCACACGAGCCGCAGCTCATGTTCCAGTGGAAGAAGTCAAACATCGCATGAAACTGGATCCACGTTCTTGGGTTCGAGAACGCTGGGGGATCATTTACCACGCCTTGATTGCTCCGCGCAAAGCCGAAGAGATTGCTAGAGATACGGGGGTGTCTGTCACGACGGTGCGCCGCGTCATTTCCACCTATAATCGCTTGGGACTGGCTGCGATTGAAACCCCAGGCAAAGGTGGACGCCGTCATGAATATATGAGCTTGAAGCAAGAACGCCGCTTTCTCCAGCCCTTTTTCGCGCGAGCCGCACACGGAGAAATTGCCACGGCGGAAGACATTCAGCGAGCCTTTGAGGAGGAGATCAAGCATGCGGTGCATATCACGAGCATCTATCGCCTGCTGGATCGTCACGGCTGGCGCAAGCTCGTGCCGCGTCCACGTCATCCCAAAGCCAATGCGGAAGAACAGGCCGCTTTTAAAAAAACTTTGAGCAGGCGGTTCAAGCGGCACTGGCCACACGTGATCCTCACGACCAGCGACCAGTGTTAAAGATGGCCGAGGATGAAGGCCGCTTTGGACGCGTGAGCATCCCTAGACGTGCCTGGGCACCGCCTGGAGTGCGGCCCCAAGCGCCACGTCAAGTCGTACGCGAATATACCCATGTCTATGCGGCTGTGGCGCCAGCGGAAGGCAAAATGACATCGCTCATTCTGCCCTCTGCCGATACCGAGATGATGAGTCTGTTTCTCGAGCATGTGTCCAGCACGTTTGCGAAGTACTTTGTGGTGATGCAAGTCGATCAAGCTGGGTGGCATCAGTCAAAAGCTCTCAAGATTCCGGCAAATGTGCGACTCATTGCTCAGCCTGCCTACAGTCCAGAGCTCAATCCGGTGGAACATGTCTGGGAAGAAGTGCGCGAAAAACACCTGGCGAATCTGGCTCTTGCCTCTCTTGATGAGGTCATTGACAAGGTATGTGACGGACTCAATCAGTTGGAAGCCGATCCTGAACGCCTTCGTTCGATGACCTACTTCCCTCATTTTAGAAATGTCTCTTAGAACGCGAATT